>Ga0247839_1000174_pt1 | contig 111618 bp, 110 predicted proteins | sample LaCruzMarch2015__6_FD_192405 | JGI IMG/M metagenome (GOLD analysis project Ga0247839, IMG submission 192405) | Freshwater microbial communities from meromictic Lake La Cruz, Castile-La Mancha, Spain - LaCruzMarch2015_16m | ecosystem: Environmental > Aquatic > Freshwater > Lake | place: Spain...
ACCAGCGGCTTTACCGCGTTTCAACGATTTCAACGAGGTGTGTAGCACCGTTTTAACCCTTGAACCTTTAACCTTACCGTGAGGTAACTATGAAAATAGCATGGCTGACTCCATACCCGGTGGTAACGCTGGGGGATTCTATTGAATGGGGCGTTCGAAGAGCCTCTATTCATCCTTGCAGTTGGATAATTAACCTTCAACGGGAATTAGTTAAACTGCCGAATGTGGAATTACATCTGCTGACACTGACTCCGTGGGTTAAGCGGACGCAACGGGTTGAAAAAGACGGTGCGACCATACATGTGATCAAGAACGGAGTTCCTTTTTTTCATAAAGGCTTTCCTCCCTATATGCCGGTAGATGTTATCACGGGATTTATGCAGGATCGCTGGTTGCTTAAGAAAGAGCTGGAAAAAATAAACCCGGATGTGGTGCACGGGCATGGAACAGAGAATGCCTATGCGTTGGCTGCGGTAAATGCGGGCGTTCCTGCTTTTTTTTCTATGCAGGGCATTATTGCTGAGATCAATAAGGTCAATTCCACCTTACGCTTCCGGATGGTGGAGAGAATGGAGCGGAAAGCCATTCAGAAAACGGAGTATGCATCCTGTCGCACAGCGTTCGATACCGGCTTTGTCCGCGCAGTTAATCCGTCTACGCATATCTTCCAGATTCAGGAAGCGATGAATCCAGTTTACTTCAAACAGCAGTGGAACGGCTGCGGCCGCAAGCGGATTCTGTTCGTCGGTTCGATGGGAAAGCACAAGGGTTTGGACTATCTTTTGCAGGCAGTAAAAATTCTGTCCGCCGAAGATCCGCAAGTTGAGCTGTGCGTGGTAGGCGGAACACCTGCGGAGATCGATGTCTGCCGTCAGCGTTGCCAAGAACTTGGCATCGAGCGGCAGGTCGAATTCGCGGGTTTTCTGAATGCGCCAGCTATTGTGCCATACCACCTTTCCTGCCGTGTTTTTGTGATTCCTTCTACCAATGAAAACAGTCCGAATACGTTGGCCGAAGCGATGGTTTCCGGCATGCCTTGCGTGGCATCGGCGGTCGGCGGTATTCCCTCTATGGTGGAGGACGAAAAGACGGGCCTTTTGTTCCAATCTGGAGATGTGGGCGGACTGGTGAATCAGTTGAAGCGGGTGCTGTACGATGACGAACTCTGCCGGAAGCTTGGTTCCTCTGCGGGGGAAGTTGCGCGGGCTCGGCATAGACCGGAGACTGTGGCGAAAGCCACACTGGCGGCATATCAGTACATGCTGGACAGTGCGGGAAAGGCTGCTCAGAAACGTTAAAACGGCGCAAAGTGCCTCGGTAAAATCATTAAACGTTGAAGTCGGGGAAGAAAGTGAAGACTGAACGATAAGTTGGTTCCTGACAACTTGGCAACTGAACAACGAGCAACTAACCGTTGGGTTTTATGAAACAAACATGGCGAAACAATATTTTCTCAGCATACTGGGCGTGTTGCACGCGGCTGGATAGAGTTCTTTCGACTCTTCGGTCCCGTGCATCTCTTAGTTGGCAGGGGGCCGTAGTTGGAAAAGGATTTCGTACCAGCGGCCCGTGTTTTTTTAAAATGCGGTGCGCGGGCTCTATTCGTATTGGAAGCAATGTGACCTTTATTGCTGATCCCCGCAGCAATCGGGTGGGGTTGACCAATCCTGTGGTTCTTGAGACGTGGGGTGACGGAGAGATTGAAATCGGGGACTTTTCCGGCGGTTCATCTGTGGTGATTTCATCCCGCAGTAAAGTGACGGTTGGAAAGCATGTTCTACTTGGCGGGAATGTGCGTATCTATGACAATGATTTTCACGCATTGGATCCCATATTGCGGAGAAATCCGGTCGAAGACCGCGGTCATATAAAAAGTCGACCGGTAATTATTGGCGACGATGTTTTGATCGGAACCAACGCTATAATTCTGAAAGGTGTCCATATTGGGGATCGTTCTGTTATCGGGGCCGGGTCGGTGGTGCGCTGTGATGTGCCAGCAAATGAAGTTTGGGCGGGCAATCCGGCATGCAAGATCAAGTCACTGAAAGACGGGGCGCTTTGACTGACAGTAAATAGTATTATTGTATTCGTGCTTCCAGAATGCGGTTTTGATAAGAAGTTTTGACAATCACGCGCAGGACGATGTTTCATTCTACATAAAGTATTTGACGTTTTCTAATGATCTTCACTAGGCGGCCGGATATTTAAATTCAGCGAATTTACCCCTAGTTGAAGATATAAAACTGGAAATGCTGGGGATGGGGGGGCAAATATGAACTCGAAAATAGCACGGATAGAGTATCACTTGCCGGAACGTGTTTTGACCAATGAAGATTTGGCGTTGGAATTTCCAGGCTGGTCGCCAAAAAAAATCGAAAGTAAAATTGGGATTAAACAGCGACATATTGCGGCCGATAATGAAACTGCTTTAGACCTTGCTTATAGCGCCAGTGACAAACTGCTTCAGGGGATTGATCGCAGTGTTGTTGATTTTTTGATTCTGTGTACGCAAAGTCCGGATTACTGGCTGCCTACCTCGGCGTGCATTTTGCAGAACCGGCTTGGTTTAAAAACGTCAACCGGCGCCTTTGACTTTAATTTGGGATGTTCAGGATTCGTTTACGGACTCGCTGTAGCGAAGGGCCTCATTGGTGTTGGTATCGCAAAAAATGTTTTGCTGATAACCGCAGAGACCTATTCAAAGCATCTGCACAAACTCGACAAAGGCAATCGCAGTATTTTCGGAGACGGTGCGGCTGCCACCCTGATTTCCGCATCGGAACAAGAAGGGATACACCATTTTGCATTGGGCACAGACGGCTCGGGATGCAGCAATCTTATCCTGAAGAACGGCGGGGCTCGGCATCCTTGCGATCCGGAAGCAGCGGACTTGACCGATGAGGGCGGGAATATTCGGAATGACAACAAGCTGTACATGAACGGCCCGGAAATCTTCAATTTCACTATTGAGGCTGTGCCTAAGCTGATAACAGCGGCACTGGAGAACAACAAAACCAGCCTGTCAGAAATTGATTATTTTGTTTTTCATCAGGCCAATCAGTACATGCTGAAGTACTTGAGAGACACGATTGGGATATCTGAAAACAAATTTTATATTTCCATGTCGGATACCGGGAATACGGTGTCTTCTACAATTCCCATCGCGCTGAAAGATGCGACGGGTAAGGGCATAATTGGTGCCGGAGATAAAGTGCTACTGGCAGGGTTTGGTGTAGGGTATTCGTACGGAGCAACGATAATAACAATGTAAACAAAGGAGCTGTAATGAAGATATCGCAGTTTATTAATGAGCTGACGGCGCTACTGGAATTGACGGAGCCTCTGACGGTTGAGACAGACCTGAAGGAACTAAGTGAGTTTGACTCGCTGTCGATCATGAGTCTGGTCGCGTATATTCATAAAACGTTCGGGAAACAGTTTAACGCCCGGCAACTGAATAATATTACAACCGTACAGTCTCTGATGGAGTTAATCGGATCGGAGTCCTTTGATGCATGAGGGGTGGAGCGGTCTTCTTCATAAGAAAACCGTTATTGTTACAGGCGCATCATCCGGTATCGGGCGGGAATGCGCCCTGCAATGCAGTAGGGAGGGTGCCACAGTTGTTCTGGTCGGCAGGAACAGGGCGCAGTTGGAGGCTACCCTGTCGAAGTTGTCAGGCCCTGGCCATTATATCGTCCCATGTGACCTGTGTGATTCTCAGCAGGTGAAGAATATGGCGGCGGATATCATGCAGCATGGTCCGGTGGACGGATTATTGCATTGTGCGGGAATTCAAAAAACAACGCCGCTCAGGGCTTTTGATGCGCAGGCATTCGATGATATTTTTCATACCAATGTAAGCGCAGCGATTGAGCTGACCAGGGCGGTGACCTCTCCGAAAATATTCAACAAGAGCGGTGGTGCCCTGGTGTTTGTTTCGTCTGTCGTAAGCGTGAAACCCGAAAAGGGTAAGCTGGAATATGCCGCAACGAAAGCGGCTTTGAATTCGGCGGTAAAAACGATGGCCAGCGAATTGGCCGCCCGGTTTATTAGAGTAAATGCCGTGCTGCCGGCGATGGTACAGACACCGATTCTGGAATCCATGTTTGCTGAATTGCCGGAAGAGTCAGTGGATGCTATACGCAAGAGACATCTGCTGGGTATCCTCGACCCGGCGGATATAGCCGACTTGTGTGTATTTCTGGTTTCCGACCGGAGCAAAAGAATAACCGGCGAACACATCGTTATTGACAGCGGATATACTCTGGCTTGAGGTAAGCATGCAGTTTAATAGCATTCCGTTTTTATTTTTTCTGCTCTGTGTTGTGCCTCTGTACTATCTGGTGCCGCAAAAGCATAAAAACGTTTTTTTGCTTATATGCAGTTATTACTTTTATTTTTGCGCCAAGCCGGAATATCTGATTCTGCTACTGGCCTCCACTGCGGTTAATTATCTATCTGCCTGTCTGCTTGAGCGGGGAAACGCTAAAAGGGTGGTTCTCTATTTCAGTCTTTTGTTCAATATAGGTCTCTTGTTCGGCTTCAAATACCTGAATTTTTTCAATGGTCAGCTGAATTATGTATTTCAGCAGTTCCGACTCGATATTCATATCCCGGCTTTCAGCATCATCTTGCCAGTGGGCATCTCGTTCTACACGTTCATGGCCATCGGTTACCTTCTCGACATCTATTGGGGCGACAGACGGCGAGACAGGAATTACGTTCTTTTCTCGCTCTATCTGGCCTTCTTTCCCCAGATTCTTTGCGGGCCGATCGGCAGAGCCAAAGAACTGATACCTCAGTTTGTTGCAAAATCTGTTTTCAAATATGACAATTTTTCAAACGGATTCAGGCTGATGCTCTGGGGTCTGTTTAAAAAAATAGTGGTTGCCGATAACCTGGGAGTTTACGTCGATGCGGTGTTTAACAATGCGAGCCGACATTCGACCTTAACGGTCATTGTCGCAACTTTCCTCTACGCATTTCAGTTGTATGCCGATTTCTCCGGATATACAGATGTCGCCCGTGGAATTGCCCGGCTGTTCGGTATAAAACTGATGGTCAACTTCAGAACACCGTATGTCAATTCGACATCCGTTACCGACTACTGGAACCGCAACCACATATCCTTGACCTCATGGTTCCGCGATTATGTGTACTACCCCTTTATCGGGACAAATACAGGCCGGTTGAAAAGATATGCGGGCATTCTTCTGATGTTTCTTCTCAGTGGTATATGGCATGGAGCCGGCTGGATGTTTATAACGTGGGGGCTAATACAGGCGATTTATTTGGTCGTTGAGGATCTGCTTCACATCGGAAAGAAAAAAAATGTTACTTGGGCGGCTAGAAGTTTTAATCAGCTAAGTACTTTTATACTGGTCAGCATCGGGCTTTTGTTTTTTCGGCTTCCAACCATGGCCGATCTTTGTACCGTCGCTAGGGTTATAGCGGGGAATAGCTGGGATCTGTATACCGGTGGTCGGGCGCTTGTGTTTGCGGCTATAGGCCTATTCTGTGTGATGCTTCTTGACCGTTTTATGGACAAAAAACAATTTGATGAATACATCGGCGGGAAGCCGTTAGCGGCGCGCTGGGCGTGCTATCTGACGTTGACGATGATGATTTTTTTAGTAGGAAACATTGATGGACAAGCCTTTATTTACTTTCAATTCTGATGTGTTCAGGGTTATCGCCAAGTTGTTCTTCTGGCTGGCGGTAGTGTATCTACTGAATGTAATTTTCTACTTAGCGATATCGAACTGCTATCTCAGGTTATCAGGCGGGGTTTCTGGTGCCAAAATAAGCGCTACCATTAGACAAAAGCACGATGTATTTATTTTCGGGGCATCTAGAGGCTTGCGGCATTACAACTCTGGAATTATCAGCAATTATACGGGGCTTTCGGTTTATAATGCTGCAGATGATGGCAAAAGCCCTGCTTACCAGCTGGGACTGTTGACTCTGTTGCTGGAACAGCATAAACCAAGGGCAGTAATTTACGAGGTAGGCGACATCATGAGCGTGCTGGCCCGTGGTGATGTAGATTTGTATCCATACTATTACTCGAATAAGGATGTCAGGCTGTTGTTGAACAAAAAAGACCCGTTCAGCTATATCAAGTTTAGATTTAAAACCTATGCCTATAACCAGAGAATATTCACCGGTATCAGAGGGCTTTTACCGGGGAAGAAAACGGCAGATGATGGATACCGCCCATTGTATGGGTGTATCAAGGACAAGGATAAAATCGAGTACAGAGATGGGTTCGAGGGTCCTGATGATTTTTCTAGAAGCGGCACGGATACTTCCATGATCGAAAACTTTCGCCAGTTTATATCAGTGTGTGAATCAAATCAGATACAAGTGATATTCGCTTTTTCTCCCACATTAACCGGATATCATGCAACTTGTGAGAGACTTATTCGGTCAATAGCTTTAGAAAAGAAAATTCCATTTTTTGACTATTCTTCCGACATGCGTTTCAAGGGGAATCGGAAGCTTTTTAAAGACGTCAATCATTTGAATGACGAAGGTGCAACGTTATTTTCGAATGATATTGGTGAAAAGTTAAAAAAGCTTTTTGCTGATCGTACTAAAGATGCCAACAATTGAATTGTAGTTTAGTGTTTTTAGTAGCTGGCTTTGACGATCTCATCCATTTTGCGTTTTAACAGACAGGCCAAAACAGAGCAGGTTGTTACGGAAGCGAATTTGCTATTTAATTAAATAAGGAGCCGAAATGTTCAAAAATAAAACACTTTTGATTACCGGCGGAACCGGGTCATTCGGAAATGCGGTGCTGAAACGGTTTTTAAGTACCGATGTCGGCGAGATACGCATTTTCAGCCGCGACGAGAAAAAACAGGACGATATGCGGCATCAGTTACAGAATGACAAAGTCAAATTTTATATAGGCGATGTCCGCGACTTCAACAGCATTAACTTCGCGATGCGCGGGGTGGATTATGTATTCAGCGCCGCTGCGCTGAAACAGGTGCCTTCCTGCGAGTTTTATCCGCTTCAGGCGGTTTATACCAATGTGCTGGGAACAGAAAACACCCTGAATGCCGCCATTGAAAACGGTGTAAAAAATGTGGTGGTGCTCAGTACCGACAAGGCGGTTTATCCCATCAACGCTATGGGAATGTCCAAGGCGCTGATGGAAAAGGTGGCCGTAGCGAAGGCGCGCACGATCGGTAACGGAAAAGGGCCGGTGATTTGCGTGACCCGTTACGGTAACGTGATGGCTTCGCGTGGTTCGGTTATTCCACTCTTCCGCGACCAGATCAAAGCAGGCCGCCCTCTGACCATTACCGATCCCGATATGACGCGCTTTATGATGTCGCTGGATGACGCCGTGGATCTGGTGCTGTTTGCTTTTAAAAACGGTATCGGCGGCGATACCTTCGTTCAAAAAGCACCGGCGGCTACAATCAAGTTGCTGGCGGAGTCCATCAAAACAATTTTCAAAGCAGATAATGAAATCAAGGTGATCGGGACCCGGCACGGTGAGAAGAAGCACGAAACGCTGCTTAACCGTGAGGAGCTGGTTCATGCAGAAGATTTGAAGGATTATTATCGTGTGCCTTCCGATACCCGCGATCTGAACTACGGAAAATATTTTGATCAGGGCGAGGGGAAAGTCTCTGTTGAGCACGACTACACCTCCGGCAATACCCGCCAGCTGAAAAAGACCGAACTCATCGAGATGTTGATGAAGCTGGAATACATTCAGGAAGAGCTGGGCGCTGGGAGCTAGTCGCTAGGTGCTAGGCACGGGAGGTGGCTAGGTGCTAGGCGCTAGGCGCTGGGTGCGGGTAACTAGTTCCCAATCCCCAGTTCCCAGCCCCCAGAACCTAGAAGCAAAGCGAACTATGAAAACAATACTTGTAACCGGTTCTGACGGCTTTCTCGGCCGCAACCTCTGTGTGGCGCTGCAGCGGATGGATGGCCTGCGGGTTTTGCGCTTTGATGTGCAGAACTCGCCTGCAGAACTAGAACATCAGGTGGCACAAGCGGATTTCATCTTTCATTTGGCGGGTGTTAACCGTCCAAAAGATGAGAAAGAGTTTGTCGAAGGGAACAGCGATCTGACCCGCCTTCTTTGCAGCTTTGCTGAAAAGCACGCCAGCCGGGCGCCGATTCTGCTCAGCTCATCCACGCAGGCGGCAAGTGACAATGCCTACGGCAGGAGCAAGCGGACTGCGGAGGACGCGCTGATCGACTACAGTAAGCGGACAGGAGTCTCGGTGCTGGTTTATCGTTTTCCGAACCTGTTCGGGAAATGGTCGCGTCCGAATTACAATTCGGTGGTTTCAACCTTTTGTTATAACGTGACACACGATCTGCCGATACAGGTGAACGACCCCGCATATACGGTGACCTTTGCCTATGTAGATGATGTGGTGGATGAGTGCTTGAGGCAGGCTCTAGGTGCTGGGCACTGGGCACTAGGTGCTAGAACCCAGTCACTAGAACCGAGTTCCCCCAGTCCCCAGTCCCCAGAACCCAGTTCCCAGAACCCAGAGCCCAGTCCCCAGTTCTTCTATGAAGTAGCGGAAACCTATTCTGTTTCGCTCGGTCGGCTTGCTGGGTTAGTCAAAGCCTTCCGGACTGTGCGTGAAGGCGGTCCGATGCCGGATCTTTCCGATCCGTTCACCAAAAAGCTATACGCCACCTTTCTATCTTATTATGACATGGATGCTTTCGCCTATCCGGCGAAAATGAACATGGATAACCGCGGCTGGCTGTTTGAGCTGATCAAGTCCGAGCAGTTCGGGCAGATCTTCGTATCCACAACACATCCCGGCATCACGCGCGGCAATCACGGGCACAACACCAAGGTCGAAAAGTTCTGTGTGATTCAAGGGCTGGGGGTTATCCGCTTTCGCCATGTAGTAACCAACGACCTTGTCGAATATAAAGTGTCCGGCGAGCAGATTCAGATCGTCGATATCCCGCCCGGCTATACCCATTCCATTGAAAATACCGGCGACACCGAAATGATCACCCTTTTCTGGGCCAATGAGATATTCAATCCTGAGAAGCCGGACACATATTTTGAAGAAGTTATCAAAACACAGGCTTGATGTATGGCGGTTTAAAGGCGGGAATTATCTAATAACAAATATCGAATAACTAATAACTCAACCAGAGGTTGCCATGAAAAAACTTAAATTAATGACTGTAGTCGGCACGCGCCCGGAAATTATCCGGCTTTCGTGTGTGCTCAAAAAACTGGATGCATCTGAGGCGATTGATCATGTGCTGGTGCATACCGGCCAGAACTATGACTATGAGTTGAACGAGGTATTCTTTGACGATCTCGGGTTGCGCAAGCCGGATCATTTTCTGAATGCCGCCACCGGGAATCCGTCGTCCACAATCGGTAATATTATCACAGCAGTGGATGCCGTGCTGGAAGAGGTAAAGCCGGATGCGTTTCTGGTGCTGGGCGACACGAATAGCTGCCTTTGCGCACTTCCGGCCAAGCGCCGCAAGGTGCCGGTGTTTCATATGGAGGCGGGCAATCGCTGTTTTGATCAGCGCGTGCCGGAGGAAATCAACCGCAAGATCGTAGATCATATATCTGACATCAATCTCACCTACAGTGATATTGCCCGTGAGTATCTTCTGCGCGAAGGGTGTCCTCCGGATCGGGTGATCAAGACCGGCAGTCCGATGTTTGAGGTGCTTCACGCCCACCTGGATGCCATTCAGAAAGCCGATGTGCTGAAGCGCCTGAATCTAAAAGAAGGCGGATATTTTTTGGTATCGGCACACCGCGAAGAAAATGTAAGCACCGATATGTTTCATCATTTTGTGAGAGCCCTGCAGATGCTGGCCGAGGCCTACGAACTGCCGGTCATTGTTTCCACCCATCCCCGGACACGCAACCGGATTGAGAAAGAGGGTGTGAAGTTCTCAAAGTACATTCAGCTGCTCAAACCGCTTGGATTTATTGACTATGTTAACTTGCAGATGAATGCAACGGCGGTACTTTCCGACAGCGGAACCATTTCCGAGGAATCTTCTATTCTTAACTTTCCTGCAATTAATATCCGCGAAGCACACGAGCGTCCCGAGGCTTTTGAGGAGGCGTCAGTTATGTTTACCGGTATGAATGCAGAGCGTATCCAGCAGGCGCTCAAAGTGCTTGAAAAACAGCCGCGCGGTGTAGAACGGCTGTTGCGGCCGGTGGCGGATTACTCTATGCCCAACGTTTCGGATAAAGTTCTGCGCATCATTATTTCCTACACGGATTATGTAAAGCGGACTGTTTGGTCTTCCCAATACGAATGCTTATGAAAATAACAGTCATTACGGATTCTTCGATTTATAACCCGACTGCCGGAGTAAACCGGTGCGTTTCGTTAGCTAAGGGTTTGGTGGCCGCGGGGCACGATGTCGACATTTTTTGTTTAGACGCGTGCTCTGCCGGCTCTGCGACAGGGGATTTAGGCGGAGTTCAGTTCCGACACGCAGCGAGCGGTATTCCGTCACAAAACCGGTGGCGGCGCGGATGGACTGTTTGTGTGCAATACCTTGGAGAGTTAAACCGGTTTGTTAAGAACACACCTACAGATGCAGCCTTAGTGATGGTGGGAAAACCCTGGCGGGTGTTCTTGATTTTGCAAGTGCTCGCAAGACGCGAAATTCCCGGCTTTACAGAACGGAATGAATATCCGTTCATTTTAGCACCGCAAATAGATACTTTTTTGCAACGGCAGGCGGTGCAGTGGTGGTATATCAAAAAAATGGTTCCCCGGATGTGCGGTCTCGCACTGATGACCAAAAATCTGGAAACCTATTTTCGGCAGGTTACACCGCGCTGCCCCCCAACGATAGTTATTCCTATGACGGTGGAACCGGAGCGATTTGAAACCCCAGGAATGTCGCCGTTTCCTTTTCGTTACATCGGATTTTGCGGAGTCCTTACGGGGACAAAGGATGGGGTGCCAATTCTTGTGGAGGCGTTTGGGCGTATCGCAGCTCAGTTTCCAGATATTCGGTTGGTGATTATCGGCGATAACAGTGACACAAAAGCGATCAATGACCTGCGGGCGATAGCTGAACAGTATGGTGCTGCAGACCGGATATTGTTTACAGGAATGATTTCAAGAAAAGAGATGCCGCGTTACCTTGGGAATGCTGCGCTTCTGGCGCTGTCACGGCCCCGCACCAAGCAGGCTGAGGGAGGATTTCCTACCAAACTGGGAGAATACCTGGCAACCGGACGGCCCACAGTGGTTACCCGGGTTGGCGAGATACCGGATTACCTGGAAGATGGAGTGCATTCATTTTTGGCGGAGCCGGATGATGTGGATGATTTCGCCCGCGCTTTGCGAACGGCGCTATCCGACCCGGCGGGAGCGGAGCAGGTCGGAACATGTGGACGCACATTGGCCCATACGGTGTTTGATTACCGGGTTCAGGGTAAACGGCTCGGAAACTTCATGTCCGGGACGATGCAAACACCTCCGCTCTATACCTAAACATCTGATATTAAAGCAGGAGTCAGGGCATGAAAAAATACAAAGCACTTGTGCGTAATTTGTGTGCACTTGCATATTATGGAGTAGCGCAGCATTTGCCGCGGTCAGCAGCGCCTGGCGGATGGTTGTGGCGGGCGATCCGTTGCCGGGTGGCGCAAGGCATGTTGGCTGATGCCGGTCAGGGGATCAACGTGGAAAGCAAAGCCTATATCGGAAAGGGTTCAAATATCCGGGTTGGGGAAAATTCAGGTATAGGATACCGTTGTTATCTGCAAGGCGATATTACCATCGGGAGGGATGTGCTGATGGCTCCCGAGGTGATTATTATTACTCGATCTCACGGGCATGACCGGGTCGATATTCCCATGAGGGAACAGGGGAGTTTTGATCGACCGGTTATAATTGAAGACGATGTGTGGATCGGAACCCGCGCAATTATTCTGCCCGGCGTGCGGATTGGGAAGGGTTCGATTATTGGATGCGGCGCTGTGATAACGTGTGATGTCGCCCCATTTTCTATTATGGGCGGAGTTCCTGCCAGATTGATTAAAAAACGCGGGTAGTGTGAGAAATACAGTTAATATAAAAGGTGTCCCCCTGATTTTATGGATCACTTGCAAGGAACGGGAACAATGAATTCTTCTGTTATCATCGCCGGAGATCTGTGTGCAATCGGCCGGGCGGAAAGACTCTTATCGAAAGGAGTCTCGCCGCTTGATTCTATATTGCAGAACGAATGGATGTATGCCGCGTTGCGCATTGCAAATCTGGAATCCCCGCTGACGGATTGCAGTATACCGGGCCTGAAATCGGGCCCGAATTTAAAGAGCAGTCTGGACTGTTTCCGCGGCATCCGGGCAATGCGTATAGACATTCTAGGGCTGGCGAATAATCACATCCTTGATTATGGAGAGTGCGGACTGGCGGAGACTATAACTGGGGCAAAGGATGCCGCGATCCGGACGGTCGGTGCAGGGATGAATGCGGGTGAAGCGGCACGATTTCTCATTGTAGAAGTAGAAGGATTGCGCATAGCTTTTGCTGCATTCGCGGAACATGAGTGTTCTATTGCCGGGGAACAAAGTGGCGGCGCGAATCCGTGGTCGGCAATCGGTTTTCACCGCTTGATTGCCGGTTATACCGGTCAGTATGACCGTCTCATCGTATTGTTTCATGGCGGCAAGGAATATTATGAATATCCTCCGCCTGCCATGCAGGAGCGTTGCCGTTTTATGGTGGAACTGGGAGCCGACGCAGTGATCTGTCAGCATTCGCACTGTGTCGGTAGCTATGAGGTGTATCGGGACAGTCTGATCGTTTATGGGCAGGGAAATTTTATTTTCGACCTGGCGGCGCGTGATAAACAGAGCTGGCAGACGGGCATGCTGGTGAAGCTTGATCTGGCAGAGAAGCCGATTGATTTTTCATTTATCCCGTACAAGCAGTTCGGCGCGACTCCGCAGGTTTGTGCCATAACCGGAGATGAGAAAACCGGCTTTTTAAAGGAGTTGAGTGTACGCAGCAGGAAACTTCTTGATCTGGAATTTGTTAAACAGGAGTGGAATCGCTTCTGTGAAAAACAAGGGCCTGTATATTTAAGCGCCATATTGGGGCAGGGGAAATTTATGAGACGTATTAACTGGATTATTCCTTTCAACAGGTTCCTGTATACGCCTCAAGCCCGGAGAACCATGTTAAACGTGATTCGTTGTGAATCTTTGCGGGAAACCATTTTAACTTATCTGGAGAACAGAAAGGTATAATCATGAGAGAATTAGAAACTTCGCGACATCTTTTCCAGCGTCCGATGTACAAGAGTCCTGACGGACTGTGGACTTATGATTTTAATGAAGCCTTGGGTCGTTGCGCGGGATCGGTTCATTTAGATGCAACTACCGTTGCTTCTATTTTGTCTTTCGGTATGGCGGGACAGGATCGCACGATGCTTAAGGAAATTACACGACGCCCATGGCTGTCTCGGGTTGAAAGCAACGGTAGCGTTACTCTTGAGCCAGTGCCTCCTCATGGATTGATCACAGGAACGGATGAGCAGCTCGCGGAAAAATTTTATCAGCTGCTGTGCGATGAAGCCCGAACAGTTTGTGCCGGCTTCAATGAAATCTATATTCTGCTCTCCGGCGGCATGGATAGCCGTATTATTGCCGGCGTGCTGGCAGACCTGTACCGTGCAGGCGAAATTCAGGCGAAGCCGGTAGCGGTAACGTGGGGGTTGCCGGATTCCCGTGATGTGGTGTATGCCGCACGGATGGCGAAGATATTGGGCTTTGAATGGATCAATGCGGAATTAGGCCCTCAAACGCTTTTTGGGAATATTGCTCCCACAGCAAAAACACTCGGACTTCTACACTCGCCCGAATTGCTGCACAATATGCAATGGTTTAAGAATGTTTCCCCGTCGTCTCTGGTTATCGCGGGAAGTTTCGGCGATTCGATCGGCCGTGCGGAATTTGGGGGGCTCCAACTGCTTCAAATGAACCAGATAACGCCAAAAAATTTATATGGAATTCTTAAGCCGAATGTATTTGCGGAGATTTGCAAAGAGCTGAACGCAGATCTGGACGCTATTTATTCACGTGCGAAAGGCAACGTGCCAATGTATGCGAAAAATGAGCATTGGATGCAAGGATATCGGATGCGCGGCGGGTTGTGCCATGCACTGTGCATAATCAATTCATATGCCAACATTTATCAGATGTATACCGCTCCGGCCGTTTACGAATTTATGTGGTCACTTCATCCGGCGCGCCGAGATGATGAAATTTATGCAACATTACTTGAAAATAAATTTCCTGCGCTGGCAAGGATTCCTTGGCCGCGGACAAATCGAGCGATTCGGGGAGTTACAGAAGGGGCTCAGAAGAAGCTTCGGCCCAATTATCATGAATACACACAGTGGGCTGGCGGGCCGCTTTACACCGAATTGAGTGCACGAATTGATCCCGATTGGTTTGAAGCGCAGGGGCTGTTTGATCCGCAAAGTATTCGAACGGCAAATGAAATGGTGAGGACTAGTCGATACCGGGTGGGGCGGCTTAATGATATCTGGCTTTGGCTGGCCGGATTTCGCACCTTTGTGGAACATCTGGAAGAAAGCGGGAAAAAGGTTGCCATTCCGGATCAATGGCCGTCGAGGGAGCCTGCTGTATTGCGGGAAAAGTCCTTCGTATATAAATGCGGAGTCTATGTTGCAAGCGAGTCGGCTACTATTAATTCCGGTTTAAAAAAGATACGAAATCGCATTCGGAAATCAAAATTGAAGCAATTGAAAAAAGAGGCTATTTGCAAATACCCGCCCATTCCAATCAGCGGTAGAGCTTGATTCATAAAGCGATCTTTACGGGGGCGTTATAAAATTCAAACTGATTCTATTAATTTGGGTCGCGCACGTTATGGAAATGTTTCCTTTTTCAATCAAACCAAACATTTCATCTCCATATCATGAAAATCCTTTTTGTCAGCAGTGGTAACGTGCAGGGTGGAATGTCCCCGTTTATACGGCAACAGGCGAAATCTCTTCAGGATGCCGGAGAGGACATTGACCATTTCCAGGTGACAGCGCGCGGTGCGCGCGGTTACTTGCTTGCCGTCTTGGATTTGCGGCAACGTTTGAAAGCGCAGAAGTATGATTTAATCCATGCTCACTATAGCTATTGCGGAATAATCAGCGACTTGGCTCGCAGGAATGAAAAACTGGTTGTATCTTTCATGGGATCAGATTTGCTTGGTGGACAGCATGAGAGTATCACCAAAACTTGGCGGGCATATTTAGCTCTGGCTTTGAACCGGTTTTATGCGGGCACCCGCTATGATCTGGTTATTTTGAAATCGAAAGGCATGCAGAAGTGTCTTCGGTCAGGAATCCCCTGTGAAGTTGTTCCCAACGGGGTGGATATGAGCAGATTCTATCCGATGGATCGAATGGATGCCCGCAATAGGCTGGGCTGGTCGCTAGAGAAAAAGATTGTTCTTTTTGCGGCGAATCCGGCTCGGACAGAAAAAAACTTCCCCTTGGCTGAAAATGTGGTGGCTTTGTTAAAAAATACTGACGTTTTGTTAATGCCGGTTTGGCAGATACAGCACGAATTAATGAACTGCTGTTTTAATGCAGCGGATGCCCTGCTGCTCACTTCCCGGTATGAGGGCTCTCCGAACGTTGTGAAAGAAGCGGTGGCCTGTAATCTCCCAGTAGTCAGCACGGATGTAGGTGATGTGCGTGAAATCATTGAAAATATTGCGGGCTGTTTTGTTTGCCCGCAGGATGCAAATGTTCTGGCTTCTGCACTGGCTGCAACGCTAAAAGAAAAACGGCGGATAGACGGCAGGGAACGAATCCGGGATTTAGAAATCTCTGTCGTTGCTCAACGGTTGATTCGCCTCTATGAAAGAGTGTTAAATACATGAAAATCTGGATTGATCTAGACCATACCCCTCATGTGCCGATGTTCCGCCCGATCATTGAGGAAATGCACCGGAGAGACATTGAAACACTGGTGACCGCCCGGGATTTTGCACAGACGGTGGCTCTGCTCAAAATGTGGAATATTTCACATGTTGCTATCGGGCATCATGGCGGCAGTAGCAAGGTCGGCAAGATACTTAATTTAGTACAAAGGTCTTCTCAGTTGATGGCCAGTGCTTGGAATCAGAAAATTGATCTGGCTGTCAGTCACGGCTCTCGATCGCAAATAGTGGCCGCACGAATGCTCGGCATACCTTGTGTTGCTATGGACGACTACGAATACTCCGAAGCATGGATCGAAAATAATCTGGCGACCTGGATTCTTATGCCGAAATACATTCCTGATGAGCGCCTGCAGGGATTGGGGTTTCGTATGCGTAAATTGCGTCGATATCCGGGTTATAAAGAGGAACTTTATCTTCCGCAGTTTAAGCCGGATGCAACGTTTCTCTCATCCATTGGCGTGCCGGAAGGTAAAACGCTGGTGACAATCCGGCCGTCCGCCATGTATGCCAATTATCACGATCCGCTCAGTGAGCAGATTCTGCTGAAGGTGATTGAAAAAGCATTGGAAACGCCGGGTGCGTGGCCGTTGATTGTCAGTCGCATTGAAAAGGACAAAAATTTTATCCGTGAACGGTTTGGTGATCGGGTTAACTTTCTTGAAAAAGCAGTAGATGGTCTGCAACTGATCTGGAACTCCGATGTATTTATCAGTGGCGGCGGCACGATGAATCGCGAGGCAGGACTGCTGGGCGTTCCGGTCTATTCCATTTTTACCGGACGGAAACCTTATCTGGATGAATATCTGGCGGAACAGGGCCGGTTGACGTTTATTGATTCCATCGAAAAAGTCGCTTTGATTGAAATTAAGGCCAGAGATCGGAAGTCAGAGTTCAGCTGTCAGAACCCGGGTCTGACAAAAGAAGTGGTTGATATCCTTTGCTCATTAAAACGCTGATGACCCCTTATAAAATTACCCGTGTGATCCGTATGTCACGCCATAGCTTGTCAAAGCGATGGCGGATGGTTAGCCTGCCGCTGTTTTTTAGTAACTCCTTAGCAACAAACAACGGGCAACTTAACAACAGGAAGTGGATTGTGAAGACTGGCGGACTTGGTTTTATTGGATCTTACTTCGTTGAGCTGGCGCTTCCTCCTTCCATCTTCGCATAACGCATTCGCCTGCTTTTCAATACCGCGACAGGAAACGCTTTATATTGATTTTTTTATAACATCCTCTAGTTTGTTCCCGTGAAATTAACAGATACAGAAGTACAGCAAATTATTTCCAGAATTGCGGCGGCAGTGCATCCGCTTCGGGTTTTGCTTTTTGGTAGCTATGCCGACGGGACGGCTACGGAAGACAGTGATCTGGATCTGCTGGTTATTATGGAGAGTACGGTGCCGCGCTATAAACGCGGAGCCTCTATCCGCAGTCTTTTCTGGCCACCCAAGGCTTCGATGGATATTTTGGTATACACTCCGGAGGAAGTGAAGCGCTGGAACGGGATCCCCAATCACGTTCTGACAAACGCGTTAAAAACCGGAAAGGTTCTTTATGCGGCCTGAGCAGGAGTTCGCATTAGAATGGCTGCATAAGGCAAGGAACGATCTTTTATCTGCTAGGATTGTTCTCGAATCAGAATACGGCATAACTGATGTACCTTGTTTCCATGCTCAACAGACAGTCGAAAAGGCGCTTAAAGGGCTGTTGACGTGGAATAATATTTCTTTTGGCAAAACGCATGACCTGATGGTGTTGTTAGCCGAGGTGGTAAATATCGATCCGGCTTTCGACAATGTACGTTCTGTTTGCGCCGAGCTGGCCGAATTTGCTGTCGATGTGCGCTATCCCGGCGGAATTTCAGAGCCGCCGCAAGGGGAAGCGGAGCGTTTCATTTCCGAAGCAGAAAAAATACTTATTCAAATCGAGCAGAGGTTGGGTATCTACAGGTGATTATCATCGCATAATCTTATCGTTGGATATCTTCCGTGGTTTTTGTGGCTGAATAGACCCTGTTTTTTGGTAACTCCTTAACAACAAACAATCGACAACGAGCAACTGATAAAAAGGAACTGATTATGAAAAAACTGATGGTGACAGGCGGGCTTGGTTTTATTGGATCATACTTTGTCGAGCTGGCGCTGAAGCGCGGCTACCACGTTATTAATGTGGATAAAAAAACCTATGCGGCCCGGGAGGATGTCGACTTTTCAAAGTATCCGCACTATGAGCTGATTGAAGAGGATATCTGCGCCATCAAGCATCTCCCTGTCGGCATTGATTTCATTGTTAATTTTGCCGCTGAGTCGCATGTCGACAACTCGATTCTGGCCAATCACGACTTTTTCCACAGCAACATCCATGGGGTATATAACATCCTGGAGCTGATGCGCGCTAAGGATGAAACAGACTGTCCTGTTCTGCTGCACATCTCCACCGACGAAGTATACGGCACGGCGCATGAGGGTTCTTATACCGAATTGGACAAGCTGACTCCGTCCAATCCTTATTCCGCCACGAAGGCCGCTGCTGAGCAGTTGATTTTTGGCTGGCGGCACACCTACGAACTGCCGGTGATCATCTGTCGCAGTTGCAATAATTACGGCTTCGGACAATATCCAGAAAAGCTTCTGGCCAAGACTATTGAATATCTGTTGAACGGCAAGAAGATGACGATTCACGGTGACGGCACCTACCGCCGCGAGTGGATTTATGCTGAAGACAACTGCGAAGGCATTCTGACTGTTCTGGAAAAAGGGAAGCTGGGCGAAGTCTACAATATTTCATCCAACGAAGAATACTCTGTATTGGAAGCTGTGAAAATGGTGGTAGCGGCGATGGGCAAGACCGATGCGGAGGCCTTGGTTCATATTCAGAATCGCCCCGGTCAGGATCTCCGCTATTCCGTTGATACCGCCAAAGTCCGCGCACTCGGTTGGGAACCTAAAACCTCTTTGCGCGAATATCTGCCGACTTATATTAAACTCTACAAAAAACATCTAGGCCTCTAAATGCCAGAGTTTTTTAGCCGCAAAAAAGCGCAAAAGGCGCAAATATAACAGCTTGAAGTTTTAACCGCGGATTACACGGATTTACACGGAAGGAAGTCTAGATAAACGGCGCGGGATTCCCCGCAGCCCTGTGACACAGGGTTGGATTTCGAAGAGAGAACTCATACGCAAGCGTGCTTGCGAGTGAGCTCTCTTTCTAAAATCACCGCCGTTTATTCTTCCGGCCGTTCTCTATATTATTCGGAGGTTACTCTAACGACCAGCGGGAGTGGTTGTAAAAAACCAGTTTGATTCGAAGTTTAGTTTCAGTGTATTCCGTGTGTTCTGTGGTGAAAAAAATGAGTTCTTTATACAAAATTATTCCGTTCAATATCCGTCACGGCAACTGCGGCGGAAGCCTTGTACAATTCCAGCAAGGTGATGCCGAAGTCAACGAACTGCCGTTCCTGATTGGCAAAGTGCTGGTGATGTCAGATATCCGTGTAGATGATGTTCGCGGGATGCATGCCCACTACGAAACGGAAGAAATTCTTGTCGTTCTGACTGGTGGATGCACTGTTGATATAGACGATGGCAAAGGATTACACGAGTCCGTCCGACTGACTTCACACTCAGCACTCAGTACTCAGCACTCAGAGATTCGTGGACTGACTTCTGATGTCCGACCTCCGACAGCTACTGCTCCCAACAGCCATCAACCAGCAACTAGCAACTGTGAGGAAATAAAAGCCCTTCTTTTATTTCCTCACGTCTGGCGCACTATGCGCGACTTCGAGCCGGGGACCACGCTGATGGTGGTAGCTAATATCAAATACGACGAAGCCGATTATATCCGTGACCGTGCCGAGTTTGAACAGGTTGCCAAGGAGTGGAGCAATCTCGGCGGTTCCAGTCGAATGTAGTGTTGGCTCTGGCTCCGGTGAGCTTGTCGAACCGCGAGCCAATCAAGGCGGTCTCGCTATTCAACGGGAGCAGATAACGGTTGAAATGTCTTAAATGGTAGGGCGCTTTCGCCGAAAACGCCGTCCTGAGCCCAGTTAGACGGCGAATGTGGATGCCAATGGTTGCTTTTCCCACCCGTTGCAATAGAAAATATTTGCAATTTTAAACCTATAGTTTAAATTTGAAACATGTACTTGGCTCGTCATATCGAAAGTCCATTGCTTGAAGCGGTTCGGCAATTTCCGGTTATCGCTTTATCAGGCCCCCGCCAAACTGGTAAATCGACTCTGCTAAAAACCCTTTTCGACCGGAAGTTCGATTATCTGACATTGGACGATATGGCGCTTCGCAATCAGGCTCAGAAAGATCCGCAAACCTTTCTTCGTAATTTTCCTGCTCCGCTGATTATTGACGAGGTGCAATATGCTCCGGAGCTATTTTCCGAGATTAAGCGCAAGGCTGATGCCTCCGGCCTGCCCGCGCAGTTTATTCTGTCGGGGTCACAGCAGTTCCATCTGATTCAAAACCTGCAGGAGTCTTTGGCTGGCAGGGTGCTGCTGATGAATCTGCTGCCGATGACGCAGCAGGAACGGAGCGGGAATGGAGGACGGAAGCACTGGCTGCCGGGTCTTTTGCAGTGCGGGATGCCGGAGAAATCTGATTTCCAGTCTGGAATGCCGGGGACGGCGCCGGAGTCAGTGATTCGTTCCGGCGGGCTTCCGGGATTGTTGAACAAAACAGAGCCGTTTACCGGAGCCTACTTTGAGAGTTACCTGCGAACCTATATCGAGCGCGACATCTCCTTGATGATTCAGCTGGAGAACAGCTCCCGGATGATCGAGTTTCTTCAGCTACTGGCACCTCTGAGCATGAGAGAGCATAACAGAAGCCAGCTGGGAAGGGATATCGGAATGACCTCGCCGACGGCCAACCGCTGGTTACAGGTTCTTGAGGCGACCGGTGTGTGGCACAATATTCCGGCCTTTCATGGGAATTTGATCAAACGGATTGCTAAAACTCCCAAGGGAACACTGTTTGACAGCGGATTGATTTGTCATCTGTTGCAGATTAATTCGAGAGAATCCCTATTGACTCATCCGCTGCTCGGCTTTCTGTTTGAGTCGGCATTTTTTCATGAGGTCAAAGCCGTGATTTCCTCCTCGCTGTTAAATGCCCGGCTGTACCACTGGAGGGCAAGCCAGCGCGAAGTCGACCTAGTCATTGAATACGGCGGGCGGCTGTTTGCATTTGAATGCAAGTGGAATGCAACTCTTCGCGGCGATGAGCACAAAGATTTGTTGAGGTTCCGGGCCGAATACGGCGATCAGGTAGCATTTTGTGCGGTGGTTACCTCAACAGGAACTTTCCGCGAGCTGGAGTCCGGTATTTTTCAGTTGCCTTGGATTTCTCTTTAGATGACACCTGTTATGACTGGATGATGACGATTAGAACAAAGCCCGCGCATAGGATGATAGAAACAGGGAGAGTGCTGTGATCGCCAACATTAAATACGACGAAACCGATTACATCCGTGACCATGTCGAGTTTGAACAGGTTGCCAAGGAGTGGAGCAATCTCGGCGGAAGTTCGGCGATCTAGAGCTGTTGCAGACTTTTTACCCAGTAAGTCCGGATAACCGCATTACCGCCAAAACTTTCCTTGAATTTCAACAGACCCCAGTTGATCTCTTGACCGCGATCTTCTGTGGATATTCCGTAGTTGAGATATTTGTATCTATTGGCGCGGGACCAGCAGAGTAGCTGGTAAAGTCCAAAATGAAGCGGGCTTAATTTCGAATATGCATAATCCATCGCGGAATAAAAGATATGCCATTTTCCGGGTGTGATTTCGAACAGTACAAACCCGCCAATCAATACGGGTCCCTCAAAGATGCCAAAGGCCAGAATCCGGTCGGGAAATAGCTGTGCCAGCCGCAATAGTTCCGCTTCAGAATGCGTTGGGGTTGCCTCATGTTTGATGAGATTCCGGGTGATAAGAGCATGAAGGTCGCGCAGCACATCATCTCCTGCCAATAGTCGGAACTGGAGTCCACTGCTGAGTCCCTTGCGAATCGGTGGGCGCGTTTTCTGAGGGATGGTCATGATAAGTTCTTCATCACTTTTATCCCATTGGTCTTCCAGATCGAAATAGGTCCCGATTTCTTCGTATGCACGCGAGAAGCCGGAGCGAAGAAGGGCGTATTCCATTTGTTCTGCCGGGCGGCTATGGAAAATGCGTTCAGTTGCGCGGAATTCTATGGTTTTAAATCCATGTTCTGTTGCATATGCGACTAGAGAACCAATTAGTTCGATGCATTTCTCGAGCGGAGGATTATCATGGGTGACCAAACCGCCGTACGATGATCCGGGGTGGGATTTTAAAATTTTTGCTCCGGTTCCATCTAAAACTTCTGCCGCAGGGAAAACAGCCAGAAGATTGCTTCCGTCGAATATCAAAAGAGAGTGGTCTATGAACCGGTCTGCGGGATGATAACTTAAGAACCGGCGGGTATGGAAAACAGTCCCTTGAGGGGAAGAATCAACCAGTTGATCCCATATTGCATCTATTTCGCCACCAGTATAACGCCGTATGGTAATGCTCATTTAACCGTCGGCCTTTCCGGTAAGAATGATCCAGATTGTAGCGAAAAGGATATATAGATCCAGAAGCGGACTCATATTGCGGGCGTAATAAATATCGTAAAGAGCCGTCTCATTCATCGAAATACCATCACGGGATGCATAGATTTTCCAGAGGCCTGCACAGCCGGGCTTGATAGCAAACCGGCGTCTTTGCCACTCATCGGTAAGTTCATATTCACTCAGAGGTACCGGTCGCGGGCCGATTAGAGACATATCCCCTTTTACTACATTAAAAAGCTGGGGCAGTTCATCAATGGCCCATTTGCGGATAAATCGACCGACCGACGTTACCTGACCTATATTTACCGTTTTTTTGGAAACTTTTTCACCGGATTTCAAATACTCTTCGATTTCTGCATTACGCTGGGGGTCTCGATCCGCATCTATATACATGGAGCGGAATTTGTAGAAAGGGAAAAGCTTCCCGTTTTTTCCGACCCGGTCGCGGATGTAGAAAACCGGTCCCGGCGAGGTCAGTTTGATGGCAATGGCAGTCGCTAAGAGGATGGGAGAGAGCAGTATGATGCCGATCGCCGCGCCGATCACATCGGTGGATTCTTTGTAAAAACCCGTCATCGCGCCGGTCGGGATTTCCCTCATACGGACGAAGGGGATATCGAAATAAGTATCGGTATTAAGGTTTTTATGCCAGACCGCCGACTTATCGGTGTGTACATCGACCCAGCCGAACAGCCGGATGCACCGTTCGATCAGATCCATTAGTTCCTGATAGGAAAGATCGGTCTGAGTGATGACAGCTCCTTCAATTTTATGCAGGCTCGTTAATTCGGACAGTTCATCGATCAACCCTAAGCAAGGCAGGTCGTTGACGATTCTCTCTCCCTTGCTCTGTTGATTGGATAGAAATCCGATGGGCATGAGCGTGGCGTAACGCTGCTGGTCCAGCATCCGTTGAGCAAAATCCATTGAGGTGTCGTTAACGCCTATGATGACCACTCGGCGTTGCATTTGAGATCGGGAAGCTATGCGGAACAAAATCGGAACTACGATTTGCCGGTGGATGACCAGTGCACTGAACTGCATAAGAGCCCAGTTCATTAGAACCAGCCGCGAAGGGATAAAAACGAAAAACTTGATCGATGTTCGCAATAGCAGATAACCCGCAATACAAATGGCGACTCCTTGAAGAATTCTCAGTAAATGCCAGGTTGGACTGAGAAGCGTTCTCCGTTTATACAGATTCAATGCTCCAAAAATACCGATCATTGCAAGGGCGTAAAGGAAAACCGTTAGCGCTTCGTGGGCGATGTGTGAGCGGGTGATGATATTCAAGTCGGGTGCATATTTCCGCCAGTGCAGAGCCAATGCAAAGCTGCCGACCAGAATCAGCCAGTCGGTCGCCATAAGGTAAACGGTCGAACGTCCATAGCGGCGAAGTAGATGTATCATATTTTTATAGACTCGGGTTTGTGATCCAATCTGCTGACGTAGTCTAATAACCGCACGGATTGAAGACAAGGATTTTGAAACATAATGAACACGTCAGACCCTGTATTTTCCTGCAATTTACAGGAAAGGTTCCGCCGGTTAAAATTCTTCGCTTTCTTCGTGGCCGCGAGTTGACTATATTCTAAAGCTGTTAAACGGCTTAAACAATTTAGCGGCTAGCTCTGAAATTTGTCCGGAATTGGCCAAACAACCAATATCGAATATCGAATAACACGACCTGAAGGGCGTAATGAAAATTCCATTTCTAGATCTAAAGAGCCAATCAGCCGAACTCCGCAACGAAATCCGATCCGCTATGGATCGGGTGCTTGCTGACAGTAATTTTATTCTCGGCAAACCCGTAGCAGATTTTGAAGCTGCCTTTGCTGCTTATTGCGAATGCAAATACAGCATAGGGGTAGCTTCAGGCTTAGATGCACTGAAACTCATTCTTCGGGCGATGGGAATCGGCCCCGGCGATGAAGTTATCACCGTATCACACACCTTCATCGCTACGGCATTGGCCATTTCATCCGTTGGCGCAACTCCGGTTTTGGTCGAGGTCGATCCGTCGACTTATACAATGGATCCCAAAATGCTCGAAGCGGCCATTACTGTCCGGACGAAAGCTGTGATGCCGGTTCATCTTTACGGACAAACGGCGGACATGGAGCCGATTCTCGAAATTGCGCGCCGCCGGCAGTTACGCGTCATCGAAGACGCCTGCCAATCGCACGGTGCCCGGTGCAATGGCCGCAGAGCCGGTTCGCTGGGAGATGCCGCCGCATTCAGTTTTTATCCCGGAAAGAATCTCGGCGCTTACGGTGATGGCGGAGCCGTCACAACGTCGGATTCGTTGCTGGCTGAGCGTATTCGTACATTGCGTAACTACGGTTCAACGAAAAAATATTATCATGACGAACTGGGTGAAAACAGCCGTCTCGATACCCTGCAGGCCGCCGTATTGGCAGTGAAACTTAATGGATTGGATCAGGGCAACACCGCCCGCCGCGCCGCCGCCGCGCTTTATACAGAACAGTTGCAGGGGATAGGTGACATTGTCACTCCGGCTGTTCGTCAGGGATCCGAACACGTATTTCATCTCTACGTTGTCCAAACGAGCCGTCGCGATGACTTGCAGAAGTACTTGCTGGAACAGGGCGTGGAGTGTCTGATTCATTATCCGGTGCCGGTGCATCTGCAGAAGGCCTATGCCTCCAAAGGTTGGAAGTGCGGAGATTTCCCGTTGACTGAAAAGCTGGCCGGCGGGATTCTTTCGTTGCCCATCTTTCCGGGAATTACCGCCGGGCAAATCGAGTATGTCTGTAATTCAATCAGAGCGTTTTATAGAAGTTGACCGCGCAATGCCTGTATTCAAAAAAAGCTCATTTTTGTCCCGGCAGATGCTGAATACAGCATCTCTTTGCGCCAGCGATTCACTGGTACTGCTCGCAGGTCTTTATCTCGGTAACTGGATCATTTTCAAAATTCACGGAATACCGGTATCTATCCATTACGCACTGGCAGTTGTCCCTGTCTGGTGCGCCGGGGCCGTGATAACCCGCGCAGCTCCAGCTTGGGGTCTTGGTGCTGTCGAGGAATTACGGCGCACCCAATTGTTACTACTGGCTGTTTTTGCACTGGCGGGCATTGCGGTTTTTTTCAGCCGCGGACGGATTATTCCCAGTCGTATTGTCTATTTGGTCTCGTATCTTTTCAGCGCGGCTTTTATTCCTCTCGTCCGCGTTACGGTCAAAAAAATGCTTTTGGCTGCCGGACAGTGGGGCTGTCCAACGGTGCTGTATGGTAATGCCCGGCAGGTTTCCGGCGTCATCGAAACTTTCCAAAAAAATCCGCTGCTTGGGTATGCACCTTACGGAGTGTTTACAGACGATCTGCCTATTGGCGACGCCGTTCGGGGTGTTCCGGTGCTGGGCCGTCTTGCGGACCGGACTGCGGCTGCTTCCGTGGCGATTGTCCCGGTAACATTGGCGGAGGGCTTTTCGCTGTCAGAAACATTTGACCGTGTCTTCTCCGGCTATCAACGGGTTGTTCTGCTGCCTGATATCAAAGAGGATGTTTTTCTCTGGGCGGTTCCCCGCACACTGGGCAGTCTGATCGGTCTCGAAATTACCAGTAATCTGCTTAATCCCGTTGCTCGTATCATTAAACGAAGTCTGGATCTGTTTCTGGTTGCTGTCACCGCGCCTCTTTGGCTGCCGCTTTTAGCATTGATAGCCTTGCTGGTTCGGGTTGTTGATCGGCAGAATCCGTTCTTTCTTCAGCATAGAATGGGTCGGGCTAACCGTTCGTTCCGTCCGGTTAAGTTCCGCACAATGCGAGTCGATGCTGAAAGGGAACTGGAGCAGGCATTAGCTGCCGATGAATCGCTTCGCGCGGAATGGGTGCGGAGCTGCAAGCTTCGCAATGATCCCCGTGTAACACGAATTGGCCGTATTTTACGCCGTACGTCATTGGATGAATTACCGCAGATACTCAATGTGCTTGCCGGGCAAATGTCGCTGGTCGGGCCGCGTCCGCTTCCAGACTACCATCATGACCGTTTGGCAGAGTCCGCGCGTACTCCGCGCAGCCGGGTTCGCCCCGGACTGACCGGCCTCTGGCAGGTTTCCGGGCGCAGTGAAAGCGGTACCGCCGGCATGGAAAAATGGGACACCTACTATGTTCGCAACTGGTCCATCTGGCTCGACATCATTATTCTTGCCCGCACGTTTCTCTCCGTCATTAAAGGGGAAGGGGCCTATTAGAGCAGTTTCATTCCCCTCCACGGGAGGGGTGGCTGGCCTGTCACGCCGAAGCTGGCGAAGGCGGAAAGCCGGGGTGGGTTTGCAGTTTATGTATGTGTACGGCATTTCAATGGTTAATTGCCCCAGCGTGCTCGATACCTTGAATCATGAAAACATTTGAAAAAATAACGATCAGCTCGCTGATTTTTGCGCTCACGGTATCGTTCGCGCTTTTCGGCGTATGGGAAGACAAGGCGACGCTCTGCGCTCCGCTTCTGACCTTGATTTACTTGTCCTCCGCCATTTGGCTTGCAGCCGCGTTCTTCGGTCACAGTCGCCAAAAAAAAGTAGACGCGGTGTCCTCACCGCGTTCTTCCTCTTCTGTAGCCGAGGGCCATGACCTCGGTCTTTCTGTAGCCGCGCACGGGGGGCGCGGACAGGTTTCAGATACCAAGTCTCCATCGTCAGGTCTCAGGTTTTATCTTTCATCTTTCCAAACGCCGCCCGGCGGTGTTTGTTTGCTCCTCTTCTGGCTCTACAGTCTTGCGCTGATTCCATTTTCGATCCTTCCGTATGAAGCCAAAATCAGTTCACTTGCTTTCGGCGGTTATCTGGCTATCTACTGGAGTTCCTCTAATCTGCTGACGCGCTTTTCTCTCCGCAAAGCTGTTTGGGCAACGGTTTTTGTCCTGTTGGTTTTCACTGCACTTTACAGTCTGGCGCAACACCGCGTTGCTCCCAATCTGATTTTTGGTGTGGAACGCTATACGAATTACTGGACGGACGGACGGCTGGGCGGAACCTACCAGTGTCCTAATCATATCGCGCATCTCTTTCAAATGTGGCTTCCGCTCTGTCTTGTTTTTCTCTTTCTTCCCCAGTTCGGCTGGTTCTGGCGTATCTGTTTTGCCTATGCCCTGCCGCTGTTTTTGCTGCTGATCTATCAAACCCAGTCGCGGGCGGGTCTTCTCGGATCGGTTGCGGCACTTGGAACAACAGTGCTTTTGATGGTGTTGCGCAAAAGCCGGCGGGCCTTTTATATTGCGTTGCTGGTGGTGCCGTTAATGGGAGCTGTTGTTATCGGAGGCCTTTGGGCTGGCTCGTCTATGTTCCGGACCCGCATGCAGCCGGTAGTTAAGTTTGTCGATCTCATCGTCTCCGGACAGGGAATTGATGAAAATTTTAACGATTTCCGCCCGCAGACATGGATCGATACAATTACGATGGTAAAAGCCCGTCCGGTGTTCGGATTCGGCCCCGGCAATTACGGCCTTACCTTTGAAGACTATAGAATGCGTTGGAAAGGGGTGCGTCGGGAGGCGGTTCACCCGCACAATGAATATCTGGAATTGCTTGCCGAATACGGACTGGTTGGCAGCGCACTGGTGCTCTGTGTGCTGATCAGTGTTTCCGTGCAGCTGATTCGCTTTATTCGCACTTCGCCTCGTCCGTACCACGCATTGCCGTCCGCCGCGCTTCTCGGTGCGCTGGCCGGAACCGCCGTTCACGGATTTTTCGATTTTGAGCTCCATATTTTTCCGAACGCGATGATGCTGGCTTTGCTAGCCGGGTGCGCTGTCGCACCTCTTATGCAGACGGTTCCGGCCAAATATCCGCAGCTCAATGCGGTTGTGCGGTGGGTTTTTGTTGTGACGGTTGTGCTGGCGGCGGGTTGGTCCGTACAGGTTATGGGTTCAGCCTGGGTTCGTGTGTGGGGTGACAAGTTCCTGTTAAAAAATAAATTTCAGCAGGCCGAAGCTTTCTATAAAACCGCGGAACGGATTGATCCGCAGAATTGGCAGGCGCAACTGGGCCTCGGTCAGCTTTATTATCATCATCGGTATTCTGAGCTGGATCCGGCCCGGAAGCAGGAATGGGCGCTCAAAGAGCAGACAGCCTATGCGGCGGCTTATCAGACGAACTGCAAAAAAGAGGAAGTGGTTTACGGATTGGGGCGCGTTGATCTCTTTCTCGGCAATCGGGGCAAGGGGTTAAATTACCTGCGGCAGGCGGCGAACTACAAACGCTTCAACGATTTTTACTGGCGCAAACTCGGGATCGAATTACGTAAAGCTGGTCTTTATGACGAAGCCTTGAGTGCTTTTGAATATACTCAGAAGCTGGATCATTCCAATAAAACGGTGACACGGAATATCCAATGGCTTAAGAAACGCCGCACAGACCCCTCCAGGTAGGGACGGATCTCCGAGCCGTCCGCAATGTAGCGTTGGCTCTATGAGCCAATTTTCCGTAATAATGTAGTGTTGGCTCTACGAGCCAATTTTTAGTGTGTAAGCGGCATCATTTTGGCTCACCGCAGCTGCCGCTAATTCTCCCAACGTAGACGCGCCGCCCTCGTCGCGTTCTTCCTCTTCTGTAGCCGCGAACCCCGCCTCGGCATCCCGGGAGGGGATTAAAAAGGTCCCCTCCATCGGAGGGGTGCCGGAACGGCGGGGTGGGTTGCGGCGTTTCAATCGTGATGTGCCTTAGCACCCAGCCAGCGCTCGTTTATCATCCGGGACTCCTCTTCAACCCGTTTCCGGATATCCTCATCTCGTTTTTCACCACCTCCGGATCCCAGTTAACCAGACTGGCAAGGTCCTTAAATAACGCGACAGCCTCCTTTCCCTGCCTTTCAAACCCGTACGGCATAGTTTTAGAGAACGGTTTCATGAACATTTTACAATGGGGATGTCTGTGACAGATCCACTCTTTTTCTTCTTCCGTCCACTCTTGTCCAAGCTGGTCGTAAAAGATCACCTCCTTGCTCTCGCTGAACCGACCCTTGCGCTCAATTTCCTGTAATCGTTTCTTTGATGATTTCATGATGCTCTCCTGCTGTTCGGGTTTTTCACCTCCATCGCTTTTTCAATGGCATCCAGTCGCTGCTCGATCTGCTCGACCTCCCGGATTTTGTGCGAGCAGTTCAAAACATCCATACAGACTTGGCGCCGGATCCACTCATTTGAAGAGCCCAGCAGTTTGACTAGCTCTTCCACTGCCTGAGCTGTGTAGGCCTGGACTGAATTCATCGCTTCTGTCAGAGCCATGTTGCGTCGCCGGGTGAGTTCTTCCCGAAAGGCCGGTTCTTTCAACCAGCGGTGGACAGTACTTCGTCCGATGCCTGCGGCTTTCGCCGCCGCCTGTATGTTCGGGTTGCCTGCAAGGATGCTTAGTAGTTTTTCCTGGCGGGCGGTTAGTCCGTTCGGGTTTGTATTTGTTTCCATGGGACGGTTCCTTTCGGTTTGATTTCTCCATTTATGATACGCAAGGTTCGCACAAACGATGCGGCCTGTTGTATAAAGGGGAAAAATCAAATGGAGTTTCAAAAATAGAGAGGGGGGAGGGTGTCCCATTGTGTTCCAGTCTGTTCCGCTTATGGAAATCCCGCAATACTCCCAAAATATGATGAAAACGATTCTGATATTTGAGCCGCTATCCGGCGGACACCGCGCCAATTACATCCGTTGGCTGGCGGACACCATTGCAGTCAATCCGCCGCCCGGCTGTCATTTTGTTTTTGTTACCGACCCTGATATCGATATCCCGTCAGTGGCCGCGCTTTCTTCTCACAAAATTTCTTTGGAGCTGACGAAGCGGTTTAAATTTGCCGGTCCGGCGAAGTTGAGCAGGTTATTGCGGGATTTGTTCGATGAGTGCGTGGCACAGTATTCTCCGGATCATGCTCTTCTATTCGAACTAACCCGGCTGGAACTATCGTTTGCATTGCGTGGCGCACCGTGTCCGGTTTCGGCAATTCTATTTGTTCAATACCCGGAACTGCCCCGCGGTCTGAAATTTTTCATCAAGGAGTTGAAAACAGAGTTGCTGTTACGGCATGCGCCGATCAAAAATCTCTTTCTGCTTAATGGAGAAGAAAGCTGTCATTATTTGACAAACAGATTTGGCTCCCGCACCCGTTTTATCCCCATTCCGGATCCAGTACCTGCAATTGCCGCAGAGGCCGGTTATTCACTGCGCCGGGAATACTGTATCGAAAGCGGACAAACGGTATTTCTATTCTTCGGCGCCATCTCGCCGCGTAAAGGTAGCGATGTGCTGATCGAGGCATTGCATCTGCTTCCGCCAGAAGCGGCGGCGAAAAGCGTTTTTATTTTTAGCGGAGAGCCGGAACGTCGTTACCGGAATACCTTTGACGAGGCCTGCCGTCGCTTGCGAACTGCCCGGCCTGACATCAAACTGAACATCGAATATCACTTTGTGTCTGATGAGCGCATGATGGCTTTGTTTGAACAGTCCGACGTTGTTTTGATGCCCTATACCCGTTCCGAATATTCGAGCGGAATTTTGGCTTTGGCAGCCAAGGCGTGCACCCCGGTCATTGGCCCTGATTCCGGGCTTCTTGGACGGCTGATCCGGCAGAATGGTCTGGGGCGGGTCTGTTCTGTCAGCCCGGAAAAACTGATGGAGACCATAACGGAGACGGTTCAATCTTTACCGGTTGTGGATGAAAAACTCTGCGCGGCCTTTGTGCAGCGGAGCCGTCCGGAAGAATTCGCCCGCACGATGCTGGAAGCCGTTTGCAATGACCGCTGAAGAATATCATTCATCACTGCGTCCGCTGGAGGATGCCTGCCGCCAGGCTGGAAGCGGCTGGATATGTCTGCGCAATCCTCTCGTAGGATACGGCAGGGAGGGGTCGCTGTGCTGGAAGACCCGTATTCTGATTCTCCACATTGAGCTGGTCTGGCACTGCTGGAAATCGCGCAGATACCGGAACATTCTGGTGCGCGAATTTTCAACCATTCCTTTACTGGCTGTTTTTCCTCTGCTGTATCCGCTCCGGAAAAAACTTTTCTTTGTGATCAATCACAACTTGCAATGGGCTGCCCGAAACCGAGTAGAACGCTATGCTCTGGCGATGCTGGCTCGGCTGGGCGCTCAATGGGCGCTTTTTGAAACGCAGGAACTTTCTGATCTGACTGCTTTCAATATTCCTTCTGAACACAATCTGGTTCTTCCGCATCCAGTCTCTGGACGAACAACCGGCGGAAAAAACAACAACCGACCGGTGCTCGGTGTCGCTGGTCATTACCGGCCTGAAAAAGGCATAGATGATCTGCTGGAATTGCTGAGCAATCGTTTTTCCGATTGTGATCTGGTGCTGGGCATTTCAGATACAGCGCAATTAAAGACGGTTCCCGTCCGGTTCAAGGTCGTCAGCACGACGACGGATGAGGCTTATCGTCAAATGCTGGCCGGATGCGACGTGCTGGTACAAAACGGCGCGAGAGGCAGTTATTTTTACCGGGCCTCCGGTCCGGTTGCCGATGCAGCGGCTCGCGGCACGGCCGTTGTTGTACCGGATTTTCCTCTCCTGAAAAACCAGGTTACTTCTCCGGTCCGGATCGGCGAAGTTTTTCAGACGTTGGATAAAATGCCGGATGCCGTGCGGGCGGCCATTGAATCGGTACGTTCCGGGCAGTATGACTTTGATGCTTATTGTGCCGCCCGTTCTGTGCAGGTACTGGCCAGTCAACTCGATGAGTTCAGCCGGAGGAAGAATGGATAAAGTCAACATTCTCGGCATTCAGGTGGATGTGATGGATCAGCCGCAACTGCTGGCTGAAATTGATCGGCTGGTAGCGGCGCAGCGCCCGGCGCTGGTAAATAATGTCAATGTCCACGCCTGCAATATCGCCTGTGCCGATCCGGAGTTCCGCAGAATTCTGAACGCTTCCGATGCAGTTTTTTGCGACGGCTTCGGTGTTAAGCTCGGTGCCCGGCTGCTTGGTAAAACGCTCGGACAGCGCATGACACCGCCCGACTGGATTGACGAACTTTTTAAGTTGTGTGTGCGCCGGCGGTACTGCCTCTATTTTCTTGGCGACACAAACCAGGTTGTTCAGCAGTTTTCCCGGCGCGTGAAAGAAAAATATCCCGCGCTTCGGATAGTCGGACAGCACGACGGTTATTTCGGTCTGGATGGTGATGCCAACAATCGCCTCATGAATGAAATTCAACGTCTGAGGCCGGATATTATTCTCACCGGCATGGGCATGCCGTTGCAGGAGAAGTGGGCGTGGCGGGCCCGCAACCGGCTGGGAAAGGGCGTAATTATTGCCGCTGGCGCACTGTTCCGCTGGTATACCGGTTATGAAAGACGCGCGCCGCGCTGGATAACGCAGAACGGTTTTGAATGGCTGGCCCGGCTGGTGATGGCACCCCGCAAACATTTCAAACGCTATGTCATCGGTTTGCCGCTCTTTTTCTTTCGCATCATTCGGCAGCGTTTTGGAAGGATTCCGGAATGAACGGGAGACTTAAAACTATTGCGCTTTTTGCCGCACTGCTCGGTTTTTTTGTGCTGACGGCACCGGTTAATCACAGTGAAGCCGAAGACGCCTATTACTATGCCCGTATGACGGAGCAGGGAATGTCGTCGGAAATGTTTCATGCGCATCACCTTCTCTATCTGCCGCTGACACGGATAGTTTTCCATGCCGTGCAGTTGACCGGATATGCCGGGCGGGCCTTTCCGGTTCTTACCGGCATCAGCATGATTTCGGGCGCACTAGCGGTTTGTCTCTTTACCGCATTGCTGCGGCGAACGGGTATGAAGAATCGCGTGGTTTGGCCCTTCTCTGCGGCGTTGCTGTTTTCATACGGATTCTGGCGTTACAGCACGACAGTCGAAATTTATGCGCCTGCTACCGCGCTTTCGCTCCTGACGCTTTATTGCGCGGTTCGCAGTAATGAACGACTTTTCTTTTGGGGCAGTATGCTGAGCGGAAGTTTCGCACTGCTGTTGCATCTGGTCACGATTCCGGCAGTTATGCTCGCGGTTCCGTTTCTTTACATGCTCCGGCGGCAGAATATTCGAGCCGCAGTATATGTGGCGGTGGTACTGCTGATAACTGGTGCTGGATATGGATTGGTCATCGGATGCGGTCTTCGGCTCGGAGTTTTTACGGATACTCTGGTGCAGCGGGGAACATTGATGAATCCGCTCACCTGGATCAGCGCTTTGGTTGCCTGGGGGCAAACGGTCTGTTCCGGAAATTTTCTTTTCAGCATACCTGCTGTTTCGGAGCGGATTGTTCAGTTGCTTCCGTTTCATATGCTTCAGGAGGAGCTGTTCATGGGACAGCAGGCGGCGCGCTGGATATCTGTTGTCGCTCCTGTCACCTTCGGCTTGGCCGTGGGGCTGGTGGCGGGAATTTTCTGTGTCGTAGTGCGTCATTGTAAACGGATACAGATCAATCAGTCTGCGACTTTTGCTGCTGTACTTCTTTGGGTTGTCGGCTCGGCGGCTATGGCGCTCTGCTTTGAACCGGCCAACCCGGAAACATGGATTTGTGTATTGCCGCCGTTCTGGCTTTTAGCCGGATTAGTTTGGAATGCGGTACCAGACGGGCGTCTTTCGCGTTGGATGCCTGCGGCTCTGGCAACGGTTTTGCTGTTACACAACTGGATTGGCGGCGTGAGTCTGGTGAAAAATCCGGCTGGCGATTATTGCCGACAGAAAGGCTCATGGGTCGTCGAACAGGCTCGACCCGGCGATCTGATTCTTACTGCCGATTCTCACAGTTTCGTGACGTTTCTGGAATATCAGACCCGGGTCCGTGTTGCAGATGCCAAATTTATTAACATGGAGCGGTGGAATGAGCTTAAGCGGCAGACTGCCGGACGGATTTTCGTTTTCGCTGATGTGATGGAGTTGCTTCCTCCGGTCGCGCGCCGCGTACCGGATGCCGTTCAGCAGATTCATGAAGTCTCCGCGCAGCTTCAATCGGGATTGCGGCCGGTTCATAGAGACCCGTTCGGTACCGTTTATCAGTGGGAAAAGCTGTGAGTAGCGAAAACAATACTTCACTGCGCCGGACGCAGTGGCTTGTGGCGGCTCTGTTTGTGCTCACGGCCGGTTGGATGATATTTTTCCAGCCGTTGGAAAAAGCCGTTGCTTTTTCCGCGATCGATGACGGTCTTTACTACCCGCGTCTGGCTCAGAACATTATCGCCCGCGGCATATGCACTTATGATGGCGTGGCAGTCACAAACGGATTCCATCCGCTGTGGTTGCTGGTTCTGCTGCCGGTCTATGGGTTGATTCACAATCCGTGGTTCGCGCTACGTGGTGTTTATGCGGTCATCCTGATCGCCCAGCTCGCGTCACTCGGCTTGCTGGCTTTTATTGCCCGGCGCGTACAGATGACGGTTGCCGGCTTGGCGGCGGCGGCCTGTATTCTTTTTTTAAATATTCGATCCTTCACGATATTTTTCAGTTTTCTGGAAAGTCCTCTGGTGCTTCTCACGCTGCTTGTCTACATCGCTTTCTGTTTGCGTGCGGGAGGACGCCGATTTAAAAATCCGCACTATGCTTTGATTGCCGGGCTGCTGGCCGGAGTCTGTTTTCTGGCGAGACTGGATAGTTTTCTGCTACCGGTGGCGTATGGAGCGGTGCTTTTATTCCGGTTACTGCGGCGACGTCAGCCGTGGAGGCTGTCTTTCCTTTCCGCCTGTTGGGCCTCTGCCGGATGTCTGTTGCCGGTCATCCCTTATCTTCTGTGGAACTGGATAAACTTCGGCCATTTACAAACAGTCTCAGCGCTTCAGAAGACCGCGTCTTTCTCTCCGGCGGCCAGTTGGAAGATGATTTCCGGCTGGTGTCTGTATCAGTTTATTCCGCGGGTTCAGCATTTCTTCGGCCTCCAGAATATTTCTCCGAAGCTGCTTTTATTTGGTCTGATTCTAAGCGGACTGCTTACAATCGTTTATCTGCTGACCGGTTCGCGTCGCAGACGGGTGTTTGAAAAGCTTAGGTTTTGTCCTGAATTTCCGCTGTTTGTCGGAATGCATGCCTTGTTTATTATCCTGGCCGCCCCGCATGATGCGGCGGCTTCAGCCTGGTACTGGATCCCTGAAATTACTCTGATGGCGCTGGCCGTCGGCGTTGCGCTTTCCGACATTCACTGGATAAGGATACCGGTTATCCCGGTTCTGGTTGTTCTGCTGGTCGGGGTTCAGCTGTGGATTTACCCTGCGCTGGTTCAGCGCAAAACGATGAGTTGGGCTAAGCTGGAAGTCGCCCGGGTTTTACGCGAAACCACGGCGCCGGAAATCCGCGGAGCCATGTTCGATTCCGGTATCGTTTCCTACTTCAGTCAACGCGATTTCACCGGGCTGAACGGACTAATCGGAGATTTTGAACACGCCGCACTGGTGCGTGAAAAAAAATATGCCGTGGCGATGGAACGTTGCGGAGTTAGCCTGCTGGTACTCGATACCCCCGGAGAGCTGATTTCGGAGCTGATTTCCAATGTGGTTTATAGAACAGAGATTGAAACCAAGTTTGAAAATTTCAATGAACCCCCGAAGCCTTTTGTAGTCTACAAGGGAAGTCCTGATGAACTGGAAAATATATGGCATGTACGCTACCGGGGAGGCAGGTAATGCCAATGAAATCTTTTGATTCCCGTGCCGGTATGTTATGATTTTTTGCTCAGTTGAGGAATTTTTATGCAGAATCAGTCATCTATAAAAGTCTGGAGTGAACGCTGGCGGCTCGGGACGCTGTCGACGCCGGAATTGGTGCAGATTGGGCTTATTTCGGTGATTGTCGGCCTGATATTTATGATGTTTCACATGCTGGGAAATACGGTTGTGAACGTCGGTAGCCGTTCTGCCTTTCAATGGATGTTTTCCCGCTGGCAGGACACCATTTCCTTCGGGGCGGATTATTCACACGGATATTTCATCCCTTTTGTCAGTCTCGGTGTGATCTGGTACAAGCGTAAGGAAATCTTTTCGGTCGAGATGAAAACGGATTCACGCGGGCTGGGCGTAGTGATCTTTGCGCTGATTTTACACTGGCTTGGCGCCAAAATGCAGCAGACTCACTTTTCCCTCGCCAGTCTGGTATTGCTGATCTGGGGCATCCCATTTTACCTCTTTGGTTGGGAACTGGCCAAGAAACTGATTTTCCCCTGCTCATATCTGGTTTTCTGCATTCCGCTGAACTTTATGGATGTTATGGCTTTTCCCTTGCGTATTTTCTCAACCAAGCTGGCTACTGTGATGCTGAATGGGATTGGAATCGGTGCAATCCGTTCTGGCACGGCCATTTATTCAAACGTCGCCGGCGGATTCGAATTTGACGTAGCCGACCCGTGCAGCGGTCTGCGCTCACTGCTTGCCATGACCGCGCTGACCGCCGTTTACGCCTATTTCACCCAGCGTACCATGCTTCGCAAATGGATTCTTTTCATGGCGTCTATCCCGCTGGCGGTTGTTGGTAACATTGCACGTATCGTTACCGTGGCGATTGTGGCCGAAGCCTTTGGAGGAAAGTTGGCACTCGGCCTTTACCATGATTATTCCGGCTATATTCTTTTCACGGCCGCCATCAGCATGATGGTGGTCTTTGGCGGTGTGTTGAATCTCGAATTCAGTGAGGTGGTTAAAAAATGGAAATCCGTACTTTTACACCGCACCTAGTGCTTATCGGCCTGATGGTCATCACAGCGCTGGCACTGGCGTTTACTGTGGATGTCACGCTTAGTGATCAGGCAGGTGTTCGAACGGAGTTGCCTGCCGTGCTTGATGGCGGCTGGTCGGGCGACGAGTTGCGCTACTCCCATGATCCAGAAAATCCAAAACAGTATCGCGCCAGCGAGCTGGATCTGCCGAATATCGATCCAGTAAGCGGCAAAAAACTTTTCACCATGAGTCTGGCTGAATATGATGCGCTCCCGAAAGATACGGAGTTCATTAAATCCATTTATACTAACGCAACAGCCAAGGATGTTTTTGTTTCGATCGTACTTTCAGGCCGCGAACGCGACAGTATTCACCGTCCGGAACGTTGTTTGGTCGGGCAGGGCAGCACCATAGTCAACCAGCATTTCTGGAACGTTCTCATGCCCGAGATTATCGAAGTTCCATTGGAAGGGCGTGAGCCTCTCAAGGTGGCTGTTTTGGAAACGGTTCGAAACTATCGCGGTGCTGACGGGGAGCGCAAAACCTATTACGGCTACTACGCCTATTGGTTCGTAGGTCAAAGCCGTGAAACTCCCAGCCACTATGCCCGTATGCTTTGGCTGGCATGGGACCGTGTCGTGAACAGCGTTGCCAATAAATGGGCATATATTGCCATCGCCGGTGACCGTGAAGGCGATAACTCAGACACTTATAAGCAGGGAATCATCGATTTTGTTCAGAAGCTGTATCCGCATCTGCTTATCAACAAACAGGGCGAGGGTTGACAAAACAAAGGCTCCGTGTTTACCATGCGCGCCGTAATGAAACATAAATTCAACAGCCTTAAGCTCCTTCTACTCGCCGGGGATACCCTGCGGGAGTTCTGCGCTTGTTGATTTGACCCCCAACAAAGATTTAGCCGAACCTCTCCGCAGCCCGGAGAGGTTTTTTATTTTCATAGTGGGTTTAACAGAGAAAAAACAGTAAGGAATGAACAATGAAAACACCGAAATACAAAGCCTCGGCTCCGATTGAGATGCCGGATCGGCAATGGCCTTCGCGGATACTGACCGTCAGCCCCGCCTGGTGCTCCGTTGATCTGCGTGATGGTAATCAGGCATTGCCTAATCCTATGGATCCTGATCAGAAGTTGGAATATTTCCAGATGCTGTGCCGTATCGGTTTTAAAGAGATCGAAGCAGGCTTCCCCTCCGCCAGTCAGGACGACTTTGATTTCTTCCGTTGCCTGATTGAGGGAAAGCACGTACCAGATGATGTGTTCATTATGGGGCTGACGCAGTGCCGTCCGCACCTGATCGACCGTACCTTCGAAGCCTTCAAAGGTGTGAAAAAAGGAATCGTGCATGCCTATATCGCTACGTCCGACCTGCACATGAAGCAGGTTTTCGGGACGGATCGGAAGGGCACCATGAAAGCCGCTGTTGAAGCGACCCGCCGGATCCGTGCTCTGGCCGATGCTATGCCGGAGAGTGACATCCGCTACGAATTTTCTCCCGAGGAGTTTACGGATACCGACCTGCCGTTCTGTCTGGAAATGTGCAAGGCCGTTTACGATGCATGGGGTAAAGCAACGCCGGAGAAACCGCTGATTCTGAATCTGCCCGCCACCGTCGAGCGCCGTCCGCCCAACCATTACGCCGACATGATCGAATGGTTTATCAAAAACTTTCCGCACCGCGACAGCGTAAAAATATCTCTGCACGCCCACAACGACCAGGGAATGGCCGTTGCCGCCACGGAGCTGGCGTTGCTGGCTGGCGGAGACCGTGTCGAAGGAACGCTGTTTGGCCACGGCGAACGAACCGGTAACGTCGATTTGGTCACCGTTGCCAGCAATCTGTTTTCGCGCGGCATCGAAACCGGATTGGATTTTTCTAATCTGAACGAAATCGCCGTAACCGTTGAGCGGCTGACGGACATGCCTGTTTACTACCGCCAGCCCTACGCCGGTGAGTATGCCTTCACGGCTTTTTCCGGTTCGCATCAGGATGCGATCAATAAAGGTATGCACCGCCTGGGCGAAGCATCTGCCGTGTTTGGCATGAAATGGAAAGTGCCGTATCTGCACGTTGATCCCGCCGATCTGGGGCGCAGTTTCGAGAAGCTGATCCGCATTAACTCGCAGTCCGGCAAAGGCGGCATTGCCTGGGTGCTGGAGCAGGATTACGGCATTCAGGTTCCGAAAACCATGCAGCCTGAACTGCGTGAAGAGGTGCAAGCCTACAGCGAAGCGGTTGGTCGCGAAATTTCATCCGAAGAGGTTCATACTGTCTTTCGCGAAAAATTTGTGAATCCGGACGGTCCGTTCAAGCTGATCGGTTACTGGCCGCGCCCCGACGATAAAGATCCGACCTTTATCCACGGGGAAGTGCGTGTCAGTGTTAACGGTGTGGAAAAAACCGCCGTTGCTGACGGTAACGGACCGATCTCCGCCTTTGTACACGCCGTGCGCGGCATCGTCGGTATCGACTTCAGCGTAGCCGACTACCACGAACAGGCCGTAGGGAAAGGCGCGGATGCTCAGGCGCTGGCTTACGTTCCGCTGAAACTGGAAGGTAACGGAATCGTCTTTGGTGTCGGCTCGGACTCCAATATCGACCAGGCCGCAGTTCGTGCCATCATCGCCGGACTAAACCGTATCGCAGGGAAGAAACAGAAATGAAGAAACTGGCAGTCCTTGGACATCCGATCGGCCACACACTGTCGCCGATCATGCATACCGCTTCTATCAAAGCACTCGGACTTGCCGGCGAATACGAATACAGCAAGCTCGATGTCCCGCCCGGTGAGTTGATGGAGCGTCTGGCTCAGCTGCCTGCCGAGGGCTACGTCGGAGTCAACCTCACCATTCCGCTCAAAGAGGTCGCTTTCAAAAATTTACTTTCTATGAGTAGGGCCGGACAGGCAGGGAGGCTGGATTCTAGTGCCGAAGCAATTGGTGCAGTTAATACCATTGAGTTCACCAAAGATGGTATGGTCGGACACAATACGGATGCATATGGGTTTGGAGCGGCTCTCATTGAAGCCTTTGGTAAGGTTGTTAAAGGGGACAATGTTTTTGTTTTGGGGTGTGGTGGTGCCGGTCGCGCTGTTGCATTAATGAGCGCAATTAATGGGGCAAAATCGCTGACACTTTCTGATGTTGATGCATCCCGGTTAAATCTTTTGGCTCTAGAGATTGCTCAATTTAGCAATATAGAAACCGAGGTTTTCCAATGCCTGGAAAGGCCGGAGCAGATCAAAGCCTGCCGCGAAGCCGGTTTAGTCATTCAGGCCTCGCCGGTCGGGATGAAAAAAGACGACCTGTCACTTCTTCCGCCGGAGGCGTTCTGTAAAGGACAGCGGGTTTTTGATCTCATTTATATGTACCCCGAAACGGCCTTTCTCCGCACTGCCAAAACTGCCGGCGCGCAGATTGCCAACGGCCTCGGCATGCTGTTGCATCAGGGGGCGAAAGCATTTAGTATCTGGACCGGAATCGAACCTGATATTGAAGCGATGCGTAATGCATTAGAAAAGGCGGTGTACTCATGACAGAATTCTGGATGATCTACTGGCTGGCACTGATTTTTGTTTTCGGCCTTTGCTTGGGCAGCTTCCTCAATGTTTGTATCTGCCGGATTCCTCGGGAGAAATCCGTGATCTGGCCGCCATCGGCCTGCCCGAACTGCAACAGCTATATCAAATGGTACGACAATATACCGGTACTCAGCTGGTTCCTGCTTCATGCCAAATGCCGCAACTGTAAACTGCCTGTCTCGGTAGTTTATCCGGTCATCGAGCTGCTCACCGGTTCTTTCTTTCTCACCATCTGGCTAATCTACGGCCTCAGTTGGTTTACACCCATCTATATGATCGCTGTTTTTGGTCTGCTACTAGGCACATTTATTGATCTTGAACACATGATCCTGCCCGATCGCATCACGATCGGCGGCATGATTCTTTTTCCGATCCTTAGCGCACTCTTCCCGCCATTGCAGGGAGAAACCACTTGGATGAGCGGGCTTAAAGATGCCCTGATCGGTCTCGCTGCCGGTTTCGGCGCGCTTTGGATTGTTCGCGAGCTTGGAACTGCCGCGCTCAAAAAAGAGGCGATGGGCTTTGGTGACGTAAAGCTTATGGGTGCGCTGGGCGCACTCTTCGGCTGGGAAGCCGTCATTTATATTATCTTTTTCTCTGCGCTGATCGGTTCGGTAGCGGGCATCAGTCTTATAGCCATGCATCGAAAAGGTATCCGGAGCGAGATTCCTTACGGCCCTTACATCGCGCTCGCCGCCTTTTCATGGCTGCTCGGCGGCTTCCGGCTTTGGGACGCCTATCTCGCCATCATGGGCTTTTGATGGTTCATGACTTGCGCGAAGTCCGGGTTATGGTTTAGAGGAACTGCCCGTTCCTTGCACCTGTTAATTCACCATTCGCAATCGTCAGCGTTCCATTGACGACCAGAGCCTCGACGCCTTCAGAAAGCTGATGCGGTTTTGCGTAGGTGGTGTTTTCTTTGATCGTTTCCGGATTCAGCACCACGATGTCGGCAAAGTTACCTTTTTTAAGCTCGCCGCGGTCTTTCAGCCGGAAGTGTTCGGCTGGCAGGGCGGTCATCTTGCGTACCGTTTCCGGTAGCGCCGCAGTTTTGCCGTCCAGTGCGGCGCGCATCACCTTGGTGAAACTTCCGTAGGCGCGCGGATGCGGATGGTCTTTGCTCAAAATGCCGTCCGGCGCGCGGATCGACGCGTCACAGCCGATCATCACCCACGGCTGCGCCAGAATCTTCCACATATTTTCTTCGCTCATGCCAAAGAAAATTCCGCCGGTACGCAGTTCGTCCTTTTCTACGATATGGAGCAGCGCATCGACCGGCTCCAGGCCGAGCACTTTGGCGGCCTCGGGCAGGTACATCCCTTTGAACTGCTGGAGGTCGGGATGCTCGGTCGAACCGATCATGATAATTCCGAAACCGAACTCGCCGCGTCCTTCGAGAATTTCGTCGCGGATTCTTTTCCGGGTATCAGAATCCGCCAGCCGTGCCAATACGGCGGCTTTGCCGTCGTAGAGCGCCCAGTTCGGCAACGTAATATCCAGATCGGTGCAGGAGGCGGTGTAAGGATAACGGTCGGCGGCGACTTCAATGCCTTCGGCGCGGGCGGCTTCGATTTTCGCCAGCGCGGCGTCGAGTTTATGCCAGTTGTCTTTGCCGGATGTTTTCAGGTGCGAAATTTCCACCCGCGCGCCGGACGTCCGGCCGATGTTTAGCGCCTCATCAATTGCCTCAAGCAACTGACGTCCTTCACTGCGCATGTGCGAGGTATAGATTTTACAGCGTCCGGCGCAGACTTTCGCCAGCGCGATGATTTCATCGGACGGCACGGCGGAAGCGGGCGGATAAATCAGTCCGGTACTCAGACCGCATCCGCCTTCGTCGAGCGCCTGTTCGAGCGCCCGCACCATCGCTTTGAGTTCGTCGGGCGTTGCGCCGCGCGGCTCATAGCCGCAGACGCCGCGGTGCAGCGTGTTATGGCCGATTAAAAGCGCCTCGTTCACGGCGGGCTTGGCCTGATCAAAAAGTTTCCGGTATTCGGCGACGGTGCTCCACGTTCCGGGGAACGGTTTGTCCTGCCAGTCCGACGGCAGCTTTGCGTCACCGAGGCGCGGCGCGGCCGACGCGCCGCAATTGCCGCAGACTTCCGTCGTGATTCCCTGAAACACCTTGCTCGAAGCGCGCGGCTCAATCAGCAGATAGGCGTCCGAGTGGGAATGGACATCAATAAAACCGGGGCAGACGATCTTGCCGGTGGCGTCGATGGTTTGTTTGGCTTCTGCCTTCGATAGATCGCCGATCTCTTCAATCCGCTCGCCGCAAATTCCGATGTCTGCGCGGATTGCTTCCGCACCCGTTCCGTCCAGCACCGTTCCGTTCTTAATCAGCAGGTCGAATTTCATGCGCGCAGTATACTCAGACCCGCCGGAAACTTTGAGTTGATTTTGCCGGAGATATTAACCGACACTGCGGCGGATTTACGGCGGGACGAAAGACAGGATTTTATGATCAATCGAATGGCTTACAGGGCGCAGTGGAAAGACGGCATGGAAGAGGCCGGAGCGAACAGTTTGCTGGAGCAGATTCCGGCGATCAAAGCGCTGGCGGATGCCGGACGGCTTATGACGCTGTCGGTTTACCGTTGGCAGAAAAACGTCTTCTTATACTGTGAGTGCATCGACTGCGAACTTCACCCGGACGAGCTGTTCCCGGCGGCGGGAAACTTTCTGGAAGCGTGGCCGGGGAAAGATGAAAAACGGAAGTGGATTCCGATGACGGACGTGTTCCATTTTAACGAGCCGGTCAACGTGGAGCATTGGAAGAGGAAAAGCCCGGTGGAACGGCGCATCGGTATGGTGGCGCATCTGCGGCCGGAAATGATCGCCAGTTATATTTACTACCATTACCAGCTTCAGGAAGAACGGACGTTTTCTGGCGACAAGTACGAACTCATTTCGCTCCACGAAAATCTGTTATTTGGCTATCTCGAACGTCCGGAGATTGTCGAAGAGCCGCTCACACCGAAGAAACTCAACACCACCGGAACCCCGGCCAACTGGCTCGACTCCAGAATGGATCTGCACTTTATCCCTTGGGAAGACGGAACTCTCTACTTCAAAGATATCGAACTGATTTTTTCGGTTTGAGGTCGGAGAAATATCCCGCCGCACGCCCGTTCTTAATCAGCAGGTCGAATTTTATGGCTGCTTCCTTATGATCAAAAATAATGTGATTAGAAAAATAATCTGAAGAACCGAGATGATTTCCCAAACCAATATAAATGGCGGTTTTTTGCTCACTTCCTTTTTTATGATTTCACGGGCCAGCAAATAATCATTAAGCATCGCCGTCTTCCATATCCAGCTGGACGATTTGCCTCCAGTGTAGTATTTCACAAAAGGAATGATTCTTCCGATCCATACGAGGAGTTTGACTACTTCTAGCAGTATAAGAGGGAAGAGAGTTAGAAATATTATGATGGCCATAAATATGATCCTAAATATTTGCGGCTGAGTGTGAAAACGCGGTGCAGTTCTGTCAACTTGAAAGCCGGTTCGTTATTTCTGTGGCGAAGCGACGGACGAACCGCGCCAGGCGAACCAGAGGGTGCCGAGCACGCCGGAGTCGGAGGTGAGTCTGATATTCCTCTTTGGAGGGTCGCGTTCCACCGCGACCGGGGACGGCGTGGAAGCCGTTCCATTCAACATTCCAATATTCCAACATTCCAATATTCCTCTCTCCGTCGCATACTGCGACGCATGAACATGATTTTCAACGCATCGGCGGGAACCGGTAAGACCTGGCAGGTCACCGAACTCTATTCCGCGCTGGTGCTGGGCAAAGATCACGAACACCTGCCTGCCGGACGTAAGCCGATCGATCCGCGCCGGATTCTCCTCATGACCTTTACCGACAATGCCGCAGCCGAACTGCGCGGACGCGTTTCAGGTAAAATGCTCGACGCGGAGAAAGCTGCGCTCGGAAGCGACGATGAACTGGCTGACCGCGCGCGGCGGGTTTTGCGCTCGCTGCCCGCCGCGAATATTTCGACCATTCACGCCTTTTGCTCCGGACTGCTTCGCGAGCACGCGCTGGAACTCGGACTTTCTCCGTCGTTCAAGACGCAGGAAGACGAAGACCGCGACGCGCTGCTCGCTGAGGTACTCAAAGCCGAAATTTTCCAATCCTTGGAAACAGATACCGACTTCTGCGAATTCTGTTCCGGCGTTTCGATTCTTGGTGCGCCGGATAATCAGTACAGCCTGATCAACACCGTTCGTTCCCTGCTCGAAAAGGGCTTCAGCCGCGGACTTGACCTAAGTAGCGCCGAAACCATGCTTCCGCCGCCGGAACGCACCGTCAGTAAGCAGAACTTTGAGCGTATCCGCGATGAATTGGCCGGCTCCGGGCTGTCGCAGAAAACAGTTTTAGATGCGCTTGATGCATTGAATGAATGTCTTGCCGGATTTCCTGCGGGACTTAATGGATTAAAAAAGTTCGGGCGGATCAAGGCGGTGCAACATTTGTCCGATGAGCTGTTTGAGATCCAGGATCAGTTTCTGACCGAACAGGCCTACGAACAGAACATTGAAAAGTTTCGCGCCTTCGCCCGTTGTCTGGAGGCTGGTGCCCGTGGTTTTACCGCCGCCAAACGTTCACGCGATGCGGTGGATTTCGGTGACCAGCTTCTGCTGGCGCGCGATCTGCTCCGGAGCGGACAGTTCAAAAATATGTTCGACTGGATCATTGTGGACGAAGTGCAGGATACGTCGCGGGTGCAGTGCGATGTAATCGAAGCGCTCTGGGGAAAAGAGACTCATCTGGTGATCTGCGGCGACAAGAAGCAGTCTATCTATGCGTGGCGCAGTGCCGATCCGCAGGTAATGCCTGATCTCGAGGTGGCGATGGAACAGCGCGGCGGAATCAAACAAGTTGATCTGAAAACAAGCTTCCGTAGTAACGACCGGATAATCACGGCGGTCAATGAGCTGTTCAACGGAATTTATGAACGATACGACGCGCTTGAACCGCAGGCCGTTTTCGCCGGCGAAAAGCCGTGTGTCGAGTTTCTGGTGCCGGACAACGAAGAGAGTACGACCGACGACGAAATGTCGGCGGTTGCGCGGCGAATCCGTTTGCTGGTGGATGGCGGCGCGGAATGGCGTCCGAAGTTTGGATATAATGAGCAAACGAAACGGTTCGCCGCTGACGAGCCGTTCAGATATGGCGACATTCTGATTTTGCTGAAACGTTCGACGCATCAGGCGGCGCTTGAAAAGGCGCTCCGCGAGCAGAACATTCCGTACACCAGTGGCGGCAAGGGCCGCGCGCTATTCGAACAGCAGGAAGTGCGCGATCTGCTTCTGTTCCTGCAAGTGCTTTGTGAACCGACGAACGATCTGGCGTTGATCGGCTTCCTGCGCTCGCCGTTCGCCAACGTGCCGGACGATGAAATCGTAAAACTCGGATGGGATGGTGAAACGTTCGATCACGAGATTTTGAGGAAACAGTTTTTTGAAAGTGGATTGCCTGCGGCGGAACGGCTTTTGCGCTACCGTGCGCAAACCGGTGAAAAACTGGCGTCGCAATTGGTGCGCGAGATTGTGCGCGAAACGGCGTTCGACGCGCAGCTGGCCGGACTGCCGGGCGGTGAACAGCGACTGGCTAATTTCAAGAAAGCGCTCGACTGGATTCGCGCCGCAGAACGCGGCGGGCAGGTTCTTCTGCCGGATGTGGTACGGCTGTTTGAAAAATACATCAAAACGCCGCCGCGTAGCGGAGCCGCCGAAGCCTTGCTGCCTGATCCGGAGCAGAACGCGGTGACGCTGATGACGGTGCACGGCGCGAAGGGGCTGACGAAGCGCGTCTGTTTCGTGCCGGATATCAGTTTTGGCGACGTGAACGATCCAGGCTTTGCGATGTTTTCTCCGGAAGGGCGGCTGGAGATGAAGATTTCAGGTCTTGCTGGCGAAGAGGTAAAGTCGCCGGGCTGGGACGCAGCGCGCGACGCCGATAAGGCTGTTCGTGAAGTTGAACTGACGAACGTCTTTTATGTGGCGATGACCCGCGCCCGCGATCTGGTTGTTCTTTCCGGCGCGGGAACGAAAGAGCCGAAGGGCTGGCTAAAGTTAAGCGAGGCGTTTTTGCAAGGCGCAGGTCCTGATGTTTTGCGAAAGTTGAGTTTTGCGGAATTACCAGTGGTCGAGAGTCAGGAATCAGGGGTCAGGAGTCAGGTGTCAGGAGTCAGATATGTGCCACTGAAAGTTCCTGAGGGATTGAAGCGCAAGACGGCAACTTCGTTTTGTGAGAAGAAGTTGGCAATCGGCAATCAAAAATCGTCAATTGCCAATCCGTCCCGTTACGGGACGATCGGTCACGCCGTACTGGAGGAACTGGCGAAAACCCGGTGGGAGGGAACTATTCCGGAACTGGTGGCGCTATTCAGTGCGGAATTCGGCGAAGTGGAAGCCGACCTGCTGATTGTACAGCTTGAGGCGGCGCGCGAACTGTTGCGCAAAGAGACGGTCGATGCGACGGCACTTTTTACGGAGCATCCGTTCGTGCTGAAGCGCGGCGATGTTTTATTGGACGGAACGATTGACCTGTTCGCGCAGTTTTCTGACGGGTTTAAAATTTTCGATTACAAGTTTACGAACGAATCACCGGAAGCGGCGCTGGAAATTTATGCGCCGCAGTTGGCGGCGTACAAAGAGGCGTTAGAAAAGCTTCATCCCTGCGCGGAGGTTTCGGCGGCGCTGGTTTTGATCGGCGAGTCGGTGCGACTTGTTCCTGCGGCCTGATTACTTCGTTCTGGCGCGGCTGACGTCGGAAAGGTAGGCGGCAATGCCGTCGGCGATGCCGCGGGCTATCCGGTCGCGTCCGGCAGGATCGATCACAATGGCTTCATCTTTCGGATTGCTCATGAATGCCATTTCAACGAGGGCGGCCGGGCAGGGCGCGTCGCGCAGGACTTCGAAGCGGGCGCGCTTTATGCCGCGGTCTTCCTGTCCGGTGGCTCTGATGATGTTTTGCTGGATGCGGTAACCCAGCACCATGTTGGCGACGTCGTACCGGTTTCCGGTGTTGGTATCGGAGGGAAGTTTGCCGCCGCCATAGGAATTGCTGCTATAGCGGCCGGGCAGGGCAAGGACGAAGGTTTCGGCACCGCGGACATTCCTGTTTTTTCCGGCGGAGTTGGCGTGAATGCTGACGAAAAGGTCGGCTTTGAGCGCGGCGGCTTTCCGGCATCGGGCATCGAGATCGAGGTTCCGGTCATTTTCGCGGGTGAGCTCAACGTTGATTCCTCGGGCTTCCAGCCGGTTACGCACCCGGTTGGCGACATCCAGTACGACTTTTTTTTCCTGAACATTGCGCGGACTGCTGGCACCTTTGTCATCGCCGCCGTGACCGGGGTCGAGAACGACAGTGCGGGTTCCGGCTGTTTTCAGGAATTCTGTCGGGCGTGCCACCGGTTCAATCGTTTTGTTGAAGTCGATGACATCGATGGCCCACGACCAGCCGACTTTACTAACCGGCTCGCTGAGTGCGACGAGCGTTCCGTTAACCCAGACGCTGCGGGATTCGGTTTCAAATTCGATCTTGTTGTATTTGTTCTGCAACCGGATACGCGTTTTGGTCGGCTGGGTAACAGTCATGCCGTAGTAAGAGGCTAAATTGGGCAGGGTAACGTAGCTTTTACCGCGGGAGGTGACGGTGCGAACCCCGGCGAAAGCGGTTGCGGCTGTAAAAAAGATTGTCAGGCCGATAACGTATAGCAGAGCGTTTTTTTTCAGGCGCATGAAATAACCTTTTAAGCAGGAGGGTTCATTTGTATAGTCTGCGAAACAGTTACCACGGACTACTTCATGAAGCGAGGCATATATCACTTTGAACAGCCCCGGACGCTCCGCCTGAGTCTTTATCTCTTTCTTTTTCTGTCGGTGTTAGGCGGTGGAACCGCCGGATATCACTTAATTGAGCGCTGGCCGTTGAGCGAATGTCTTTACATGACGGTGATCACTGTTTCGACCGTCGGTTTCGGTGAGGTCCATCCGCTTTCGCATAACGGGAAACTGTTTACGATTATGCTGATCTTCTTTGGCGTTACGGCGGCTGCACTGTCATTGACAGCTCTTTTTGAATATTTTGTCCTGCGCGGACTGAACAATCTTTTCGGGAGAAATAAAATGGATAAGCAAATTGCAAAGCTCAACCAGCATATCATCATTTGCGGTTATGGACGAACCGGCGATTATATTGCCCGTGATCTGCAGAAAATGAATAAACCTTTTGTGGTGATAGAAAGTGATTCCGAGCGTGTTAAGCAGATGGAACATGAGGGAGTGCTCTATATTCTGGGGGATCCATCGGAGGAGGAACTGCTGGAGGCTGCCGGCGTTTCCCGGGCCGAAGCGCTGGTGGCCGCGCTGCCGAAAGATGCGGACAATCTCTTTTTGACGATTAACGCCCGTAGTATGAACCGCGATCTGCACATCATCGCGCGGGTTCAAGATGCCGACAACAGCCGTAAGTTGATCAAGGCAGGCGCAAATCAGGTTGTTTCGCCGTTTTCGACTGGCGCCGCCCGGATCGTTCAGTTGCTGACCCGTCCGGCGGCGCTGGATATGGTCGAATTGGTGACGCAGCGCGAAAACCTCGAACTGGAAATGTGCGAAATTCTGGTGGATGAGAAAAGCGGTCTGGCCCGCAAGACGCTGGCGGAGTCGCATGTCCGGCAGACGCTTGGCTGTATGGTTTTTGCCGTTAAGCGCCCGAATGGCGAAACGGTTTTTGATCCTGATCCACAGATGAGAATTGAGCCGGGTGATATACTTATGGCAATTAAGAAGCCGCGCCCGGCTGGAACTTAAGCGCGGTTGATCAGTACGGTTTCTGGTCGCCGGTCAGCAATAGATAGCGTCGCGCCGAGTCAACGCCAGTCTGATCTGTGACGGTAATCTGTTTCCCGGTTCCGCGCAGGTTTGTTGTCTGCGGCAGAGGTTTCCAGTCAGCGAGTTTTCCCAGCGGTGCGTCGGTATAATAAACCGTATAAGTCAGATTGGTTGCCGCTTTCCATGTAATGGTTGTTACGCCGCCCGCGTACGCCGTGGCCATTTTTGGCGAAACAGGATATGTAATCGCCGAGGGTTTTGTAGAGCACCCGGCCAGACTGAGCACTGTCAGTAAAAGCAGTATTTTTTGCATCAGAACAATTTCCACCAAGGTTTTTTGGGGGCCTGCGGCACGACTATTTCTGCAGCAGGAATTTCTTCTGTCGAAAACGGATCCGCTTCAATCGCAGTTGGTGAAGCAGATGGAAGTTCAATTAACGGGGCGGGCGCCGGCATTACAGCTTGAGTCGGCTCGATAGCCGGTGCCGGTTTGACTTCCGGCAACGGTTCGACAGCAGGTGTTGGTATGATGACCGGCTCCGGCTTGAGCGAGGGAAGCGGCGTTTTCTCAGGCGCCGGGGTTAAGGCCGGGATAGATGTCGGTATTGTGGTTGCGGGTGCGGACTTAACCGGCGGAGCGGTTTTAACAGCGACTGGAACCGGTTTGATGGCTGGGGCTTTTTCTTCCGGCGCCACGGGCGTATTGACCGTTATGACCTTAACCGGTTCAGCGGCGGGCACTTCAACCTCAGGGATACTCTTGGGTTCTTCGTCAAGCATCACCGGTTTGATAGGCGGCGGCGGAAGCGTTCCGAGGTAATGCCATTTATCAAGGTCTATAGAGAAATCGCGCTTTGCACGTTTTTCCACCAACTCATCGCCGCGAATATTCCACCAATGCACATTGCTCAGCGTTGGGTTGATTTCCTCAAGCGAATAGCCGTACCGCTGAGCCAGTTGATCCCAGTAGCGGAACGGGAAATCAAAGTAAAGGCCGAGCAGGTGGAGCATCGCGCGCGGGTTGGTGGTGGAGAGGCGGTTGGCGCTTTCGCACCATGTGCTGTTTGGAGTCAGTGCGGCGGGCGCGCGGAATTTTTCATATTCTACCACAATCGCGTGTTTTGGACGGTTCGCAAAGAAAGTGCCGTTAGCGTAATCTTCCACCGGCACGCCGACCCAGCCATCGCCGTTCCACGCATGGAGTTTCAGTTCGCTTTGCGCTATCTGATAGCTCACAAGCAGGACGGGATAGCGTCGGGAAATATCTTGTGCAATCTGAAGTGGGATCGCCTCGCGCGGTACCACTAGCATGGTGATATCGCTCTGCCAAAAAGCATGAGCGGTAAACGACATGGCGGATAGCGTAAGGCTGGCCGATAGAATCAGTTTTTTTAACATAAGCAGACCTCTTTACTTATAGTTTAAGCCTGAGCCGTTGCAGGTGCGGGCGGAAGACGCTGGCCGAGCTTATCATCAATCATCATCAGAGCGGCACCGTTGTCGCCAATCATTTTTAAGCGGTCAACGATTTCTTTCACGTTGGCTTCTTCTTCGACCTGCTCGGTAATGAACCACTGAAGGAAAACCTGAGTGGCGTGATCTTTTTCTTCTACGGCAATATTTAACAGCTCATTAATTGACTCTGTCACAAAACGCTCATGTTTCTGTCCGGCTTCGAAAGCGCCTAGTACGGAACCGAACTCCGCCGGCGGCTCATCAATTTTCATTAAGCGGGCTTCGCCGCCATGTTGCATGATGTAGTCGAACATTCTGGTCATGTGGATTACCTCTTCGCTGTATTGGATGCGGAACCAGTGTTCGCATCCTGGCATGCCCAGCTTATTGCAATAGGCGGACATCGCGAGGTAGAGGTAGGCGGAGTAAAATTCCTTGTTAATCTGAGCATTAATCGCTTTTTCCATTCTCTTGGTAATCATGGTTGCAACTCCCTTTGTTTGCAGGGATTCTAGCCCAACCATGCAGGCAGTCAAATCACAACCCTTGAAAACGGGCGCTCTTTCCGCGGTACAGCAGGAAGTTCGGGCGAATCTGCTGCCGTGGTTTTTGAAAAATGCACGGGCCTTGCCTTGGCGCCGGAACCGTACGCCGTACCGAGTCTGGGTGTCGGAAATTATGCTTCAGCAGACCCGCGTTGATCAGGTCGTTCCGTATTACCTGCGCTGGATGAAGGCTTTCGCATCGTGGAAAGCGCTGGCCTGTGCTCCGCAAAGTGATGTGCTTAAGCTGTGGGAAGGACTCGGCTATTACAGCCGCGCCCGCAATCTCCACGCCGCCGCGAAAGTGATCGCGGGTGAATATGGCGGAGATCTTTCCAAAGGCTGGAGGCAAAGCGGCCAGCCTTTGGAAGTTTTCCTGAAAAAACTTCCAGGTATTGGAACTTATACCGCCGCTGCCATCGCCAGTCTGGCGTTCAATGCCGACGCGGCGGTCGTTGACGGTAATGTCATTCGCGTTTTGAGCCGCCTTTTTGCCTTTGGTGGCGATACGAAGTCGGCCGGTGGCAAGAAGCAGATGCAGGCGTGGGCGGATACGCTATTGGTAAAAGAGCGTTCCGGTGAATTTAATGAAGCAATGATGGAACTCGGTGCGCTGGTTTGTTTGCCAAAGAATCCGAAGTGTCCTGACTGTCCGATGCGGAGAGTTTGTTCAGCTTTTGCCGGTGGCTTTCCAGAAAAGTTTCCGGTGATGGAGAAAAAGAAGAAGGTACCGCATATTGTCGTTGGTGCGGCGGTGACAATGAATCGCAAAGGCGAAGTGCTGATTGCTCAGCGCAAGCAGGACGACATGCTTGGTGGACTTTGGGAGTTTCCTGGCGGCAAGCAGGAGCCGGGCGAGACCATCGAAGAGTGCATTACCCGCGAACTGGAAGAGGAGCTGGGTATTAAAACCGCTGTCGGATCTCATTTTATGGTGGTTAAGCACGCTTACAGCCATTTCACGATGACCATGCACGTTCACTTTGCAAAAATTATTTCCGGACGGCCGCGTCCGATTCACTGTGCCGACTATGCTTGGGTAAAAATTTCAGGTCTTGGGAAATACGCCTATTCGAAGGCCGACTTGCTGGTAGTGGAAAAGCTGCAACAGGAGCGGCGGGGTTAAAAAAACGGAAAAAAGGTTGCTGAGGGGAGATGAATGATATACACAGTAGCCTCTTTTTCCGCGGATGGAAGTCCGCAACCTGGACTGGAGATTACAGAAATATGGCAACAAAAATACGTTTACGTCGAATGGGCACCATTAATAAGCCGTTTTATCGCATTGTGGTAGCCGATTCCCGCTTCGCAACCACCGGCCGCTTCCTTGAAATTCTCGGCTGGTACGATCCTAAGCAGAAAGGTGACAATTTCAGCGTTAATGTTGAACGCGTCAATCATTGGCTCGGTATCGGCGCACAGATTTCCAATACCGCTGCAAGCCTTCTGAAAAAGGCTGAGGCTGGTTTGGGGTTCCCAGTTGGTGCGGCGGCACCGGATAAAAAAGTTTTAGCGGCATCCGTTTCCGTCGGAAAAGCTTCCGAACAACAGGAGGCTTAAAATGAAGAAACTTGTAAAGCAGATGGTCGCCGCCTTGGTTGACCAGCCCCGTTGCGTCAAGATCACCGAAGTTAAAGGTGAAAAAAGCATTGTTTACGAACTGCGCTGTCACGAAAAAGACGTCGGCAAAGTAATTGGCCGAAGCGGTAAAACTGTCGGTGCAATGCGTACATTGCTCGGAGCAATTGCCGCTCGCGATGGTCATCGTACTATGCTCGAAGTGGTGGAATAAAAAAACAAATCGTGATACAAAAGCGGCCGAAAGGCCGCTTTTTTGTTTTATGAAGATTGATGTCATAACCATCTTTCCCGAAATGCTCGCCGGTTTTCTTGGCCGGAGCATGATGAAACGTGCCGTCGAGGCCGGACATGTCACATTCAATTGCATTAACCCGCGCGACTTTGCCGAAGACAAGCATCGTACCACCGACGACCGTCCGTTTGGCGGCGGTCCCGGCATGGTGATGAAGCCAGAGCCTATTTTCAGTGCTGTAGAATCGGTCCGTACAGAAAAATCCCGCGTGATTCTGATGTGCCCGCAGGGGCGTCCGTTCATTCAGCAGCGGGCGCAAGCGCTTTCGGTCGAAGAGCATTTGGTTTTTGTCTGCGGCCACTATGAAGGAGTCGATGAACGCATTCGTGAGGCTCTCATTGATGAAGAAATTTCGATTGGGGACTATGTTTTGACTAATGGTGTGCTTCCTGCCGCCGTGGTAATTGATGCAGTAGTACGCTTGCTTCCCGGCGTACTCGGCGGGGACGGGGCCACTGATCAGGAATCGTTTAATGAATCGTTGCTGGAATATCCTCAGTATACCCGCCCGGCCGAATTCCGTGATATGAAAGTACCGGAAGAACTGGTTTCCGGTGATCATGTTGCCATTGCGAAATGGCGTCGTCAGAAGGCTGAAAAAAGGACGGCTGAGCGCCGTCCAGATCTGCTTTCCGGCTGTGGCGTGGAAAATGGAGATGACGCTTGACCGAAAGACGAAGTTGGGTATTATTCGACGCTCGCTTTTGGAATTGGAAGAAAGAGAACAAATATGAATCCCATAGTCTTAAAAATAGGTAAAGAGCAGTGCACAAAAGAAATCCCCGTTTTCAATATCGGTGATACCGTCAATGTGCACGTCAAAATTAAAGAAGGCTCTAAGGAGCGTATTCAGTTGTACAACGGCACCGTAATCGCCCGTGAGGGTGCTGGCGTGGCTGAAACATTCACTGTGCGTCGCGTGGCTTTTGGCGAAGGCATTGAGCGTGTATTTCCGATGCAGAGTCCGAATGTGGCGCAAATCGAAGTGGTGCGTAGCGGCAAGACCCGCCGCGCAAAACTCTATTACCTGCGTGATCTCGCCGGTAAGAAAGCGCGTATTAAAGAACGCCGCGTGTAGGCGTCTAATGGACATGCTCCGCTATGAAAAAGAGGCCTGGCAATCAGGTCTCTTTTTTGTTGCCGGTGTGGATGAGGCCGGACGCGGGCCGCTTGCAGGACCAGTCGTGGCTGCTGCGGTTGCCTTCCAGCGAGAGCCTCTCGAAAAAGACGGGATGAAAATCTTTGCCGGTCTCACCGATTCAAAAGCGCTTAGCGAAAAACGGCGCAACTTTTTTTTTGAGCAGTTGCAAGCCTGTAGTTTTGTCCGTATCGGCTGTGCGGTTATCGGGCCGGATATCATCGACGAAATCAATATTCTACAGGCGACTTGGAAGGCTATGTCCGAAGCTGTAGCGAAAATCAGTCCGATTCCTGATTTTGCTTTGGTCGATGGCAATCCGGTGCGCGGCCTGCCTTGCAGGTCGCAGAGTATCGTTAAGGGCGATGCCCAAAGTCTTTCTATTGCGGCCGCCAGTATTATCGCGAAAGTCACTCGTGATCGCTTGATGGTCGGGCTCGATGCGCAATTTCCGCAATACGGCTTTGCGAAGCATAAAGGCTACGGTACAGCCGAACATCTTGCAGCTATTCACCGTTACGGGCCGTCTTTTCACCATCGAAAAACATTTCGTCCGGTCTCCGAACTTAATCACGGGGAGTTGAATCTGTGAAGAGGCTGCTCCAGTGGTTTAAAAAAGAGGCAGCGCATTTGCGCACTGGGCGGCGCGGGGAGGAGCAGGCTGAACAATTATTAAAAAAAGCCGGACTGAAAATCATTGCCCGCAATGTGCGGGTCGGACATGACGAGCTCGACCTGATTGCTCAACAGGGCGACACGCTGGTCTTTGTAGAGGTTAAAACCCGTGTGAACGAGAATTTCGGACGGGCCATTGCGGCGGTCAACCGCGCCAAACGCCGCAAACTGTCTCGCGCCGCTATGAATTTCTTGAAGAAACACAAACTTCGCCCGCCCTACATTCGTTTTGATGTGGTCGAAGTTGTCGGCAAAAAACCTGAAATACGTCACATACAAAACGCTTTCACTCTTGAAGGCGGGTGCCGCATCTGGTGGTAAAGGCGAGCGAGATTTTTCCGGGTTTTAAAATCTATATTTTTCCGATGAGGTCAATGCCGGGCGTTAGAGTCTCATCACCAGGCTGCCATGCAGCAGGGCAGACTTGGTCGCCATGTTCGCGGACGAATTTGGCGGCTTCGAGCTTGCGTAGGGCTTCACCGGCGCTACGTCCTATTCCCAGATCGTGCATTTCTACAGTTTTAAGTACTCCGTCGGGATCGATTATAAAGGTTCCTCGCAAAGCTAGGCCTTCAGCTTCAATGTAAGTTCCGAAGGCACGGCAAATATTGCCGGTTGGGTCGGCGCCCATTGGGTATTGGACGGTTTTAATGGCGGCGGACTCATCGTGCCAGGCTTTGTGAACAAAGGCGGTATCTGTACTGATGCTGATTACTTCAGCTCCGGCTTTTTTGAATTTAGGATAGAGAAGGGCCACCTCTTTTAATTCGGTTGGGCAGACAAAGGTAAAGTCGGCAGGATAGAAGATGATGACGACCCATTTCCCCTTGTAATCTGAGAGTTTAATTTTTCTGATTTCTTCGTTGTGAAACACGTCCATTTGGAAGTCGGGTACCTGCTGTCCTATTTTGATCATAATCTTCTCCTTTAGAGCGGTCTTAGCTTTAAAACATGACCGATATGATATTGTTTAAGGAATATAATCAATGAAATATTTGAATAATTTTGTTTCGGGTTTGGCAAAAATAGATAAAAACGCCGCACAAAAAATATTTACCCCAAAATGGTTGACAGTGCATTAATTTTCGCTAAAGTCGCTCCCCTTTGTGTGACAGACCAAGACAATATTGGTGTTTGCGCAGAGCAATTTGGGATTAAGTGAGTAATTTAGAAAGAAGTCTGTTTCTTGGGTTTAAAAAGCAGGAAGCGGTTTTTTTATACTTGTTTATTTCCGAATGAGGATGGCGCGAGCACGGGGGAAAAACCGCCCACGTAGCTCAGTTGGTAGAGCACGTCCTTGGTAAGGACGAGGTCAGCGGTTCGATCCCGCTCGTGGGCTCCACTAGAAGAAGTGAATTTTGTTAAACGGATATAAGTAAGTAGTAACGATCAGGAGGATAAGTCATGGCTAAGGATAAATTCGAACGGACAAAACCGCATGTGAACGTGGGTACGATCGGCCACGTTGACCATGGTAAAACAACGCTGACGGCTGCAATCACTTGTGTACAGGCTGCAAAAGGCCTTTCAGCCTACATCGCATACGACCAAGTTGCAAAAGCCTCAGAGTCTCAGGGCCGTCGTGACCCGACGAAAATTCTGACGATTGCCACATCGCACGTCGAATACTCCACCGCTAACCGCCACTATGCGCACGTTGACTGCCCCGGCCATGCCGACTACGTCAAGAACATGATCACTGGTGCTGCTCAGATGGACGGTGCGATTGTGGTGGTCAGTGCCTGCGACGGACCTATGCCCCAGACCCGCGAGCACATTCTTCTCGCCCGTCAGGTCGGCGTTCCGGCGATCGTGGTATTCATGAACAAGTGCGACTTGGTTGATGATTCCGAGCTTCTTGATCTCGTCGAGATGGAAATTCGCGAACTGCTCAGCAAGTACGAGTTCCCTGGCGACGACATTCCGGTTATTCGTGGTTCCGCGACGGGCGCGATTAAGGATCCTTCTGGCCCTGGCGCAGCCTGTATTCAGGAACTGATGGATGCGCTGGACAGCTACATCAAGGAACCTGTTCGTGTTACCGATCAAGCATTCCTGTTGCCGATCGAAGATGTATTTTCAATTGAAGGTCGCGGTACGGTGGTGACCGGTCGCGTCGAGCGCGGCATTGTTCATACAGGTGACGACGTTGAAATCGTTGGTTTGAAGCCGACCGTCAAGACGACATGCACTGGCGTTGAAATGTTCCGCAAAATTCTGGATCAAGGTCAGGCTGGAGATAATGTTGGCTGCTTGCTCCGCAGTACCAAGAAGGAAGATGTTGAGCGCGGTCAGGTTCTGGCTAAGCCGGGATCGATTCTTCCCCACACTCACTTCAAGGCTGAAGTTTATGTTCTAAGCAAGGAAGAGGGCGGACGTCATACTCCGTTCTTTAAAGGCTACCGTCCGCAGTTTTATTTCCGCACAACAGACGTAACTGGCGACATTACTTTGCCGGAAGGTGTTGAAATGGTTATGCCAGGTGACAATGTGACGATGGAAGTCGCTCTGATCACCCCGATCGCCATGGAGCAGCACATGCGCTTTGCGATTCGTGAAGGCGGACGTACGGTTGGTGCCGGTCGTGTAATCGAAGTCATCAAGTAAGCAGGCGATACTGAATCAATTTATGAGGTGATGTACTCGAAGAGTACATCACTTTGTGAGTCATAAGCCGGGAAAGATTGAAATCATGCGAGATATTATTACATTGGCCTGCACAGAATGTAAGCGCCGCAACTACACGACGACGAAAAACAAGAAACTTTCGACCGGTCGGCTAGAAGTGAAGAAGTTTTGTCCGCATGACCGCAGTCACACTGTGCATAAGGAAACTAAGTAAATTTTAAATAGTTCGGTGTAGGCCAGTAGCTCAATTGGCAGAGCGGCGGTCTCCAAAACCGCAGGTTGGGGGTTCAATTCCCTCCTGGCCTGCCAGTTCTTCGGGAAAATGAGATGAAAAAAATAGTCGAACTGTTCAATACACTGAAAACGTTTCTGAGCGAAGTGAAGATAGAACTCAAGAAATGCACTTGGCCAACACGGCAAGAGCTTCTTGGTTCGACTATGGTTGTTGTGATTTCCGTTTTGATTATTGGGGTTTTTGTTGGGTTGAGCGATACGGTGCTTATGGGCCTGTTACGTGTAGTTCTTCGGTAAGCGGATAGAAAGACAACAATGGAAAAACAGTGGTTTGTTTTACATACGCTCTCCGGGCACGAATACAAGGTGCAAAACAGCATCATTCGTCGGGTGAAGCAGGAGGAAATGGGCGAATACATCGGTGATGTTCTTATTCCGACAGAAAAGGTTTCGGAAGTAAAGCAGGGTAAAAAAACAACGGTGTCGCGGAAATTTTTCCCCGGCTATGTATTGGCTAATTTGGCGCTGTATGGCGAGAACAAGAAGTTAGTAGAGGAAACTTGGTATTTTATCCAGAACACGCCAGGTGTGATCGGGTTTGTCGGCGGTGAGTCTCCGGTTCCGTTGCGTGCTGATGAAGTGAGTCGAATTATTAATCAGGTGGAAGAAAAGAAAGAAACAGTTACACCAAAGATACATTTTGAACCAGGCGAGACAATCAAGATTACAGACGGACCGTTCCTTAACTTTAACGGTGTAATCGAAGAAGTAGATCCCGGTCGCGGCAAGCTGACAGTTTCAGTTTCTATTTTTGGGCGGTCGGCGCCGGTTGAACTTGAATACTGGCAGGCAGACAAAGCGTAATTTGAGCGGAGTTTATTTATGGCAAAGAAAGAAAAAGGATTAATTAAACTGCAGATTCCGGCCGGACAGGCCAATCCGGCACCGCCGGTGGGTCCTGCGTTAGGACAGCACGGTGTGAATATCATGGAGTTCTGCAAGGCGTTCAATGCGGCTACGCAAAAGGAAGCGGGCATGATTATTCCCGTGGTGATTACTGTTTATCAGGATCGCTCATTTAGCTTTATCACTAAGAGCCCGCCGGCTTCGGCGCTGCTGAAAAAAGCGGCGGCTGTAGCCAAAGGATCGGGTGTTCCGAATCGCGACAAGGTGGGTAAAGTAACCCTTGCTCAGGTTCAAGAGATTGCCAAAATAAAAGAGGCTGATTTAAACGCCAGCGGTCTGGATGCGGCTTGCCGTATCATCGCCGGCACAGCCCGCAGTATGGGAATTGAGGTTGTATAGCCATGGCTAAGCACGGAAAAAAATATACCGCAGTAAAGAAAAAGGTTCAGGTCGAGAAACTGTATTCTGTTGAAGAAGCATTACAGTTCATTAAAAACAATCCGACTGCCAAATTTGACGAAACGGTCGAAGTAGCCTTGCGTATGGGTGTTGACCCAACCAAATCTGATCAGGCAATTCGCTCCACTGTGGCGCTGCCAAATGGAAGCGGTAAAGATGTTCGCGTAATCGTGTTTGCCACTGGTTCCGCCGCTGAAGCTGCTCGTGCAGCCGGTGCTGTCGAGGCAGGTTTTGAAGACCTCCTTGCCAAAGTTACTGGTGGCTGGATGGATTTTGATATCGTCGTATCCACTCCGGATGCGATGAAAGAAGTCCGCAAGCTTGGTAAAGTACTTGGCCCTCGAGGTCTAATGCCGAACCCTAAAACCGGCACGGTTACAGACGACACAGCGACTGCAGTCAAACAGTTCAAAGCAGGTCGTGTGGAGTTCCGTATGGACAAAAACGGGAACATTATTGTTCCGTTCGGTAAACTTTCATTTGCTGTCGAAGCATTGGCCGAGAATTTCCATGCGGTGTATGATGCCATTCTGGCTGCTAAGCCATCTTCGACCAAAGGTATTTATATCAAGCGGTGCACGGTTTCTAGCACGATGGGGCCGGGATTACATCTTGATGTTAAAGATTCAGCAGCGGCTTAATTTGCAAGGATGAGGCTATAGTCATGAGTAAAGAAAATAAAAAGATCAGACCTGAAAAACAGGCCATGTATAAAGAAGTTCAGGAAAGCGTTTCTGGGGCGCTTTACATGTTGCTGGCTGATTACAAGGGCATGACCATGCCCGAGACTGATGAATTTAAAAAACTTCTGCGCGGTGCTAACGCACGAGTGAGAGTGGTTAAGAACAGTATGTTCGGACGCATCAGTGGCGAAATGGGTTGCAAGGGATTTGATAACCTGAGCGGCCCGACCACGATGATATTCGGTTCTGGCGATGTAGTCGAAGTAGCGAAAATTCTGAAGAAATTTTCGGGGGACAAACAAAAACCGACTGTAAAAGGCGGCGTGCTGGAAGGTTCGGTTCTTTCTGCGAACGATGTATTCGAGCTGGCTAAATTGCCGGGCAAAAAAGAACTTCAGGCGAAACTGGTTGGTACTCTGGCCGCTCCGATGACTCAAGTGGTCGGCGTGATGAATCAGAAGGTTTGCAGTCTATTGTATGTGCTGAATGCCGTGCGTGAGAAAAAAGAACAGATAGCATAATAAATTTTAATTAGGTTGGTTGGATTCAATTCACTGTAGGGAGGAAAATAAAATGGCTGAAGAAACTGTAGAAGTAAAACTCGAAGGCAAGATGGCCGAGTTCGTCGACTGGATCGAAGGTATTTCGGTGCTCGAGCTCTCAAAACTCGTAAAAGTGCTGGAAACCCGTCTGGGCGTTTCCGCAGCAGCTCCGGTCGCAGTAGCGGCAGCGGGCGGTGCGGTAGCCGCAGAAGCTGTTGCTGAACAGACCGAGTTCACCGTTGTGCTGACACAGGCCGGTGCACAGAAAATCCAGGTTATTAAAGAGCTCCGCGGCGTAACCGCGCTGGGTCTCAAAGAAGCTAAGGATTTGGTCGACGGCGCTCCGAAGACGATCAAAGAAGGCGTCTCAAAAGAAGAAGCTGCAACCATCAAAGCGAAACTCGAAGGCGTTGGCGCCACGGTCGAAATCAAGTAATGATGCGATACGCGTTCCGTTCCGGCGGCCCCGCGCAGCCGGTTCGGTCGCGTTTCGATAATGTTTGTATTTCGTGTCCTCGGAGTTTGCATTGTATGTAAATTTCGAGGGGGGAACGTCCAATAAGAGCCGGAAGGTGATGGAATGGTCGAGAGAAAAAACTTTGGAAAACTGATAGACGTAATTGAAGCGCCGGATCTCATCGAGCTTCAGACCAATTCCTATGCGGAGTTTCTCCAGCAGGGAGTCGCCCCATCGCGTCGGAAAAAAACTGGGTTGCAGGCGGTTTTGAGCGAGGCGTTTCCTGTTGAGAGTTATGACGGTCAAATTGCTCTTGATTTCGTAAGCTACGAAATCAAAGAACCGAATATGTCGTATGTTGAATCCGTCAAAGAAGGCGAGACATATGCGGCGCCGCTCTATGTTACGTTTCGTTTGCGCGAAAACGAAGATGTTCGCGAGGACACTCTGTTTATGGGTGAAATCCCTCTAATGACAGACCGCGGGAGTTTTGTCGTTAATGGGGCAGAGCGCGTTATCGTCAGCCAGTTACACCGTTCACCAGGCATTTGCTTTGAGCAAACTACTCACGCCAACGGCTCACTTCTCTATTCATTCCGCATTATTCCTGATCACGGTTCATGGGTTGAAACTCAATTCGACACCTCGGAACTTTTGTACGTCTATTTAGACCGCAAGCGCCGCCGCAGAAAATTTCTTGCGTCAACATTTCTGCGCGCCCTCGGCTACGGCACGGACGAAGAAATTATCAACCTGTATTATGCGATTGAAAGCTTCTCACTGAGCAAACGAATCGGTGATGAATCGGAACTTTCCAATCTGGTACTCAAAGACGATGCGGTGGACAGCGATTCGCAGTCGGTTATCGGTCGCCGCTACGATGCACTCACGCTGGATATGATTCAGCGCATGAAGCTCGCTGGATACAAGAACGTCGAAGTCGTCAATGTTTCCTGGGATGAAGGGCTCTTCCTGAAGACTATTCAGAAAGACACCACTCGTTCTGTCGACGAAGCGCTTAAAGATTTGTATCAAAAGTTGCGGCCTGGTGATCCGCCGACCACCGCATCTGCGAGGCAGATGCTGAAGCGTCTATTTTTTGACGAAACCCGTTTCAGTTTGAGCCGTGTTGGTCGCTATAAAATTCAACAGAAGCTGAAAACCAAAGCGACGTCGCTGACGCTGGATAAAGAGGACGTAGTCGAAGCTATTCGTTACCTCATTAACATTCGCATGGGCAACGGTACGCTGGATGATATTGACCATCTGGGAAGTCGCCGTATCCGTACGGTTGGCGAGCTTCTTGAAGGGCAGTGCCGTGTTGGGCTGGCTCGCATCCAACGGTTGGTTAAAGAACGTATGACGATCTTTGACACAACTGTTGATCGTCTGACCTCGCAAAAGCTAATTAACCCCAAAGCGCTTTCTGCTGTAATTAAGGATTTCTTCGGTCGTTCGCAGCTCAGCCAGTTTATGGATCAGACCAATCCTTTGTCTGAACTGACTCATAAACGTCGTCTTTCTGCGCTCGGCCCAGGCGGGTTGAACCGCGACCGCGCTGGTTTCGAGGTGCGCGACGTTCACAGCTCGCATTATGGACGCATCTGCCCAATTGAAACACCGGAAGGCCCGAATATCGGGTTGATCTCCTCGTTGAGTACTTTTGCGCGCATTAATGAATACGGCTTTATCATCTCCCCTTATCGTAAGGTGGAAAAGGGTCGTGTCTCCGATAAGGTTGAATCGCTGACGGCGGACGAAGAAGAAAATTTCGTTATTGCTCAGGCGAATGCCCCGCTTAATGCGAACGGCACATTCCAGAATGATCGCGTGATGGTTCGTGTACGCGGCGACTTTAAAGAAGTTGCTCCGTCCGATGTGCAATACATGGATGTATCGCCCAAGCAGGTGGTGAGTATTGCGGCCGGATTGATTCCGTTCTTGGAACACGACGACGCTAACCGCGCATTGATGGGTTCCAATATGCAGCGCCAGGCGGTTCCGCTGATGGTGTCCGAGCGGCCATTTGTGGCCACTGGTATCGAAGGTCGCATTGCCCGTGACTCGCGAGTACTGATCTTAGCTGAAGAAGCCGGTAAAGTAGCTTACGTTTCCGCCGATAAGATTATTGTTTCTAAAGACGGCGAAGTACCGGTTAAAAAGAAAACGTCTAAGGAAGATTATCAGGAATACGACCTGCGTAAGTTCATGCGTTCTAATGCAGGCACCTGCCTTAACCAGCGTCCGATCGTTACACTGGGTGATAAAGTCAAAAAGGGTCAGGTATTGGCTGACGGTCCTGCCACCGATCAAGGCGAACTTGCGCTGGGTCGTAATGTGACCGTGGCTTTTATGCCCTGGTGCGGATACAACTTTGAGGATGCGATTCTGATCAGTCAGAAGATCGTCAAAGAAGATGTCTACACTTCGATTCATATCGAAGAGTTCGAGTGCGGTGCCCGAGACACTAAGCTGGGTCCGGAAGAAATTACCCGAGATATTCCCAATGTCGGCGAAGAGGCTCTCAAGAACCTGACGCACGAGGGGATTATTCAGATCGGTGCGGAAGTGAAGCCAGGTGACATTCTTGTCGGGAAAATCACACCGAAAGTTGAAACGGAATTGGCACCTGAAGAACGTTTGTTGCGTGCTATTTTCGGGGAAAAAGCGGCCGATGTACGCGACACGTCACTGCGCGCCCCCAGCGGAACCTACGGCATTGTGATGGACGTCAAGGTTTCGGCGAAAAATAAAAACGCTAAGGAAGAACCGAAAACCAAGCCTGCTGCTGATATGCGCAAGCGTCAGAAGGATATCGAAGAGCGCTACAAGAGTTCGGTACATGAGTTGACTGAGGACTTAACCGAAGCTCTCAGCAATATCCTGTTGGGCGAAAAAATTCCTTTGGACGTGATGAACGCTCAGACAGGCGATGTCATTATTCCTGCTAACCGTAAGATTACTAAGACACTGTTGCGCAAGTTGGCCGCCAATTATGAGCACATCGAGATTGATCCGAGTCCTATCCGAATCAAGATCATGAGTATCATCGATAACTTCCGTAATAAGTTTGCCGAAGCCGAAGCAGATAAACAGCGTTCGCTCGATCGTGCCGGAAGCGGTGAAGAGGTTGACGAAGGTATCGTCAAACAGGTTAAAGTGTATGTAGCCTGCAAGAAAAAGCTCTCCGTCGGTGACAAGATGGCCGGACGTCACGGTAACAAGGGTGTTATTTCCCGTATCCTGCCCGAAGAAGATATGCCGTTCCTCCCGGACGGTACTCCGGTTGAAATCGTGCTCAATCCTCTCGGCGTGCCTTCACGTATGAACGTCGGACAAGTGCTTGAAACTCATCTTGGATGGGCTTGTAAGCATCTTGGCCTCTATGCGGCAACGCCGATTTTTGACGGGATTTCAGAAAACGAAATTCGGCAGATGCTCGAAGAGGCTGGTCTGCCCAGAGATGGTAAGACGGTTCTTTACGACGGACGTACTGGCGAACCTTTCGAACAGCGTGTCGTGGTCGGTACTATTTACATGCTCAAACTGCATCACTTGGTAACGGAAAAGATCCATGCCCGTGCAGTCGGTCCATATTCACTCGTCACCCAGCAGCCGCTGGGCGGTAAGGCGCAATACGGCGGACAACGCTTTGGGGAGATGGAAGTGTGGGCGCTGGAAGCTTACGGCGCGGCATACGCGCTGCAGGAAGTTCTGACCGTAAAGAGCGATGACCTCTCCGGCCGTACACGTATATATGAGTCCATTGTGAAGGGTGAGAACGTGCTTGATGCCGGACGTCCGGAATCATTCAACGTGCTGATCAAGGAACTGCAGGGGCTCGGCTTGAATTTTGAAGTGAAAAAGCCGAACACGGACAATGTTTCTTTCACAGGGCATCTTTAATCTTTGACAGGAGAATACCGGTGGATACACGCAACGCAGCAGATATACTCGGCGTAGAGACAGAAACGATCAGCGAAGTGGCCAGCATCAAGTTGGCCTCGCCCGAGAACATTCGTTCCTGGAGCTTCGGGGAAGTTAAAAATCCTGAAACTATCAATTACCGGACGTTCAAGCCTGAGAAGGGCGGCCTTTTCTGTGAACGTATTTTCGGTCCCTCCAAGGACTGGGAGTGCAGTTGCGGAAAGTATAAACGAATCAAACATAAAGGGGTTATTTGCGACCGTTGCGGCGTCGAAGTGACACTGTCTCGTGTCCGCCGTGAGCGTATGGCTCACATTGAGTTGGCAGTTCCGGTTTCGCACATCTGGTTTTTTAAGGCTACACCGAGCCGGATGGGTCTTCTGCTGGACATGACTCTGCGTAGCCTCGAGCACATTATTTACTACGATGACTATGTAGTAATTGATCCGGGCGACACACCGCTCAAGGAAAAACAACTGCTGACCGAATTGGAATATCGTGAGGCGTTGGACAACTACGGCGATGGCAGTTTCGACGCTCGTATTGGTGCCGAAGGACTTCGTGAGTTGCTCAAGAAAATCAATCTTCCTGAAAAGCTGGTTGAACTCGAAGATGCGTTGGCCAGCACCCGTAGCAAACAGACCCGTAAAAAACTGGTCAGCCAGATGAAGGTCATCGAAGGTCTTATCAAAAGCGAATCGCGGCCCGAATGGATGATTTTTGAAGTGTTACCGGTAATTCCTCCGGATCTACGCCCTTTGGTTCCCCTCGAAGGAGGGCGTTTCGCAACGTCTGACCTTAACGACCTCTATCGCCGTGTTATCAATCGCAATAATCGTTTAAAAACGTTGCTGGCTCTCAAAACGCCGGAAGTGATTATTCGTAACGAAAAGCGGATGTTGCAACAGGCAGTTGATTCGCTGTTCGACAACGGTCGTCACGGTCGTGCGGTTAGCGGGCCAGGTAATCGTCCGCTTAAATCTCTGAGTGATATGCTCAAAGGTAAGCAGGGTCGCTTCCGTCAGAATCTGCTTGGCAAGCGCGTTGATTACTCCGGACGTTCTGTGATCGTGGTCGGTCCGAATCTAAAACTGAATCAGTGCGGTCTGCCGAAAAAGATGGCGTTGGTTCTTTTCGAACCTTTTATTATCCGCAAGCTCAAAGAGCGCGGCATTGTGCATACCGTGCGTAGCGCTAAAAAGATGATTGAGCGCGAAGAAGAAGTCGTATGGGATATTCTCGACGAAGTGACCAAGGGTCACACCGTTATGCTGAATCGTGCGCCGACGCTGCATCGCCTCAGTATTCAGTCGTTCGAGCCGGTTCTGATCGAAGGGGAGGCCATTCAGGTTCACCCGCTGGTATGTACGGCATACAATGCGGACTTCGACGGTGACCAAATGGCCGTTCATGTTCCGCTTTCCATCGAAGCGCAGATCGAATCCAAATGTCTGATGCTTGCTCCGAATAATATTTTCTCACCGTCCAGCGGAAAGCCGGTTATGACTCCGACGCAGGATATCGCGCTCGGAATGTACTTCCTGACCAGTTTCTCACAGACATTCATCCTTGAATCGCGGAAGAATGCAGGCAAAGAGGTGCAGGAACGACTGCCGCTTTTAGCAGATATCAATGAAGTGCATACCGCGTTTGATGAAGGCGCGCTTCGTCTGCACGACCGAATCCGTTACCGCAACCCAGATTATCAGAGGGAAACCAAGTTTGGTGATCAGAATAAATCAGCCATTATTACGACCGTTGGCCGCGTATTTTTTAACGAAGTCTGGCCTGACAGTATAGGTTTTGTGAATGACCGGATTACTAAAAAACTACTCGGCAAGCTGATTGAGCATTGTTACGAGGTGGCAGGTCATAATGAAACTGTCCGTGTGCTTGATAGCCTCAAGAATCTCGGCTTCGCTCAGGCAACAGCTGCGGGTATCTCGATCGGTCTTTCCGATATGATCATTCCTCCGGAAAAGGCCGAAATTATTGCGGCGGCGCGTAAAACTATCAGTGCGGTGGAAGACAAATATAAAAAAGGTCTTATTACTGACGGCGAACGTTACAACATGGTAATTGACCAGTGGACTGATGCCAACGACAAGCTGACCGGCAAGCTGTTCAGTGCCTTGGAACGAAACGACGACCCGGCGAATAAGGACTCGTCAAAAGATTTGAACCCAGTCTTTATCATGGTGGATTCCGGAGCGCGCGGCAGTCGTCAGCAGATTCGTCAGCTGGCCGGTATGCGCGGCTTAATGGCTAAACCGTCAGGTGAAATTATTGAGCGTCCTATTCTCGCGAACTTCCGTGAAGGACTGAGCGTGCTAGAATACTTTATTTCAACGCACGGTGCCCGCAAAGGTTTGGCCGATACCGCGCTTAAAACAGCAGACTCCGGTTATCTTACCCGTAAGCTGGTCGATGTGGCCCATGACATCATTATCATGGAAGAAGACTGTCACACGCTTAACGGTATTGAGGTGAGCGCTATTACCGATGGCGATGATGAACTCGTATCTCTGGCTCAGCGCATTATCGGACGTACAACTTGTGACGACATCCTTGATCCGTACAACACGAAGGAAGTGATTGTCGCTGCAAATGAAATTATTGACGAATATGCTGCTAAGAAGATTGAACGGGTCGGTGTTGAAAAAGTGCGCATTCGCAGCGTGCTGACCTGTGAGTCTCGTCGCGGTGTTTGTGCCAAGTGTTATGGGCGTAATCTGGCATCTGGACGTGAAGCCCGGTTGGGCGAACCCGTCGGCATTATTGCTGCGCAGTCGATCGGTGAGCCCGGTACGCAGCTTACGATGCGTACGTTCCATATTGGTGGTACAGCTAGTTCTGTCTTTAAGCAGCCAAAAATTACGGCTAAAGAAAACTCCGTGGTTCGTTACGAAAATCTCCGTACAGTTAAAGTGGAGACCGGTAACGTCATTCTTAATAAAAACGGATTTATCGTAACATACGATGACGACGCTCGTGAGTTGGAGCGATACTCAGCAGTCATCGGTGCTGTGATTACGATCGAAGACGGCGCCCGTGTCAAACGCGGTGATACATTCGTCAGCTGGGATCCGTACAGCGTGCCGATTCTTTCGGAGCAGGACGGAAAAATCGATTTCCATGACTTTATTGAGGGCGTCACGGTTCAAAAGGCCGAAGACGCGACGACCGGCGTTGAAGGGTTGGTTGTGCTTGAGCACAAAGAAGACCTGCATCCGCAGATTGTGGTTAAGGACGCGTCCGGTAAAGCCATCGCCTATTACTCGATTCCGGCCGCAGCTCATGTGATGGTGACCAAGGGCATGAAAATTATTGCTGGTGCCACACTGGCAAAAACCCCGCGTAAGCAGTCTCGCACCAAGGATATTACTGGGGGTCTGCCGCGTGTAGCCGAACTAGTCGAGGCCCGCCGTCCTAAAGAAGCTGCAGAAATTGCGAAAATCGACGGCGTAGTCGAATTGGGCGGCATTGCCAAAGGTAAACGTCAGTTGATTATTCGCGATCCGGCCACCGGAACGGAAGAAGAACATCTCATACCAATGGGTAAACACGTTATCGTTTACTCTGGTGATGTGGTTCAAAAGGGGCAGCAGCTCACCGAAGGCCCGATCGTTCCGCAGGAACTGCTTGAAGTTTGCGGTCCGCAGGAATTGCAGGAATATTTAGTGAATGAAGTACAGGCGGTTTATCGTCTGCAGGGCGTGGAAATCAACGACAAACACATTGAAGTGATTGTCCGTCAGATGTTGCGCAAAGTAAAAATCACCGATCCCGGCGACACCGAATTTCTATGGGGTGAGCAGGTTGAGAAGCAGAAGTTTCAGGAAGTCAACCAGCGGGCCATGGAAGAAGGACGCCGTCCGGCGGAAGCTTCTCCGGTTCTGCTGGGGATTACCAAGGCGGCCTTGGCCACCGAAAGCTTCATCTCGGCGGCCTCATTCCAAGATACCACCCGTGTATTGACACAAGCTGCAACATTGGGTCGTATCGACCAGTTGCGCGGCTTTAAAGAAAACGTAATTATGGGTCATCTGATTCCTGCCGGAAGCGGATTCCCACTTTACAAAAATATCCGTCCGGTCAAGCTGGGCGAGGAAATCAGCGTAGAAGATGCGCTTGGTTCAAACCCTTTGCTAGGACAAGATGAAAAAACCGCAGAAAGTTAAATCTTAGTGCTTGCGGGTTGAGCGGCTGGCTCCTATTATCTGCCGCTCGTTTTTTTTGATGGAAGGAACTTATGCCTACAATTAACCAGTTGATTAAAAAACCGCGTAAACCGTTGCTTAAAAAGAGCAAATCGCCTGCACTGATGAACTGCCCGCAGCGTCGTGGCGTTTGTCTTCTCGTAAAGACCATGACCCCAAAAAAACCGAACTCCGCGTTGCGTAAAATAGCCCGGGTGCGGTTGACGAACGGTCGCGAAATCAATGCCTATATCCCTGGTGAAGGGCACAATCTGCAGGAACACAGCATGGTGCTGGTTCGCGGCGGAAGGGTAAAAGACCTGCCGGGGGTTCGCTATCACATTGTGCGCGGAACTCTCGACTGTCTCGGTGTGACGTCGCGCCGCCGGGGCCGCTCAAAATACGGGGCTAAGAAACCGAAAGCATCATAAAGAAAGTTTTTAAACCATGGCAAGAAGACGCAGAGCAGAAAAACGTACGGTCACCGCAGATCCGCGCTTTAACAGCGAGCTGGTGGCATACATGATCAACAGCATCATGGGACACGGGAAGAAATCAACCGCTGCTGCCATCGTTTACGGCGCACTGGAAGATATTCAGACAAAACTTAAAGAGGAAGATCCTTTGACGGTTTTCGGCCGGGCGATGGAAAACATTAAGCCGAAACTGGAAGTGAAATCCAAGCGCGTCGGCGGTGCTACATATCAAGTCCCTCTTGAGGTCAGTCCAAAACGTCAGACAGCACTGGCGAGCCGTTGGCTGATTCAGTACGCTAAGACCCGTCGCGGTCAGCCTATGCGTCGTGCATTGGCGATGGAAGTACTGGATGCTTATAACAATCAAGGTTCGGCTGTCAAAAAGCGGGATGACACGCATAAGATGGCTCAGGCCAATAAAGCTTTTGCTCACTACAAGTGGTAGTTACTGGGATTCGAAATGAAGTTTGCCGTGAAACAGGATGGAAAAAATGCGAAGAGTTCTGCGCCTTCCCAACGGGAAGATGCAGAGCGCGGACGCAGTCTGTCCTCGATTCGCAACATCGGAATCGTAGCGCACATTGATGCCGGAAAAACCACGACGTCCGAGCGCATCCTTTATTATACCGGTCGTGTTTACAAAATGGGCGAGGTGCATGAAGGCACTGCTGTCATGGACTGGATGGAACAGGAGCAGGAGCGCGGCATTACCATTACCAGTGCCGCCACTACCTGTTTCTGGAAGGATCACCAGATCAACCTTATCGACACCCCCGGCCATGTTGACTTTACCGTTGAGGTCGAGCGATCTTTGCGCGTGCTCGATGGTGCCATCGGCGTTTTTTGTGGAGTAGGAGGCGTCCAGCCTCAATCGGAAACTGTCTGGCGTCAGGCGAAGAAGTATCACGTTCCTTGTCTGGCTTTTATTAACAAAATGGACCGCAAGGGTGCCGATTTTATGGCCGTCGTGCAACAAATCCGCGAAAAGCTGGTTGCTCCGGCGGTTCCGGTTCAGCTTCCGCTGGGCTCGGAAGATTCTTTCAAGGGCGTAATCGATCTCATTACGATGCGCGCATTTTTGTTTAATGAGGAAAATTTTGGTAGCGAAGTTCAATCTGTAGCTATTCCTGAATTTATGGCTGTTGAAGCCGAAAAAGCCCGTGCTGAACTGATTGAACGCGTATCCGAAGCCGACGAACAGTTGATCGATATCTATCTCGAAAATCCTGACGTGCCAGCCGATCAGCTGATTGCTGCGTTGCGCCGCACCACGATTTCCGGCCAGATTGTTCCTGTTCTTTGCGGTTCTTCACTCAAGAACAAAGGCGTCCAACCTTTGCTTGATGCGGTAGTTAATTACCTGCCATCACCTCTGGATGTTCCTGCCGTTCATGGGATTCATCCCAAAACGGAAGAAGTGCTTTACCGTGAAGCGGGTGACTTCGAACCGCTCAGCGCACTGGCGTTTAAAATGGCAAACGATCCGTTTGTCGGCAAGCTGGTGTTTGTTCGCGTTTATTCCGGCAAGCTGGAGAAACGGCAGAACGTCTTTAATCCGCGCACCAAAAAACGTGAAAAGATCGGACGTCTGCTCCGTCTGCACGCAAACAGCCGCGAAGATATTGAAGTGCTGTATACTGGCGAAATCGGTGCGATCTCTGGCCTGAAAAACTTCACCACCGGCGACACGCTTTGCTCAGAAAACGATCCGATTGTTCTAGAACGTATTGTATTCCCAGAGCCGGTTATTGCGATGGCTATTGAGCCGAAGACGCAGGCGGACCGCGACGCACTTAAAGAAGCGCTTGTTTCCCTGACCGAAGAAGATCCGACATTCCGCGTGACGATGAATGAAGACACCGGACAGACTATCATTAACGGTATGGGCGAACTTCATCTTGAGATTATTAAGGATCGTATTTTCCGTGAATTCAAAGTTCAGGCAAATGCCGGCAAGCCGGTAGTGGCGTATCGTGAAAGCGCGCAAAAATCTGCTTCCGGTGAGTTTACTTTCGCTCGTGAAATCGGCGGACGCGGTCATTTCGGCCATGTTATTGTTCGAGTCGCTCCTCGCGAACGAAGCTCAGGGAATCACATTGCCATTAAAGTTTCCAACGAAGTGATCCCTGCCGAATTTCATGACGCAATTAATGAAGGCATCAGTGATGCGCTGATGACCGGTGTGCTTGGCAATTATCCGCTGGTTGATGTGGACGTGACGGTTACAGGCGGTAGTTCCCATCCGACTGATTCTTCTGAGATGGCTTTCCGTACGGCGGCTGTGATGGCTCTGCGCGCGGCGGTCGGTAATTCTTCACCAACCCTGCTGGAGCCGATCATGAAACTTGAAGTCATTGCTCCAGGAGAACATTTGGGCGATGTAATGAATGATTTAAACGGTCGTCGCGGGCGGATCCGCGAGATCGAGGCCCGCGAGGCAGTGCAGATCGTACACGTGGATGTTCCGCTGGCAGAAATGTTTGGCTATTCCACCACGTTGCGCTCGCTGACCAAGGGGCGGGCTAGTTACACGATGGAGCCGCATTGCTTTGAGGCGGTACCGGATTCCATACAGGAGACCATCTTAAACCGGTAGTAGAGATAAATTATGAATAATCAGCGCATACGTATACGTTTAAAATCTTTTGACCACCGGGTGCTGGACGCCTCGTCAAAGGAAATTGTCGAGACTGCGAAACGCACCGGTGCCCGCGTGGCGGGGCCCATTCCGATGCCTACCCGCATCGAACGTTTCACCGTCAACCGCAGCCCGTTCGTAAATAAAAAATCGATGGAACAGTTTGAAATCAGAACGCACAAGCGTCTGCTCGACATTATTAACCCGACGATCAAAACAGTAGACGAGCTGAAAAAGCTTAATCTGCCGGCGGGTGTGGACATCACCATTAAAATCTGAGTGAAATCATGAAGAGTCTAATAGGAAAAAAACTGGGCATGACCCAGATCTTCGACGAAGAAGGACGGCGGGTTCCAGTTACGGTTATCGAAGCTGGACCTTGCAGTGTGGTTCAGCGCAAGACCGCCGCTACGGACGGGTATGAAGCGATTCAGCTCGGGTTCGGCACACAGAAACCGGAGCGGGTTGCTAAGCCGCTGGCTGGGCACTTTAAAAAAGCCGGCGTCGGCACAATGCGCGAATTGCGTGAATTCCGTGTGGATGCAGATGATGCTGCCAAGGCAGGCGATACGTTGACTGCGGCAGTTTTTGAAGGAGTCAATTTTATCGACGTACTGGGCGTTACCAAAGGTAAAGGCTTTCAGGGCGTAATGAAACGGCATAATTTCGGTGGTGGACGTGCAACTCACGGTTCGCATTTTCACCGGACGACCGGGTCAATCGGTATGAAAGAAAAGCCGGGCCGTGTTTTTAAAGGTAAAAAAATGGCGGGTCAGATGGGCAATACGGATGTCACCGTCCAGAATGTCAAAGTGATCCAAGTGCGCGCAGCCGAAAACCTGATTCTGGTTAAAGGCCAGGTGCCTGGCGCAAACGGCACGACGCTGGTGCTTCGCGAAGCACTCAAAAGAAAGTAATTTGAGAGGACGACCATGAGTACATTGCCGCTTAAAGATTGCAAGGGAAAGAAGCTGGGCGAAGTGACCCTCAGCGATAAATTTACTGTCGCCGATAAGGGTGCTCAGGCTGTTTTTCAGGCCGTCACAACCCATCAGGCTCATCAGCACCAAGGTTCGGCCAACACGCAGCGTAAGGGCGAAGTTGCCGGTTCAGGCAAGAAGCCTTGGAAGCAGAAGGGTCTCGGACGTGCCCGCGCCGGTTATCGTCAGTCGCCCGTATGGCGCGGCGGTGGTGTGGCTTTCGGCCCGCATCCGCGCAAAGTCCGTAAACAGGTTCCGCGTAAGGTGAGTCGTTTGGCCTTTGCTTGTGCTTTTGGTGAAAAAGCGGCGTCCGGACAAGTGATGGTTGTGGACGACATTAAACTTGCCACACCTCGCACTAAGGAAATCTGCTCGTTGTTGCAGGCTCTTGAAATCAAAGGCAAGACATTGCTGATTTTGACAGCTATGGACAATACGGTTCTGTTGGCGGCGCGCAACCTTCAGGATGTTGAAGTGGTCTGCGCCGAAAATGTGAACACCTATCAGATCGTCCGTTATCCGCAGATTGTTATCACCAAAGCGGGCGTGGAGAAACTCGAACAGCGCCTGGCTTAGGAAGGGATTTGCAATGAAAGACGTATACAAAGTAATACAAAAAGTTGTGCTGACAGAGAAGGGCAACCGCCTTTCCGAAGAAGAAAATAAATACATCTTCGGTGTTCGCCCCGATGCTAATAAGGCTGAGATCAAGCAGGCGGTGGAAGAACTCTTTAAGGTGAAGGTCAGTGCGGTTAACACAATGAAACGCCGGGGCAAAAATAAGCGTGAGCGTACCGCCAGTGCCGGACGGACTGCCGGAACTAAACGTGCCGTAGTAACGCTGGCCGAAGGCAGCAAAATTGATTTGGTGTAAGGAGTTCGAGTCATGGCTTTAAAAACATATAAACCGACCACGCCGAGCCGCCGTCATACGGTGACCTCTGCGTTTGAAGAAATCACAAAATCGACGCCGGAACGGTCTTTGATCCGTGCGATGAAAAGCACCGGTGGACGCAACAGTGCCGGGCGCATTTCAACGCGTCATCGCGGCGGCGGACACAAACAGCGTTACCGTCTTATTGACTTTAAGCGCAATAAATATGGTATTCCGGCCGTCGTTGCGACGATTGAATATGATCCGAATCGTTCCGCTCGTATTGCACTGCTGAATTATGTGGACGGCGAAAAGCGTTACATGATTGCACCTGTTGGTCTTCAGGTCGGCACAGTGGTGCTGTCCGGCCCGGAGGCAGAGCCAGCTGTTGGAAATGCATTGCCGCTCGAAAAAATTCCGCTCGGCATGACGGTTCACAATATTGAGTTGAAAGCTGGCGGCGGCGGACAGATTGCCCGTTCCGCAGGGACTGGTGCGCAGCTGATGTCTCGTGAAGGCGAGTTTGCTAACCTGAAGATGCCCTCAGGCGAAATCCGCCGTGTGCGTATCAATTGCTATGCCACAATCGGTCAGGTCGGTAATGTAGACCACGAAAATATTTCGAGCGGGAAAGCCGGGCGTAAGCGCTGGTTGGGTATTCGTCCGACCGTTCGCGGTGTGGCGATGAATCCTGTTGACCATCCTATGGGCGGTGGTGAAGGACGCACTTCCGGCGGTGGTCACCCGCAGTCGCCGTGGGGCACGCTGGCTAAAGGTAAGCGCACCCGCAAACACAAACTGGCTTCGAATAAGTACATCATCGAACGGAGAAAGAAGTAAGCTATGGCTCGTTCACTTAAAAAAGGTCCTTACGTAGACGGAAAGCTGCTCAAAAAAGTTGAGCAGATGGAAGTCTCTGGCAGAAAAAAGCCAGTCAAGACATGGGCGCGCGCTTCGATGATTGTGCCTGAGTTTGTCGGCCATAACTTTTCCGTTCATAACGGCAAAGTTTTTGTTGCTGTATTTGTGACGGAAAATATGGTGGGACACCGCTTCGGCGAGTTTGCGGCGACTCGTGCTTTCAGACAGCACGGTGTTGCAACGGATAAGACCGTAGCGAAATAAACATTTTTTTTATGGAAGTTCTGGATTTGGAAATGGAATGACGTATAGTTGCCGCCTTTGCGTAAAAAACGGCACGGATGAGAGATAAAAACATGGAAGTTTCAGCAACAACTAAATATGTGAGAATGTCGCCGATCAAGGCCCGCTACATGGCATCTGAGATCCGGGGTCTTTCAGTTGCAGAAGCCCTTCGTATTACAAGCTTTAACGCAATGAAAGCAGCCGCAGAAATCGGGAAAACGCTTAAGTCGGCCGTTGCTAATGCGCAGAGCAATGAAGGGGTCTCTGTCGATAGTCTTTTTGTGAAAGATGCGTATGTTGATGGCGGGCCGGTTCTCAAGAGGTTTCGGCCCCGCGCTCGCGGTTCAGCTAGCGCCATTCGTAAACGCACGACTCATATCACTGTAGTTTTAACGGATCGTAAATAAGGAAAGGGAATCGTTTTGGGACAGAAAGTAAATCCTATCGGACTCCGGATTGCGGTAAACAAGAACTGGCGCTCACGCTGGTTCGCCGGCAAAAAAGAGTTTGCTGATCTGCTTCAGGAGGATATCGCTATCCGCGAAGCTGTACAAACGCGTCTGAAAGATGCTGCGATTTCCAACGTCTTTATTGAACGTTATGCTAATCGTGTTCGTGTAACTATCCGCACGGCGCGTCCGGGGCTGGTGATCGGCCGCAAAGGCGAAGACATCGAAAAGCTGCGTGAGCAGCTTGGTAAGATGACCAAGAAAGAAGTTTACATAGAAATTGATGAAGTAAAAAGTCCTGACCTTGATGCTCGGCTGGTGGCCGAAAGTATTGCGTTGCAACTGGAGCGTCGCGTTTCATATCGCAGGGCGATGAAACGTGCAATTCAGATGGCGATGGATATCGGGGCGGACGGCATTAAAGTGCTGGCCTCTGGACGTTTGGGCGGAGCCGAAATCTCCCGTGCGGAGAGTTATAAGGAAGGCAGAATTCCGCTTCATACGTTACGAGCCAACATTGATTACGGAACGGCAACTGCCCGTACCGTAGCCGGTGCTATCGGTATCAAAGTGTGGATTTGTAAAAAGGAAGAAAAGGCGCAAGCTTAGGAGTATTGACCAATGCCTTTATTGCCCAAACGAGTTAAATATCGGAAAGTCCAAAAGGGCTCCCGCCGTGGTATGGCCAAAGCTGGCACAACGCTGGCTTTCGGTGAATACGGCCTGCAGGCGCTGGAGCGTGCATGGATCACAAATATTCAGATTGAGGCTTGCCGCGTGGCAATCAACCGAAATTTGAAGCGCAAAGGAAAGCTTTGGATCCGCATTTTCCCGGATAAGCCCTTCACTAAGAAACCGCTGGAAGTTCGCATGGGTAAAGGAAAAGGCGGCGTCGAAGGATGGGTCTCTGTGGTACGTCCCGGTCGAATGCTTTTTGAACTCGACGGAGTGACTGACCAGCAGGCGCGCATTGCTATGCGGTTGGCCGCCACCAAACTACCTATACGGGTGCAGTTTGTGACACGCCATGCAAACCGCTGATCTCAGATGAGAGTATCGAATGAAAAAAATAAAAGAACTTACAGATATGACAACGGTCGAGTTGCAACAGCAACTTGAGGATGCGAAGAAGGAGCTGTTTACGTTGCGCCTTCAGCAGGTTTCGGGGCAGCTGGAAAATCCGCTGCGTATCCGTGCTACGCGCCGCTCAGTGGCTCGCATCAAAACGGTTATGAATCAGGCGGCGAAAGCCGAGGGGTAAAAGATGGAGTTAAGAGGTCATCGAAAAGTGCGCGAAGGTCGCGTGTGCAGTGTGGCAGGTAATAAAACCATTGCTGTGCTTATCGAACGCCGGGTTCGGCATCCGTTGCTTGGTAAGGAGTTGCGTGTGACGAAGAAAATTCATGCGCATGATGAAAATAACGAAGCTAAGGTAGGTCAGGTTGTGAAGGTGATGGAAACACGTCCTATCAGCCGACTGAAAAACTGGCGGCTTATCGAAATTATTTCGAAATAAGGCAGGTAATAAAATGATTTTAGTACAGACCAGACTGGATGTCGCGGATAACACGGGCGCACGGAGCGTACAGTGTATCCGGGTTCTGAAAACCAAGCGCAATTATGCGAAGGTTGGAGAGATTATTAAAGTGGCTGTCAAAGAAGCTCAACCGGGTGGAATTGTCAAAAAGGGTGAAGTGTGTGAAGCGGTTGTTGTGCGGACTAAGTCGGCGATTCGCCGCCGTGACGGCTCTGTTTTACGCTTTGACCATAATGCTGCTGTCATCATTGATGCGGCGAAAAATCCACGCGGAACACGCATTTTCGGCCCAGTTGCCCGTGAACTGCGCGACGGTAACTTTATGAAAGTTGTTTCGCTGGCGCCGGAAGTGCTTTAAGGAGAGGGGACATTTTATGGCAGCGATAAAAAAGGGTGATTTGGTCAAAGCCGTCTGCGGCGATGACAAGGGCAAGACCGGCAAGGTACTTCAGGTTCTTCCGGGCAATGGGCGGGCTCTTGTGGAAGGCTTGAATTTTGTGAAGAAGCACATGCGCAAGACGCAAGACAATCCGCAAGGTGGTGTGGTTGAAAAAGAAGCTTCGATCCACATGTCGAATCTGAAAAAAGCAGAATAACTTATTAATCTATTTAGAAGGGGTATCCATGATACCAACAATGAAAATAAAATATCGTGAGCAGGTGGTGCCGGAGCTTCAGAAGAAGTTCAAATACAGCAACTGCATGCAGATACCGGCGCTTTCAAAGATCGCCATTAACGTGTCCGTTGGTATGCAACACGACCGCGACGCCTTGCAGGCCGTTCTTGATGACCTGACCAAGATAACCGGCCAGCGTCCTGTGACGATTAAGGCCCGAAAGAGCGTGTCTAACTTTAAACTGCGCGAAGGTGTTTCCCTGGCGGGTAAAGTTACTTTGCGCGGAGCCCGAATGTATGAATTTCTGGATCGCCTGATTAATACGGCGTTACCGCGTATCCGTGACTTTCGCGGCATTTCGCCCAAATCTTTTGACGGATTCGGAAATTACTCTCTTGGACTCAAGGAACAGACAATCTTCCCGGAAATTAATCCGGACCATGTCCGCAAGGTGCACGGCATGGATGTGACATTTGTCACGACGGCCGAGACCGATTCTGAGGCCCACGAACTGCTCCGCCTTTTAGGGATGCCGTTTGAAATAGCCAAAAACAAAGGTGAACAGCAATGATATTGAGCGATCCTGTTTCTGATATGCTGACTCGTATACGCAATGCCAATATGGCTTCGCATACGAAAGTGCAAATGCCGCACTCTAAGTTAAAGAGTGAGTTGGCTCGTATCCTTAAGCAAGAGGGATACATCAAGGACTACACCACGGAGAAAGTGGAAGGGAAGCCGACGTTGGTTCTTTATCTCAAATATCAGGATGATCAAAAGCCGGTTATTCAGGGCCTGCGGCGTGTCAGTCGCCCCAGCTGTCACCACTATGTTACGGCGGATGATGTTCCTCGTGTGCTAGGTGGTATTGGCACGGCGGTTCTGAGCACCTCGTCGGGTATGCTCAGCGATAGAGATGCTCGCAAAGCCCATGTGGGCGGCGAAGTGCTTTGCTATGTGTGGTAATTTCAAATCGAGGTTGTAACGATGTCTAGAATAGGAAAATTGCCTGTAACGATTCCCGCCGGAGCGGAAGTGACGCTTAGCGGAAATGTTGCTACGGTTAAAGGTGCCAAAGGGCAGAGCACCCTGCAGATTCCAGAGAGAATCACTGTGACGGTTGACGCCGGACGGGTGATCGTTGGGCGCAAAGATGAGACCAAAGAATCCCGCGCATTGCATGGAACCATTCGTAATACACTCAACAATATGGTTTTCGGTGTACAGAACGGGTATATGAAGGAACTCGAAATTCAGGGCGTAGGTTACAAAGCGCAGATGCAGGGTAAAATCTTGGTTCTTTCGCTTGGTTTCTCACACGAGATTAAATATGAAATCCCCGCTGGCATTAAGGTCGAAGTCGCCGGGGCAACCGATGTAAAAGTGTCAGGGCACGAAAAAGCTCTGGTCGGTCTGGTCGCTTCGCGTATCCGCGCGTTCGCTCCCGCAGAACCCTACAAGGGAAAAGGGGTGCGTTACAAAGGTGAGCAGGTCCGGCGAAAAGAAGGTAAGGCAGTGGCTTAATCATGAAGGTCAAAAACAAATCAGATTATCGGAAGCGCAGACATCTCCGTTTGCGGAACAAAGTACAGGGCACTGCAGAGCGTCCGCGTATGGCTGTTTATGTATCCAACCGTTATATTTATGTGCAGGTCATCGACGATGTCGCACAGAAAACCCTTTGTTCGGTTTCATCGCTGGGCGACAAGTGCACTGTTGATACCGCCAAAGTGCTCGGAGTCAAAGCGGCCGAAGTGGCCAAGGCTCAAGGTGTATCCAAGGTTGTTTTTGACCGCGGAGGCTTTGCTTACGGATCGCGTCTGCGTGCGCTGGCCGACAGTGCCCGCGAAGCCGGTCTTCAGTTTTAGTTTTATGTAAATGAGGAGTTGCTCGAAGTGATTGAAAAATCAGCAGAAAAAAAAGCGAAGTCGGAGTTTGAAGAACGCGTAGTTCACATCAACCGCAATTCAAAAGTGGTCAAAGGTGGACGTCGTTTCAGCTTCGGTGCACTGGTTGTCGTCGGCGATGGAACCGGACGGGTTGGTTACGGTCTGGGTAAAGCCAACGAAGTGGCCGATGCGATTCGCAAAGGCGGCGAAGCGGCCAAACGTGCCATGAAACCGATCACTATGAGGGGCACCACGATTCCTCACGAAGCGACTGGTAAATTCGGCGGCGCGCAGGTTTTGTTGCGTCCGGCGTCTGAAGGTACCGGTGTAATTGCCGGTGGGTCCTGCCGTGCGGTACTCGAACTTGCCGGTGTACGCGACGTTCTCGCTAAATCGCTCGGTAGCAGTAACAAATTGAACGTAACCAAAGCCACCATGGCTGCTCTTGCCACTTTGCGTACGCGTGAGGCGGCATTTGCGGCTCGCGGAAAATAAAGAAAAGGTTTTTTAAAATGGAACTCCACTCACTACAGCCTGCAAGAGGTTCAACACACCGTAAAATGCGCGTAGGTCGCGGACGGGCTTCCGGAAAAGGGAAGACATCGGGACGCGGGCACAAAGGCGCATATGCCCGCTCCGGCCACAAACACAAACCGCTTTTTGAGGGCGGTCAGATGCCTATGGCTCGCCGTATTCCAAAGCGCGGGTTCAGTAATTATACCCGCAAAGTATTTGCACCGGTAAATGTTGCTGCACTGAACGCGTTTGAATCTGGTACAGAAGTGACGCTGGAACTGTTGCGTCAGGTTGGCCTGGTTAACGGTACGTGGGATGGTATAAAGGTGCTCGGCAATGGGGATCTTGCTAAAAAACTGTCGGTTAAAGCCAGTGCCTTCAGTGCTTCAGCCAAAGAGAAGATAGAAGCTGCCGGTGGCAGTTGCGAAACAGTCTGACCCATAAATTTCAGCGGGGTAAACGATGCTTTCCGCCTTCGTCAACAGCTTTAAAATTCAAGAATTACGCCAGCGGATACTTTTCACATTAGGCGTGATTTTTTTGTGCCGTCTGATTTCTGACATTCCGATTGCGGGTGTGGACTTCAGCATGATCAGCAGCTACATTAAATCCTCTGCCGGACAGGGAACGGGTTTTCTTGATATGTTTAACCTGTTCAGCGGCGGTGCTGTGGCAAACTGCGCGGTCGGTGCACTTGGTATCATGCCGTACATCAGCGCTTCGATTATCATTCAACTGATGACCGCAGTGGTTCCGGCACTTGAAAAGCTGGTTCGTGAAGGCGAGTCTGGACGAGCCAAAATTACTCAATATACCCGCTACCTCACCGTAGCGCTTTGCGCGTTTCAAGGCTTCCTGATCGCCCGTGCCTTGGAAAGCGGACAGCTTTATTTTCCGGCGGATGTTGTCCGGATTCCTGGTTTTGGATTTGAACTGCTTACCACAATGACATTGGTCACAGGCACGTTGTTGCTCATGTGGCTCGGTGAGCAGATTACCGAGCGAGGGATTGGTAATGGAATTTCTATGATTATCACCGTTAATATCGTCAGCCGTATGCCGGCTGCAGTTGGTGCAATGATCAGTATGTTTAAACCGGTTGACGGTGTTGTGCGGCATTCTCCTTTCATGGCGGCTACCATGCTCATCATGGCACTGGCGGTTATTGCAGTGGTGATTGCGGTTACGCAGGCCCAGCAGAAGATACCGGTTCAGTACGCCAAGCGCGTTGTCGGCCAGAAGGTCTATGGTGGACAGCATACCTTCATGCCGTTACGTGTTAATTATGCCGGCGTTATGCCGATCATTTTTGCACAGGCCATTCTGATGTTCCCAGAAAAGATTTTCAATATGATGCCTTGGCCTGCCGCCAAACAACTCGGGGCTGCTCTCGGTTACGGAACCGGTCCTTATATGACATTATTCGGCCTGATGATCCTTTTCTTCTCATACTTTTGGGTAGCCACACAGTTTAATCCCGTGAGGATTGCCGATGATCTTAAAAAACAAGGCGGCTACATTCCCGGTATCCGGCCCGGCAAATCCACCGCAGAGTTTCTTGATCGCACGATGACCCGCATCACGCTGGCCGGCGCGGCATTCCTTACCGGTATTGCAGTGTTGCCTACCATTATGGGGGCGCAGTTCGGTATTCCAGGGCTTGTTGCCTCGTTCTTTGGCGGCACCAGTCTGCTCATTATTGTCGGGGTTATGCTCGATACTATGCGTCAGATCGAGTCACACCTGCTGATGCGCCATTACGACGGATTTCTGAAAAAAGGAAAATTAAAATCCGGAAGAAGGTAGTCGATGGAAGCAATTATTCTCCTTGGCGGACCTGGCGCTGGGAAAGGCACATTGGCTGAAGATCTAAGGCGGGAAACCGCTTATATCCATGTTTCTACCGGCGACATGTTGCGTGCCGCGCTCAAATCCGGAAGTCCCGTCGGGCTTGAAGCTAAGGCGTTCATGGAGGCCGGGGAACTGGTTCCGGATTCGGTCATTCTTCGTATCATTGAAGAGCGTATTGCTAAAGAACCTGTTGCTACGCGTTTTATGTTCGACGGATTTCCGCGTACCATCGATCAGGCGGAAAGCCTGGATAAGCTTTTGAAAAAATACAGCGGTGTTATCACTCACGTCTTTGACCTGGAAGTTCAGCGTGAGATTCTACTTAGGAGGCTCACTGGTCGCCGCATCTGCAAGACCTGCGGTGCCGTGTACCATATGGTTAACCATCTTCCGAAAAAAGAAGGCGTATGCGATATTGACGCTGGCGAGCTCTATCAGCGTACTGATGACAGCGAGGCCACCATCCTTAACCGTCTAGAAGTATACGGGAAGCAGACCGCTCCGCTTATAGCCTACTATCAGCGGCAGGGGCTTATTCGCAAAATCGAAGCTGGCGGACATGCCGATGTAACAACCGCGTTTGTTATCGATGTGCTCAACGCGTAAGGACGGCTGATGATTGTCATTAAGACCCCGCTCGAACTCGAGGCTATGCGCCGGGTCAACCGAATGACCGCCCGTGTACGCGACGAATTGGCCGCAATGGTTCGCCCCGGAATTACCACACTTGAACTGGGTGTTGCGGCGCTCGACATCATCCGTAAACTCGGCGGAATCAGCGCCTTCTACGGTTATCACGGCTTCCCTGGGCAGATCTGCGTTTCCGTCAACGAGGAAGTCGTTCATGGCATTCCTGGTAAACGCGTCATCCGCGAGGGTGATATCGTAAGCATTGACACCGGAGTTACTTTTGGCGGTTTCATTGGCGACACGGCGGTCACAGTGGCGGCAGGTAAAATCGACGATGAAAAAAATAGACTGCTTGTGGTAACCAAGGCCGCTCTCGACGCCGGAATTTCCAAAGCGATCGCCGGTAATCGGCTTGGCGATATTTCGCACGCCATACAAACGGTTGTAGAAGCGGCTGGTTTTTCGGTTGTGCGCGAATTTGTGGGACACGGAATCGGTTGCGATATGCACGAAGATCCGCAGATTCCGAACTTTGGGAAAGCCGGACACGGGCCGAAGTTGAAGCCCGGCATGACGCTTGCCATCGAACCGATGGTTAATATCGGTAGCCCGAAGGTAAAAGTTCTGGAAGACAACTGGACTGCTGTCACATGCGACGGAAGCGCGTCGGCGCACTTTGAGCATACCGTTGCTGTCGGCGTAACCGCTCCGGAAATTCTTACACTTCCCTGATCGGAAACGGCTGTAAACTTCGCAATGTATTTCTCCGAATATTGCCCCCCAAAAATAGGATTTGAGCCTTGTTTTTAAAGGCTGGCTCACTATGATTCCCGCTCTTTTACGAACCGCAGTTTGTGAACTAACCGGCCGGGTGGCCGTGAACATTCGGCGGGAAAAGAAACAACCCCGGGGTGAAGCGCGCTGTGTAATACAGTCGCAGACGCCGCCGGATAGAACAGAAAATAAAAAATGGAACAAACACTAAAAACCGATAGTTTCTCGATCGGCCTCGATGCCGCCGCTATCGATGCAATGTATAACAACACCCTCAAGGACTTCGCCGTCGGCTCAATTGTGCCGGGTAAAGTACTTCGCGTTCAGGATGACGAAGTGCTCGTCGACATCGGCTACAAATCTGAAGGAATTGTGGACGGCGATGAATTCGAAGATGTCGATTCTGTCAAGGTCGGCGACACGATCGAAGTTTTTCTCGAAAGTCTCGAAAATGACCACGGCATGGTCGTTTTGAGTAAAAAACGCGCTGAACAGCAGCGCAAATGGGATCACATCGTTAACGACTGTGAAGAAGGCAGTCTGGTTGAAGGTACGATCACCCGCGCCATCAAAGGCGGCTTTATTGTCGACATCGGTGCCGATGCATTCTTGCCGGGCTCTCAAGTGGATGTCGTTCCGGTTCGCAATCTCGACGACTACATCGGACGGACGCTTCAGGTCAAGATCATCAAAATCAACAAAGAGCGCAAAAACATCGTTGTTTCCCGCCGCGAAATTATTGAAGAAAGCCGCCGCGAACAGAAACTCAAATTGCTCGGCGAAATCAAGGTCGGCCAGCTCCGCAAGGGCACGGTCAAGAACATCACCGATTTCGGTGCGTTCGTGGATCTCGATGGTATCGACGGTCTGCTGCATGTCACCGATATGAGCTGGGGCCGTATCAATCATCCGACCGAAATGGTCAAAGTCGGCGACGAAATCGAAGTGATGATTCTCGATATCAATCTCGACAAAGAACGCATTTCGCTCGGTCTGAAGCAGACGCTTTCTAATCCGTGGCAGGATATCGACGCCAAATACCCGATCGGCACTCGTGTTCGCGGTAAAGTCGTCAGCCTGGCTCCGTACGGTGCGTTTGTTGAAGTCGAAGAAGGCGTGGAAGGTCTCGTTCACGTTTCCGAAATTTCATGGACCAAACGTATTCAGCGCGCTTCCGACGTCCTCAAAGTCGGCGACGAAGTTGACGCGGTTGTTCTTTCGATCAACACCGATGACAAGAAGATCTCGCTGGGCATGCGCCAGACCGAAGAAAATCCGTGGGAAGTCGCCGCGCACAAATACCCGATCGGTTCGCTGGTCAAGGGCAAGGTGCGCAACTTTACCTCGTACGGTGCGTTCATCGAAATCGAAGAAGGTGTAGACGGTATGATTCATGTGTCCGATATGTCCTGGACGCGCAAAATCAACCATCCTTCCGAAGTCCTCAAGAAGGGCGAGGAGGTCGAAACGATCGTACTCGAAATCGATGCTACCAACCAACGCATCTCTCTCGGCCTCAAGCAGGCTCAGGAAGATCCGTGGGCCCGCATTACGGATACCTATAAAGAAGGCCAGAAGATCACCGGCAAAGTCACCAAGCTCACCAACTTTGGTGCGTTTGTTGAACTCGAAGACGGTATCGACGGCTTGGTGCACATCAGCCAGATCAGCGATGCACACATCGAAAAAGTCAAAGATGTGCTCAATATCGGCGACCAGATCGAAGCCCGCATTGTCAAGATTGATCCGGTTGAACACCGTATCGGTCTGAGCATCAAAGCGGCCAAGATCGCGGACGAAGACTTCGAGATCAGTGATGAACTGCTCACCGGTCTGCGTCCGGGCGAAGAACTCGTTGACCTTTCTTCGGCTTTTGATGGTCTGCTGACCGGCAACGAAGAGTGGCATCCCGGCCAGAAATCCTAATAAAGCGGAGAATTAATCTCCGTTTTTCGAACCCGTCCCGAAGCTTCGGGACGGGTTTTTTGTGTTCTTCCTTGTTCCGCATTCCGCGGTTCCATATTCTCCCTTCCACTATGACAATTGACGAACAGCTTAGCTTTCTCACCGCCCGTCATGTGGATCTCATTTCCGCAGGCGAATTGAAAAGAAAACTGGAATCCGCCAAAAAAGAAAAGCGCGGATTGCGCGTCAAATACGGAGCCGATCCATCCGCGCCGGATATTCATCTCGGCCACGTTGTCGGCCTGAACAAGCTGCGCGAATTTCAGGAAGCCGGACACACCGTGGTTTTCATTATCGGCGATTTCACCGGCATGATCGGCGACCCGTCCGGCAAGTCGGCGACCCGTCCGGCGCTTTCGCGCGAACAGGTAGTGGCCAATGCTGAAAGCTATAAACGGCAGATTTTTAAGGTACTCGATCCGGCCAAAACCGAAGTGCGCTTTAATTCCGAGTGGCTAGGCGGAATGAAGTTCGAGGATGTCATCCGTCTTTCCGCGCACGTCACCGTGGCGCAGATGCTGGCACGCGACGACTTTTCGAAACGCTACGCTGAAAACCGCCCGATCTCGCTGGTCGAATTTCTCTACCCGCTAGTGCAGGCCTATGATTCCGTGATGGTCAAAGCCGACGTCGAACTCGGCGGAACTGACCAGCTTTTCAATCTGCTGCTCGGCCGCGAACTCCAGAAAACCTTCGGGCAGGAGCCGCAGGTCGTCATGACGCTTCCGCTGATCGAAGGACTCGACGGCGTGCAGAAAATGAGCAAGAGCCTCGGCAACTATGTCGGCGTCAACGAGTGCGCCAAAGATATGTTCGGCAAGCTGATGAGCGTCAGCGATGAACTGATGTGGAAATATTTCCTGCACATCCTTTGCCGGAACCCAGCTGAAATCAAAGAGATGCAGGCTAAAGTTGCTTCCGGCGAACTGCACCCGCGCGCCGTCAAAGATGAGCTGGGTCGTTGCGTGGTGGACCGATTTGTCGGTGCCGGCGAAGGACAGAAAGCTTCGGATGAGTTTGCCCGCATCTTTTCGCAGAACGAGCTGCCGGACGATATGCCCGACCTGAAGTTGTCTGGCGATACCGGGATCATTGATCTCGTCATGAAAGCTGGCTTTGCACCGTCCAACAGCGAAGCGCGCCGCCTTATCCAACAGGGCGGGGTGCGTATCAATGACGAGCAAGTTGCCGATGTTAAAGCCGTCATTACGCCGGTCGACGGAATGATTCTTAAAGTCGGCAAGCGCAAATTCGCCCGCATCGTCTGTTAGCCCATACGATTTTTCCAAGCATTGGAAAACTTTTTTATTTAGGCCAAAATGTACGCGGATCAACCAAAGTTGCTTGGTCAGTCCGAGGCTCTTGCCTCGCGGCTGGAGGAGATTGAACAGTCGCACACTGCACCGCTCACCGAGTTTGTAAGAAGGTTACGGGCCAATATTGGTCCTGATGCCTCAATTCCTTTCTTTGATCCATGGGATGGAGGAACATACGCAGAGGTTTTGTTTTTGCTTGAGGCACCTGGGCCAAAGGCTCGCAATTCCGGTTTTGTTTCCCGTAACAATCCGGATGAAACGGCAAAGAACTTTTTCGAACTGTTGACCGAGGCGGGTATTCCCAGAAAACGTTCCATTCTTTGGAATATTGTTCCTTGGTACATAGGCACAGCGACTAAAATCAGACCTGCCAATACTTCTGATATATCCTCTGGTATTAAATCCTTAGAGGAGTTGCTTAGTCTGTTGCCCCGACTCCGCGAAATCGTCTTGGTTGGCCGTAAGGCTCAAAAGGCAGAGGATTACCTGAAGAGAATCCGTCCATTATTGATAATTGAAAAATGTCCGCATCCGAGTCCGATGTTCATAAATCGGAAAGTGGAAAATCGACAAATGCTTCTGGATCGTCTCTGCATGATTAAAGCAAAATTAGAAGAAGTTGGTGCATTGGTGGATTAAGTTCGACTTGATCACACTCTACGTTTAAGAACGCGGGCATGAATTCTATCATCCTCAAAAAAGGCCGCGAAAAAAATCTTCTTCAACGGCATCCGTGGATTTTCTCCGGTGCCATCGAGCGGGTCGAAGGCTCTCCGGGTTCCGGCGAAACCGTGACGGTTTGTTCGTTCGACCGCAAACCGCTGGCTCAGGCAGCCTGGTCGCCGCAGTCGCAGATCGCCTTGCGCGTCTGGAGTTTTAATCCAGAGACAATGATCGACGCGGCTTTTTTCCGGGCGAAAATTCAGAACGCGATTGCCGTCCGTTCACAAATCAGGGGACTCTTCGTTCAACCCACCCCGGCCTGCGGCCACCCCTCCGGTGGAGGGGACTCAGCTTCCAACACCGGCGATCCCCTCCGTGGGAGGGGTGCCGGGACGGCGGGGTGGGTTTCTTTCGAGAAGAATTCTTCCAATGCGGTTCGGCTGGTTGCCGCCGAATCCGACGGACTGCCCGGACTGATTATCGACCGCTATGCGGACTGGCTGGTCTGTCAGTTTCTTTCGGCCGGTTCCGAATTTTGGAAAGACACCATCGTAGAAATTCTGCAGGAACTTTTTCCCGGACTTTCCATCTACGAGCGCTCCGATGTTTCGGTGCGCGAAAAGGAAGGCTTGCCGTCGCGTTGCGGCGTGCTGGCCGGCGCTGAGCCGCCGGAGCACGTTGAAATCGAAGAAAACGGCATGCGACTGCTGGTGGATATCAAGGGCGGACACAAGACCGGTTACTATCTCGATCAGCGCGACAGCCGTGCTGCCGTGCGAAATTGGGCCAATGGCCGCGATGTGCTCAACTGCTTTTCTTATACCGGCGGCTTCGGCGTCGCCGCACTGCTTGGCGGCGCGAAGCACGTCACACAAATAGATAGTTCGGAGCCCGCGCTCGAAATCGCTCGGCAGAACGCGGAACTCAACGGACTCGATCCGGCAGCTTCCGCATACCTTTGCGGCGACGTCTTCAAGGAACTCCGCAAATACCGCGACTCGCGGCGGAGCTTTGATCTGATCATTCTTGATCCGCCTAAATTCATTGAATCGCGTAGTCAGCTTGACGGCGGCGCGCGCGGCTATAAAGACATCAACCTGCTGGCCTTCAAACTGCTGCGGCCTGGTGGACTGCTTTTTACCTTTTCCTGTTCCGGCCTGATGGAGATGCCTCTCTTTCAGAAAATTGTCTCAGACGCGGCGCTGGATGCCGGACGCAACGGACAGATTCTGGCGGTTTTAAACCAGTCGCCGGACCATCCTATTGCCTTGAATTTTCCGGAAGGTGCCTATCTCAAAGGGCTTCTCTGCCGCGCAGAATAAAAGTTTCCAAAGTTTTTGGAAAAAGGTAATAGATGGGTGTTATGAAGCTGGTCTGTAAAAGTCCTGAAATGGAAATAAAGTTTCCCGATCCGGTGAACACACCGGACGGGATTCGAGTGGAAGTCGTTCGCGATTTCTCTGAGCTGCAAAAGCATGCAGAGTCGTGGAACCGGCTGGTTACAGAGACCGGGCAGCGTCCGGAGCTTTCTCATGCATGGATTGCCACTCATCTTGAAACCCGCCTCAATCCCGGCGACACATGGTTTTGTCTGTTGGCCTATGATCGCGAGCAGCTTGCCGGAGTGCTACCTGTTGTCACGGTTCCTCGCCGCTGGTTTGGCCGGTGTAAGTGTCTGCGGTTTGAAACGCCGTACGACATTTTTATGACTGGTGCCGTTGAAGCGCTGATGCGCCGTAACTATGAAGAGAGAGTTTTCCCTCTTTTCCTTAAGTATCTTTGGAGTATTCCCTGCGCCTGCTCCTGTTTGCGCTTTCGCGGATTGCCGGTTACGAGGCTTCCGGAGGTGGTTGACGAACGGCTCTGCCGTCGCAGCAGCTCAGTGGCCGATATAGACGGCGGTGAAAGCTTCATTGCCGTGCAGGGCAGTGTGGAAGATTACTTCGGCAAGCTTTCGAAAAAATTCCTTAACAACTACCGTCGGGTTGGTCGGCGTATTCAGGAACAGCCGGAGGCCCGTTTCCGTTTCGAAACCGGCAATGCGGAGGCCTGTGCGGAACAGTTTATGGATGTCGAGCATCAAGGCTGGAAGGCTGTCCGTAAAACATCCATTCGCTCGAATGAGTCGTATGCTAAATTTTTCCGTCTTTTGACGAAACGCATGGAAGCGCAAGGCTGGTTGCGCTGGGCTTTTCTTGATATCGGCAGCGAACCGGTTGCCGGGCAGTTCATGGTGCAGAGTGGTGACACGCTCTATGTCGTTAAAATCGGTTACAACGAGGAATTTTCGAAGCTTGCTCCGGGCTCGGCGCTCTTTGGGCATGTAATTGAGAATGTTTTCAAATCCGGTTGTGCAAGGGAGATCAACTTCATGTCCGGTTATTCGTGGCTGAATGATTGGAATGTCCAGATGCGGCCGGTCTCTAACGTCGCCTTTTTCCCTGCCACCGCCAGCCGCTGGGGGCTTTGTAAGCAGCCAATGCAACTGCGGGCATTGATCAACCGGAATCCTAAGTTGAAGAAGACTGTTGACGGATTTTCCGACCGCCTATTCAACAGGACCATCGCATAAAAATTCCGGTAACCGGAAAATCCTGAAGGCTTCCAAATCCCTGCCGAAATCAGCGCCTTGACCTGATCCTTTTAAACGGAAGCCGGTATTTCATCCGTTTTAATGGCGGCGGCGACGAAGTCGCGGAATAGCGGGTGCGGAAGTACGGGCTGACTTTTCAATTCAGGATGTGCCTGCGTGCCGACGTACCACGGGTGATCCGGCAGCTCGATCATTTCAACCACGCCGATGTCAGGATTGGTGCCGGAAATAATAAGACCGTTTTTCTCAAGCTGTTCGCGGTAGTGATTGTTAACTTCGTAGCGATGCCGGTGGCGTTCTGAAATTTTCTTCTCGCCGTAGGCCGCAAACGCTTTGGTGTCTTTTTCGAGTACGCAGGGACAGGCGCCAAGGCGCATGGTTCCGCCTTTTTCGGTGACGGTACGCTGTTCTTCAAGCAGACAGACGACCGGGTGTCCGGTCTTTACGCCGCGTTCCTCGTCGAATTCCGTGCTGTTTGCGTCGACCAGTCCGCAGACGTTGCGGGCGAATTCGATCACAGCGCATTGCAGACCGAGGCAGATTCCGAGGAAAGGAATTTTATTTTCTCGGGCGTACTGAGCTGCACGGATTTTTCCTTCCATACCGCGCGAGCCGAAGCCGCCGGGGATAAGAATGCCTGCGACGGTTTTCAGAATATCAGGATTCTTTTCGATTTCTTCGGCGTGGAATTTGACAATCTCCACTTCGTATTCTGCGGCATATCCGCCGTGGTAGAGCGCCTCGTAAATAGATTTGTAGGCATCTTGCAGTTCCGAATATTTGCCGACAACGCCGATTTTGACCTTACCCTTCGGATTCTTGATAACAGCGATGAGTTTCTGCCAGTCCTTCAGTGCGCGGGTGGGGCGGGCAATGCGGAAGTGATTGAGGATGAGCTCGTCTACCCCCTGTTCGGCGAGCACGAGCGGGATTTCGTAGATAGAGGTTTCGACATCTTTTTCGACGATGACGCACTCTTTGGGCACGTTGCAGAACATGGCCAGCTTATCGAGATGCTCGTCGGTCAGATCCACCTCGGTCCGGCAGACAATAACGTGCGGCAGAATGCCGATTTCGCGTAGCTTGGCGACGCTTTGCTGGGTGGGCTTGGTTTTGACTTCTCCGGCGGCCCGGATGTACGGAACATAAGTGAGGTGAATAAACATGGAGTTATCGCGACCGACTTCCGCACCGAGCTGGCGCAACGCTTCAAGAAAGATAAGTCCTTCAATGTCGCCGACGGTTCCGCCGAGTTCGATAACGATCACGTCCGGGTTTTCAGATTCGAGCTGGCGGATTTTGAATTTAATTTCGTTGGAAATATGCGGGATCATCTGCACGGTGGCGCCGAGGTAGTCGCCGCGCCGTTCTTTGTGAAGAACATCCCAGTAGATGCGGCCTGCGGTGATATTGCTTCTCTGTGAGGTGGGCTGGCCTGTATATCGTTCGTAGTGGCCAAGGTCGAGATCGGTTTCCGCGCCGTCATCGGTGACATACACTTCGCCGTGCTGGTATGGGCTCATGGTGCCGGGATCGACGTTGAGATACGGATCGAGTTTCAGCATGCGGATGTTGATTCCGCGGTTGATGAGCAGGCGCCCGATAGATGCCGCGGTGATGCCTTTGCCGAGTGAGGATACGACGCCGCCGGTTACGATAAGATATTTGGCCATTTGCTTTCCCATAGTCACTGTTTAGATTGCTTGCTACGGGAAGGCACTTTAAGGAGGTCGCGCTGGGTTGTCCAAAGAATAGTTTCCAATGTTTAGAAACTTTTTAACCAGCCGTTCAAAAGCCCGATATCAGGCCTGTTTCCGCTTATACGCTTCAAGCACTTTGATGTAATTGGCGCGTTCAAACTCGTCAGAATCGGGTACCGCACGCTGACTCATTGCGCCTTTGAGTTGTTCGACGGAGTCATATTCCTTGATTTCCATCCATTGCGTAAGTTCTGCAATCAGTGTGCTGACATATTCCGGGCCGTTTTTCAGCAAGGCGGAGGCGACCTGGACAGCATCGGCTCCGGCCAGCAGGTATTTAACGACTTCTGCGCCGGTTTGTACGCCGATAGAAGCGGCCATGGAAGCCTTCAGTTTTCCGTGCAGCATGGCGGTCCAGCGCAGCGGTAGGCGGATTTCGGCGGCGGTACTGAGGTCGAGGGTGGCTTCAACCTCCATCGCATCGAGGTTTAAGTCGGGCTGGTAGAAACGGTTAAAGAGAACGAATGCATCGACTCCGGCATTATCGAACTGTTTAGCCATATTTCCCAGCGAGCTGAAATAAGGGCTGAGTTTCATGGCGACCGGGATCCGCACGGCGTTTTTGACAGCTTTCAGGATGTCGAGGTGCCGTTTTTCTATGTCGGTTCCGGTTTCCTCGGGATTGGCCGCAACGTGATAAATATTCAGCTCAAGACCTTTGGCTCCGGCCTGTTCAATCTTTGTAGCGTATTCAACCCAGCCTTCATTGGTGACGCCATTGAGGCTTCCAATGATTGGAATTCCAGACTGATCGACAGCCCGCCGGACAAGATTTAAGTATGCATCCGGGGAGCAGACGTAAACTTCCGGAAGATAAGGCGTTTCGCTGCCGGTTCCGAGCTGTTCAGTGAAGAGGGAGAACATGACAACCGCCGACGCCCCCGCATCGGCGGTGCGGCGGATACTGTCAATATTCTGGCTGATAGGCGAGGAAGCGACAATGATCGGGTTTTTAAGCTCCAAACCCATATAGGTCGTTTTTAAATTCACGATCAGTCGCTCCCTGCCTTTTTACCGGTTTTTATTCAGCCGGTTCGAAGTAATCCTTGCCTACGCCGCACTCCGGGCAAACCCAGTCTGCGGGCAGGTCAGCGAAGGCGGTTCCGGCGGCAATGCCGTTATCCGGATCGCCGGCTGCCGGGTCATAAATATAACCGCAAGGTACGCATTTGAATTTTTTCATCGGATGTCTCCTTTGTTTTTTTGATTACATTATTTTACCGAGATTTTCCATAAACGCCATCCGGCGTTTGGCATCATCTTCCGCCTGCTTGAAGAGCGCTTCCGCTTCCTGCGGGGCGGCTTTGAGCAATGCGGTGTAGCGGCGCTCGCTGCGGATGAACTCCTGGAAGCTGCCGGTTGGCGGTTTGCTTTCCCATGTGAAGCGTTTGCCTTCTTCGCCGGTCGGATTGTAGCGGTAGAGCGGCCAGTACCCGCATTCGACAGCCCGTTTTTCTTCCAGCTGTGTCTTCATCATGTCGATGCCGTGCGCAATACACGGAGCGTAGGCGATGACGATCGACGGGCCGTTATAGGCCGCGGCTTCCATCAGCGCTTTCTGCGTCTGCATACGGTTGGCACCCATCGAGATCGAGGCGACGTACACATAGCCATAGCTCATGCACATGAAGCCGAGATTCTTTTTACCCATCCGCTTGCCGGCAGCGGCAAACTGAGCGACTGCGCCGATCGGGGTGGACTTGGACATCTGTCCGCCGGTGTTGGAGTACACTTCGGTGTCGAGCACCAGAATGTTGACGTTCTTGCCGGAGGCGACTACGTGGTCGAGTCCGCCGTAACCGATGTCGTAGGCCCATCCGTCACCGCCGAAGATCCAGACGCTCTTGTCAGCGAAGAAATCCTGCAGTTCGGTAATCTTGGCCAGTACTTCTTTCAGCTCGCCCGAAGCGGCTTTAAGCGCGCCCGGTAGAAGCATCTTAACGGAGTTCTGCGTGATAACCGCGGCGTCGCTGACGGTGTTACCCGTTTCGAGCGCTTTGGTCATCGCGGCGGCGAGGTCTTTATCAACGCCGAGCGTGATGGCACGGGTCGTTAGATCGCCGAGCATCTTGCGGTTCTGGTCAACGGCCAGGCGCATGCCGAGGCCGTATTCCGCGTTGTCTTCGAACAGTGAGTTCGCCCATGCTGGACCGCGGCCTTCTTTGCTCTTGCAGTACGGAACCGCCGGGAACGTTCCACCGTAAATGGAGGAACAGCCAGTGGCATTGGCGACCATCATATGCTCGCCGCAGAGCTGGGTGACCAGTTTGACATACGGAGTTTCGCCGCAACCGCCGCAGGCACCGGAGAACTCAAACAGCGGCTTCTTGAACTGAAGCCCTTTGAGCGTCGATTCGGCCGCGCCGTCGAGAACATTGTCTGGAAGCGCTTCGAAGAACTCGGCATTCTTACGTTCGCCGGCTTCGCGCTCTTCTTCAATCGTTTTGAACTCAAGCGCTTTGGTCTTGGCCGGGCAGGTTTCAACGCAGACGCCGCAACCGGTGCAGTCTTCGATGTAAACCTGAATCTTATATTCCAGATTCCGGTCGTTCTTGGTGTTCGACTTCAGCGTACAGAAGCTTGCTGGTTTGTTAGTCAGGTCTTTCGGATCCATCTGCTTAGCGCGAACAACGGCATGCGGACAGGCCATGACGCACTGGTTACACTGGATGCAGTTTTCTTTGACCCAGTGCGGAACACGCGGAGCAATACCGCGTTTTTCCAGTGCGCTGGTGCCGGTCGGTAGTACGCCGTCGAACGACATTTTGGAAACCGGAACCTGGTCGCCTTTCAGCAGGAGAACCGGTTCCATTACATCCTTGGCGAAACAGCCGGGCGCTTCGTTGATTAGCGTCGGGAACACATAGGACTTGGTGATCGTCGCCGGAATCTTAACCTGCTGGAGCGCGGCGCAGGCTTTGTCTACGCAGGCCCAGTTCATCTTGACGATATCTTCACCCTTTTTGGCGAAGCTCTTCTTGATGGCGGTTTTGATCAGCTCGATCGCCTTATCCTGTTCCAGCACGCCGGAGAGTTTGAAGAAGGCGGTCTGCATGACGGTGTTGATGCGGCTGCCGAGACCGGCTTCCACCGAAATCTTCAGCGCGTCAATGTTGTAGAACTTAATCTTGCGCTGAATGATGATTTCCTGCATTTCGCGCGTCAGGTGATTGAACACCTCATCGCTCGGAATATCGGAAGTCAGCAGGAAGGTGCCGCCTTCTTTGATGCAGCTGAGCATGTCGTAGCGGCCGATGTAAGCCGGGTTGTGGCAGGCCACGAAGTCGGCGTGCTGAATCAGGTACGGATAGTTCACACTGCTCTTGCCGAAGCGCAGATGGGAAACCGTGATGCCGTAGGATTTCTTCGAGTCGTACACGAAGTAGCCCTGCGCATTCATATCGGTGTTGTCGCCGATGATCTTAATGGAGTTCTTGTTCGCGCCGACGGTTCCGTCGGAGCCGAGACCCCAGAACATGCAGTTTACCACGTCCTTGGCTTCGATGTTCAGTTCCTTGCCGACCTTGAGCGACAGGTTGGTCACATCGTCGTTGATACCGACCGTGAAGCCGTGGGCGGCCGTGCCGTCGAGGTGGTCGTAAACGGCTTTCACCATCGCCGGAGTGAACTCCTTAGAAGAAAGACCGTAGCGGCCGCCGATAACTTTGATGCCCTTGTTGTCGAGCGAGGCAACCACGTCGAGGAACAGCGGCTCGCCGATCGCTCCCGGCTCTTTCGTGCGGTCGAGTACGGCGATCTTCTTGACGCTCTTCGGCAGACAGCCGACGAACGCTTTGGCCGAGAAGGGGCGATAGAGACGGACTTTGATCAAACCGAGTTTTTCGCCTTTGGCGTTGAGCTGGTTGATGGTCGCTTCAATCGTGTCGCAGGCCGAGCCCATTGCGATGATTACTTTTTCGGCATCCGGCGCGCCGGCGTAGTCGAACAGGTGGTACTGGCGGCCGATCTTTGCGGCCAGCTTGTTCATGTAGTCTTGCACAATTTCCGGCAGAGCATCGTAGTACTTGTTACAGGTTTCACGGCCCTGGAAATAAACGTCCGGGTTTTGCGCGGCAACTTTCAGTACCGGCGACTCGGGGCGCAGGCCGCGCTTGCGGAAGCGTTCAACAAATTCCGGCTCCAGCAGGCTCTTGATTTCGTCGTAGGAAATTTCTTCAACCTTCTGCACTTCGTGCGAGGTGCGGAAACCGTCGAAGAAGTTTACAAATGGAACCTGACCCTTCAGCGTGGAGAGGTGGCTGACGATAGCGAGGTCCATAGTTTCCTGAATGCCGTTGGCGGCAAGCATCGCCCAGCCGGTATTGCGGACGCTCATCACGTCGGAATGGTCGCCGAAAATAGAAAGCGACTGCGCGGCCAGCGAGCGGGCCGAAACGTGGAAAACCGCCGGCAGCATTTCGCCCGCGATCTTATACATATTAGGAATCATCAGCAGCAGACCTTGCGACGCCGTGAACGTCGTCGTCAGTGATCCTGTGCTCAGCGCGCCGTGAACAGCACCGGCGGCGCCAGCTTCGGACTGCATTTCCGTCACGCTCACCACAGAGCCGAACATATTCTTGCGACCCTGAGCGGCCCAGGCGTCTGCATATTCACCCATGTTGGATGAAGGGGTAATCGGATAAATCGCCGCGATTTCGCTGAAGGCATACGCCACATGCGCTGCCGCTGTATTTCCGTCAATCGTCACCATTTTCTTGCTCATACCTGCTTCTTTCTCCTGAGGATTGTGCGTTTCTATTTAAAATCCGTGAAAACTCTCATCTCCGGTTTGTTTCCTTTGCCTCTTTCCTGCCGGTTTTCCGTAAAAAAGTAGTTCGTGCAAATCCGGTTTCCGCTGTTTGTCATGCGGAGCCGAGAGAATTTCAAAAAACGTCCCCGAACAGAAGCCTTTTTTCCGTCGAAATTCATGGAATCCGGAAATGGGGCATTCGTTGCTTCAGTTTGAAAACCATGACGGCATCAACCATCGCGACGGGTAGGGCGCGGCGAACGAAGGCGCCAAAGTAGGCGACGGCAGTGACGCGGGCGCGGATCGGTGGTCGGCGGCTTTCCAGGCAGCGGAGAATTTTCTCGGCGACGGCTTCCGGCGGTTTTGAAAAGGCTTCGGCGGTGTGGTGCGCCGTGCCGGTTTTGCGGGTCGCAATCGCTTCCTTATAAAATTCCGCGAACGGCGAAGCCGGATTCGCCGGATAACGTTCGGTGCGGTGTGCCAGATTTTCGGAAAACTTCGTTTCAATCGGCCCTGGCTGGATAATCGAAACGGCGACACCGGAATCAAACAGTTCGCGGCGCAGTGCGTCGGAAAGCGCTTCGACTGCGAACTTCGACGCCGAATAAACTCCGGCGAATGGCAGGCTCAGTTCGCCCAGTACGGAGCTGACGTTGACAATGCGGCCGTAACCTTGTTTGCGGAAAAGCGGGATGAAGCGGTTGGTTAGTTCCTGTAAGCCAAAGACATTTACTTCAAACACATCGCGGAGCATGGCGCGCGGCGCATCTTCGACGGCGGCGGCCAGCCCGAATCCGGCGTTATTGACGACGGCACCAAGCTGTCCGCCGAAACGTTTCAGCACGGTGTCGGCGGCGACGGCGATCGAATCGGAATCGGTGACGTCGAGCGCGATTGGGTCAAATCCTTCGGCGCGGAGCATGTCGAGATCGGCGGGTTTGCGGGCAGTCGGGGCGACCTGCCAGCCGCGGTCGCGCAAAAGCTGCGCGGTGGCCAGTCCAATGCCGGACGAGCAACCGGTGACTAGCACTGTTTTCGGATTTACGGCGGGATATTTCATAGTGCCTCCAATTGAAATGTCATAAACCCACCCCGTCCGTCACTTCGTTCCGTCCACCCCTCCCGTGGAGGGGAGCTTTTTAAATCCCCTCCGCCGGAGGGGTGCCCGCAGGGCGGGGTGGGTTGTATTTTTATGATATCTAAACGTCAGATGTTCTATCCGCTCTTTCCTCCAATGTCTGGAAAAATCGGCGGTCAGAATCCATGGGTTTGGAAATTGACCTCGCCGGAGGCGTACCGTATTCTGTGCCGCTTTTAAATTTCCAATAAAACAGGAGAATTTTGATGAAAGTTTCTATGAAAAGCACCGGGGCCTGCCGCCAGACGCTGAAAATCGAAGTGCCGGCCGAGACGGTAGCCGCCGAACGCGCCGAACTTCTCAACTATTATGCCAAAGGTGTCAGCCTGCCAGGTTTTCGTAAAGGACACGCTCCTAAGGCGCTGGTGGAGAAGAAGTTTGCCAAGGATATGGCCGCCGATCTGAAGGATCGCGTGGTGCCTAAGTTTTACCATGAAGCGATCGAGCAGGAAAAAGTCAAAGTGGTCGCAGTCGTTGAGGTCAGCGAGCCGGAACTGGTCGATGGGAAGCCGCTCAAGTTTGAAGTGACGGTTGATGTGGTGCCGGAATTCAAGCTACCGAAATATGAAGGTATCGCCATTAAGGCCGAGAAAACCGACGTTTCTGAAAAACAGGTCGATGAAACCGTTCAGAGCATTCTCCGCCAGCACGCGACCTATGAAGATATCTCCGGTCGCGCCGCCAAAGAAAAAGACATGGTTCAGGTTTCCTACGAATCGACCATCGGCGGTCAGCCGCTGGAAGAAAAAGTTCCGCAGGCGCGCGGCCTTGGTCGCGGCACCGGTTACTGGATTACCTGCGACGACGAAGCTTTCCTGCCGGGCATGGGCAAAGCGCTGACCGGTTCGAAAATCGGCGACAAGAAAGACGTTACCGTAAAATTCCCGGACGGGTTTATTGTCAAAGAACTCGCCGGTATGAAGGCTGAATTCAAAGTCGAAGTTACCGGTATGCGCGAAACGAAACTGCCGGAACTCAACGAAGAGTTTCTGAAAAAGCTCCACATCGAATCCGAAGCGGAACTGCGCAAAAATATTCGCCAGCACCTTGAAGAGGCTGCTGTGAACAAAGAAAAAGGCCGCCAGCAGGATGAAGTTTGTGAATTCCTCCTCAAGAAGACCAAAATTGAGGTGCCGGAAAGTGCCGTGAAGGAACAGGCACGCAACCTGACGTATGAACTGGCCCGCCAGCGTATGATGCGTGGCATGAGCCAGGAGCAGATCAAAGCGCAGAGCGAAGACATGTTCAAGGAAGCCAAAGAAAAGGCCGAAGAACAGGTCAAACTGCGCTACATCATTATGGCGATCGCTGACGAGGAAAGCGTCAAAGTTGAGGCTCAGGAAGTTTCCGACGAAGTAGTCCGTATGGCGATTCAGCAGCGGCAGGATGCTGCCGAGTACCGCAAGAAACTGGAGAAAGAAGATCAGCTTGGTCTTGTAGCCGACCAGCTTCGCTTTACCAAAACGATTGAACTCCTGCTCGAAAAAGCCAAAATCAAATAGATTGTCGGTTAACGGGGTCTCGGCCCCTGAACGAAAGGGCGCACAAATGCTTATTCCAATGGTGATTGAACAGACGGGGCGCGGCGAGCGGTCCTACGATATCTATTCGCGTTTGCTGAAAGAGCGGATCATTTTCCTCGGCACAGAAATCAACGATGACGTGAGCAATCTCGTCATCGCGCAGCTGCTGTTTTTGCAGAGCGAAGACGCCGAAAAAGATATCAGCATCTACATCAACTCGCCCGGCGGTGTTGTGACATCCGGTTTGGCAATCTACGACACGATGCAGTTCCTGAAGTGCCCGATCACCACCTATTGCGTCGGTCAGGCCGCCAGCATGGGCGCTGTACTGCTCGCGGCGGGTACCAAGGGCAAACGCTTTGCACTGCCGAACGCCCGCATCATGATTCATCAGCCGCTCGGCGGCTCACAGGGTCAGGCAACCGACATTGAAATCCAGACCAAAGAGATTCTCCGCATGAAGAAGCGGCTGAATGAAATTCTGGCGTTCCACACCGGCCAGCCGCTCAAGACGATCGAAAAAGACACCGACCGCGACTTTTTTATGTCCGCCATCGAAGGTGTCAAATACGGCCTCGTCGATGAAGTCGTCGCCAAGAAGCCGTAACCGGAACTTAGCTTTATGAATAACACCAAGCGGCCTTCAAAGCCCGTCTGCTCCTTTTGTGGGAAAACAGAGAAAGACGCCCGTCACCTGATTGCAGGACCGGACGGTATTTGTATTTGCGATGAATGCGTCGAACTCTGTGACGCCATGGTGAAACAGCAGGGACAGCGCGGCAAAGGTGCGGAAACGTCCGCTACGGTCAATGTTCTCAAGCCGCACGAAATCAAAGCGCGGCTCGACGAATATGTAATCGGACAGGAACATGCCAAGAAAGTGCTCTCTGTCGCCGTTCATAATCACTACAAGCGGATGGCGGATGCTTCGTCCAAAGAAGACGGCGTCGAGCTTGAGAAGAGCAACGTCCTGCTCGTCGGTCCGACCGGCAGCGGCAAAACGCTGCTGGCGAAAACGCTGGCGCGTATGCTGGATGTGCCGTACGCCATCACCGACGCCACCACTGTTACTGAAGCCGGCTACGTCGGCGAAGACGTCGAAAGCATTCTGCTGGCGTTGCTACAGAACGCCAACTATGACGTCAAGCGCGCCGAGCGCGGCATCGTCTACATCGACGAGATCGACAAAATTTCCCGCAAGACCGACAACGTCTCCATTACGCGTGACGTTTCCGGCGAAGGCGTTCAGCAGGCTCTGCTGAAAATTATCGAAGGCACCATCGCCAGCATCCCGCCGAAGGGCGGACGCAAACATCCGCAAGAGGAATACATCAAGCTCAACACGAGCAATATTCTCTTCATCTGCGGCGGCGCATTCGTCGGCCTCGACGATATCATTAAACGCCGCACTGACAAAAAGGTGCTCGGCTTTGGCGCGATTAATGAACAGGTTTCCGAAGACTGGAAGCCGGAGACGATGAACGTCGAGCCGGAAGATTTGCTCAAGTATGGACTCATTCCCGAATTTATCGGCCGCCTGCCGCTGGTTGTTCAGCTTCAGGAACTGTCCGAAGACGATCTCGTCCATATTCTCACTCAGCCAAAAAACTCAATGGTCAAGCAGTACAAAAAACTGCTCGCCATGGATTCGGTGGAGCTGGAGTTTGACGACGATGCATTACGCTCACTGGCGAAGATGGCGCTCAAACGTAAAACCGGTGCCCGCGGACTGCGCGCCATCCTTGAGCACCTGATGCTCGACGTCATGTACGAAGTGCCGCAGCGCAGCGATATCACGCTCTGCCGCATCACCAAAGACGTCGTCGAAGGCCGCGCTCACCCGATTGAGCTCGGCGACCTGAAAAAGAAGTCGGCTTAACCGCTAATCTTATCAGTTACAGCTCATCGGAGCTGATGCCGAGGATTTCGAGGACGCGGGTGAGGTCTTCGTTGTTGTAGTAGTCGATCTGGATCGCGCCTTTAACCTTTTTGCCGTTGGAGAGCGTTTTGGTTGAGGTGATGTGTACCGCCGTGCCGAAGTGCTGGTGCAGTTTTTCGGAGAGGTGACGGACGTAATCAATCGGTAGGTCGCTCTTTTCGGCGCGCGGTTTTTTTGTTGGCTTTTTGAGCCGTTCAACGATTTTTTCCAAGGCGCGGACAGAAAGGCTTTCGCGAACGATCCGCTGAGCGAGTAGTTCTTTTTCCGCATCAATCTCTACGCCGAGCAGCACTTTGCCGTGTCCGGCGGAAATCTGTCCGCCTTCCAGCATCTTGCGGATTCCGGAGGGCAGGTCGAGCAGACGGAGGATATTGGCGACGCTGGCGCGGGCTTTGCCGACGCGCCTGGCGACCTGATCCTGAGTCAGCTTAAACTTGTCGGCCAGTTCGCGGTAGCCTTCGGCTTCTTCCATCAGGTTGAGGTCGTCGCGCTGTAAGTTTTCGATCAACGCGATTTCGAGCGCTTCCTGGTCACCGATATCGAGCAGAATAACCGGCACTTCAGGCAGGTTGGCGGCTTTGGCGGCGCGCAGACGGCGTTCACCGGCAATCAGTTCAAAATGTTTTTCTTTCTGCCGGACGAGCAACGGCTGGAGGATGCCGTGTTCCTTGACGGAGGCGATCAGTTCGCTGAGCTGTTCGTCGCGGAAGATGCGGCGCGGCTGCATCGGATTGGCTTTGATCCGGCCGACGGCGATTTTCGTGATGCCGGTACTGTCCGGAGCCGGAGCGTCCATGACGGGAGCCGTCACCTTTTTTTCCTGAATGAGCGCATCAAGCCCGCGACCTAAACCCATTTTCTTTGCCATCTTGTATCCTTAATTTTTCAACCGCTAATGAACGCTAATAAACGCGAATCAGGCAGAGAGTTATTACTATTCGTGTCCATTCGCGTCAATTAGTGGTTTAGAACATATCTATCTGTCCTGTTTTCTTTTTTGGTTCAGATTTGCCGCCGCTCGCGGTGAACTCTCGCGATGAACCGAGCAGTTTCAGGAAGGCGGCTTCGTCGAGAACCTTTACGCCGAGTTCCTCGGCCTTGGTCAGCTTGGACCCCGCTTTGTCTCCGGCGACGACATACGAGGTGTTTTTCGAAACGCTGGAAGTGACGGAGCCGCCGCGGGCGCGGATCTGTTCGCCTGCTTCGTCGCGGCTCAAACTTTCCATCGTGCCGGTCAGCACGAACGTCAATCCGGCGAACTCGTTGCTGGCGGCTTTGGCGGCTTGTTCAAAGTTGACGCCGGCGGCCTGCAACCGTTCGATCAGCTTCCAGTTTTCCGGACACTCGAAAAAGTCGCAGATACTTTTGCCAACGACCGGGCCGATGTCGCGGATTTCTTCCAGTGTTTCGACGTCGGCGGCCATCAGTTTCCTGATGTCTGAAAAACTCTGCGCCAGTACCCGCGCGGAGCCGCTGCCGACGTGGCGGATGCCGAGTGCGAAGATAATCCGGTCGAACGGGCGACTCTTGCTGGCTTCAATGCCATCGATCAGGTTTTGCGCCTTCTTCTCTTTGAAACCTTCGAGGCCAAGAAGCTGGCTCTTTTTCAAGTCGTAGAGATCGGCGGGAGTTTTAACCAGTTCGGCATCGACGATCTGCTCAACGATGGATTCGCCGAGGCCTTCGATATCCATGCCGTTGCGCGAGGCGAAATAGGTCAGCCAGCGCTTGAGCATGGCGGGGTGGTGCAGGTCGTCGATGCGCCAGGCGACTTCGCCTTCATTTTTAACCGGATTGATGCCGAGCGCTTTGCAGGCGGCCTGCATATCGAACGGTTTTTCGTTGCCGGTGCGCCTTTCGGTGACAACGCGCACGACCGCCGGAATAATTTCGCCGGCTTTTTCGACGATCACTCGGTCGCCGATGCGGATGTCTTTGCGTTTAATTTCGTCTTCGTTGTGGAGCGTCGCGCGTTTAACGACTGTTCCGGCCAGTTGCACCGGTTCAAGTTCGGCTACCGGCGTGAGCACGCCGGTACGGCCGATCTGAATGGTGATTTCCTTGAGAAGCGTTTCGGCCTGCTCTGGTTCATATTTATAGGCGACGGCCCAGCGCGGGCTTTTCGCGGTCGAGCCAAGCGGTTCGTAGAGGTTGCGCTGGTTGATTTTGATTACGCCTCCGTCCATCTCGAACGGGAACTCGTGCCGCATATTCTGGAGAACATCGAGTTTTTCGAGGACTTCGGAAATTTCCGGGCAAGACCAGTGTTTCGGCGTAATCCGTAATCCGTAATGCGTAAAGGAAGAGAGCATTTCTTCGTGTGTTGGAAATTTTGTCGAACATTCACCGATGCCGTAGAAGAGGGCGTCGAGCGGACGGCTGGCGACGATGCGCGGGTCGAGCTGTTTGAGTGAGCCAGCACAGGCGTTGCGTGGATTGGCAAACGGTTCGAGCCCGGCCTCCTGCCGCTCTTCGTTGAGCGTGGCGAAGCCTTTGCGCGTCATGTAAACTTCGCCGCGCACTTCCAGCTCATCGGGAGGATTATTTGTCAGGCGAAGAGGAATCGATTTAATCGTACGGACGTTGGCAGTGACGTCGTCGCCGGTGGTGCCGTCGCCGCGCGTGACGGCGCGGACGAGTATTCCATGTTCATAACGGAGCGAAATGGCGACGCCGTCGATCTTCGGTTCCAGAACGTAGGAATAGGGCGTGTCGCCGAGCAGTTTGCGGACGCGACCGTCGAACTCGACCAGCTCCTCTTTGTTGTAGGTGTTGGCGAGGCTGATCATCGGCATGGTATGCCGGACGTTTTCGAACCCTTTGAGCGGTTCGCCACCGACGCGGCGGGTGGGGCTGTCGGGCGTCGCCAGTTCGGGATGCTGCTTTTCGATGGTTTCAAGCCGGTGGAGCAGGGCGTCGTATTCGCGGTCGGAGATTTCAGGTGCGGCCTCGACGTAATATAGGCGGTTATGGCGCTCGATTTCGGCACGCAGTTTTTCTGTTTCTTTCCGTGCTTCGGTGCTGTTTAATGTGGCGCTCATCGGGCAGAAGCTATCACGGGAAAACGGGGGAATGGAAGAGTGGAATAAGGGAAGGGTGGAATGATGGGTAATCAAGTCCAGTCAGGCGGTTTTTGCTCTCTCGTTTTACAGAATTCCAATATTCCAGTCTTCCATTATTCCAATCAGGATTCCGGCTTATGAAGATCAAGTTCTGGAAGATGCACGGAGCACAGAATGATTTCGTGCTTTTCGACGACCGGCGCGGCAGATTTCCTGCCAGTGACCAGGCGTTTATTGCGCACATTGCCGCCCGCCATTCCGGTATCGGTTCGGAAGGGGTTATTCTGATTCAGAAGTCGGCGACGGCGGACTTTTTCATGCGGTTTTTTAATCCGGACGGCGGCGAGGCCGATATGTGCGGCAATGGCGCACGCTGTGCGGCGCGACTGGCGTTTGAGCTGGGCGCGGCGGATAAAAAGATGACGATTGAAACCAAGGCTGGGCAGCTTAAGGCGCAGGTGATGCAGAAGGGCGTACGCCTTTGGATGACCGAGCCGACCGGCTGGAAACTAAACCGCCCGCTGGAGCTGGCCGGTAAAAGTCTGATTTATGATTTTGTGAACACCGGTGTGCCGCATGCGGTCATACGCACTGATGATTCGAATGAAGTGGACGTTTGCACGACCGGTGCGGAGATTCGTAATCACCGTGACTTCGCTCCGGCAGGTACGAATGTGAATTTTGTGGAAGTTTTGCCGAATGGAGAGCTAACTGTGCGCACTTATGAGCGCGGCGTGGAGGCGGAGACGCCAGCGTGTGGTACTGGCGTGACGGCTTGCGGGCTGATCGCCGCGAAGCACGGCTGGGTGAAATTGCCGGTGATGATTTATGTGGCGAGCGGCGATGTGCTGGTTGTGGACGGGCGGCAGACCGGTAGCGGCGTGAACGGTTTGACACTGACTGGCCCAACGGAACATGTTTTTGAAGGAATGGTTGAATACAGGGAGAAATGAAATGGCTATCAAAGTTGGCAGACCAGCCCCGGCGTTTACGCTGAAGGGCAGTGACGGGAAAGAACATTCACTGGCCGATTATCTCGGTAAAACGGTGGTGCTTTATTTTTATCCGAAAGATGACACTCCCGGCTGCACCAAGGAGGCTTGCGGGTTCGCTGAGTTGCGGATCAAATTCAAGAAGTTCAATGCGGTGGTGCTCGGTATCAGTAAAGACAGTCTGACGTCGCACGGTAACTTCGTGAAAAAATTTAAACTGCCGTTCGTGTTGCTTTCCAACCCCGATGCGAGCGTGATGCGGCAATATGACGCTTTCGGCGAGAAGATAATGTACGGCAAAGAAACCACCGGCACGATCCGCTCGACGGTGATTATCGGTCCCGACGGCACGGTTTCTAAACACTGGAAAAAAGTGAAGAAAGCGGAAGAGCATCCTGAGCAGGTGCTGGAATTTCTGGAGAATTAATTTGGAGTGCGCAGGCTTGCCTGCGCTTTAATGGAGCAGGGCTTGCCCCGCGGTTATAAAAAGGATTACGGGGCGAGCCCCGTAATAACAAAGCGGTAGCAAGCTGCCGCAGTCCAAAGGAGTTTTATGGAAACCGGGTTTTGTCTGGGATCGAATATGGGTGGCCGCCTGCGTCTGCTGAGTCAGGCCAAGACGCTCATTCTGCTGGAACCGCAGGTGAAGTTTGTCGATCAGTCGCCGGTCTATGAAACCGAACCGGTGGGCGTGAAACCGGAATATAAGGCCATGAAATTTCTCAATGCGGCGCTGATTGTGCAGAGTCCGTACACGGCGGAAGAGTGGCTGGTGCGGATCAAAAAAATTGAGAATATTCTGCGCCGGGTGCGCACCCAAGATCGCAATGCGCCGCGCCCGATCGACATCGACATTGTTTTCTGCGGCGACGAAGTCGTGGACAGTGATTTGCTGAAAGTGCCGCATGCACGCTGGGCCGAGCGCCGTTTTGTGGTGCAGCCGCTGGCGGATATCCGTCCGGAGCTGGTACTTCCCGACACGGATGAGCCGGTACGGAAAATCCTTGCGAAAATGGATGGGAATGATGATGTTCGGCTCTTTGCGGAACGATGGTGAATTTATGAAATGGACAGCTCCGAAAATCAAAGCGCTCAAGGGCGGTCAGAAGATTGCGACGCTGACGGCGTATGACTGGCTGAGTGCTCGCTACGCCGATGAGGCGGGCATTCCGCTGGTGCTGGTCGGCGACTCGCTGGCGATGACGGTTCTTGGTTACGAAACGACTTTGCCGGTGACGATGGATGAGATGGTACATCATACCGCCGCCGTTTCGCGCGGCGTAAAAGAGGCTCTGGTCGTCGCCGATATGCCGTTCATGTCCTATCAAGGCACGCTGGAGCATGCGCTGGAAAATGCCGGACGGTTTATCAAAGAAGGTCGCGCCGATGCCGTAAAAATTGAAGGCGGCGCGATGCGGGTCGACCTGATTGAAAAGCTGATTGCCAACGGCGTTCCGGTGCTGGGGCATATAGGACTGCTTCCGCAAAGCGTTAAAGAGACCGGTGGATTCAAGATGCAGGGCAAGACCGATGAGTCCGCGCGCAAACTACTGGACGATGCGCTGGCGCTGGAGCAGGCGGGAGTTTTCGCCATCGTGCTCGAATGCGTACCGGCCGAGCTGGCGCAGAAGATTACTGCCGCGCTGAATATTCCAACCATTGGAATCGGTGCCGGGGCTTACTGCGACGGCCAGATTCTGGTTTTTACCGATGTGCTCGGTATGGGCCACGGCCATGTTCCCGGCTTTGTCAAAAAGTTCGCCGACCTCAAACCGCAAATTCAGAACGCACTTGCCACTTATAAAAAAGAGGTTGAAGAGTCCATTTTTCCGGAAAGATAAGTCCGGGCCCGGGCTTTATTTCAAGGCCGCATTTGGTATCATCAGCCGATGCAAAATCTCAAAACATTGGTCTGGAGTGCGTTGCTGCTGATATGTGTGGCGACGTCGGTGCTGGCGGCGCCGTTTGCTGAAAAAATACAGTTCACTCAGCCCAATGGTACGGCGATTGTGCTTTTCGGGGAAGGCGACGAATTCTACGCGGTGTTTGAGACCCTCGATGGCTACACGGTCGTTTTTAATCAGCAAACCAAGTCCTATGATTACGCGCAACTGTCTACCGATGGAAGTACGCTGATTTCAAGCGGGCTGATGGTTGGCCGGGGAAATCCAAAGACGCTTGGTTTAGCTCTGCATTTGCGTATCAATCAGGCGGCCGCCAAAAAACAGGTGCAGGAACGTTTCCAGAAATGGGATCAGGCGATGCAGGTGTCGACCCGGTGGAAACAGGCCAAGGCGGCCCGACAGCAGCGAGCAGCTCTTAGCGGAACAGATGGGCCGATGCTGGCCCCGCCCACATCTACGACGACCGGTACGAAAGTGGGGTTGACGATCCTGATTGATTTCAGTGATGACCCGGCAACGATTCCGCAGGCGAGCATCATCGACTATTGCAATGGCGACAATTATACCGGCTATAGCAATAACGGATCTGTTAAGAAATACTTCCAGGACAATTCCGGCGGGTTACTGACTTATTCCAATGTGGTCACTGTTTACATCCGTGCTCCAAATCCTAAGACCTATTACAACGACACAGCGGTAGATTGCGGTATCGAAGGTCGCAACTTGGTCACCGATGCCATCAACGCCATGAAGGCTTTGCCTAATTACGCCGCCGATATTCTTCCGACGTTTGCCGGATTAACTGTGGATGACAGTAGCCGAGTGGTTGCCTGCAACGTCTTCTTCGCCGGTGCGAAAAGCGGCGTCTGGAGCTATGGTCTGTGGCCGCATTCATATTCACTGGCCAGCGCGCTCGACCTCGGCAACGGCAAAGGAGTGTACAGTTACCAGATATCCAACATAGGCACGTCCTTAGCACTGAGTACGTTTTGCCACGAAAACGGCCACATGCTTTGTGATTTTCCCGACGTCTATGATTATGATCGTGTGGGTGACAATTATGATTCAAAGGGCGGTGCCGGGTCTTTCTGTCTGATGGGGGGCGGTGTGAATAGCTTGAACCCGGCGCAGATCAATGCATATTTCAAAAGAGCCGCAGGTTGGGCCGTAATTACAGAATTGACGAGTGCTTCTAACCTGACGGCGTCACTAACGGCATCCACAAACCGCTTCTATCGTTATCAGAAACCCGGCGTTTCCACTGAATATTTCATTCTCGAAAACCGTCAGAAAACGGGTCGGGACGCGAATATCCCTGCGGCAGGTATTGCAATCTGGCACGTTGATGAGTTAGGCAACAGAGATAATCAGAGCACAAATTATAACTCGTCCCATCTCAACTATGAATTATCCCTGATGCAGGCCGATAATCTTTGGCACTTCCAGAATAATGTGAACTCAGGAGACGTCAACGACCTATACTACAACGGAAACACAGCATCCGGTTACAATAATGAGTTTACTGACACCTCTGCACCCAGTGCCCGCTGGTGGGATGGAACAAATTCAAAAGTGAATTTCCATAATTTCAGCGCAAACGCCGCGACGATGACATTTTCTATCGGAACCTCCGTGTCTTTGAGCCTGTCGGGCAGTCCGATGGCGGAATCCAACGGCGTGGCGACGGTAAGGGCTGCCTTATCATCAATCTGTGCGCAGGCGGTGGTGGTGAACTTGGCCTTTTCGGGCACGGCAATACAGATTGACTATTCAAACTCGGCGTCCAGCATCACAATTCCGGCGGGAAGTTTGAGCAGCTCGATCACGTTGACTGCGGTTCAGGACATCGTGTACGAAGGGACTGAGACCATTGTGGTGGATGTCAGCTCCGTGGTGAATGGAACGACCAACGGCGGTATAACACGGGTGACTGCCATAATTACCGACGACGATCCCAAACCGGATGATCTGCGTGTTACGCCTTCAGCCGGAGTATCGTTTGTCGGGCCTTCTGGCGGCACGATTTCACCTTCCAATCAGGTGTATGAATTGACGAATGCAGGTACCAATGCGCTCAACTGGAGTGCTTTCCGAGCTGGCAATTGGGTGATTCTTTCTGCAACCAACGGCACACTCGCTGCGGGAAGTACAACGAACGTAACCGTCAGCGCGAACAGTAGCGCGTTGGCGGAGGGTACTTATTACGATCTGGTCACGTTTACTAATACGACTAGCGGACTTAGCAACATGATACGGCAGGTAAGCCTGACCGTGGTGCCGCCGTATATTTATTTTTTCCCGCTGGAGACAGACCCCGGCTGGGCAAGAGCGGGTGAATGGGCGTTCGGCCATCCGGCAGGCCAAGGATATGTTTTCGGCCCTGACCCAGCTGACGGGGCCACCGGCACCAATGTTTTTGGTGTGAATCTCATGGGCGATTATTCAGTAGCGTCAGAAGGCGGTCCATATTATCTCACGGCCGGTCCGTTGGATTTTTCCGGTTACACAAACGTCAGTCTGCATTTTCAGCGTTGGCTCAATACGGATATTCAGGATTATGTTCCTGCCACCATCGAGGTTTCCGGCAACGGCACGACGTGGACCCGGATTTATGAAAACAATGGCGCTAAAGAAGTGGTCAGTACGAACTGGACGATTTGCCATTACAACATTTCTAGTATTGCAGATCGGCATGCGAATGTTTATGTCCGATGGGGCTACCAGATGCTGTACGGCAGTTCTACTGCGTGGCCACGCTCCGGTTGGAATATTGATGACATCGGATTTCTAGGGACTGAGAGTTCTTCGACTGTGTATACGGTGACGTTTGATGCACAAGGCGGTTCGGTAAGCCCGGCGAGTGCAACAGTGATCGGCGATTCGACATACGATACGTTGCCGACACCGATACGATCGGGATACATATTCGGCGGATGGTGGACGGGCGCGAATGGTACAGGTGCTGAGATAACCTTTGAGACGACTGTCACCATCACGGCGGAGCAGACGTTGTATGCAAAGTGGGTGCCGGGGGTCTACACGGTGACGTTCGATGCACAGGGCGGTTCGGTAAACCCGTCGAGTGTGTCGGTGACGAACGATTCGACGTACGGTACGTTGCCGACGCCGACACGGACAGGGCATACGTTCGGCGGGTGGTGGATGGGCACGAACGGCACAGGCACGGAGGTGACTTCCTCGACGCTTGTGGCAATCACGGCGGCGCAGACGCTGTATGCGAAGTGGACAATACCTTTTTATCCCCTCATCGTTAACGGTGGGTTCGGTAGCGGATCGTACACCAACGGACAGCTTGTAACCATTACCGCCAGCAATGCGACTGCCGGTAAAATTTTTGACCGGTGGACCGGCTCTACGCAATATGTGGCGGGTGTTACTTCTGTTGTGGCGACAGTGACAATGCCGGCCACGAACATCACGGTTACGGCAACGTATTTAGTAGATATTACAAAGCCGACGGTGGCGATTACATTGCCGACGGCGGCACTGCGGATATTCTCGAACTCACTGTATACGGTAAAAGGCACGGCGGCCGACAACAAGGCTGTGACCAATGTGCTGGTGAAAATTAACAATGGCAGCTATGTGCCCGCGGTCACAACGAACGGCTGGAAGAACTGGAGTGCGCTGGTGCAACTGGTTGCCGGATCCAACACGGTTCGTGCGTACAGCGTAGATTCCGCGGTTAATAATTCACTGACCTCAACGGTTTCCTGCACCTATGTTGTGCCGGGAACGCTGATTATCCAGACCAATGGACTTGGAACCGTCGCGCGCACTCCGGCGACTTCACCGGAAGTGGGACAGACCTATACGCTGACAGCGACTCCGGGAGCTGGCTTCGGCTTTGCGAACTGGACGGGTGATGCGTCGAGCACCAACAAAGTACTCACCTTCACCATGACCACCAACAAGACCCTTATCGCCAACTTTACCGATAACCAGAAACCGGTGGTAGCCATTACCTCTCCAACAGCCGCCCAGCGCATCCTGGGAACCAACGGACTGTTTACGGTTAAAGGAACCGCTTTGGATAACAAAGCGCTGACCAATGTACTGGTACAGGTCAACAGCAGCTCGTGGAGCCCTGCGGGAACCACCAACAGCCTGAAGAACTGGAGCGCCGTCGTCACCTTGAGCACCGGAACGAATATTATCCGTGCCTGCAGTGTGGATACCACCGGCAACAGCTCATTAACCTCGACCGTCACCTGTATCTACGTTCAGA
>Ga0247839_1000175_pt1 | contig 111515 bp, 92 predicted proteins | sample LaCruzMarch2015__6_FD_192405 | JGI IMG/M metagenome (GOLD analysis project Ga0247839, IMG submission 192405) | Freshwater microbial communities from meromictic Lake La Cruz, Castile-La Mancha, Spain - LaCruzMarch2015_16m | ecosystem: Environmental > Aquatic > Freshwater > Lake | place: Spain...
TCCTCTTTTTACTCGTGTCATATTATTTTGCTGCTACTCGCTTTCTCGTGTTTTGGTGAGGAAGCACTCGATTAATTACCTTGTTTGAAAGAGTAAGCGCTCGTGGCTTTCTTCCTGCTAGTTGAGTAGTTCGACTTTGCTTGGCGTTAAAGTGGTTGAAGCCAGGCTTTCGAGCAAGAAGTTTTCCTGAACGTGTTACCTTTATTCGTTTAGTAAATGATTTATTTGTCTTCATGTTTTTTACGCCCTAAGCGCTACTTATAATCAAAACCCAACTAAAAAATGGGTGTTTCCGAGGTTTCGGAATAACGAACATTACTTTAGCAGAAATATTGTAAATTAGCAAGACCCTAGAGTCTCTAGGGTCTTGTCTAGGAATAAGGTCTTTTTAAGCTTTATTTTCAACCTTTTTTGGACGGTCTTTTTCAATAACTACCATAATTCCTTTCGGACTTGGCTTGATAGCATCTGCTATTTTGAATGGTTCCTTAATAAGATTGAGAATTCTGTCTAGTCGTTCTTTTTTAAAGTCTTTTTCACTGAACTTTGATCGCCCTACAAGATAGAGTTCGATTTTGATTCGATGTCCTTCTTGGAGCCATTCATCAGCTTTTTTTGCTTTCAAAAGAAGATCGTGTTCTCCGGTAGCAATTTTAATTTGGAGTGATTTTGTTTCGGTAAGATGAGCTTTTTTCTTTGCTTCTTTTGCTTTCTTTGCTTCTTCGTACTTATACTTTCCAAAATCCATAATCTTTGCAACTGGCGGAACTGCGTTTGGGGAAATTTCAATAAGATCAAGTCCTTTTGATTCCGCAAGTGCAATAGCTTCCCGGGTTTCCATAACGCGCGGAGCTGTTCCTTCTTCTGTTTCGTCGATTACTCGAACTTCTTTTGCTCGTATTTGATTGTTTATTCTTGTATTTTCTTTTCTATTCAAAGTGACCTTATTGTAATGAAATTTGAATGATTAGTCAACAAATGGTATTGTCTTTTCATGGCACTACACCTTGTATATAAAGAAAAAGGCGAAACCCCTCTTCAGGCTCTTGAGAGACTTCGAGAAAAAGAACAATTTGGAAAAGATGTTTCTTTGACCTACGCAGGAAGACTTGACCCCGCAGCTGAAGGACTTCTTTTGATTCTTTCTGAAAAAGATGTTTATCGAAAAGAAGAATTTCTTTCACTTTCAAAAACCTATGAATTTGAGGTTTTATTTGGAATGACCACTGACACACTCGATGTACTCGGTATTCCAAAACTTCACGCTGTTCCAAACGACTTTGTTTCTTCAAAAGTTTTTGACCTACTTACAAATTTTGTAGGAACATTTGAATGGTCGTATCCTGCATATTCTTCGAAAACTGTGAATGGTAAACCTTTGTTTGAATATGCAAGAGAAGACGCGAATGTGGAAATCCCCATAAGATCTATGACAATAGATTCACTTGATGTAATTGGAATTAAAGTTGTTAATCTTGAAGATTTAGAAACAGGAATTTTGGAAACCATCGAAAGCGTTGATGGTGATTTTCGTCAAAGAGGAATTGTTGAATCTTGGAGAAAAATGTTCACCTTGTACGGGAACAAGCATTTTTCTGTTGTGAGATTTAAAGCAGAGGTTCGCTCTGGAACATATATTCGTGTTCTAGCGGAAAAAATGGCTGAATCACTAGAGCTTCCTGGAATGGCACTCTCAATCAAAAGAACAAAAATTGGAAGTATGTCACTTTCTTAAATGCACGCTATAATACTTGCATGACTCAAAGCGACGCTTTAACTATTCTCAAAACTGGCGCAAATGTTTTCTTGACTGGAGAACCTGGTGCTGGAAAGACTTATGTACTCAATCAATATATTGAGTATTTAAAAGATCATGGAATTTCCGTTGCTGTAACAGCAAGTACCGGAATCGCAGCCACACATATTGGTGGGGTGACAATTCACTCTTGGACAGGAATGGGTGTGAAGAAAACCATGACACCACAAGAACTCGATGCTCTTGAAGGAAAACAATATCTTTGGAAACGTTTTGATACAACAAAGGTTTTGATTATCGATGAAATCTCAATGCTTTCTGCTGAGCAGTTTGACACCGTCGATCAAATTTGTCGTGCATTTAAAAGAAACCAAAAACCATTTGGCGGAATGCAGATTATTGCTGTTGGTGACTTTTTCCAGTTGCCACCAATTACAAAAGGGGAGGAGATTCCAAAATTTGCTTTTGAATCACAAGCTTGGAAGGATGGAAAACTTCTTGTGTGTTATATCAAAGAACAGTGGCGACAAGATGATGGTTCGCTTCTTTCAATTTTGAAATCAATTCGAAAAGGAGATGTTGATGAAGGGTTTCCAGAACTCGAAGAAAGACTCGAAGTGACATTTGAAGATATTATTCGTCCAACCAGACTCTATACTCACAACGCAGATGTTGATCAGATTAACTTAGAAGAACTTGATAAACTGCAAGCAGATATTGCAGTGTATTCGATGATGGGAAAGGGAAAGGATGATTTGGTTGAGAAACTCAAAGAAAGTTGTTTGTCGCCTGAGGTTCTGTACTTGAAACCGGGAGCTGTGGTGATGTGTACCAAAAATAATTTTGAAGCTGGATATGTAAACGGAACTCTTGGGGAGGTTGTTGAAATATGCAAAGACACAGGGTATCCGATTATTATTACCAACCAAGGAAAGACAATTACCATCGAACCAACAACTTGGTCTGTCGATGATGGAGATAAGATTTTGGCTCAGATTGAACAAGTTCCTCTTCGGCTTGCGTGGGCTATTACAGTACACAAAAGTCAGGGAATGAGTCTTGATGCTGTTGAGCTTGATTTGTCTCGCGCTTTTGAATATGGACAAGGCTATGTTGCCTTGTCTCGTGCTCGGTCACTTTCAGGACTCAAGCTTTTGGGTTTTCACGGTAATGCGCTCATGGTTCATCCAAAGGTTCTTCATGTGGATGCTATTTTTCACAAACAGTCAGAACAGATGGAAGATTATCTTCATTCAAAAACCCAAGAAGAAATTGAAAAAAGACAACAAGAGTTTATTCTCCTCTCTGGTGGCTCACTAGAAAAAGTTGACCGGACTCAAAAAGAATCTTTTGTTTCAACCTATGAAAAAACACGTGCGCTTATTTCCGAGAAACAATCTATCATGTCTATTGCAAAAGAGCGTGAACTGACACAAGAAACTGTAATCAGTCATATTGAAAAATTGATGGAAACAGGAATGCTTTCTTTGGAAGATATTTCATATATCAAACCAAAACATAAAAAGTTTAAAGAAATACTTAAAACATTTCAGGATTATTTTGACGAAACAAAAGAGATAAATCTTTCACCGATTAAAGAGAAAATGGGTAGTGATGCTTCATATTTTGATATCCGCCTCGCTCGGTTGTTTTTGGAGAAATAAAAGATATACTTACACTAATGAATAAGGTAGTCAAAAATCGAAAAGCTAGTTTCAATTATGAAATTAATGACCGTATCGAAGCTGGTGCGGAGCTTTTTGGTTTTGAAGTAAAAGCTCTTCGAGGTGGACTTGGATCGCTTGAAGGTGCCTATGTGATTTTGAAAAACGGGGAAGTCTTTTTGAAAAATGCTTTCATTCCACCATATCAAGAAAAAAACACTCCGGCGGGATACGATCCAAGACGACTTCGCAAACTTCTCCTCAAGAAATCAGAAATATTTGAGATTGAAGAACAAAAGAAAGGGCAGTCTTTGACACTTATACCTATTTCATGGTATAGTAAAAATCGTCGATTGAAGCTTTCTGTTGGACTCGGACGATCAAAGAAAAAGTTTGATAAACGAGAAACAATTAAAAAGCGAGATCAGGAAAGAGATTTAGGAAGGAGATTGAAATAGTTTGATATTTGAAAAATAGAGATGAAACTCCCGGAAAAAATTTTTGGGTACCCAAAAATTTTTTCCGGGGGTGTTTGTATCGACAAAGGTACTCTCTCATACTTTGCATGATGTGCTGGGGCACACGAAACACCCAAAAAATTACGTGCAGAAAAAACTGCAGTAAAGTCACCAATTCAATTGCGTGACTTAGCGTTCGCGTAATATCGCGAGCCCGTTCATCTGTTTGATATCTGATAGAGCAGTTTGAATGTCATAAAAATCAGAGTAAGTACAAGAGCTGCGAATTCTTGTAACCAAAACTAATCGCTCGATTAAAAACTTTTTTGTTACATTTATAAGGTTTTTGATTTAAATATTTCAAATGTATCTAATCATGTAGATAGAGTATGTGGACCCTTATGGACGCGGTGTCAAAACCGTCACCTCCACCAGAAAACCGCTTCTTTGTGAAGCGGTTTTGTGTTGCTTGACTTACTGCTATTTTGGCGTATAGTTCTATTGTATTTTGTTTTTTCCAAACCCTATAAAACCAAAACCCTATGTCAAAAAAAAGTCATCCTTATCAAGGTCTTGTAGACAAATTTCATCATCGTGAAATTAAAGAATACCAACCAGATGTTATTTTTGAAGAGTATCAAGATTTCACTCTTAGAATTACTGATGGTGTAGTATGTGTCCAATCAAAGATTCGATTTAGAGAAATTTCAGAAACAGAAAATTCACAAAAACAAATCATTCGAGAGCAACCATTCGATATGGTAAAAAGTGACCCGTCTTTAGATGCGATTAAATGTTTCCATTCTGGAGGTGGTTGTGTTGTTGATACTCCTGTTTTCGAATGGTGTAAACCAGAATTGGAAGAAGATGAAAATATTCCGATTCTTGAGATTGAAGACGATCGACGCAACTATGGATTTGATAAGTTCATTTCCGAATTTTTTGGTGGAAATTTATCCCTTGTAACAGACCCTGCAAGATTTGTTGGTAGAGGATTTTAATAAAAACCCCGCGCTTTGCGCGGGGTTTTTTACTAGCAAAATTTGGGAAAATGCTATACTATAGGCCTATGTTTGACGAAAAACCAAAGAAAAAACCAATCAATAAAAAGAAGCCGGCAAACTTCTTTTCTCAGCTGTGGACAGGGATTATTTTCCTTGCCATGTTTGTGGTTTTGGCTTCTTTTGTCTTTGAGGGGCAAAAAGAAACAAAAGAAATCACACTGAGTGAACTTGCGACTTTTATTGAAGCTGGCGATGTTTCAAATATTCTTGTAGAGGGTGACAAACTTTCAGTTACTCTTTTTGAAGATGAAAATGTTGTCTACGAAACAAAAAAAGAAACAGAAGTTTCTTTGACTGAAACTTTGGTAAATTATGGAGTGACAACAGAAACACTTCGAACAACTCCAATTGAGATCAAGAGTGAGAGTGGATTTATGTTTTGGTTTGCAAGACTCATGCCGATGCTTCTTCCTCTTATCTTCATCGGACTTTTGCTTTGGTTCTTACTTCGATCTGCAAAGGGTCAGGGAATGCAAATGTTTTCATTTGGACAATCTCGCGCACAAATTATGGATCCAAATGATCCTAAACGAGTAACATTCAAAGATGTTGCTGGTGTCCCTGAAGCAAAAAAAGAACTCGAAGAAATTGTAGACTTTTTGAAAAACCCAAAGAAGTTTATCGAGATTGGCGCGCAGATTCCAAAAGGAGTATTACTCGAAGGTCCTCCGGGAACAGGAAAAACTCTCCTCGCGAGGGCTGTGGCTGGAGAAGCAAAGGTTCCATTCTTCCATCTTTCAGGATCTGACTTCGTGGAAATGTTTGTTGGAGTTGGAGCGTCACGAGTACGAGACTTGTTCCGAATGGCGAAAAAAGCTGCGCCTGCGATTGTCTTCATTGATGAAATTGATGCAGTGGGACGAAAACGAGGAAGTGGGGTTGGAGGAGGAAATGATGAACGAGAACAAACCCTCAATCAAATTTTGACAGAGATGGATGGATTTCAGCAAAATCAAAAAGTGATTGTTATTGCTGCAACAAACCGAGCTGATGTTCTCGATAGCGCACTTCTTCGACCGGGACGTTTTGATCGACGTGTTCATGTTGATCTTCCTGATAGAAAAGACAGAGAAGAAATTCTTGCAATTCACGCACGAAAAAAACCTCTTGAAAAAGATACAAATTTGGATACCATCGCAACTCGTACGCCAGGATTTTCTGGAGCAGATTTGCAAGCGCTGATGAATGAAGCTGCAATTAAAGCTGCTCGTGAAGACCGAAAGACAATCTCACAACTCGATCTAATTGATGCGATCGAAAAAGTAATGATTGGTCCAGAGCGACGCTCAAAGGTAATTACAGAAGAAGATAAAAAACTCACAGCCTACCATGAAGCCGGTCATGCGCTTGTCGGGGCAGTCCTGCCAAACGCTGATCCGATTCACAAAGTAACCATCGTTCCACGAGGACGAGGAGGCGGATTCACTTGGAAACTTCCACTTGAAGACAAAAATTATCATAGTAAGAAAAATTTCATCGATGATATTGCTATGTCGATGGGAGGATACGCTGCTGAAGAACTCATCATGGGTGATATTACAACCGGTCCTTCAAATGATATTCAAGTCACAACAAGACTTGCTCGCTCAATGGTGACCAAGTGGGGAATGAGTGATGCGATTGGTCCAATTGCACTTGAAGGAAAAGACGGAGATGTTATGTTTGGACGAGGAATGGACGGACGTGACTACTCAAACGAAATGAGTAAAATTATTGATGATGAAGTCAAGAAACTTGTTTTGGGAGGACTTGAAACCGCTCGAAGAATCTTGCGAGAAAAACGTGACGCACTTGATGCGATTGCAAATGAACTTCTTGAAAAAGAAACTTTGGAACAAGTGCAGTTCAACGAACTCATGAAAAAGTTTGGTGTGGAGCCAAAAAAACTTCCTGAAAAAGTCGGAGAAAAAACAAAGGAAACAAAATAATATTATTTGATGAGAGTTTTACTCTCATCAAAGATGCGCCTGTAGCTCAGTTGGTTAGAGCACAGAGCTTATACCTCTGGGGTCCATGGTTCAAATCCATGCAGGCGCACAATGAATCCACAAGAAATTTTAGAAGAGGTGAAAAGAGGAGGGTCTGTTATTCTCGATGTCCGCACAGACGGCGAATGGAATGAGGGACACATTGATGGAGCTTTGCATTTTGATCTTGCTCGCTTGATGCAAGGAGAAAAACTTTCCCTTGATCCAGATACTCACATATATACATACTGCCGAAGTGGTGGGCGAGCAACTACAGCACTTTTAATTCTTGAAGAACAAGGTTTTAAAAACACGACTTGTATTGGAGGATATCTGGATTGGAAAGAAAAAGGTGGTCCTGTTATTGAATAAATTAAAAACCCTCTAGAGGGTTTTTAGTAATAATATAATTTGACATACAATATTTTCTATGTTATTTTTATATAAAATAAAAAACATAAAAAATGGATACGCAATTTGAAATTATTGTTAATGAAAAGGTCTCGATGAGACTTTTGAATGAATCTGATGCGGAGGCGATGTTTAATTGTATTGACTTCAATAGAGATTTTTTTAGAAAATATCTTTATTGGGTTGATAAGACGGAATCCGTGAATGACTCTTTGTTGAAAATTCAACAAGACATGGAGAACTATAGATCAGGTGAATCTCTTGAGCTTGGGGTTTTTTACAAAAATTGTTTTGTTGGAAGATGTGGTTTTCACAAAATAGGAAAATTAAATCTTGAAATTGGATATTTTCTTCATGAAAATATGAATGGTCAGGGAATAATGACTCAGTGTGTGAAGACTCTCACTCAATATGGTTTTGATTCGTTGAAAAAACATCGAGTCGTTATCAAGATGGATGTTGACAACAAAGCAAGTAAAGCTATTGCAGAAAAACTCGGTTTTACTTTAGAGGGAATTGAGCGAGAGAGTAATTTCAATTGCGATGGAGGGTGGAGAAATAGTTTTGTTTACAGCTTTCTTTCCACTGACACATTTCGTGTGTAGAATACTTTGTATTAAATTAAAAAACCGTAACAAGTGTTACGGTTTTTTTTTCTACTCAAAATGAATCTTTCTATCTCGTGTTTCAAATTCTTTTTGGAGCGTCGCGTAGTTTTTCAAAAGATTTTTTTCGATGATTCTTTTTGCTTCTTCTCGAGCAGCTTCTACCATCTTAATGTTTTTTATCGCTTCCATTCCAAGATCTGAGATTCCCCATTGTTTTGCACCAGCCAAGTCTCCCGAACCTCGAAGTGAGAGGTCAAGCTCAGAAAGTTCAAAACCGTTTTTTGCAGTTTTCAAAGCTTTGAGTCTCTCGAGACTTTTTGCAGAGTTTGTATCGGTGAAAACAAAACAATGTGCCTGGTGGGAACTTCGTACCACACGTCCACGAAGCTGGTGAAGTTGCGCAAGTCCAAAGCGTTCCGCTCCTTCGATAATGATCATAGTAGCATTTGGAACATTCACTCCCACTTCTACCACAGAGGTTGCAACCAAAATGTCGGTTTCGTGCTTTGCAAATTTTTCCATCACTTTTTCTTTCTCTATCTTTGTCATTTTACTGTGAAGGATATCTATTTTTTTGTCAGGGAAAATTTTGTCCTTGAGTCGCTTTGCTTCTTCTTTCACAGATTTCATCTGAAGTGCATTTTCTTTGTCAGGGTCTGGTTCGTTGATACGAGGACAGATGACATAGAGTTGTCTTCCTTCTTTCATTTCTGTCTTGATGAAATCATAGGTTTCATCGCGTTTGTCTGGAGGGATGAGTTCTGTTTTCACAGGCTTTCTTCCTGGTGGCATTCCGTCCAGAAGTGTCAGGTCCAAGTCTCCGTAAATCGTGAGCACAAGTGTTCGTGGGATTGGTGTTGCTGTCATGGAAAGATAGTGAGGAGCGAAGTTTTCTTTTTGAGAAAGTTTTGCACGTTGTTTTGTTCCAAAGCGGTGTTGCTCATCGACAATCGCAAGTGCAAGATCTTTGAATTGAACTGATTTATAGATAAGAGCATGTGTACCGATGAGGATTGGAATTTCTCCATTCTTTACCCACTTCAAAAGTTGAGCTTTTGAAATATTGGTCCACGGGTCCGGTCCAACTTTTGATGGGAATTTTTTTGCTCCAGTACCTGTCAAAAGTCCAATCTGAATCGGGCTTCCTTTAAAAAGTTTTACAAAACTTTCAAAGTGCTGAGTTGCAAGAATTTCTGTTGGTGCCATGATCGCAGCTTGGAGATTTCCAAAATTTTGCTGCGCTGGCCTGTTTGTGATCACTGCGTTTGCAATACTTGCTGCAACTGCTGTTTTTCCACTTCCCACATCGCCTTCAAGAAGCCTGGACATTGGTTTGTCTTTTTTGATATCTTCAAAAATTGTCGCCACTGCTTTTGCTTGAGATTCTGTTAGTTCAAATCCAAGACGCTTCATAAATTCTTCGTGATTTTTTTTGTCGACAGAAATTTTGTATGACTGCTTGTCTTCGTTTTCTTTTTTGTCAGAAGCTTTTGAAAGCTGAATGAAGAATACTTCTTCAAAAGCAAAACGTTTGCGGGCAGAGAGTGCATCTTTTTCTTTTCGTGGACTGTGGATCCAGATGAGTGAAGATGAAAGAGTGGGGAGGTTGTATTTTTTCAAAATATCTTCTGGTATGTAGTCAGGAATATCTTTGACAATTCCACTTCCAAATATTTTTTGGATAGTATGAAAAATCCATTTTGAAGTGATACCTTTTGTTTCTCGATATATTGGATAGCGGATTTGTTCCGAGATATCTTCTTTTTCTTTAAAAAGAGTATTGTGAACATCGGCTGCGTCAAAACTTGTTTTGTTTACTTCCGGATTACTCATCGAGAGTCCATATTTTCCACTCGTCACTTTTCCTGTGAGAGAAACTTTCTGTCCTTCATGAAGAACCTTCGCGAGAAAGGCTTGGTTGAACCAAGTGATCTTCATCCGCCCACTTGTGTCTTCGATGTATCCTTCAGCCATCGGAACCTTTGTTCGAAAACTTTTTTTTGTCTTGAGTCCTGAGACAACTCCGTATACTGTAGCAACTTCTCCAGATTCCAAATCTGCAATCATTTTGATTTCTCCAATATCACTGTATCGCGTGGGGAAGTAGTATAAAAGGTCACGAATAGTTTCGATTCCGAGTCGCTTCAGTGCTTCTTTTTGGGTTGTTTGTATTCGAAATGTCTTTTCAAGACTGTCGCTGAGATTCATGAGTATATTGTAGCAAAGGGATGATGGGTGATTTTAAAACAATACAAAAATAAAGGGGGCGCCAGAGGCGCCCCCTTTATTTTTGCTATTTAATCGAATTTCTCACTTTCTCGACAAGTTCTTCGAGAGTGAAGTTTGCTTTTACGAGAAAATCTGTTGCTCCAAGATCAAGTCCTTGCTTGATATCTTTGTCATCTGAGAGATTTGAAAAGATGAGAACTGGAATTTGGTTATTTGTTTCTCTTGCTCGGATTTGTTTCAAGATTTCATATCCAGAAATATCAGGAAGCATGAGGTCAAGAATAATTGCGTCATATGCTTCTTGGTCAAGAGTTGTAAGTGCTTCGTTTCCATTTGAAGCTGTGTTCACTTCAAAACCATCAGCTTGAAGTTTGTTTGCTGCAAGTCCTTGCAAAAAAGTATCGTCTTCAATAATTAAAATTTTTTTTCCGTTCATATGTTTTATAGTATAGTGTTTTTTGATAAAAGTCTATGCAGGATGTTTGAGGGGAATTTCAAGAGTAAAGATTGATCCTTTTCCAACTTCTGAGGTGAAGAAAAGTTTTCCTCCATGTTTTTCTGCAATTTTTTGAACCGCAAACAGTCCGAGTCCTGAACCGATTTCTTCTTTCTTTTTTGCGGATTCTCCACGAAAAAATTTTTCAGATATCTTTTTGTGTTCACTTTCAGGGATTCCAATCCCAGTGTCCTCAACTCGCACGAGTACTGTTCCATGAAGTGAGGTTGAAACTCGAATGGTAACAGAACCTTTATCGGTATATTTGAGTGCATTGTTTACGAGCTCTTGAATAGCTGAATGAATTTTATTTTTATTCGCTTCTGCAATGATTGGATCTGTTTGCTCTTCTCGAAATACAAGAACAATGTTTCTTTTCTTCGCTTCTGCTTCAAAATCTTTGAGAACATCTTGAATCGCTTGATTCATATTCACTTCTTCAAATGAAAGTTTTGTTGAGGTTGTTGTGTGTCCAGCCTCGACAAGTTCTGTGATGAGTTCCACCATCTTGTTATTATTTTTGAGTGCTTTTTCTAGAAAGATTTTTTGTTGATCAGTCACTGGTCCTAAGTCTCCATCGAGAAGCATTTTCAAAACCCATTTGTCTGCGACAAGTGATGTTCGAAGCTCGTGAGAAATCATCGAAAGTGTGTCTCTTTTTTCTAGATTATCCATAGATATATTGTACCTCATTTTTTACTAGAAAAGTCTTTCCTGATGTGGTAATGTATAGAACGTATTATATAGAGACATTTGGAGACGTGTCAGAGTGGTCGAATGTGCCTCTTTGCTAAAGAGGTGAGCCCGTCAAAAGGCTCCGAGGGTTCGAATCCCTCCGTCTCCGCAGCCAGGTGAGTAATACACACCTGACTAAGGAGACGAGTAAGCAAACTGCTTTGCTTACGTGGGGATTCGAAAGACGGAGATATGTTTCGCTTGCGAAATAATCGAGTCGGGGTCGAGAAAATTTTCTGAAAGAAAATTATTCGTGACCGAATCCCTCCGTCTCCGCATAGCTATGTAATTATAAGGAGGATTGGATGAGTGGGAAAAATATAAACTGCTTTATATTTTTCCGCGAGCTTTGCGAGAGTGGCAAGCACGAATCAAATCTTCCCGAAGGGCGACAATTTGAAATATATTGGAGGATTGGATGAGTGGTTGAAATCAACGGTTTACTAAACCGTCAGACCCTAACCGGTCTCGTGGGTTCGAATCCCACATCCTCCGCAAATTAAGGAGTATAGAAGATACGACTATAATTTGCGCAGTGCAGAATAATGAGCGTAAGCGATTATATTCTGCCTCCGCATTTAAATAATCCTATACCTTGTTTTTTTGTGCTATAAATTATATATATGATTGAAAAATTTTCACATCCTGATAATACTCATAATTCTCATGAGTCAAAAGAAGTAAAAACTGAAAAAGAAATTTTTATGCTGAGTCTTCAGTATTGTGACAAATTATTGAAGAAAGAAATTCCTTTGCCTTATGAAATAAAATACGAAATAAGTTTTGAAAATTTACTTAGAAATTTTACAGATATACAAAGTGAGATACATGACCAGTTTGAAAAACGAACAGGAAAGATCCCAGCTTGGAAAGATGCAGGGGAGCTTGAAGATTTTGAAATTGATGGTTTGGAATTTGAAAAAATAGAAGATGAAATATTTGAAGCAATTGAAAATGAACGAGAGGTAAATCCGGATGGTTGGTTTTCTCAAGTTAATGAGATTATTCAAAATAGAATTAATACATTACCAAGTACAAATAAAGAGAATAAAACCTCTGAGGAGCGTCAGCCGTTCCATGAAGGATTATTAAAATATAACATAACCGAAAATATTCCCGGTCTAGAGAGTGTTGGAATATCTCTACAAGACGAGTGTTTACTTATACATATCGATCCTCTTTTTAAGACAAAAAATAAAAATATTACATTGTCGGATTCTTTTTCGTTGTTAGCAAAAAAGATTGAAGCAGAATATCCAAATATAAAAGCTGTTGTTGCTGAATCATGGCTTGTGGATAGTGCTTTTGGTAAGAGGATTGGTTTTCATGAATTTCCATCAAGGTTTGAAAATTTCTATCACGGCGATGCTTTCTGGGGTCAGTTTTATGATCAAGAAGGTAATCTCAAACAAGAACTTGTTGACGAATTTTTAAGAACTGGTAATCCTCCCTATAAAATAAAAGCCGGATATTTTACTCGTGAAGAATTTTTGAAAAAATATTTAGTGTAATAGTATTATCTTTATTAAAAATCCCATGCCTCAAAAAACACAAAAAAATAATTCTCAAAAAACAGAGGTGGGATCGATTGCTGAAAACTTTGGAGAAAATCTTGCGCGTATTCTTGGAGAAAAAATATCTTCTGTATACAAAGATTTTCAAACCAAAGACTTTGTTCGAGAAACAAAAAAGCAGGTAGCGGGGAAGGTGTATAAAGAAAGACTTCTCATCATTGCAGAGCTTCTCAAAAAATATCTTCCAGAAAAATACGAAGACGCAATTGGAATTTTGATGCAGATACTTGGTCCAGAGAACAAAGAAGAAACAGGAATGTTTAAAAATTTCTACTGGATCATGCCGATTGGGAAATATGTCGAACTCTACGGACTTTCACATTTTTCTCTTTCCATGAAAGCGCTTGAAGAGATTACCAAAAGAAATACTGGTGAATATGCGATTCGTCCTTTTGCGAGAAAGTATCCAGAAAAAACTGTGACGGTTTGTTTGAAGTGGACACAGAGCAAAAATTTTCATTTGCGAAGACTTGCATCAGAAGGACTTCGTCCAAAACTTCCGTGGGCTTCCAAGCTTGATGTGTGGAACGAAAATCCAAAACCAATATTTGAAATTTTGGACTTACTCAAAGAAGATGAGGTGAAGTTTGTAAAAAAGTCTGTTGCAAACCATCTTCGAGATTGGATGAAGGTGAACCCGAAAGAAACAGAAAAAATTGTTGCAAAATGGTCACGTTCGAAAAATGAACATACGAAGTGGATTTTGAAACATGCGAGTCGGTAAAATCCCCAATCTGGGGATTTTTCTATATGGTATGTATGTCATAATACAAATATGAAATACTTATTTGCATATACTAAAAAAATATTTTTCTCACTAGCTATATGTATGGCAGTTTTTTCTGCCTATCATGTTTCAGCTCAAACTTTTACAGTTTTTGAAACTTTAGATACACCAGATCATGGAGTGGGTAATGCGGTTGGGGCTAATAGTCAAAATGTTTATGGTATTCGTTTTATTACTCCTGATCAGAGTATAAGTGTTAATTCAGTTCAAATTCAAGATTTGTATGTAAATCCAATCTTGACTGGTTTTGATATTGATATTTATAATACTGGATCTTCAAAGTTGTCTGATGTTGCCCCTGTTGGTTCTATTGTTGTAGGAAGTTTTTCGTCTACGCCTTCAAATAATAGCGATGGGATTCTTACCTTTCAGCCAACTTCTGCGATTACACTAGAGCCAAATACGTCGTATTGGCTTATTATGAAGACAACATCTCCAAGTGATTTCATTTCTCTTAAAATTTCTGATATTACCCCTACGGGAACCGCTCTTATTCCGGAAGAAGGATATCGAGCTTATAGTAGTAATGGAGGAACAAATTATGTATATGATTCAAGTGTAAATGCTGGAGGTTCTCTCGGTACTGGTCCTTGGTTGCCACACGCTGCTCTTATTGCTAATCAAATATTTAGCGGAGAAGGTGCGGGTACTTCTATTGATCCATACATCATTACAACCTGTGATGAGTTGCAAGAAATGAATTATGATCTTGATGCATATTATGTTTTGGGAAATGATATTGATTGTGCTGAAACACAAGAATGGAATGCGAATACAGATGAGTGGGTTGATGGTGTTGTTGATGGCGATTTGATTCCCGATGAATACACAGGTGTAATTAATAATGGATATTTTGGTTTTGATCCGATTGGACGGACTGGTTTTGAATCTGGTGGTTTTACAGGAATTCTTGATGGTCAAAATTTTACTATTTCTAATCTTTGGATTTTTAGAAAAAATCAAGAATTTACAGGTTTGATTGGGTATGCAACCGGTGCAACAATTGAAAATCTAACACTTGTAAACTCAGAGATTGTAGGTGGTTCAAACACTGGGGCATTCATTGGAAATGGAAGTTTAGTATCTCTTGATAATTTAACAAATCAAAACGGAATGGTTCGAGCCTATCTTTCTTATTATGGAGGAGGGATTGCTGGACAAATTAGTGACACTTCAAATCTTTTTGATTTATCAGTTGTGAATGGGACTGTGCACGGTTCAGGAAACATTATAGGAGGACTTGTTGGAAGAATGAGTGATTCTACAATCTCAGATAGTATATCAAGTGCTGACGTTGATGGAGGTGAATTTATAGGTGGAGCTTTTGGTATTTTGAATTCTTCGGATGCGACATCAGTTGTTGCCGAAGGTGATGTTATATCTAATGAATCTGAAGAGGCTTATCTTCCAGGTATTATAAAAAGTGGAAATTATACAGGAGGTTTTGCTGGTCAAATTAATGCTAGTGAAATTTTTGAAAGTCGTGCAGTCGGAGATGTTTCTGCGGAAGGAAATTATGTAGGAGGTTTTGCTGGAGAAATTTCTGATTCAATAATTGGATCAGTTTCTTCGAGAGGTTTAGTTTCTGGAGATATTTCTGTAGGAGGCTTCGCTGGACAGATTTCAGAAAGTTTGTTGTCGGATGTTTATTCAGGGGGTGATGTTACAGGTTCAGATTACATAGGAGGTTTTGTTGGGGAGATTTTTATCACTGATATAGATAATGCATACTCACGAGGTCTTGTTGTTTCTGATGAACTTGCTGAATTTTTCGGAGGTTTCGCTGCTTCTGTTGGGATTGAGACTAATATAAATAATTCATTTTGGGATTTTGAATCTTCTGCACAAGAAAATGCTTGTGGGGAAGGTGACTGTTCACTTATCTCACCTCTTTCTACTTCACAAGCCACTTCACAAACTCCATATATTTCAGCTAACTGGGATTTTGAAAGCGTTTGGAGGAAAAACGCTGGGAATGATGGATATCCTTATTTGCAATTTGAGCCTATAGAAGATGTTGAACCGGAACCAGAACCGAGTCCTGCTCCGCGAAGGCAAACAGGATCATTTGCAACTTCTCGGTTGACTGTATCTCCTCAAGTGAATACCATTTCAAATGAAAATATAAATGAGTGTCCTGTTGGACAGATTTTGACACAAAATCTACGTACAGGTGCGCGTAATGGAAAATATCACTCATACACCGGGGATATTGTTCGTGAAGCTCATATCTTGCAAAATCATTTAAATAGACTTGGTTTCAATTCGGGTCTAGCAGACGGAATACTCGGTCCAATTTCTGATGGTGCGATAAGAAGAATGCAGGCATATCTTGGGACAAAGGTTGATGGTTTTGTTGGTCCAATAACAAGATCACTTCTGAATGTATCTTGCGGAAATGCAGGACTTCAAACAATCTAATTTAATATTTTGTTTACTATAAAAAATCTCCACAACTGTGGAGATTTTTTAGTTCGAAATACGTTATACTAGAGAAGTATATGTCTCAAAAATTTTTTACTTTTATTTTTATAATCTTTTCTTTTTTCTTTGCGTCTTTCGCATATGCAGAAAATATTGACCCAGCAGATGCTGGTAATGATTTTGCGGTGCTTGAGTTTGATGATTCCCAAATATCTTTTGATTGTACTTCTTGTAATGTTGAAGTAACTGATTCTGAAATTACAGGATATGCTTGGGGAGAAAATGTTGGTTGGATCAATCTTCAGCCTGGATCTTCTGGAGTTTTAAATGACGGTGATGGAAACCTTTCGGGGTATGCCTGGGGAGAAAATACTGGTTGGATAAATTTCGAACCAACTTTCGGAGGGGTTTCTATTGTTGACGGAGAATTTGACGGACATGCTTGGAGTGAAAACTATGGATGGATTCAATTTGATTGTGGAATTTCTGGTGCGTGTGTTGAAACAAGTTGGCAACCTACAGGTGAAGAACCAGGAGGGGGTGGTGGAGGTGGGGGGTCTGGAGGAAGTAATCCAAATCCAGTAGATCCAATCTTGGGTTGTACAGATAACGCTGCTTTGAATTTTAATTTGCAAGCAAATCAAAATGACGGAAGTTGTATTTTCCCAGCAGATACTATTTTTGGTTGTACTGTGAGTGAGGCTCTCAATTACAACCCTAATGCTGATATAGATGATAATTCATGCCAGTTTGGTCAGGTGGAAACTCCAGATAATCCAGAAGATGATCAAAACGAAAACCCTTTTGATTTACCAAATGAAGATACTGATCCGGAAAGTGAAGATGACCAAAACGGAGAATCTCTCGGGGGTTCTTCTCAAAATGAAGAGGGAAATAATAATACCTTTATTCCAAATTACACTTTTTCAAAAATTGATGTAGAGGAGGCTTCAAAAATAATCCCAATAATTCTTCTTGGTCTTTCTTTGCTTTCTATACCATTTCAACAACTACTTCAAGTTCCATCTCGAGCGGCTCAACTTATCTTCTCTTGGTTTGGAATTGGAAAGAAAAAAACATGGGGAGTGGTTTTTGATTCAATGACAAAACAAGCTCTTGACCCTGTTGTTGTTGCATTGAAAGATATGCAGGGAAAAATAGTTCAAACCTCAATCACAGACATGGAGGGAAGGTTTGGATTTATTACAAGCCCTGGACTATATAGTTTGGAAGCACATAAGGCGGACTACACTTTCCCATCTCAAAAACTTGCTGGAAAAACTGGAGATGGATTGTACGATGACTTGTATTTCGGTGGAACATTTCAAGTATTAGAAGAGGGGGAAATTATTACAAAAAATATTCCTCTCGATGCTGTAAACTTTAACTGGAACGAATATGAAAAAGCTCGTCTTGGAATCGGACACAAAAAAACTTTGTGGGAGAAAATTCAAAAATACGGAACCGCAATATTTGCTTTTGGATTCACCTTATCAATTATCGCTGTGTTTATCCTTCCAACAATTTGGAACTATATCGTTCTCGGTTTGTATATTGTTGCGGGAATTCTTCAAATACTTGGACTTCCAAAACATTCAGGGAGAGTTACAAGAAATGGACAACCACTTTCTTTTGGTGTGATGAGAGTATTTTCAAATTCACTCAAAAAAGAAATGAAAAAAGTTGTAATAGATAATCTTGGTAACTACTATTGTCTCATTAGAAGCGGGGAGTACTATGTAACATTTGAACAAAGAAATGAAGATGGTACATATGGGCTTGTCTATACTTCAGAACCATTTAAGGTTCGAAATGGTTCAATCCGTAAAAAATTTAATATTTAAAAATAAAAACAAACCCACCTGTTGAAAAGGTGGGTTTGTTTTTTGGTACAATACAAAGACATGAAGAGGAATTTTCTTTACATACTCATACTTCTTCTCTCTTTTACTTTTTATACAAAAAGTGTTTTTGCTGCACCACCAACAGGAGGATATGAACCAGGGGAAACACTTGATCCAAACTGTGCTCCGGGGGATGCAGATTGTATTGTGACTCCACTCATTGCTCAAGATGAAGGAGTGGATCTTTCAGGTAATGTTCTCAAATTAAACTTCACAGGTGATGGAGTTTCTTCAAGTATTTCAAGTGGAGTGGTGACGGTGAATGTGCCAGGAGGACCAATAGAAGAACTTTTTCCTGGAGGGCAGTTTGGTCAAGGTTCAACTCTTTCTAGTACAGGAATTGGCGCAGCCGCAGGTACTAGTATAGGAGGTAACGTTTTTTTGGGTTGGGAAGCAGGTAGTGATAACGTTTATTCATCAATCGCAATAGGTTCCCAGGCAGGTTCTAGTGATTTTATCTCAGGTATTTCCATTGGCCGAAGTGCTGGTTCTGACTTTTCAGTACCTCTTGATGCCCCACTAACTACCAGTACTGGTGTTATTCTGATTGGACAGAACGCTGGAGAATCAATGAGAAACTCAGGAGATTCTATTGGAATAGGTAGTAGTGCTCTTAATCGAGCTGTAAATACCCGGTCGGCTATTGCAATTGGTTTGAACGCTGGGAATAATAATGGTTCATCAGATTCTCTTAATCAAACTGACAATGCTATAATGATAGGGTCTAATACATTTCATGGTGGTTTCTCAAATTCAATAGCTCTTGGTACAAGTGCTGAAAATACTGCCCCTAATCAACTTCTTTTAGCTAGTTCGTACACAAACCTATCTCTCAGAGGTGTTAATTATGTTTTACCTGGAAGTGGTGGCGGAGCAGGTACTGTTCTAACAAACGATGGTACAAATAACCTTTCTTGGTCTGCAATTCCTGATGGTAGTAATATAACACCTTTGCTCACTCTTCAGTCAACTTTTGAGCTACCTCAATCATATTTGAATCTTCTTGGATATAAAGAATCCCTTTTCTTAAAATCTAGTAATCAATTTACATCTATTGATGTTTCAAATCCTTATTTGCCAAATATTACAGATTCAGAAACTCTTACTAGTTCTTCAGGGAATTCTGGCGCTATGGATATTGATACTAATACTGCCGTAGTTTCTACTGGGGATAATATAGATATATTTGATATATCAAACACATCAAATATAGTAAAGACAGATACTCTATCAATTACAGAGCCATATGATATTAAAATATATGGTCAATATGTTTATGTGCTACATAACTCTGTTTCAAATACACTTTCAGTTGTAGATATTTCAGATAAACAAAATGTCTCTATTGTTAATACAGTTTCACTATCTTTTAGTTCACCTCGAATTATTTCGCTAGAAAATGACACAATGGTAATTGGAGATCTGGGAGAAATTCAAATCATTGATGTTTCAAACTCATCAGATCCAGTTCATGTTGAGACTTCAAATAATCTTGGGTCTTCGTATTTTTTTAACAATGCTACAATCGACGGTAACTATGCTTATGTTAGTTACAACGATGGTGTAACTCTTGAGTTAAGAGTTGTAGATATTTCAGATATTTCTACTATAGTTAATTATTATTCCGTAGAAACAGGAGGTGTATTCTTGGTGAGACTTGAAAAACAAGGAGATTATTTGATTGCCACTGGCTATGGATCTGGATCTGCGACTATTAATATGTTGAATATAGAAGATCCTGACAATGTTTCTCTTGTGTCATCTATTAATGCAGATACCGATGAACTTACAGGAACTGCTATAATTGGAAATAGGGTATTTACAGCTGATGTTGTTGAGGTTACAAATAATTTGTATACATATAATATTGGAGGTATTAAAACACCTTCGATTATTTCATCTGTCATAAAAGCTGGTGATATTACGGCACAGAAAATAATTTCAAATTTTGCTAAGATAGATAATGCACTTTCGGTGGGGCAGGGCGGTATAATCTCCTCTGGATTAATGAGTATTTCTCCGAATTTTTCTACAGATCAAATTGCATTAAGAGCAGGAAGTTCATTTGTAACTGATGGAACTGCGATTCTTCGACTTCAAGATGCAAACAGTACTTGTGATTTTGATGCTGATACTGGATCTCCAACTTGCGGATCTGATGAAACACTTAAGAAAAATATTTCTTCAATAGAAGGTTCACTTTCAAAAGTTTTAGGTCTTCGACCTGCAAACTATAATTGGCTTACTGAAGAAGATGAGGCACCACTTCAACATGGATTTATTGCACAAGAAGTAGAGGTAGTATTTCCTCATTTGGTAAGTGAAAATACTTGGATTGATGGAACAACAAGAAAGTTCTTGAACACCGGAGGAATGATTCCATACATTGTCGGTGCAATCAAAGATATGTACACAGAATTTAAAACAAATTTTGTGACGAAGCGTGTTCAGGTTGAAGAAGAGATTTGTTTTGATGATGTGTGTTTGGATAAAGAAAAAGTTCTTGAGCTTTTGAATGAATCAAATATAAGTTCATCATCAAATTATAATCAAGATCAAGAAGAGGGTCAGGTGATTGAATCTTCCGAAAATAATTCAACCCTACAAAACCAAACCTCTTTATCTGAAGAACAAACACAAGAAGAAACATCAGTAAACATTGAGGTGGATGGAGGAGGGCAGGCAACAAACCAAAACCTTGTAGAAGAACTACTAGAAGAACAACCAGCTCCAACAGAAGAACAAACTACAGAGGAAACTGAAACTGACTCAGTAGAAGAAACACCTGCCCAGCAAACTACTGAATAAAATTCTTCATAGTGTGACAAGAAAAATCCCTACTAAACTAGGGGCTTTTTCTGTAATTAGAAATAACTTGCATTTTTCTGTATATATTGTATTATTTAAATAAATTAAAACCCAAAAAAATGAAAAAGTTCTTTGTTTCTATCGTATTATGTTTCTCTTGCGTCTTTGTTCGAGGGCAAGATACATGCCTTGTTGAAAATATGGAAGTTGTGGGAAGTCTTGGCGGTGCTTGGCTTCGTCAATCCTTCACTCTTGCAGAAGATATTTCTCATCCCCATATTTCTATGCCGATTTATGCACCAATCACAACTTTTATGGTCCGAATCAGTTTGTATCAAGGAAGTGTCTGGGATCAAAATCCTACCTTGCTTGGTGAGATAGTGCAAGGGCCTGTTGTAGCAAATCCAAATAGCTGGTGGCCAGATATTCCATGGTTTGGAATATCTGTACCAAATATCACTTTGTCTGCTGGTCAGCAGTATTTCATAGAAATACAAGATGATGCCGAGGATATTAGTGTGTTTTCTTTTGGACAAGCTGGATTTGATGATCTTTTTCCTGGAGGAGAACAGCGTGATCCATTCACAAATCAAATCACTACTAATGTATGGTTTTCTGATATCGCAATACGAATCAGTGGAACCTGCGGTGAAGCATGTCTTGGAGATATTAACCAAGATGGTATTGTCGGGATAGCCGACATTATGATTGTGCTCAACACCTTTAGTTGTGTTGGTGCGAACTGTGGTCTCTCGGACTTGGATGGCAACGGTGTTGTCGGCGCATCAGATCTTCTTCTCATCATGAATCTCTTTGGAGAATCATGTAATTAAAAAAGTAATCCCCATTTCTTACGAAATGGGGATTTTTTTGATGTATAATTTACGCATAGTATGCGTAACGTTTACATAGCTCTTATAGCTTTCTTTGGGATAGTGGGATTTGCTCATGGTGTTTTCGCTGCTCCGCCAACTGGTGGCTACACTCCAGGACAAACACTCGACCCAAACTGTGCTCCGGGGGATACTGACTGTGTTGTAACTCTAACTCCATCACCATGGGAAGTTTCTGGATCTAACATTTTCTACGACGCAGGTAATGTTGGTATTGGGACAAGCGGTCCTGGATCTGCAAATTTTATGGTTGTTGGTGATAGTCTCTTTAGAGGTCGGGCTGATTTTGAGGGATTGTCAGGATCTTCTATTGTGCTTTCCTCTGGTCTTCTTGGTACTGAGGGTGGTTTATATGCTTCCTCTGGCGATCAGCAAATAGCAACCTATGATGAATTTACTAGTTTCTATAGATATGCAAACGGTGCTTTAGTGTATGATGAAAACAATAATGAATTTACTCAAACAGGTTTGAGTAAATTTACTAGAGGTAGTGCAACTGGAACTTATTTATCTGCTGAGATTCTTGAAACAGAGGCAGGACTTTACAGTGCGGTTGGGGATCAACAAATAGCAACCTATGATGAAATTTTAAACAGATATACTTATGCCAATGGGGTATTACAATACAACGCAGACACTGGATTTTTAGGTGTTGATGGAATATCCACATTCGAACTTATCGCTGGTGGAAATGTATTTTTTTATACTGAAGGTTTAGGGATCAATGCTAATACAGTACACCCTTCAGCTGTACTTGATATTTCTTCTACTACCCAAGGTTTGCTTGCTCCACGAATGACGACGGTTCAAAGAAATGCCATAGTATCACCTGCAACAGGTCTTTTGGTGTACAACACCACAGACAATGCTTTTAATTTCTATAATGGAATATCTTGGACAACATTCGGAGGTGGTAGTAGTTTGATTGGATCTACTAGTCAAATCAATCCAGGTGCTATATTCGAAACTTTTCTTGGGGAAGAGGCGGGAAGTGTCGGTGATATGGAATCAGCTGTGGCTGTTGGTTGGAGGGCAGGTAAAAGTAATACAGATTCTGGGGGAGTTTTTATTGGTGGAGAAGCGGGATATACTCCAAATTCTGGTGATCTTTTCACTTCTACAATAGTTGGTCTTCGAGCAGGATATGAATCAGAAGGAGACATTACAGCTTTTGGAGAGCTTGCAGGTAGTGGTGTAAGTATGCCAAATGGAAATTATGGAACATTTGTGGGTTATGCAGCAGGTTCTGATGCAACTAATGCCAGCGATTCTGTTTTTATAGGAAGTGGTGCAGGTTCTTCAGCAGCTAGTGCACGAAATAGTATTTTTATTGGTGCAAATGCTGGTACTGCTGATTTTGTTGATAATACCACTTCAGAATATTCTATCCTTATTGGTAAAAATACTTCTACTGGAAACTTTTCAAACTCGATTGCTCTTGGTTTCAGTGCTGCAAACACAGACTCAAATCAATTCCTTATTGGTAATAGTACCTCAAGCCCTATCAATACTACTCGTATCAACGGTAGTGCAGGTACTCAATGTACCATCACCACGGGGACAGGTATCGCGTGTACTTCAGATGAAAGGCTCAAGGATAATATACAAAGTATAGAGGATGGTATTCTAGAAAAGATACAAGGATTGGATGCTGTGACCTATACATGGAGTCAGGATGAAAATAGTACAACTCAAATAGGATTTCTTGCTCAGCAATTGGAAACAATCTTCCCTGAACTAGTAGCCACAGACAGTGAAGGATACAAATCTGTATTTTACTCACAAATGGTACCAATACTCACTAAGGGAATACAAGAGATATATGGATTGATGGAAGGAATATTTGAAAATCTGGAAACACAAAGAGTTCAGACAGAAGAACTCTGCGTCGGATCAACATGTATTACAGAAGAACAATTCTTGGAAGTATTTGGTTCAACAGGGCAATCTGCTTCTTTTGGACAAAGCGGACAGGACCAAAATGAAGTGGTGGAAGATATTCAAAATTCTGAAAATCAACAAATTGCACCTGAAGAGAGTGGTGAAGTATTAGAAGAATCTCAGAATCAAGAAAATAACCCAGAAATCACTTTGACTGAAACAGAATCTTCACAAGAGGAAGCTGAAATTCAGCTCATGGAAGAAACAACCCAAGAGGGAGATATGCAAAATATCGAACCTTCTAATATTGAATAAGTCTATAAAAAGCCCGCTTTTGAGTGGGCTTTTTTGTTTGTTTTTAAAAGCTTGCATTTTTATTTTTATATTGTATAATGTAGCTAAATCAAAACCCAAAAAAAAATGAAAAAGTTCTTTGTTAGTTTAATGCTTTTTGTGTCATGTTTTGGCGCTCAAGCTCAAGATGAAACTTGTCCAGAAGGGACAGTTCAATACATTGTTGCTATTACTGTTGACTACTACGGATCAGAAACAGGATTTTACATTAATGAAAATCCCGACATGATTCAGTATGATGGAGTAAATGACCCAATCTCAAACCTTGGTCCGATTGTTTATTCAATTCCCGCAGGTACTTATCCTAACTTAATTCAGGGTCAAACTTTTTTTGAAGAAGTTTGCCTTACCAATGGATGCTATTCCTTCAGTATTTATGATACTTGGGGAGATGGTATGGGATTTACAAATGGCTCATATCAGCTTTTGGTGGGGGATTCTGTAGTATTGTTTGGCGGTGGAAATTTTGGCGCCTGGGATTCACAAGTTTTTTGTGTTGATTCAGCGATCGAAATTTTACCTGTTCTTGGTTGTACTGATAGTAGTGCTTGTAACTATTATCCAGGTGCAACGGAAGATGATGGAAGCTGTTTGTTTCCTGGCTCGCCATGTGCACATGAGAATCCTCTCATTACGAATGCAGTTTTTAATGAAAATTGTTTTTGTGAAGGAAGTATTATTTACGGATGTACAGATTCACTTGCTATGAACTACAATCCAGAAGCAGCTGTTTCCGATGGTCAGTGTTATTACACACCAGGTTGCACTGAAATCTTGGCTTGTAACTACAATCCACTGGCTGATTTTGATGATGGGAGTTGCGAGTTTCTTTCTTGTCTTGTGGTTGGATGTATGGATATCTATGCAAATAACTACAATCCAGAAGCAAATACTCCAAACCTAAACTTTTGTATGTATCATGAGCCTTCGTTTGTAATTGTTCAAAATTGCAAACAGATTATGATTATTAACACAACCCCCGAAACCTTAATTGAAGGTCCCGGTGTTTGGTTCAATTGGAGTTTTGGTGATGACAGTCCTTCATTCATGTCATCTCAAGACACAATTATTCACGCTTATGGAAATGGTACATATACTATTAGTTTAGATTATGCGCAGGGATATTCACTTCAGTCTACATCTCTTGTTGTTGATGTGAATGATTTTGAATCGATTCCTATCATTTCATTTGAAAATGAAATGATAGTATGTGATCAATTTGCAGATCTGTATAGTTGGTATTGTAATGGTAATCTTATTCTTGAAACAGAAGAAAATTATCTCACGTTGGATTCTTCAATCGAGGGATATTATATGTGTAGCTTGTTTCGAGATGGTGGTTGCACTGCAACAAGTAACGAGCTTATGGTAACTTCTGTGAAAGAAGAATCTTTAATTTCAACAGTGCAAGTATATCCAACATGTATTACTGATTTTTTTACAATCGATAACTATACAGGATTTGTATCTGTGTTTGATTCTTTCGGTAAACAGGTTTTATCTCAGTATGTCTACGAAAAGACATTGGTAGAATTTTCTTCTTTTGCGTCAGGAATGTATTTTGTACAAACCGGTGCAGAAACAAAAAAGATTCTCAAAAGATGACACAAAAGCCCCTCCAAAGGAGGGGTTTTTTCTTTTTATAAAATATATTACAATATAGTTATATGAATACAGTAAAAGATTTTGGAAAGTTTGACACATCGTTTCAACAAAAAAAGAAATACATAAAATTAAAACCAACAACCTTCTTTTTTATTATAGGATTGGTAATCATACTTCTCGGTGTGAGTTTCTTCTTGTATGCAAGTAAAACTAAAACCGTGTCCCAACAAAGCGAACAAAATCTTTCTGAGGAAGAAATTCAAATTCTTACTGAAAATGTTTCCGGTCTCATGATAATACCAAAAGAAGAACCTGTTGTTTTTGTCATATCCGACGTTCAAGAACTCATTAAGCAACAACAATTTTTTAAAGATGCAATTAATGGAGATATTTTGCTTATTTTTCCAGAAGCAGCAAAGGCTGTTGTATATAGCCCGTCAAGAAATATTATTGTAAACACAGGTCCTGTAACTGCTGATAATTCTCAAATTCAAGATCAGCAGCAGTCAGCAACAAGTGAGTCGTCAAACGAATCAATTCTCCAAACTGAAAGTGGTTCAGAACAAGAGATTATTGAGTAATGTAAAGACACCCAATTTTGGGTGTCTTTTTATTAACAATCATTTTCTTAAAAAGATTCTATAATTGTATCGTGGCGTGTATTTATAGGAATAATTATTAATTTATACAATATGAAAAAAACAATACTAGTTTTTCTGCTAGCTTTTACTGTGGTTATGCCTCAGTTCAGTCAAGCTGCGACTCTCGATAACCTCATGGCAAAAATTGAACTTTTGCAAAGAGAAGTTAACGAACTCAAAAATCAACTCAAGGGTCAAGTTACTGGAGGTGCTCCAGGAGGTTTCGCTACTCCTCTCAAGCGTGGTTCAACAGGACCTGAAGTAATTGCACTTCAAAATTTTCTTTCTGAAAAAGGGTTCTATTCTGGAACTGTTGATGGAACGTTTGGTTTAGCTACTTTGAATTCATTGAATGCATATAAAAATTCAATTGGCTTCACAAGTTTTGGTTCTTCATTTGGAGGATCATGGAGAGTAATCGGTGATCCAGTGACAATGTACACAATCACAACATCATCATGTAAGGCTGATTTTGATGGAAATGGAAAAGTTGAAGTTGCTGACTATGAACTACTCCAAGATAACTTCACAACTTCACCACAAGATTCACAACTTATGTTTGATATTAAGGTTGATGGAATTGTAGATAAGTACGATGTGAAAGAGTGGATGACTCAATACGGAAAAACAAATTTCTGTATGTCATCAAATACAACAACAGCACAATGGCTTGCAAGTATCGCTGGAACACCAACAAATCCACCAGCTGCGAGTCCAACTCCAGCAGGATCAAATTGGTCAACAGAAATTGCAGGAGCAACTTCTGACAATGCTTGGCTTTGGGATTATCAAGTTAAGAAAATTACAACCTATACTCGAAGACAAATTCCGGTTACTGTAACAGGCTCAAATACATCTGATCTTATGTGGGTGACAGAACCTTCTACAAGTATGAATGTTACATTGCTTGGTCAGCAGTTCGCAGGTATTTATGATTCAGTAGAACTCAATGCTGGAAAATTGTATCTTGTTCAAAATGCAAACTTCACTTCATATAACGGATATCAATATGAAATAGTTCGAAAATTGGAATTGTATAAACCAACAGCTTCTGAAAATCAAACAACAAGTATTGATATGGCTTATGAAAAAGTTGGAAACAAACTTCAAGGTACTATTTATATTAATAAAAAACCTATCTCATCATATAACGGAGTATATCCAAAATTCTTTACCTATTTTGCGAATGATGCAAAGTGGATGATGACACTTAGAATCTTGAACGATGGACCAATTGAAAATAGTAGTATTCTTGGTGTTGCAAATAATGCACCTGAGGCAGGATATAATTTTGAAACAATTGGAGATTCTCGTCTTTCAGAAATTAATATTGTTGAGTCTGCAACATTTGCACCAACAACCCAACAGGATTACTATAATCCAACAACAAACACAATAACTCTTGAAAGTGATAAAGGACAAGTAATATGGTTCCATCTATTTTCAAAACCACCAGCAGTATTTCCAACTGGTTTCATTGGAGCAAGTGAATCAAAAACTCACGCTGCTTCATATGCTATCAATCTTCAAAGAAACGCTGCAGTGATTGTAAATGGAGACTTTGTCCCACTTGCAGAACAAGGAAATTAATTAGCTCAATAATAAAAACCCCTTAAGGGGTTTTTATTATTGAGCTAAAGTAAAACCATAGACACATTTGGCACCGTGACTCATGAGGAGTTTTCGAAGTTCTAGAATAGTTGCACCTGTGGTTGTTACGTCACCTATAATAATTATATTTTTGTTTTTAAAAAAATTTTTATCTGTGATACTAAAACATTTTGAAACATTTACTATTCTTTCATTTTTATTTTGTATCTTTACTTGAGGTTTTGTGTATCTATTTCTTATAGTATGTTTCGTGTCTATATCAAACAATGTAGGGTTTTGTGAATATAGCCCGAATGCAATTAATTCTGATTGATTAAATCCTCTTTCCTTGAGTCTTTTTGTGTGAAGAGGGACAGGTACAAGTACTGGTTTTTCTAAATTATTGAATAATTGTAAATCTTGCATTTCATCAAGTAAAACATCAAAAGCTTTTTGGGATAGAGTATGTGCAATATCTTTTTTGTTATGAAATTTTAAATTCCAAATAGCTTTTTTGACAATTGGATTTCTATAAGAAAATGCAAAAAATATATCAGATTTTTTATCTTTCCTTTCAAAAGGTATTTTTTCAAGACATCTATCACAAAGATAACTCTCATGTTTTTGATTGCAATTAACACAATGTATTGGAAATAGTGTATTAAGAAATTTCTTTAAGAAATTCATGATACAATTGTAATACATATGGCTAATATTCTTCAAGATATAACAAAAAGTTTTTCTTCATTATTTAGAAATAAATCACAAGGTAGTGTGATTGGTGTTGATATTGGTTCTTCTTCAATAAAGGTTGTACAACTAAAAACAGAAGGTGGTATTGCTGTTCTTGAGACATATGGCGCAGTTTCTTTCGGTTCTTATATTCCAAATTCGTACATAGGACAAGCTGTTAATCCGTCACACGATCAAACAATTCAAGCAATAAATGATTTAATAAAAGAGGCAAATATAACAACTCTTTCCGCGGCTGTGTCTATTCCGTCAGCTTCAAGTCTCGTCTTTCTGATTGAGTTACCTGCAACTGTACCACAAAAAGAATTTGCAAATGTAATTCCTCTTGAGGCGAGAAGATATATTCCAGTACCAATGACAGAAGTTTCAATTGATTGGTGGGTTGTTCCTCATGATGAGGTTTTTGAAGGAAATGAGGATTCTGGAGAGATTGAAAATATTAAAAAAATAAGACCTGTTCGCGTGCTTGTTGCGGCAATACACAATGAAGCACTTGGACGGTTTCAGGAAGTTGTAAAAGATGCAAAGCTTTCTTCAGATTTTTTTGAAATTGAAATGTTTTCTAATGTGAGATCTTGTATTGGTAAAGATCTTTCCAATGTTGTATTAGTAGATTTCGGAGCAGCAAAGACAAAAGTTACTGTTGTATACAGAGGAGTGTTGCAAGATTTCCACATTGTAAATAGAGGTTCTCAAGATCTTACAAGGATACTCTCAACTGGATTAAATATCCCTGTTACAAAAGCAGAAGAAGTAAAAAAGAAGTACGGAATGCTTCCAAATGAGGAATATAAAGAGTCTGAAAATATTATCGCTGGTTCATTGGAATACACCATGGCAGAAATAAACAATATTATTTTGTCATATGAAAAAAAATATAATCAAAGTATTGATAAAATAATTATTACAGGAGGAGGATCTGCACTTCCGGGACTTCTCGAATATGTATCAAAAAAATTACCTGCACCTGTTTCAAAATCACATCCTTTTTCACATGTGAAATCGCCAGCCTTTTTAGATCCAATTTTGGCAGAAGTAGGTCCTGAATTTGGTGTTGCACTTGGTCTTGCGATGAGAAAGTTAACTTCCTAATCATAAAAAAGAAATCCACTGCATTATTTCTTGTTTTCAAGATATAATAAAAATATAAATTTATGGATCAAGAATTTCAAACATCGTTTATTCCTAAAAAGACTCTTACACAAAAATCAGAAAGAACTTCTGGAGGATCTTTTGGTTTAGTGAATGTTGTTGCTTTTATCATCATGATAATTTCTCTTCTGGTTGCTGGCGGTGCTTACTTATATAGAGATAATTTGTCGAAAAAAGTTGATGAAATGAAAGTTTCTCTTGAGCGTGCTCAGAATATATTTGAACCAGAATTGCTAACTGAACTTGAAACTCTAGACAGAAGAATTCAGGCTGCTGATGAGATTCTATCAAAACATATTGCTGTATCTCCAATTTTTGAAGTTTTGCAAGAAATAACCTTACCAACAGTTCGATATATTGATTTTACATACGAAATTGATGCTATTAATCCAGAAGTCGTACATGTTTCAATGACAGGAGAAGCCGTGTCTTATGATGCAATTACATTACAAGCAGATCTTTTTAGTAATAATAGATTTATTCGAAATCCAATATTTTCAAATTTCTCTTTAAATCGAACAGGTAGTGTTGAGTTCGATCTTATGTTTGATGTTTCGAAATCACTTGTAAATTTTGAGCAGAAAGTTGAAAGAACAAGTTTGGATTAAAATATTATGCGTTTCTTATTGCCAATCATTTTTATAATAGTTGCCATCGCCGTTTTTATGGGGGTTATTTCTCCTATTTATGCAAATATTCAGGATCTTACATTGCAGGCTGAAAGTTATAATGAAGCTTTGTCTAATTCAAAGCGTCTTCAGGTTCGTCGGGATGAGCTGACTCAAACATATAACCAATTTTCTCAAGATAGTGTTAAAGCGCTTGAAGTGATGATACCTAATTCTGTGGACAATATTGGTCTTATACAAGAAATTCAAAGAATGGCTCTCCGTTTGGGTATTGTTATTAAGAATGTAAATTTTGACCCAAATCAAGTCCAGCTTGAAGATGGTGAGTTTGAAGAAGGAGCTGAAAATACAGCGGTGGTTCAACAACAAAATCAAAATCTCCCAAGAAGAGGGGCCGTTGAAGAGAATGGTCTATATGATACTTTTCTCCTCGAGTTTACAATAGAAGGTTCTTATCAGGATTTCGTTGCCTTTTTGCAAGAGCTTGAAATGAATCTTCGAATCGTGGATATTAGTAATATAAATTTTACAGCAACATCTTTGGATTCTCAGGGTTCAGTTAGTGATGTTTATGATTATACATTCACAACTAAAACATATCGTTTAATCACAGAATAAATTTATGAGTAAAACACTTAAGAAAATAATAATAATTCTAGTAATTTTTGCACTTGTTGGTGTAGGAGCTTCTTTGTTCTTGGGTGGTGAGGGTCAAACAACAAATCAACTTCAATCTTTAGGAAGTGGAACAACAGCTGCTCCTCTTACTCAAAACGCAACTACAAATACTTCAGTTGCTGATACTGAAGAAATAAATAGAGAATTCATCTCTATGCTTTTAAATCTCCAAACAATTAATCTTAATGATGACATCTTTTCAGAGCCAGCATTTCAAGCTCTTGTAGATAATACTGTCAGACTCAATCAGCCTGGAAACCAAGGAAGACCAAATCCTTTCGCTCCAATCGGTACAGATGATTTTCTATCTGGTAGAAATATGGAAGCCAGTGCTTCAGCCGCTCTCGATTCCGCGTCAGTGAGTGAATCAGTTGCTAATGATGCAGAGACTGCTTTAGATATATCAAATTCTGAAAATGTAACTGACTCAAATCCATTATTGCCATTAGGATCTATTTAGTATTATGAGTCTTATACAAGAACTTGTAACAAGAGGAGTTGTCTCGCAAGGACAAGTTGCTGATGTTGTTAGACTTGCAGATGAAAAATATAACGGAGATATTGATGAGGCTCTCGTAGCTGTTGGTGTCAATGAAGATCAATTACTTGCTTTTAAAAGCGAGTATTTTTCTCTTCCGTCAGCAACTCTTGGAAAAGAGGGTGTTGATGGAGAGGTTTTGAAACTTTTCCCAAGAGAGACAATGAGTCAATATAAAATGATTCCACTTTCCATTGAAAATGGAATTATGAATGTTGGTATCCTTAATCCTGAGAATACAGAAACTACAGACGCGCTTCAATTTATTTCTTCAAAAAATGGTCTCGGTTTTAAAATATTTATTATTCGAAAAAAAGATTACGATAAAGTAACTCAGCAATATCAGGGTTTTTCAAGTGAGGTTACAAAGGCTCTTGATGATCTTGATTCTGAAGGACCAAATGCTCCAGGTTCTGAATTTAAAGATAGTACTTCTGATATCGTTGATATCAATGCTCCAAATCAGGTTTTATCCGGAAAAAAAGAAGATGCAAAAATTGTGGAAGATGCACCGGTTATCAAAATTGTAGCTGTAATGCTTCGTCATGCAACAGAGGGAAACGCCTCAGATATTCATATTGAAAATACAGGGGCTGAAGTGAAGGTGCGTTTTCGTGTTGATGGTATTTTACACACCTCTCTTAAATTACCTCTCAATGTATATTCAGGAGTTGTTGCTCGTGTAAAAATTCTTTCAAAACTTCGCCTTGATGAAAAAAGAAGACCACAAGATGGAGGTTTTTCTGTAAAAATAAATAACAGAAAAGTTGATTTCCGAGTTTCTACATTCCCTGCTTATTATGGAGAAAAAGTAGTACTCCGTATTTTGGACCAAGAAAAAGGTGTTCGATCTCTTGAAGATCTAAACTTTAGTAGCGAACATTTTTCAATGATTAAAAAAGCACTAGATCTCCCGTATGGATTGGTTATTATTTCTGGTCCAACGGGTTCTGGAAAATCAACAACATTATACGCAATGCTCAATGCTCTTGATCGTGAAGGGAGAAATGTAGTCTCTCTTGAAGAACCGGTTGAATATCAGATTGAAGGAGTTACCCAATCTCAAGTTCGACCAGAAATAGGATACACCTTTGCTGCAGGGCTTCGGTCAATACTTCGACAAGATCCAGATGTTATCATGGTGGGAGAAATTCGAGATGCAGAAACAGCGCAGCTTGCAATTCAAGCAGCTTTGACTGGACACTTGGTAATTTCAACTCTCCACACAAATAACTCAATTGGTATTGTTCCTCGTTTGGTTGATATGGGAATCGATCCATATCTTATTGCACCAACTCTTCGGCTGGCAATAGCTCAGCGTCTTGCTCAGAGAAGTTGTGAAGATGCGACACGTGAAGTTGCAATGGACGAATCAATTCGAACTATGATCATGAATCAGTTTAAAGATCTTCCAGATCAATTTAAATCTTCTCTTGGAATTACATCAAAGGTTGTTCAAACAACATCTTCTCCGACATGCCCATCGGGAACAAGGGGGCGTATCGCGATATTTGAAATGTTTGAGATAACAAAAGAAATAGAACGAATGATTTTGGAGACTCCAACAGAACAAGATCTTTATAAGGCACTTCGAGCAAAAGGTATGATTACCATGAAAGAAGATGCACTTCTTAAATCTCTTAAGGGTGAAATACCACTGAAAGAAGTTTATAAATTCTAAAATACTATGAACAACTACGAACAAAAATTACATGATGTAATATCATATGCGTTTCGTGAACAAGCTTCGGATATTCACTTGGCATCTGAACGTTTCCCTATGATGCGTGTTTCTGGTGAATTAATACAAATTCCAAATCTTGAAGCACTTTCATTGGATGACGTTGTTTCTATTTTGGCAGTTATGGTATCTAATCATGACAAAATAGAAGATGTTTTGTTGAAACGTCGAGAGGAGCTTGATTTTGCGTATGAATTTGATCATTCTATTCGCCTTCGTGGAAGTGCTTATTTTCAGCAGGGAAGACTTTCTGTTGCACTTCGTGTTATTCCAAAAGTAAAAACTTTCGAAGAACTGCAACTTCCATCAATTTTGAAAGATTTTACAAGAATCAAGCAAGGTTTTTTCTTGATCGTTGGTCCGGTCGGGCAGGGTAAATCAACAACGATGGCCGCAATGATTGACCTTATAAATCAAGAGAGAAGAGAACATATTATTACAATCGAACAACCAATAGAGTATGTTTTTCAAGAGTCTAAATCAATTATCGATCAACGAGAAGTTGGTCTTGATACTGGCTCATTTGAATCAGCTCTTAAGTCTGCTTTCCGTCAAGATGCAAATGTGATTATGATTGGAGAAATGAGAGATTCAGAAACGATCGCTGCTGCTGTTACTGCCGCTGAGACGGGTCATTTTGTTATTTCTACTCTCCATACAAATAATGCGTCCCAAACAATTGATAGAATTATTGATTCTTTTCCAGGTGATCAACAAGAACAAATTAGAACACAACTAGCAAATTCACTCACTGGAATATTATCTCAGAGATTAATTCCAAAAGTCTCAGGTGGACTTGTTCCTGCTTTTGAACTTCTTGTGAACACAAAAGCCGTGGCGAATCTAATTCGAGAAGGAAGAACACATGAGATTGATATTCTTATCGAAACAGGAAGAGAACATGGTATGATTGATATGAGTTATAGTTTAGCAACTCTTGTTCAACAAGGACAGATAAGTGTTGATAATGCTAAACGGTATGCTTTTAATGAAAAATCTTTGTCTAGTATTTTATAAATAAATTATTATGCTTTTTACATACCAAGCACTTGACCAAGCGGGAGCAAAAAAAAGTGGAACAATCGATGCTCTCAATAAAACAGTCGCAATAAGCGCCCTCCAAAGAAGAGGTCTTATTGTTGTTTCGATTCGTGGGGAAGAGGAAAAAGGAGTTTTTCAAATGACTTTTTTTGAAAGAGTTCCTCTTCGAGATGTTGTAGTAATGTCACGTCAAATTTCAACTCTTTTTTCTTCTCAGATTTCAGCATTAAAAGCTTTTACGCTTCTTGGTACAACAACAGAAAATCCACTTCTTCGAAAACAACTTCTTCAAATTGGAAATGACCTCCAAGCAGGGTCTTCAATATCAGCAGCGCTTTCAAGACATCCTGAATCTTTCTCAAGTTTCTATATCTCAATGGTAAAGGCTGGGGAAGAGTCTGGAAAGTTAAATGAAGTATTTGATTTTCTTGCGGATTATCTTGATAGGCAGTATGAACTTACCTCAAAAGCAAGAAACGCTTTAATTTACCCAGCGTTCGTTATTGTGGTATTTATTGTGGTGATGGTTCTTATGTTCACTATGGTAATTCCAAATCTTTCAAAGCTTCTTTTGGAATCTGGACAAGAAATTCCTGTGTACACACGTGTGGTTATTGGAATTAGTGAATTTTTTGTAAACTATGGAGTGTTTATTCTTATTCTTCTTGCTGTTGTTGCTGTGTATCTTTTCTTTTCTGCACGAAAAGAATCAGGTAAGCGAGCTCTAGATCATCTCAAAATCTCAACACCGTTGATTGGAAGTTTGTATAAGAAAATGTATCTTGCTCGTATTGCAGACAACCTCCATACAATGCTTTCATCTGGTATCCCAATTCTTCGATCTATTGAAATTACAGGTGAAGTGGTGGGTAATAAAATATATTCTGATATTATGAAAAAGTCAGAAGAGGCAGTAAAAGCAGGATCATCTTTCTCAAAAGCTCTTTCTCAATATCCAGAAGTACCAGCGCTTCTAACTCAAATGATTCAGGTTGGAGAAGAAACAGGATCTCTTGGTGATATTTTAAAAACTCTTTCAGGTTTTTACAAACGAGAGGTAGACGATGCTGTTGATACACTGATTGGTTTGATTGAACCAATTATGATCGTACTCCTTGCTCTTGGGGTAGGTGTTCTTTTGGCGGCTGTTCTTGTCCCAATCTACAATATTGCTTCAGGAATTGTATAAAAATATCCACAGGTTCTTTAAAAAAGGCTTGATATAATGAAAATGTCTTAAAATTTATTAATAGATATTTAGTATTATGAATAAAAATAAAAAATCAGGATTTACCCTTATCGAACTTCTTGTGGTGGTGGCGATTATTGGTATCCTTGCATCTCTTGTGATTGCATCTTTGAACCAAGCTCGATCTCGAGGAATTGATGCTGCGATTAAAGGAACAATGTCTTCAATGCGAGCGCAGGCAGAAATTGCATATGATGATAATAATGATTATGATGGAATCTGCGGAGGAATATTACTTCCTTTAATAACAGATGTTGATTCAAAAAATGGAGACACTGTTGGGGTGGAATGTAATGCCTCTGGTCAGACCTGGGCAGCTGCTTCACGACTAACCTCGAGTACGACAGAGGGATTCTGCGTGGACCATACTGGCTTCGCTGGTACTATAACAACATCCCTTGGATCAGTTACAACTTGTCCTCAATAAAAATAAAAAATCCTCTCTTTTGAGAGGGTTTTTTATTTTTTAATGATACAATTAAAATATGTATTTTTTGCTTTCAATTTTTTCTTTTATTTTGGGAACATTAGTCGGTTCATTTTTGAATGTTGTTATTCTTAGACATGGAACCGGAATGGGGCTTGGTGGAAGGTCTCGATGTGTTAGCTCAGGAAATATTTTGAAATGGTATGAACTTATTCCTGTGGTTAGTTTTGTAATTCAAAAAGGAAGATCAAGATATACAGGAGCAAAATTATCATGGCAATATCCGTTGGTTGAAATACTTACAGGATTTCTATTTTTACTTTCTTTTCAGAATGCATTTTCGATGTTTGGTTTTTTACATGACACAGCTTTGATTATCTCTTTCTTCTTTTTCACTCTAGTTTCAATTTTTATTGTTTTAGTATCTGTCTACGATATCAAACATATGATAATTCCAAATCAGTTTATCTATCCACTGATTGGACTTTCTTTTGTTCAGCTTTTCATCTCCCTACCTTCACTCGCTTTTGAAATCCCTTCTGTTTGGCTACTTCTTTCCGGTCCAATTCTAGCACTGCCTTTTGTTTTGCTTTGGTTTGTCTCTCAAGGAAAATGGATGGGTTTTGCTGATTCAAAAGTAGCTTTGGTAATTGGGTGGTTTTTGGGTGTGTCACAAGGTTTTTTTGCAATAATTATTTCTTTTTGGATTGGCGCAGTTATTGGCGTTTTATTGTATCTTTACGCAAAAATTCTAAAAAAGAAAACAATTCACCATGTGCCTTTCGGTCCCTTTCTTCTCACAGGTCTTATTCTTAGTTTCTTGTATAATATAGACATCGGAACTTTTATTAGCCTTCTATATTCATGAGTATATTTTCATTTACAAAAAATCTGAAAGCTGGAATGACCTCGATTGAACTCGTTGTTGTGTTTAGTATTTTTGCAGCTCTTGCTGCAACTGTGCTTTTTAACTATCGAGAATTTAGTACGAATATCAAACTCCAAAATCTTGCCCAAGATATCGCGCTTCAAATTAGACAAGCACAAAATAGATCTGTATCTGGTTCTTATCCAAATTTAAATAGTGCACAACTTCCTCCTAGTATAAACTGGACTCCGAGTTATGGTTTATATTTTTCTACAGAAGAGGCGCTCAGTAATCAATTTATTTTATTTTTTGATAGAAATGATTCAGCAATTAGTGATCCTCAGCCTTTTAATTTTGGAGATAGACAAATACCACAAGGTGATATTGATTGTAATTCAACAGATATAAACTCAGAATGTCTGGATATTATTCAAATTACAACAGGGGAGAGGATTACGGATATTTGTTTAGACGAATTTAGTTATGGGAATGGAGATTGTGATTCTGCAGAAGATATCCATATTGTTTTTTCTCGACCATTAAATAGAGCTTATATTTCATATACTGGAATGCCTCAAGATGTTTTTATTTCTGATGTATCTTTGTATGTAGTATCGGTTGATGGACTATCTTCTGTTATAAGAGTAACTGCAACGGGTCAAATTATCGTTGAATAATACATGAAAATTTGTAAACAAAAATCCTATATTGAAAACAAAAAAGGCTTTACTTTGGTAGAAGTTCTTGTTTCAGTTACTTTGTTTACAGTCGTTGCTGTGGTAGGTATTTCTGCTGTGATTGTTGCAAAATCTGCATATGAAAAAAATCAAGCAATAAAAGCAACAAGTGATTCACTTATGTTTGTTGTTGAAGATATTTCTCGAACAGCACGCCTCGGGGATCTATATCGTTGTTTGCCTTCAGTGGTTCCAAGTATTAACTTGGAAGATATTGAGTCTCCTCAAGATAGTATTCCAGGTCAAAATTGTTATGGTGTGGCTTATGAGCCATTTTGGAATATGACTTCTGGAGACCCTGAGGATCAGATTATTTACGCATTTGCGCCGGTTGAAGATGATGGTGAAATTGTCGGGGCTCTTTTTGCACGTAGTTTAGACGATCAAACAGCGGGAGGTTTAATTGGTATTAATGACGGTTATTTTCAAAGAATTACTCCAAGAAATTTGAATATCGATTTAGAAAGATCAGGCTTTGATGTTGTTGGATCAGAAGGTTTTATATCACAACCTCGAATTGTTATGAGAATTCATGGGACGATTACTGAAAGAAATCAAACAACAGAGTTGTCTCTTCAGACAACAATTTCACAGCGTGCTATTCGTGTTCAACCATAATCATGTTTACAAAAATACACACAAAACAATATAGTTATGAATACAAAAAAGGATTTACCATTATCGAAGCTTTGGTGGCTATTTTTATTCTGACTGTTTCTGTAACTGCGCTGATGTCTGTAGTAACCCAAGGTATTTTTAATTCTTCATATATTAAAAATAAAGCAGTTGCAATTTCTTTAGCTCAGGAAGGCATGGAACTTGTTCGAAATATTCAAGACTCAGCTTTGTTGTCTAACGAATATGTTGATTTTGACTCATTGGCTTCAGATGTTTTTTCTCCTTGTGTTTCTAATGACGGGGTTTGTACAATTGACCCGCTCTCTCTTGAGGTTGCTTCTTGTCAGGATGAATGTCCGCTTCGTTTATCTGATACAGGTTATTTTAATTATACCTATGGAGAAGTGAGTCCTTTTACTCGTACTATTACAATGAATTCAGATACGGTTGATTCTGGAACTGTAGAGGTTATTGTGTCCTGGGTACAGGGAAATACTCCCCGCGAAGTTGCGTATCAATCAAATCTATTTCTTTGGATAGAATAAATATATGAATATCATATCTTACAAACAAGGTTTTATATCTCTATTCACAGTTCTACTCGCAACTGTGATTTTGGCTATTACGATTGGTATGTCTTCGGTTGCTTTAAAACAAATCGTACTGACTTCAACGGTTGATGATGCAAACGAAGCCTTTTATGCTGCTGATTCTGCTCTTCAATGTGCAATTATGCTTGATGTTCAAGGTATTTTCCAAGTTGGAGGTCCTGATGAAGTTTACTGTGGTTCAATAGGTCCAATTTCTATTGACGACAGTGACTCAGGTATTTTTATTTTTAATCAACAGACAAATGGATTTGAGTGGGCTAATTCAAACTGTACTCGAGTTCGTGTGGAAAAAGATGCTGCTGCGACTCAAATTGAAGCACTTGGATATAATGTTACCTGTGACCAAGTTGGGCAAAGTCCAAGAACTGTAGAGCGTGCCCTACGGGTAAGATATGGAAATTAATCCATATTCAAATCTATTGAAAAATGCTATAATCTCTTTGTGAATAAGGCTGAAATCGAAAAAAGAATGAATAAATTGTATGATCTTGTTCGGTATCATGCTGATTTGTATTACACAAAAGATACACCTGAGATTTCAGATGAGTCATACGATTCTCTCCTTGAAGAGCTTCGACTTCTCGAAGAAAAACATCCTGAGTATAAACAAAATAACTCACCAACCTCACAAGTTTTTGGTGAGGTTATTGATAGTTTTCAAAAAGTAAAACACAAATACAAGCAATGGTCATATGACAATATTTTTGATTATCAAGATTTGATTGCTTGGGAAGAGAAAATCAAGAGATTTATTTCAAAAGAAGAAGGTCTTGAAAATGAAAAACTTGAATACGTGACAGAACTTAAAATAGACGGACTTAAAATTATTGTCGAATATCGGGACGGTTTTTTGATACAGGCTCTTACTCGAGGAGATGGAGAAGTTGGTGAAGATATTACTCATAATGTAAAAACTATTGAAAGTATTCCTCATAAACTTACGAAACAAATTTCAGGTATTTTTGTCGGTGAGGCATGGCTCTCAAAAAAACAATTTGAAAAAATAAATAAACAAAGAGAAAAAAATAATGAACCTCTTTTTGCAAATCCAAGAAATGCCGCAGCTGGAACTCTTCGTCAGCTCGATTCCTCTATTGCTCGAGAAAGAAAATTAGATTCTTTCTTTTACGATATTAATGAGGTTGAAGGAACTGAGAATCCAGATACACAAATGGATCAATTACAACTTTTGCGAGAACTTGGTTTTCAAACTGAGCCTCATACAAAACTTTGTGCAACAAAAAATGATATTCAAAAATTTTATCTAGAGTGGTCTTCTCAAAAACAAAGTCAACAATTTAATATTGATGGAATTGTTATTAAAATAAATTCCAAAAAAATTCATAAGGCACTTGGATACACAGCAAAGGCTCCTCGTTTTGGTGTTGCATATAAACTTCCCGCTGAAGAAAAAACAACAATAGTAGAAGATATTGATGTTCAGATTGGTAGAACTGGCGCACTGACTCCTGTTGCTCATCTTAAACCGGTCTTAATTGACGGTTCCATGGTTTCAAGGGCCACTCTTCATAACCAAGATGAAATTGATAGGTTAGATGTTCGAATAGGTGATACTGTTGTTGTGAAAAAGGCTGGTGATATTATTCCTGAAATTTCTCGAGTTCTCTTGGAACTTCGAACTGGAAAAGAAAAGAAATTTAATATTGAAATTTTTGCAGAGCAAAAAGCTTGGACTATACACAAAGAAAAGACTGGAAAAGAAGAAAGTAGCGCTTGGTATATTTCTTCAGAAGATAATGATGAGGTTCAGATTCAAAAAATAATTCATTTTGTTTCAAAGAAGGGTTTTAATATTGTTGGTTTTGGAAAAGAATATGTAAGAACTTTTTATCAAGAAGGCTTGATATCTTCGATGGAGGATATTTTCACCTTACAAGCAAATGATATTTTGAAGCTTCCAGGTTTTAAGGAAAAATCCGTAACTAATCTTTTAACCGCAATTGAACATTCAAAAAAAATATCACTTTCAAAATTTTTATTTGCTCTTGGAATACGGCATGTTGGAGAAGAAACAGCTGTTTTACTAGCTGAAAAATTTAAGACAATTTCGGACCTATCTCAGGCGCACTTTAACCAGCTTGTTGCGATTGACGGAATTGGTGATGTTGTAGCTCAAAGTATCGTTGAATATTTTGATACAACTGATCTTTCAAAAATCCTTTCATTTGTTTCTTTTGAGAAAGAAACAAAAACTTCAAATCTGTTGTCTGGAAAAACAATCGTTGTCACTGGGACTCTTCAAGATTTTGGAAGAGATGAAATAAAAGAAGTTATAAGAAATAACGGCGGAACTATTTCTTCTTCTGTTTCTAAAAACACTAGCTTTGTTTTGGTTGGAGAAAAGCCAGGCTCTAAAAAAGAAGATGCGGAGTCGCTCGGAATTCAAATAATTTCTGAACAAGAATTTAAAAAACTTATTTCTTAAATTTGATATACTAGATAGTATAAAATTATGAAGCACGAAAATAACTTTTTCATGTATGCAATAGCGTCTGCATTTCTCATGGTATCAGGAATGATGCTTATTTCGGATGCTTCATATAAAAGAAATCTTAATCTTTCAGCAAATATTGTTTCTGTTACAGCTATTGTTCCTGAAAAGGAAACATATAAACCATATTCAATATCAGGCTCTATTACTGGTTTGGATGAAAATTCAAAACAGGTTGTAAAAGTTTCTTTGTGGCGTGAAGGTGGGGATGGTATTATGAAGCAGATTGATTCTCTGCAGTTAAATGAAACAACAGGATTTTCTTACTCATTTGAAAATCTGCGAGCTGGGTTATATGCTCTCAAACTCGAACCAAGTGATGGGGTAGATGTTTTGGAACCAAGGGCATTTATTCAAGGTATTTCTGAAAGTTCACATATTATGTTTATCTCAACCACGCCGGAATATGTAAACTATATCGCTCCTAATTTCACAGTTTCAGAGACTTTATAAGGGTATCTTGCGCTTATAAGTCATACAAACTATACTTATCACCATGACACATGAAGAAATAAAAAAGCTCGGTTTCCTTGCTCGAATTGAGGTTTCTGAAGAAGATACTGTCCGCTTTGCGGGAGATATGGATAATATTCTTAACTTTTTAAAGCAGATTGAATCTGTTGATGTTTCAGATGTTACTCCAGTACATCGTTTTAAAAATGTTTCTCGGGAAGATGAAAATCCGTATGAAAAAGGTCAATTCTCTCAAGATCTTTTGGCGGAAGCTCCAGATGTGCAAGATGGTTTTATTAAGGTAAAGAAAATTCTCTAAATATGGAAATCGATATTCTCAAACTTACTGTAGCAAAAGCTCATGAAGATATGAAAGCAGGTCTTTATACTCCAAAAGATTTGTTTTTTGCTTGTAAAAAAAATATTGATGAAAGAAATGATTCAATTAATGCATTCCTTGAGGTTTTTGATGATGCAGAAGAAATGGCAATAAGGGCGGGTGAGATGTTTCAAAATGGAACAGCAACTCTTATGACTGGAATCCCTGTTTCTTTGAAAGATAATATTTTATACAAAGGTCATCGAGTGAGTGAATCATCAAAAATTCTTGAAGGATACAAAGCTCCGTATGATTCAAAAGCAGTTGAAGAGCTTAAAAAAGTCGGCGCTGTGATTATTGGACGAACAAACATGGATGAATTTGCTATGGGTTCTTCAACAGAGTCAAGTGCGTATGGAATTACAAAAAACCCATTAGACGAAACAAGAGTTCCAGGGGGTTCTTCAGGTGGAGCGGCGGCAAGTGTTGCTATGGGTGGATGTCTTGTTGCTCTTGGATCTGATACAGCGGGATCTGTTCGACAACCTGCAGGTTTCTGTGGAGTTGTTGGACTGAAGCCAAGTTATGGAACTGTTTCCCGAAGTGGGCTTATGTCTATGGGATCTTCACTTGATGTTATTGGACTACTTGGAAAAACAGTTGAATGTGCACGAGCTGCATATGATGTGATTGCTGTAGCTGATTCACTCGACGGAACTTCTGTTTCAGATGAAATGAGAAAAGCTGTTGTTTCAAAACCAGTTACAAAAGTCGGTATTCCAAGAGCCTTTGTGCAAATGGAAGGAGTCACAGAAGAGGTGAAGCAGAGATTTTTTGAAACTCTTGAAAAACTAAAACAAAATGGATATGAAGTTGTTGATATTGAACTTCCTCATATTCACTACTCGCTTCCGACATATTACATCGTAATGCCTGCTGAGGTTTCAACAAACCTTGCGCGGTATGATGGTGTAAGATTTGGGCTCTCTGTTCCAGGAAAGAATCCAGATGAATCATATATGAAAACTCGAGAGGCTGGATTTGGGAGAGAAGTAAAGCGAAGAATCTTGCTTGGTACTTATGTGCTTTCTCATGGATATGCTGATGCATACTATAATAAGGCGATTAAGGTACGTCATAAAATTACAAAAGAAATTGAAGAAGTTCTTAAAACTGTGGATGTTATTGTAACACCAACATCGCCAGCACCAGCATTTCAGTTTGGTGAAAAACAAGACCCTCTTCAATTGTACGCTGCTGATATTTTTACTGTACCAGCAAATATTGCAGATATTCCAGCGATTTCGATTCCAAACGGAATGAATAAGCAAAATCTTCCGCTTGATATTCAAGTCATGGGTTCATATCTTCATGATCAAGATATGCTCTCGTTTGCTCAAAAACTCGAACAAATAATTTCACAATAGAAAACTTTTTACATAGCTCCATGATATAATGGAGCTATGTTTAATTCTGGTAACTTTGAACCAACATATTTAAATGTCGAATACCTCTTCTTCTTGGTTTATAGACTTTTTAAAGGAATTGTAAATTTCTTTAAGGGGCTTTTTACTGGTTTTAGTGGAGAGTCGAGATTTCTAAAATTTTATACAAGCACTGGAGGTGAAGGGAACTGTAATCCATTTCTTGGTGATATTTGTTCTTCTACTACCTCTGGAGATGTTGGTGGTATTTCTTCTTCTGGAGCGGCTGCGTTTGGAATGGGGCTTCGTGTTTTTCTTATAATCCTCATCCTTCTTCTTTTGTGGGTGATTATCTACTCGTATCGTGAATGGAAAAAAGTAAAAGACGCATCGGATAAACATATTGAAGGTTTAATACCTATTGAAACACCAGAGCAAAAAGAAAATAAACGATGGAAACATGTCCAAGAGTTGATTGCAACAAACAATCCGAATGATTGGCGAATGGCAATTCTTGAGGCGGATTCAATGCTTGAGGATTTGACTATTGCAATGAACGTGCCCGGTGACACACTTGGGGAAAGACTCAAGGCTATTGAACCAAGTGATTTTCTTACACTTCAAAATGCTTGGGAAGGTCACAAGGTGCGAAATCTTATCGCTCATCAGGGAAGCACCTTTCAGCTTGATCAAAGAACAGCCTTACAAGCTGTGAAGAATTTTGAAGTGGTATTCCGAGAGTTTGAGGTGATTTAAAAATAAAAAAGAAAAACACCTATTTCAAATAGGTGTTTTTCTTTTGGCGCAGTCGACGAGACTTGAACTCGCAACCTCCCGCGTGACAGGCGGGTGCTCTAACCAGTTGAGCTACGACTGCATTTGTAACCTTGGGTAACATTATACTAGCATATTTACTCGTATTTTGTCACTTGTGTCGAGGGAGAGAATTGAACTCTCGACCTCAGCGTTATGAGTGCTGCGCTCTAACCATCTGAGCTACCCCGACGTCTATATTGTAGGGAGAGGCACTTTGGGGTGTCACTCCCATATTTTATTTGTGCGAATATTGTATTTGACAAAACTCGCATTGTTGCGGGATCTGGACTCGAACCAGAGTCTTCAGGTTATGAGCCTGACGAGATACCACTTCTCTATCCCGCTATATAATTTACTTTGCAAAACAGGGAAGCTTGGTAAGACTCAAAACCTGTCAGGTTATTCGCTCTTATGATTTCCTTTCGGAGATACCACTTCTCTATCTTGCGATATTTACATACCTTTCGGCACGTCACACACTATAGCATAAATGACATTTTATGCAAATTTTATTATACCCATTTCCATAAGTCCTGTTATACTAGAGATATTAATATAATAGTAATTTTTTTATGTATTACAACGTTGATTTACTTGCGATACTCGCAGCTGCATTTGGGTCTTTGGTATTAGGATGGCTTTGGTATTCTCCAAAGGTTTTTGGTACAGCGTATCAAAAACTACAACCACATATTAAAAGAGAAGTTTCTCCAGAGCAGATGAAAAAAGAAATGATTCGTGGAATGATTGTTATGTTTATTGCAAACATGATTCAAGCTTCTGTTTTATATTTTCTTGTCTTTATCACACGAGCAGGATCAGTTGCACAACTTATGACAATTGTGTTCCTTACTTGGGCAGGATTTAATCTAACAGGAATCTCTGTTGATACTGTATGGAAAGGACAATCTCCAAAACTCATCATTATCGACGGATTCTTCTCGCTATTCTCAAGTGTCTTAATGATGTTTATACTTCTTCTTATTCTTTAAAATATATACATTGAAAAAGCTGGCCAAATGAGTTAGTATAGGAAAGTTGTTTCAACAACAAAAAGGCTAGGAATGAAGGAGGGGTGTTTACTTGGTAGCAGTAATTCACTTAAAGAGTGCGTAACAGCCCACCTCTGGACTTAGCCTTTTTCCTTGGCCGTTGTAGCTCAGCTGGTAGAGCACTCCCATGGTAAGGGAGAGGTCTCGGGTTCGATCCCCGACAATGGCTCAATATTTATGCAACATTCTTGGGAACGGGAATATATAAACCCCACATTTATTTCAAAAGATGGGAAGCCTCAAGAGGACTTTCTCAAGTTTTTGAAGTGGGTGAAAAAGAATAGAGTGCGAGAATTGGAAGGTTCGAGTATTCTTGATGCGGGTTGTGGTACAGGAAGAAACGCATTTTATTTGGCAGAGAAATATGATGCAAAAGTTGAAGCATTTGATTTTGCAAAATCTGCAATTTCTTTTGCAAAAGAAAACTTTCCTCATCCGCTTGTTTCTTTCTCTGTTCACAATATGAAAGATACATTTTCATATTCTGACGAAAGTTTTGATTTTGTCTTTGACATCATGGCCTCATTTTCACTTTCTCACAGCGATAGGGAAATTTATCTTCAGGAACTCCGCAGAGTTTTGAAACCAGGTGGACTTATGTATGTACGCACACTCGCAAAAGAGGGTGACAAAAATGCGCAGTTTTTGATCAAAAATAATCCAGGAAAAGATCCTGATACATATATTCATCCAACGCTTTTGTCACAAGAAAAAGTTTTTTCAGGTCCAAGTTTTAAAAAAGTATATGAAAAATATTTTGAAGTAGTGTTTATGGAACGAAAAGCGGGTATCAAAAATTTGACGGACAGTCATATAAAAGAAATTATTGGAATGTGTATTTAAGAAAAATATAAAGTAAAAATATGAAAGAAAATTTCCCAAAACCAATATCACATACTATTGAAAATAAAAATAACGATTCAGGGGAAAATACTAATCAAAAAAGCCTATTTAGAAAATTTGCTCCACTTGTCGGAGATGCTTTTTTGATTGGGGGAATGGCCCTGTATGCTGATGGTGAATTTGAATCGTATCAAAACTCTCGACACAAAGAGGAATTTGATAGAACTCAAAAACAAAAAATAGAACTTACACAAACAGAAACTGAATCTATTGCGTCTAACTTTCTTGAGAAAGATCTTGGAGTAAAAAATGAAAAGATTTCTCGAATACAAGAGTTAATTCAAGTTATGACTGAACAAAAAGAGAATGGTGAGGTGGATACCGAAATTTTGCTTGAGATTCAAACATTAGCACAAGAAGTTGTTGAAAGTCATGATGGTTTACTATCTCAAGAAGGTTTGGAATCAATAAAAGAAATGAGTGAGGGAATTGAGAAATTTTTTGAAGCAGAAGCGATTAAAAAAATGGATTCATCAATCAGTAACATTGCTCATTTTTTAAGTGAACAAGATCAGTTTTTGGAAACATCAACAGAATATCCAAAGGCGATTAAAAAAATTCTTGAGACGATTGATGAATATTCTAATGTGTTCGCTGAACATTTTATTTCTCCCAAGGTGACAGAAGAACAAATGAAAGCTCTTGATGTGTGGTTGGGACAAGAACCTGGACATGATCAAAATATGAAAAATAAATACCTTGCCTTGCTTTCTATGAGAAATTCAGGAGATCTTCAAGATTTTTTTTCTGGACTAGGTCAAAAAATGAATTCAAGTTTAATTTATTCAAAATATAAAGAAGTTTCACTTAAAAATTATGTTGAATACATGGAGAAAAACATGCGGGGTGTATTTGAAACAAAAACAACAGCAGAGATTGCTGAAATGATGCAGGAAACTATGGGTACAACAGATAAAGAAATTGCTATTTCAATATCGGTTGTTGATGGTTTAGCTCGAAATGTTTTTATGAATATTTTCACAGCAGATAATACTGAGGCAAAACTAGAAATTGTTGATTATGTTGAGAAAAGTAAAGCAAGTGATGAAAACAAAAAAAATATTATTTACAAAATTGATAATTTTTCTCAAAAGATAAGTACTATTGTTGAACAAAAAAATACCGCCCAAAAAACAATATCTTGGGAAGATGCCTTGGAACAATCTAAATAATAAAATTCTATACAATCCATGAATAAAGAGGAAATCCAAAAAAAGATAGAGATACTTGAAAGTGAAATGTCTTCACCGCATTTTTGGTTTGATAAAAATACCGCTCAAGCAAAAATCAAAGAACTCCAAGAACTCAAAGATGAACTTTTGGGTGTTGGCAAGTATGACAAACTCGGATCGGTGATTACTATTTTTGCTGGTGTGGGAGGTGACGACGCTGAAGATTTTGTTTCTATGCTTTATAAAATGTATTCAAAATATTGTGATGGAAAAGGTTGGCAGCAGAATATTTTAAATGAAAGTGAAAATAATAATGGAGGATACAGAAGTATCACTCTTGAAATTCCCAATAAAAATTCTTATGGAGTTTTGAAAAATGAATCAGGAGTTCACAGACTTGTCCGAATCTCTCCGTTTAATGCACAAGGAAAAAGACAAACCTCTTTTGCTATGGTAGAAGTTGTTCCGTTGATCGGTGATACCGAATCTTTTGTTTTGGATGAAAAAGATTTAAAAATTGAATTTGCAAAATCAGGCGGTGCTGGAGGACAAAATGTAAACAAAAGAGAGACAGCAGTGCGGATTGTTCACACGCCAACAAATATTTCTGCAGGATGTCAGAGTGAGAGAAGTCAGGAGGCAAACAGAGAAAAAGCAATGAATCTTTTGAAAGCAAAACTCGTGAAAAAATTTGAAGAAGATAAAAAGAAAGAAGAAGCAGGACTTGCGATTTCAAAGACGGTTGAGATTGAGTGGGGGAATCAAATTCGAAACTATGTTTTGCATCCTTATAAGCTTGTTAAGGATCTTCGAACAGATTTGGAAACAAGTAATGTTGACGCTGTACTCGCTGGGGATATTGAGGGATTTATTCAAGCGGAAAGAGAACTCTAAAATTAAAAGCCCAAAAGGGCTTTTTAGTTGAGTGAAAATTTTATTTTTAAGACTCCCCAGATTGCGTATTTAGGAATCATGATTTGGAATTTGTTTTTGGTAATCCAATTTTTGCACTTTTTTGCTTTGGACATGGTTTTGAAATTTTCTTTATTATACAATAATTAAATAATATTAACAAGTATTTCTTATATTGCTTGCGAGTTATCTATAAATAGTTACCATAGTATGTATGGATCATCTTTTAAGGAATAGAAAATCTAAAGAAGAGCTTCTGGCTCATCTTGAACAAGAAACCTTTAAACGAAAGACTATTTCGTTTTATCGCTATGTCAAAATTTCCGACCCAAAAGCTATGAGAGATATGCTTTTCGAAAAACTTGAAAAATTAGGTTGTCTTGGAAGAATATATGTTGCTCATGAAGGTATCAATGCTCAAATGAATGTTCCAGAATTCAATTTTGAAGCTTTCGATTATTTCATTCAATCAATTCCAGAATTTAGAGATGTGCCTTATAAGGTTGCTGTTGAGGAAAAAGGAAAATCTTCATTCTTGAAACTTACTATCAAGGTTAAAGAAAAAATTGTTGCAGATGGTTTGAATGATGAAACTTTCGATCCAAGTAATACTGGTGAGTATGCAACAGCAGAAGATGTGAATGACATGATTGATAGAGGTGTGACAGTGATTGATATGCGAAATGCATATGAAGCAGAAGTTGGTCATTTTGAAAACGCAAAAATTATGCAGGTTGATACTTTTCGAGAACAACTTGCAAAGGTTGAAGAAGAATTTAAAGATGACAAAAACAAAGAAGTTCTTCTGTACTGCACTGGAGGTATTCGATGCGAAAAGGCAAGTGCATGGATGAAGCATCAAGGATTCCAAAATGTAAAGCATATTAAAGGAGGAATTATTGACTACGCTCATCAGGTTCAAGAAAAAAAACTTCCAAACAAATTCAAGGGAAAAAACTTTGTCTTCGATCAGCGTCTTGGTGAACGTATATCTCCAGAAATAATTTCAAATTGTCATGTGTGTCAGAGTGCGAAATCAGATGATCACTTTGATTGTAAGAATAAGTACTGTAATCGATTGTTTATTTCCTGCGAGTCATGTTTAGAAAAACACAAGGGATATTGCGGAACCACTTGTAAGATTCTTGATGGAAAACCAAGATGGATACAAAAGCTGTTTATCTTGAAACCAAAGCAGTCAAAAAATGGAGTGTTTAGAAAAAGATATTTTAGAACTAAAAAATTAGCATAATTATGGAAATCAATATACATACACAAGAAGAACAAGATTTGAGAAAGAGTCTTGCAGAGCGAACTGATGCAGAAGCGATGAGAATGCATCGATATCTTTCAATGTCAGATTTGGCTCGAACTCCTGGAAGTCCGCTCCATGAAATCGTGAGACGAGTACAAGAAGTTCCAGCACTTGCTGGACTTGATATTATTCAAATTCCAGAAATCGTTCCTGCTGAAATCACTTTTGATCTTTTTGATTTTCCTCTCGATCACGTCGCGCGAAGTACTTCTGATACATATTATGCAAACGACACTCACATTCTTCGAACACACAATACAGTGTCTTGGTATTACTATTTCCACAATCAAGATGTAATTGAGCGAGCAAAGCGAAAAGAACATCTTGGTGCACTTTGTTTTGGAAAAGTGTACCGAAAAGATGAAATTGACCGAAGACATATGAATGTTTTTCATCAAATTGATGGTTGGAAACTTATTCCAAATGAAGAAGGAATAATGCCCCTAGACGAACTCAAAAGAGTTCTTTCAGAAATTGTAGAAACTGTATTTGGAAAAGAAACAGAATATAGATTTTTGGATGATACATTTCCATACACAGATCCATCAACTCAAATTGAAGTAATGGTGAACGGACAATGGGTTGAGATTCTCGGTGCGGGAATGGTAAAACCATCAGTACTTAAAAAAATGGGAATTGAAGGATATAACGGGTGGGCGTTTGGTTTTGGACTGGAACGTCTTGCGATGCTTTCGATGGAACTTCCTGATATACGACTTCTTTGGTCAGATGATGAACGAGTTAAAAAACAACTTGTTCTTGGAATAAAGTTTCAAGAGGTAAGTAAGTATCCACCAGTGGTTCGAGATATCTCATTCCTAGTGGATACGAAAGATTTTCAACCGAACAATTATTTCGACCTTGTTCGAGATGTTGTGGGGGATACTGCAGAAGAAATGGCTTTGATTGACGAGTATGAAAATGCTGCAAAATTTGGAGAAGGGAAGAAAAGTTACGCATATAGAATTACATATCGCTCACTTAATAGAACCCTTACAGATGAAGAAGTGAATTCACTTCATAAGAGCCTTGAAGAAAAAACAAAAGAAATACTACATGCAACAGTGCGATAAAAAGAACCCCTCTAAAGGGGTTCTTTTTATCCCCAGTTTAATTAAAAAAATCCTTCTATAATTAAACTATTATAAGTTTATAAGCACTGTATATAAGTTTTTATGATTAAAAATATGTTTAGCGAAAAAGTGTCTACAAGTAAGAAGACACTTACTGCTGTATTTGTGGTAGGGGTTTTGTTGTTTTCTGCTTTGGTTATTAATTCTATCCAACAGAAAACAAACCTTCAGGCTCAATCTGGTTTTTTGGTTCGAACCCTTTCTAATTTACTAGGAAGTAGACTCGATCCGCTAAAAAATATACCAAATGATAACTTAACATTTTCTTCTGAATCAGCACAGCAGAATAACTCCATTCTTTTTACAGAAGAAGGTCAGCCAATTATTGATTTTAGTAATTTGGATAGTCTCAAAAACTCATCAGCTACTGCCTCTGGTTCTGGCTCTTTCGTCTTACCAGAAGATAAAGATCCTCTCGGGGTCAATTCCTATATTGTTACGTTTAAAGCAGATTCAATTGCAGAAAAAGCAAAAAATGTTTTAGCTTCACAAGGAAAAGAAATTTTACCTGGTGAAAAAAATAAAGAAGCGCTAAAACAAGATCTTCAAAAAATTAAACCTCAAATTGATTCTCAAAAAACACTTATTGCAAATCAGCAAAATGGACTACTTACAAAAGTAGGTTCTGAATTTGGTGATGTTAAAAGTACACGAGGATCAGTGAAAGTTTATAATGATGGGCAAAAAGAAGTTACAGTGCGACAACTTAAATCTACCATCAATGCGGTTACTATTTCTAACGTAACCGAAGATGAAATAAAACAACTTACTCGAGGTGTCTCAAATATTGAAAGAATCGAGAAAGCTCAACTAATTACTGCAGACCTTACTGATACAGCAGAAATTATTAATACAGAACAATTACAACAGTACTTAGGTGCAAACGGAGTTCCTCTCACTGGACAAGGAACAATTATTGGAGTTGTTGATACAGGGGTGGACTACACTCATCAAGATCTTGGTTCTTGTAGTTTTCTTCTTGAGGCTGGCTGTAAGGTTGCTTATGGATATGACTTTGTTAATAATGATCTAGATCCTATGGATGATCAGGGACACGGAACTCACGTTGCTGCAACCGCTGCTGGTAATGGTTACTACACTCAATCTAATGGAAATACACAACCACTTCTCGGAATCGCTCCAGATGCAACAATCTACGCTTTTAAAGTTCTAGGAGCTAATGGATCAGGATCAAATCTTGGTGTTATTGCAGGTATGGAAGCTTGTGTGGATCCAAACGGTGATGGGGATATTTCTGATAGAGTTACTGTTTGTACACTAAGTCTTGGTTCTACTAATGGTAATCCAACAGATGCAACTTCACTTGCGGCAGATGCTGCTGTTGATGCGGGGGTTATTATGACAATCGCAGCTGGAAATGATGGCCCTGGCCCTGAAACAATTGGTTCACCGGGAACTTCAAGAAAAGCTATTACTGTAGGTGCTGCTTGTAAACCTTCTCAGGTTGGAAATGACGCTCTTTGTAATGAAGCAGTTGCTTCGTTTTCTTCACGTGGCCCAGTAATTTTTAGTGAAAATGGGCAAAACTTGTCTATCAATAAACCAGATATTGTTTCTCCAGGTGTTTCAATATGTGCAGCACAATGGGGTGACTGGATGCAAGGAAAATCATGTCTCGGGGATAATCAACATATCGCCATTAATGGTACCTCAATGGCAACTCCAACAGTTGCTGGACTTATGGCATTGTTAGCTCAAGCACATCCTGAAAAAAGTGTTGCTGAATTAAAAGAAGCATTGATGACAAGCGCAACAGACTTGAATCTTCCTGTCGGGGTGCAAGGGCAAGGTTTAGTTGATGGAGAAGCCGCTCTGGAAACACTTGGAATACCAAATGCATTTGTTCAAATTCAAGGTTTGCCATTCAATGTTAATGATACTCAAAATACTCAAACTGCTAGTTATTCAAAACAACTGACTTTGACGAATATTTCAAATACACCTCTTAATCTTACTGCTACCCGTGTAACTTCAAATGCAGGTGTTGATCTTACATTTCCTGGAACTGTTTCTATTCCTGTCGGTGGTCAACAAAATTTCAACATCACTATGGGTATTGACCATACTCAAGCAATATCTGGAAATGCTAAAGAAACTATTAAGTTAATGAATGGTTCAGAAAGTGTAAATCTTACAATTTCTAGAAAAACACCAGATTATCTTACAACAAATAAAACAAAGCTTGATTTTGGATTATTCCATGCGTCTCAAACAAATTTTAGTGGGACACAGTCTGTTCAATTAACAAACAGGATGAACTTCCAAGGGGGAACATATAATGTTGTGATTGATAAATCCCTCATTCAAACTCCTCATCAAGATAATATTACTGTTACACCTTCTAGTTCTCAGATTGTCTTAAGTGCTGGACAACAGACTATGCTTAACGTAGCAATGAGTGCTGTATCTGTAAATGGTAATACACTTCCTAATAAAGAATATAAAGTTATATTGAAACTTGTTTCTGACAAAGAAACTATCCCTATTGAACTTACTGTCTTTAGAGGATATAGCTTTGAATTGTATTATGGAAATGTTGTACCTGATGTGGCTACTGTGTCTGGATCAACATGGCAGTTTTCTTATGTTCCAAATCCACAAGCACAAAGCATGATATTTAAGACTACTCAACAAGGTCCTTATCACGCTATTGGTATTTACAGAGATACTCAATCTGGATTTCAAAGATTAACAACTATTTATCAACATGATATTGGACTCAACGGAAGCACTGGAGTTGTGACCTATGATATTTCAAAAAATAAAGCAGAGCATAGAATAGAAAATACTTACTCTGGTAATACCTGTATGTTTAGAACTATTCCAGATACTGGTGAGTGGACAAAAGGACTAGCCTCTTCAGGTGGAGGAAAAATTGCTGTTGAATATAATACAATCCCTGAAAATATGCACTTCTCTTTGATTTGTGGGGATTTGATGCCTGCGAATGATAGAATCATATTTTCTCAGATTTATCTGACTGAAGGGTTAAATCAAGATTTTTCTTTGAACGATAATACTGCAGATATATCAACTCGATATATGTATGGTTTTGACAATAGAGAAGGAGAAGACACATTATCTCTTGGGGTTAATACTTGTAATTTCAGATCATTTAGAGAAAATGGCGAAGTCGATAGTAGATATAATTTCTGTAATTTTTGGCAATATGAAGGAGGCGGATTAAATATAGAAGAGGGTGGAAGTGCTATTATTGAGGTGCGAAGTCTTCATACTGATACACCAGAAACAGCAGAAGTTCCTTCTTATCCAGCCTTTCGTATTCATGCATTGAGCGGAACAGGAACTCCTGCTGATGAATATATGTACGCTACTCCTGAAATGTTTGGAACTTCTGAGAAAATGTTTGCTTGGGCTCCAGCTATGACAGGTGCGCTTACCACAAATCAATCAACTTTAAATTATTATCAAACACACAAAATTCCACTGGTGAATGATGATTTCATAACAGTAGGAACTGGTCCTGTTGTTGATACATCTTCAATAAAAGCTTTTAAAGATGATTTTGGTTTTGTTTCTGGAAGAGATGCTAGCTACTTCAGTATGTATAGATATGCTGATGGATCTACGGAATCTGCAATGTCGCCAAATCCAAACCCGACAAAGGCAAGAATTAATTTCTTTAGAAATGGTCAACTTGTAAAAACTGTAACTCCTAAAATGGATAGTTTCTTTGAAATGGCAGGTTCAAATATTCCAGATGAAGAAGGAGACCTCAAAGGAAATAATTACGGAGGGCCGGTTGTTGGAGACTATCGAATTGAAATTGATAGAATAGGTAAATTTAATGGGCAGGAACAGGACGGATTTTTCTCAAGCGAGCTAGAGTTTGATATTTCTTCAAATATTGTTGACTCAACTCCTCCATTTATAAAAACTATTCAACTTGTTCAAGATGGAATTTTGCAAAATAACTTCGACCCCCAAAATCCGGGAACTTTGCGTCTATATGTTGATCCAGGTAAAGGTATTCAATCTCACAACTTAACAGCAAATTCTGTAGGAGCTTACGATATCTCATTCATGAATGACTCCATTGCTACTATCGCAGTTTTTGCAGGAGACTCATACAGTCAATTAACTCCTTTACCTACCCCTCAATTAACAGATGGTTACTACGCAGTTGATCTTAGTTCTCTTGTTGCGGCTCCTAATGAGTACAAATATTTTAGAGTCGAAGTACAAGATCTTGCTGGAAATAAAATTAAATATAATTTTGCTACTGAGGTAGGTGAATCACTTACAATGGAAGGTATTGCAGATGAGTTACTTTTGGTTTGCGTTAAAAGTAACCCTCTAGTTACTTACTCTCCAGTTACTCCATTAGTAATTGCAGGTGCGCCGTATATCACATTTGATATGTCGATAAAAAATCAAGATTCTCCAGCTTGTGCGCCTACTGCACACACTGTTACTCTTAAATCAAGTCAATATCCTCCACTTAATAGTAATACTCCGGGTAGTCCAAAAATTAGAATGACTCCATGGAGTAGTGCAATTTCTCAAACTTTCCCTACGACTACAAGTTATGTGTACACAAATCCTTATAATCCGGGTGCTACTGTAGTTAGAAAAATTGCTGTAAGAGCTGATGTGGGGCTTGCTAACGGAAATTATCAAATTGGTGCAAATGTAAAAGAGGGACAAATTTCATCTACATCACCATCTACAGAATTAACCAATCTATTTGTTGATGTTGGAGTTGTTTCAGATGATCCAATTGATACACCAACTTGTACACCAAACACAACAAACGTTACACTGAATCCTTCGCAGTCTACAATCGACTCAGGTGGTCCTGTAACATCATTCGGATTTACAATTACAAACAATGACTCAGCTCCTTGTTCACCTTCAAGCTTCTCTCTAGCATTTGATACCGATCAATTCCCAGCATCAATATCTGGAACAAAGAAGATTCGAGGTAGTGCGACAAATACGAGTTCATTTACAACAACAGAGTTTACGATTGCAAGTGGTTCATTAAATCCTGGACAGTCTTACACTGGAACAGGGTACCTTCGAGCTGATACCTATTTCCCAAATGGTTCATATCAAATTGGAGCAGTGCTTACTGATACAACAAACAATCAAACTCAAACAGTTCCTATGACTGTGGTTGTGAATGGGGCTGAAACAGAAAATCCAACAGGGGGAACATGTACAAGAAACCCTGCTACCGTTACCCCGATTGGTCTGATTGCTAGTCATCCAAATACAGAACTTACAACAAAAGCATACCAACTATCAATCACAAATAATGATAGTACTGGTTGTCCAAATACAACATTCAAAGTACTCATTACAGAACCGCTGGATGGATTTGGTTTAGGAAAATCAAATCTAGTAACACCGCAAAATAATCAAAACAAATTTGATCATTTCTGGTCTCTAGCTCCAGGACAGACACAAGTAAAAAATGTGTTTTATAGGAATTTTGGTTCCGTGATAGATCAGTTAGTGCCGTTGACTATTCAAGTTACCGACATAACTCAAGTAGGTGGAGGTTCAACACATACACCTGCAACATTGCAAGGTTCAATCAAGTTTGGAAATCCTCAGTAATAATCTAAGAAAAAAGCCTTATTTAAAGGCTTTTTTCTTTTATTGCAATTCATGTAAATTATTGCAAAATGCTTATTTTAAAACGTTTTTATTGTTGTTTTGTGATATAATCTAGTCATATGGCAATCAATAAAAAAGAAGAAAAAGTCGAAAAGAAAAGCTACTCTGCAAAAGATATCTCTGTTCTTGAAGGACTCGAACCAGTACGAAAAAGACCAGGTATGTATATTGGTTCAACAGGACCACAGGGACTTCACCATCTTGTTTGGGAGATTTTTGACAACTCTCGAGATGAGGCAATGGCTGGAGAAGCAGACAAGATTGAACTTGTTCTTCTTCCTGGAAATAGAATCCGAGTTGCTGATAACGGACGAGGTATCCCAGTTGATAAGCACCCAAAAACAAAAGTTTCTGCACTTGAAACAATCATGACGGTTCTTCATGCCGGAGGAAAATTTGGAGATGGTGGATATCAGGTTTCAGGAGGGCTCCACGGAGTAGGTGCTTCTGTTGTAAACGCACTTTCTGTCTATACTCGAGCAGAGGTTCACAAAGAAGGTGGAATTTATGTTCAAGAATATTCTATCGGAAAGAAAAAAGCAGATGTCAAAAAAATAGGTTCAACAGACTACCGAGGAACCATAATGACATTTGAACCAGATATAGAAATTTTTAAGGAAATAAAATTTAATCTCGACACAATCATTAACCGAATCAGACAACAGGCTTACCTTGTGAAAGGTATGAAGGTTACTGTTATTGATGCTCGTGAGGTTGATAAGAAAATTGATCCAACATCTACATTTTGGTTCAAGGACCAAGGTGTTGAAGCTCCATCACAAACTTTTTATTTTGAAGGAGGTCTGCAGTCTATGGTTGCTTTCTTTAATCAAGATCAAAAACCAGTCCATGACACAATTTTTTATGTAGAAAAACAGCAAGATGGAGTTGGTGTAGAAGTCGCACTTCAGTATGTGGATGATATTATTTCAAAAGTAAATGGTTTCGCAAATACAATTTTCACACCTGGAGGTGGAACACACATAACTGGATTTAAAACTGCCCTTACTAGAACAATCAATAACTATGTAAAGGCAAATAAGCTTGTTCCAGAAAAAGAAGGAACCTTCGATGGAACAGATGTTTTGGAAGGACTTACGGCTGTTATTTCAGTAAAACTTCCAGAAATTCAATTTGAAGGACAGACAAAAGATAAACTTGGTTCAGTAGAGGCTCGGGGAGCTGTTGAAACAGCTTTTGGAGAAGCTTTTACAGCTTATTTTGAAGAAAATCCAGACGAGGCTCGAGCTATTATTAAAAAATCTCTTCTTGCACTTCGTGCTCGAAAAGCTGCTAAAGCTGCTAAAGATTCTGTTCTTCGAAAAGGTGCTTTGGAAGGGATGACACTTCCTGGAAAACTTGCAGATTGTCAGACAAAATCATCCGATGAAGCAGAACTCTTCATTGTAGAGGGAGACTCTGCGGGGGGTTCAGCAAAAATGGGGCGAGACAGACGAACGCAAGCCGTTCTTCCACTTAAAGGAAAAATTTTGAACGTTGAACGGGCACGACTCGATAAGATGCTCGCTTCAAAAGAAGTAAAAGCTCTTGTGATCGCACTTGGAACTTCAATTGGTGATACCTTTGATTTAGACCGTGCCCGATATAAGAAAATCATTATCGCAACAGATGCTGATGTTGACGGTTCTCACATTCAAACTCTCTTGCTTACATTGTTCTATAGACACTTCAGAGAAATTATTGATGCTGGATACTTGTATCTTGCACAGCCACCACTGTATAAAATTGTAAAAGGAAAAGATATTCGTTATGCATATAACGATGATGAAAAACACAAGATTGTGAAAGAGCTTGGTGGTGAAGTTGAAGAAGTTTCTGAGGAAGGAGATGAAAAAGAAGAAGAGGAAGAAAAAGAAAAGAAATCAAACAATAAAATTAAGATTCAACGATACAAGGGACTTGGAGAAATGAATCCTGAAGAGCTTCGGGAGACAACCTTGGATAAAGAAAAGAGAGTCTTGAAACAAATTAATGTCAATGATGCAATTGAGGCTGACAAGATATTTGATACCCTTATGGGATCACTTGTTCCACCTAGAAAATCATTTATTCAAAATAATGCAAAACTTGCAGATATTGATCTCTAAAAGAAAAAGCGCCTCGCGGCGCTTTTTCTTATGGAAGAGATGATTTAATCATCTCTTTTAATTCCTTGATATGGTTTTCCTTGTCATTGACGAGGTTTTTCCAAAAGACTCTTTCTTCTTCAGAAGAAGCCTCTTCAAGGTAATGTTTTTTGATTCTCCAAAGACTTTTCTGCTCAGTGGTCATTTGGGTCATCAGGTTGTAAATATGGTTATCCATTGTAAATCTTGATTAGATTTATAAGGCGTTAATCCCGTTTTACCCCCAAAATCATTATATACTATTTAAAATAAAGATTTTTGCCCAGGTACTTGCTTTTTTATGGTTTTAGGATATACTATTTTCGTTATGGTAATTCGAATGAGACACACACGATCGCACACAAAAAATCGCCGATCGCATCATAAAGTAGCAAACCCTGCAATTTCTATTGATAAAGAGACAGGTACTCCTCACTTGCGACACCGAGTGTCTTTGGAGACTGGAATGTATCGAGGAAGAAAGGTTTTGAACACAACTAAAAAAGTTGAGAAAAAAATCGCAAAGAAGGCTTAGTCCTTCTTTGCGATTTTTTCTTTTTCCTATATACTACATACTGTTATTAGATTATTTATAACGAGTTCTTTTTCGTTCTTAACTTACAATTTATGGCAAATAGGCACCTTCAACGTTCAATAGTTTTACAAACCCTCTTTGAGTGGGATTTTAATCAGGATAAAGAAGATTTTGATATTGTTGCATCGCTTCATCGAAATATTGATGAATTCGCACCAGGTCTTACGGATCGGGCTTTTATGGAATATTTACTTCTGCTTGTGCACAAGAAAAGAAATCTTGTGGATGAAGTAATTACAAAAGCAGCACCGGAATGGCCAATCGAAAAGATTGCAAATGTCGATCGAAATATTCTCCGTCTTGGATTAACCGAGCTCTTGTTTGGAGAGCGTGATCAAGTTCCACCAAAGGTTGCTATCAATGAAGCAATCGAACTTGCAAAAACATTTGGAGGAGATAAAAGTTTTAAATTTATCAATGGAGTTCTTGGAGCGGTTTACAAAGAAATTGGTGAACCAGGAAAAGAGCAGGCAAGTAAACCAAAGAAAAAGAAAGTTGATGAACCAATTGATCCAGAAAAACTTCCTATTGAAAAGAAGGCTGGAGCGCTTGTCTATACTATGGATGGCGATGAAATAAAATTTGCTTTTGTGCATGATGTTTTTGGCTATTGGACAATTGCAAAAGGTGGAGTTGAAGAAGGGGAAGATTCAAAAGATGGAGCTATAAGAAAGGTAAAAGAAAAAATAGGTGTTGATATTGAAATAATAGATTTGTTGGGAGAAAACGAATATATTGCTTCTCATCCAGAAAAAGGAAAACTTCGAAAACAAGTAAGTTATTTTCTCGGTAAGTCTAATTTCGTTCCACTTACTTTGAGTAAGGATGCTGGAGGGCTTAACGATGCAAAATGGTTCGATCTTTCTGAACTTCAGCAGGACTTTAATACCTATGACGATATTTATCCTTTGATTGCTCGTGCTGTCACAATTATTACACAGGCTAACTAGAAAATATGAAAGATTTTACTGAATTTGAAAAAAGAATTGGAGTTACTTTTCAAGATAAAAGTATTTTACAACAAGCTTTTACTCACCGTTCGTACATCAACGAACACCCGGGTCTTGATATTAAACACAATGAAAGATTAGAGTTCTTAGGGGACGCAGTCCTTGAACTTGTTTCAACCGAAGAACTTTTTAAAAGATATCCTGATGTACCAGAAGGAGAACTTACTGCGTACCGAGCCGCAATGGTAAACACAGTTTCTCTCGCGGAAACATCGAGTGAAATTGGACTTGATTCTTTTTTGCTTCTTTCAAAAGGAGAATCAAAAGATAAAGGAAAAGGACGCTCAAATATATTAGCAAACACTTTTGAGTCAGTGGTTGGGGCTTTATATTTGGATCAAGGGTATTCAGCAGCTCAAAAATTTATTGCTGACACTTTGTTCCCTAAAATACAAGAAATTGTAGATAAAAAACTATATCGAGACGCAAAGAGTCTCGTGCAGGAAATGTCTCAAGAAAAACTTGGAGTTACTCCTTCATATGAAATTATCAGTGAAAAAGGACCTGATCATGATAAGCATTTCACTGCTGGAATTTATTTCGGAGAAGAACTCGCTGCTCAAGGACGGGGTGCTTCAAAACAAGAAGCTGAACAAGCTGCTGCTCGAAAGGCTCTCGAAGAACGAGGTTGGCTTGATGATTAATTAACAAAATCCCTTATTGTAAGGGATTTTTTAATGGTACAATATACAAGTATCTATGCTTAAAAGTCTTGAATTAAACGGTTTTAAATCATTTGCTAAAAAATCCGAACTCGAGTTCGGTTCTTCAGTTTCGGCGATTGTTGGACCAAATGGTTCAGGAAAATCAAATGTCGTAGAGGCATTTCGATTTGTGCTCGGAGAACAGTCTATCAAATCAATGAGGGGAAAATCAGGAAGTGACCTTATCTTTAAAGGATCAAAAACAATTGCAAAGCTAAACAGAGCAAAGGTTACCATTGTTTTTGATAACAAAAAAAAGGTTTTTAAATTGTCAGCTTCTGAAGGTGAACAAACTCTTAATCTTGATTTTGATGATATTGAAATTGCACGAGAAGTTTTTGCTGATGGGACAAATAAATATACGATCAATAACACTGAAGTTCGTTTGAAAGATATTCATGAACTTCTTGCCTCTGTACACGTTGGTTCATCTGGTCATCATATTATCTCTCAAGGTCAAGCAGATAGACTTTTGTCATCAAATGGAAAAGAAAGACGCCAGATGATTGAAGACGCACTTGGGCTCAAAGTTTATCAAACAAAAATAAAAGACGCTGAGAAGCGGCTTGAAAAAACAGATCAAAATATTAAAGAAGTTGAATCACTCAGAAGAGAAATTGCACCTCATTTACGATATTTGCGAAAACAGGTTGAAAAGGTAAAACAATCAGAAGAACTCCGAAACTCTCTCGCTGGAATGTATCGAGAATATCTTGCAAAGCAAAATTATCTTCTTAATAAAGAATATGAAGATTTAATTAAAGATCAGACAAGAATTACTGATGAGCTTTCAAGTCTTGATTCCAAACTTGCTGTGTTTGGAAATGAACAAAGTTTTGTTCCTGATGTAAACATTACAAAAGAAATTAATCAAGAATATGAATTAATTAAAAGTCTTTCTCTACAAAAAGAAGAATTATCTCGAACAATCACTCGTCTTGAGGTAATGCTTGAGATGTCTGAAAAAAAACATACCCCAAAACAAGAAACCTCACAATATGTTTCAGTGAACAAACAAGACTTTGAAGTTTTTGTCAGAAACATGAATGTTTTTATTGATCAAGCATCTCAATCTCAAGATATTGTAAGTATTAAAAACATTGTTTCTCGAATCAAAGACTCTCTTTCACTTATTCAAAAATATGGAGAAGTTCAGGAAAGAGTAAATGAAAATGAACAAGCTTCCCAAGATTCTTTGAATTCTATGAGACAAGAACTTGCTTCGCTTTCTGTAAATTTCAAAGAGCTACTTACTGCTATTGATTCAAAACAGGCAAAGATTCGAGATTTTGAAAAACAAATTGAATCAATGAGAAATGACTTTTATGCAAGCCAAAGAGAGCGGTTCGAGGTTGAGAAGGAACGTTCTCGGTTTGCTTCTCAGCAGGAGCTTGTTCATGAAAGAATTGGAAGAGTAAGAGAATCACGACAATTTTTGGAAGAGGAGATTAGAGAAGGAGTTATTTTAGTTGGAAGAGAAATTCTTTCTTACGGAGAAACAATTTTGTCCGATATAAATTTTGATAAAACAACAGTTGATGAAATTCGGAGAAATATTGAGCGAATCAAAATAAAACTTGAAGAAGCGGGCGCTTCACAAGGTGAAGAAGTCTTGCAGGAGTTTCAAGAGGTTTCAGAACGTGATGCTTTCTTGGAAAAAGAACTTCTGGACTTATCTTCAGCTTTGGAATCACTGAAGCAGCTTATCTCCGATCTTAAACTCGCGCTTGATGAAGAATTTCAATCTGGAATTCAAAAGATTAACAAAGAGTTTCAAGAATTCTTTAGTCTTATGTTTGGAGGAGGTTCGGCAGGACTTTCTGTTGTTAAAAAACAAATCAAGAAAAAAGTTTCCGAAGATGAATCAGAAGAAGATTTAGAAGAAGAAAAACAACAAGAAGAAGGTGTTGAGATTGAGGTGAGTTTACCACACAAGAAAGTGAGAGAACTCACTATGCTTTCTGGAGGAGAACGTTCTCTGACTTCAATTGCACTTTTGTTTGCAATGTCGCAAGTAAATCCACCACCATTTCTCGTACTCGATGAAACAGATGCGGCTCTTGATGAGGCAAACTCTCGCAGATATGGAGACATGATTGAAAAACTTTCAGAATATTCTCAACTCATCGTTGTTACTCATAATCGAGAGACAATGTCTCGAGCAAAAACACTATACGGAGTTACTGTTGGAGCTGATGGTGCTTCGAAGCTACTTTCAATTAAATTTGGCGATGCCGAGCAATATGCAAAATAAACCCGCTTACTTATGTAAGCCGGTGTTTTGTTTTACATGTAATTTTTGGGTCTTTCCATGCAAGTTTTTGCAAAATGAGGCAAGTGGTAGATGTTTTTTATCTCTTCCATGAAAGACAAAATTTCCTCAGGCGACTCTTTAATGTTTTTTTTCGAAGATGTTTTCCCAGCAAGTTTCAATCCATCCTTTTAGGTTGGATAAATCTTCATTGTTGTTACAGTCTTCTCTCCATTTGAGTAAGGTCATGAGATTTTTTTCCTTCTCGATGATTTCTTTAGCTCGGGCTTTGGCTAATTCTCGAGTTTTTGATTTTGTAAAATACTTTTTAATTTCTTGAATGATAGATTCAAAGTCTGAGATTTCTGAAAAATCTAATTTAGGAGATTTTTCTATAAATTCATCAAGTGCTTTTTTGAGCATGGAACGGGAGAAAGTTTTAGTTGCTTGGCTTGTTTCCATAAGGTACTTATTTTAGGGATTTAAATATTTTATAGCATATCTCAACAAAAAATAAAACCACCTTTATAAGGTGGTTTTATTGTTCTATATTTTCCTCGTCCGAAAGGTATTCGATTGTTGTAATGCCTTTATTTTGTATTGAGAGCGCATGATTTTTTCCAAGGTATCTCCAATGCCAGCTTTCTGGAATGTACCCAGTTATGGCCTCTTTTCCAGAAGGGTAACTTTGAACAAAGCCATAACGATATGCATTTGCAGTAAGCCATTCATATGCTTTCGTGGCATCAAAAGCCTTTGTTGCACTTTGGAAATCAATCTCGTCAGTGGTGAGGTCGAGAGTGGTTCCAAGATGATGTTCAGAATGACCAGGAAGAGCTATGGCGAGATATTCAGGTTGTCCTTGTTGTTCTTGTATCCATGCGTTATAAAGTTGTTCCTGTGTTGATATACTTCTATATCCAGATGTTGGAACTATAAGAATTCCTTCTTCTTTGGCATCTTTATGCATTGAATAAAACGCTTCAAGGGTATCTTGGGTGACACAAATCGTTTTTCCTTGCGTTGGAATGTATGGTTCGGGTACTGGTACAAGATTTGATGGAATAAAATTACTAGGAACCTTATTTTTTTGAGAAGCATTAAAGAAAAATAAGTTTTTATTTTTTAATGTCCCAGAAGGGCATATATTTTTGTTCTCTGATTTTATTTCTTCTATTCCAAACAAAAGTTGTTCAAAAGAACCGACGCTTGCCATGTACATTTCCGGCGTTACCTTCTTTGTAGATTCTGGCTTTTGAGGTTGATATTCTTTATTAAGGATAAATATTTTTTCTTCATGAGATACAATTCCGTATTTATTTACCTCAACATTAAGAAGCATCCCTTGCATTGTCTCTTCTGAAAAATGTTGATCAAATATTGCATTTCCTAATGAATATGCAATGAGTTTGTTTTTGTAAATTTCAGTATCTTGAATAACATGAGGGTGGTGGCCTATAACAAGATCAGCGCCACTGTCGATTGAAGAATGTGCAAGGGAGGTTTGTCTTTCGTTATGCTCTTGGTATTCATTACCCCAATGATATGACACAATCAAAATATCAACCTGATTTTTTGCTTCTTCGATATAAGAAAGACGTTTTGGGTCACTTGCAAGAAGTTGTCCAGCTTCATTTTCTTTTGCTTCAATCCAGTTTGGTCCAACGTCTGAAAATCCTAGGAACCCAATTTTGATTCCTTGTGATTCAATAATAGTAACCTTAGAAGCTTCTTTTTTATTAAGTCCAGCTCCTGTAAATAAGACAGAAGATTCTTTTAAGTGACTTAAAGTATCTTTGAATGCAGTGAGAGACCAATCCCCAACATGGTTGTTTGCAAAAGAAACAATATCAATACCTGAATTTTTTATTGCGGAAGTGACGATTGGGGGAAATCTAAAAGAATATTTACTTCCAACATTTTTTCCGTTTTCTGAAATTGGTCCTTCGAGATTTGCGAAAGCAACATCCGCTTCTTTGAGATCTTCTAGATTTTCAAATAACTTTCCATAATCGCCATTGAAATTTTTTTGAACTGAAGTTTTTACCCCTCGGTCAAACATCATATCACCAATAAAAGTCATCTTTATTACCGTCTGATCTTCACTCTGGCTCAAATTTTTCTGTTCTGGTGTGACGTATCGCACATGTTTTTCAACAAAGTCAAGCAAAGCGGCGTAGTCCTCAGCTCGATTATCTGTTCGAAGAAGTGTAACAGCAATTACCCGGTCTCCATACCCTTCAAAAGGAATTTTAAAGAGTGCTACTCCTGTTCTGTGGGCCTTGCTTGTATATCCTGTTTTTCCACCTTCATAATTTGTTGTTCCAGCAAAGCGATTTGCGTTTTTCCATACCCTACCACCTTGTGTGTATTCTTGAAGTTTGGTTATTTCAAATACATTGGTGTGTTGGTTGTATAAGTATTCAGAAAGAAAGAATAAATCTCGCGCTGTTGAAATATTGTATTCAGAAAGCCCTGAAGGATCTTCGAAACTTGTGTTTTTCATTCCAATATCTTGAGACCTTCGGTTCATTGATTGTATGAAATATTTTCTTCCGAAAGTTTCCGCAAGAACCTCAGCTGCATCATTTGATGAAACCAAAAGAAGGGGATAGAGGAGATCGGAAACTTCAATTTGTTCATTTGCCTTAAGCATTCCTCGAGAACTTTCCGTCAATGTTGCTTTTTGGCTTACTGTTGCAATATGTGTTTCTTTCAACTCGTCGAGTGCAACACTCGCGGTCATGAGTTTTGTGAGTGATGCAATTGGGAGTTTTTCATCTGCGTTTTTCTCAAGGATGATTTCTCCTGTAAGTACATCTCCAACTACATAACTTTGAGCATCTATTTCCGGTATTGTTGCTGTTTCATCTAGTTCATACTTGTTTCCACCGCGTAAGATTTCTTTAATGGGAATTCCTGCTAGATAATCTTCTTCAGATATTTCTTTTTTTGAAAATAAATTGTTTCCTTTAATTTCTTGATCCCATTCCTGAATTTGTTCAAATATGTTTTGTCCTTTTGTAATGAGTGTGTCAAAAGAGTTTGTTATAAAGCTAATACCAAGAATGATAAGTAAGGCAGGGATAAAAAACCACGTGAGAGCACGAAAAAAGATACTTCTTTTTTTAATTGTCTGCTTATATAAAAAATAAGACATTGGTTTTAGTTCACTATTGTGTAGTCAATAGTATACTCATCTAGATTAGCATTTTTTACTTTTATTAAAAGTTCATCACCAAGGCGAATTTCTTTTTTATTCTTTTCACCTCGAATGACAAATTCTTTTTCATTTAAGACATAGATATCGTCTGTCATATCTCGAAGTGGGGACATTCCCTCTGATTTACTTTCTTTTTCTTCAATATAAATTCCCCATGGAGTAAGTCCTGTAACAATACCTGAAAATGTTTGCCCAATTCTTTCTGACATGTACTCAACTTGTTTAATTTTTATACTTTGTCGTTCTGCTTCTGCTGCTTCTTTTTCTTGAAGAGAAGAGTGTTCGCATTGTTTTTCATATGTTGCATTGTATTTGCTTGGAATTGTTTTTCCTTCAAGATAGTCAGCGAGTATTCGGTGAATCATAATGTCGGGATACCGTCTGATTGGGGAAGTGAAGTGAGTATAAAAATCAAAAGCAAGTCCAAAGTGTCCAATATTTTTTGTTGAATATTTTGCTTTTTGCATTGAGCGAACAACCATTGTCTGGATAGGACTTCTCTGTTCCGTTGGTATTGAAGCTATGAGATCATTGATTTCTTTTGGATCAAGCTGACCTTTTGCAAGGGTGAGATGATAGCCAAACAGATCAAGATACCGTACAAGTTCCTCAGTTTTTTCTTGACTTGGTTTATCGTGAATTCGATATATTGAAAGACGTGTTTTTTTCTTTGTATCCAGCCCACAAAAACGAGCAACTCTTTTGTTTGCAAGAAGCATGAATTCCTCAATCATTTTATGTGCATCTTTTCGTTCTTTTCTCTGAACCGCAATTGGTTTTCCTTGTTCGTTCAATTTGAATTTAACTTCATCTGTTTCAAGAGAGAGAGCACCGTTTTTAAAACGTCCCTCAGTAAGTTTATGTGCAATATTGTTTAAAACTTCTATTTCTTTCGAGAATAAACCTTTCTTTGTTTCTATAATCTCTTGAGCTTCTTCATAGGTAAAACGTTTATCTGAGTGAATGAAGGTTCTTCCAAACCATTCTGATAGTATTTCACCTTTTGTATTCATTATAAATACTGCGGAAAAAGTTTTCTTGTCTTCGTTCGGATTAAGGCTACATAGGTCATTTGATAAAATTTCTGGAAGCATAGGAATTGTTCTATCTACAAGATATACACTGGTTGCTCTGTCATAGGCTTCGCGATCAAGCGCTGTCCCTGGACGTACATAAAAAGAAACATCGGCAATATGAATTCCAATTTCAAATGTTTCGTTTTCAAGAAATTTGATAGAAAGCGCATCGTCAAAATCTTTTGCATCAAACGGGTCGATGGTGAAAGTTGTAGTGTTTCGCATGTCTTTTCTTTTTTCTTGGGAACCTACACTTGAGTTTTTGTGAATTTTTTTGGTTTCCTGAATCACTTCTTTTGGAAACTCAAAGTCAAACCCTTTTTCAAGTGCAATTCCATACATTTCTCCATCATTGTCTCCTGGTTTTCCAAGAACTCGCTCCACATGTCCCTCTGGAAGATGTTTTCTGCTTTCCCATGAATCAATGACAACAAAAGCTTTTTCGCCAACTTTTACATGGTTTCTTTTGTTGCTCGGGAGAATAATAAGAAAATCCATTCGTGAATCATCAGCTTTGAGAAACCAAGCATTGTTTTGAGTGACAATCGTTCCAACAAAACCTTTTTTTGATCTTCGGATTATTTTTGTTACTTCACCATAAATGGTTCCTTTTGTTTTTGATTTTCCAATGATGACAATTTCTACCTGGTCACGATTGAGTGCAGTGCTCAGGAATTTTGTTTCAATCTCAACTTTTTCTTTGAGTTCGTCAACAAAAACAAGTCCGAATCCAGCTCGGGTTATTTGAAGAGTTCCTTGATAGGTTTTTTTGCTGTGAAATTTTTTAGGAGAATTTGTGTCTTTTTTTGCGTGTCTATTAAAAGGACGTTTTTGTTTAAATTTCATACATATATTGTAGCATTAAAAATGCTATACTTTTCCCAAAACGTCCACAGAATAAAGCTCTTGACCAAACTAAAAAGGTTTGCTAGTATTTCGGGTATGTTAACAATAAGACTACAAAGAACAGGCCGAAAAAATCAAGCGCAATTCCGCGTTGTTTTGACTGACTCAAAAAATAGTCCAAAAAGTGGACGATTTAAAGAGATTCTTGGTTCTTATGATCCAAAAAGTGGAACAACAGAATTCAACGCTGATCGAATCAAGCACTGGGTTGGTTTGGGAGCACAGGCAAGTGGAACAGTTCACAATTTCCTCGTAGATAAAAAAATTATCGCTGGAGACAAAAAGAACGTACTTCCTAAGAAGACTAAACAAACAAAAAAAGAAGATAAATAAAAAAATCCACAGCCTCTTGAAAAAGGGTTGTGGATTTTTTATAAACAAGGTACAATATTTTTGTACAGGTGTTTGTCGGACACTGTCGAAAAGGTTACAAAATTTTGATTAAAGATTGACAATGAACACTGACCAAGAATTTCTGTCTTTTGTTGTAAAGTCACTCGTTGATAATCCAAACGATGTAAAAATCGATCGAAAGGTTGATGAAATGGGAGTACTACTCACACTTTCTATCAATCCAGCAGATATGGGAAAAATCATCGGACGACAAGGAAATACAGCAAAGGCAATCCGAACACTTCTTCGAGTGATCGGAATGAAGAATAATTCACGAGTAAATCTAAAGATCAATGAGCCAGAAGGAAGTACAAAACATACTTCAGAAGGTTCTGGAATGGCTGCAGCAGCTGATGTTGACGCGGCGATGGAAGATCTCAAGAATATTTAATTTTAAGTATTTAAATTGTATCTACCTACCTAAAACACGAAAACCACTTACTTTAGTAAGTGGTTTTTTGTTTAAGAAGAGGATTACTTGACAAGCAATGTAATATTGTGTATTTTGTAAACAAATCAAAAAAAAGCACATTACCATGCCTACAAACACACAAGAAGCTGTAATCAGCAATGAAACTTTAGTCTCCGACCTTGAATCAAAACTCAATTTAGTAACCCCTGAAGCGAGAAGTATTCTCGAGGAAGCTATTTCCCGGATCAAAAATATTGGAAAGTACATTCCTGAATTTTTGAAAAGAGGAACAATCCTTACCATTGAACCAGCACCCAAGCTGATCATTAGCGAAGCAAGTATCCGTCAATCACTTGAAAAGGTGATAAAGCGTGAAAAAACCTCCGGTAACAAACTGGAGGTTTACATTGATAGTGATATTTGGGGTTGGGAATCTTTGAAAGGTGCAATAATGCCTTCTATCGAAAAGCCTTTCAAGGCGAAAATTCATCGCTTCACACAACCAGTTACTCACGTAAAAATTCGTGAAGAGGCTGACAAGCTCTTCGTTCAGAAAGACTGGAACATTTCTGAAGCCTGGAATATTATCATTGCTGGAATTCTGGCGGGTGAAGTTGATCAAAACGGAAATGGAATATTTGCATACTTCACTGTGAAAGTGAACAATGAAGATATTCTCTACCGTTTTAGCGCCGGTCGTCGTGATGATGGTCGGCTCTTCGTCCTTGTCAACGAGGTGCGTCAGGACGGTGTGTGGGACGCTGGTAATGGTGCAGTCCTTGGCAACTGAGACTTAGATTTTAATTTTAGGAGCCTGTTCACAAAAAAGTTTTAGAAATTTTACAAATTTCTGCCCTGCACAAAAATGTGCGGGGCTTTTTTCTTTTCTTTTTTTCCTTTATACTTTCTGTATGACTTTTCACATCATTACACTTTTTCCGGAAATGTTTGACTCATATCTTGGTGAGTCTATTTTGAAGCGGGCGAGTGAGGCGGGGTATATTGATGTGAAGTTTTACAATCCACGAGATTTTTCAAAGGATAAACATAAGTCTGTCGATGATAAGCCATATGGCGGTGGGCCAGGAATGGTTATGATGATTGATCCAGTACTTCGTGCGTGGGAAAAAGCAGTTTCTCAAAATTTTATTTCAAAAATTTTTTCAAAAGAGAAGAAAGTAAAAACATATATTTTTTCTCCGGGGGGAGAAAAATTTACCACACATATAGCAAAGCATGATGCCCAAGAATATACAGACATTGTTTTGATTTGTGGACGATATGAAGGAATTGACTCGAGAGTAAAAGAAATTACAGAAGCAGAGGAGCTTTCAATTGGTGATTATGTTTTGACTGGTGGAGAACTCCCTGCAATGGTTTTCTTGGACTCAGTATCAAGACAAATTCCAGACGTGCTTGGAAAATATGAAAGTTTGGAAGAAGAAAGAGTATCGAGTCATGAAATGTATACCAGACCAGAACATTTTGAATACAAAGGAAAAACATACAGTGTACCAGAAGTCTTGGTTTCAGGACATCATAAGAAAATAGAGGAATATAAAAAATCCCTGAAATAGTTTCGGGGATTTTAATAATCTTCGTCTTCTTCCTCACTTGTAGTGAGTCCATTCAAGTTGTTGTACTCATCTCGTGCTTCCTGCAGAAGAAAATCATAGTCAATATCAATTAATATTTGAGTATTTCTATGAATAAGATCTGTGACACGATTGATATTTTCTAAAGTTGAAATTGAATCAGGGAGAATTATTCTGAATAATATTCCTTTTTTAATTTGTTTCTCTAGATGTCTTAATTTTGCCAAGTTTCCTGTATTACTATATTTTTGTATTTGTATTTTACAGTAGTATTTTACAGATAGATTAGTAATAATATACAAAACAACAAAGCAGATAAAACCTAAAGTACTATAGTCTTCTTTACTCATAAGTAATTGTTTTTTACACTATACTTATTTTTATAGTACAATTCAAGTATATGATTTTTCGAGTATTTCACGTATATAAAAATTTAAAAGAAGGAACAAAAAATCCAACAGGTTTTGCACACGATGAAGCCCTTGGTCTTTTGAAGTCTGTGATAATTCCGCCGACAGTTATCGGTGCGCTTTTGGTCGTTTTGTTTTTTCTTCTTGGATATTCTTCATTTTGGTTTGGTCCGTCTGGTTTTTTCAAAGTGCTTTCTGTGATTGCGAGTATCGCTTGGGTTATTTGGTTTTTGATTACCAGAACTCTTCTTGTGTTTGCGAAACAAATTCTCCGTCACGCAAAACAAAAAGCTGATCATAAATTATATGATGTAACTCCAAAGTAAATAATATGGATATACATTATTTTGAGCAATATCCAGAATCTGAAATTGATCTTCACGGCATGAGTCGTGACGAGGCCTTGAATGAACTTTCGCATTTCCTTTCATGGGCAAAATCAAACGATCTTCACTTTGCGCGAGTTGTAACAGGAAAAGGAAGTGGGTCTTTTGATAATGTTCCAGTAGTTCGAAATGCGGTTATGGCATATTTAAATATGGAAGGTTATCACTATCAATTTGCAAGCATGTTTGATGGAGGAGAAGGTGTTTTGTATGTTCAATTATAATTTCTATTCCACAGAGTGTATTTAAAAAATAACTTATAATAAATCTATGGATATGGAATCACTTTTTATCATAGGAAGAATCAGTTTGGGGACTCTTGCGATTGTTGCTGGGCTCTCTCATTTTTTTAGAATTGGAGCTTTGGGACGAATGTTGAAAGCAAGCAAGATTCCTTTTGGAAGACAACTTGTTTTTCTAACAGGAGTTGCACTTATTTTGGCTGGGCTTGGAGTTGCTTTTTGGCTTTATATTGAGGAATCACTTTGGTTTCTAATGGGTTTCTTTGTCGCTGTTTCTTTGTTTGTTCATCGATTTTGGTCAAAAAAGGGAACAGAACGACTCACTGATATGCGTCTTTTCCTTTGGAATATGATGCTCGCGGGACTTCTGGTTTTGACTCTTGCTGTGCTGTAAAAGAAAAGGCGGGAAAGCTTTGCTTTCCCGCCTTTTCTTGTATTTGACAAAATCTGAAATTTTGCTAAAGTTACAACACTAATTGCCGATTGAGTTATGACTGTTCGCAATTGTATTTGTTAGTAGCTAATACAAGGCATATTTCTAGGCATTTTCTTACCACGAATTAAAAATCATAAACAGGTTTCCTCACCTGTTGTTTTGCGTTTTTAGTATTGTGCAAGGGTCTGTGTCTTTTAAATGTCTCAAAATCCGTGGCAGATAAAAAAGGTGTGGCAACACCAGAAGTAACATACGGAAAGCGACCAAAGAAGTACTTTTCAAAGTACCGAAAACCTTTGGCTCCAATTCCAAATCTTCTTCAGCAACAAATTGATTCATTCGAAACGTTGCTTAAAGAAGGAATCGGAGAAACTCTCAAAGAGTTTAATCCAATTCAAGATTATTCAGGCAAGAAGTTTGAACTTACTTTCGGTGAGTTTTCTTTGAGTGAGCCAAAGTTTGATGAGCACTATGCGAAAGTAAATAAACTTTCTTATGAAGCAGCTCTTAAGGTAAAAGCAAAACTCAAAAATCATGCAACTGGAATCCAAAAAGAACAAGAAATCTTTTTGACAGATCTTCCAATCATGACTGATCGTGCAACATTCATTATCAACGGAGTGGAGCGAGTTGTGATCCCACAACTTACTCGTTCATCTGGGGTTTTCTTTACATCGCAAGATGTGAAAGGAAAAAGAATGTTTGGGGCAAAAATTATTCCAGCTCGAGGTATCTGGATGGAACTAGAGTCTGATATTGATGGAGTGATTTATGTTCGAATCGACAAGAAACGAAAATTCCCAATCACAGCACTTCTTCGAATCTTCGGACTTACAACAAAAGAAGAAGTTAAAAAAGCTTTTGGTAAGAATGAACAACACCAGAAGTTTATTGAGCTTGCTTTGCAAAAAGACACACTTGGAACTCTTGAAGAAACATATGTAGATATCTACAAGCGTCTTCGGGATGGAGATATGGCGAGTGCAGAAAACGCAAAGGAATTCATTAATTCACTTTTCACACCTGAAAAGTATGACTTTTCTCTTGTGGGACGATACCGATTTAATAAGCGATTCCAAAAAGACGATTCTGAAAAAGCTCTTCAAGAAAAGGTAATTACTCTTGATGATATTATTACAATCGTTTCTTATATTTACGATCTTAATCTAGATCCACAAGCACAAGCGGATGATATCGATCACCTGGGATTTCGACGTGTTCGATATGTTGGTGAACTCATGCAACAAAAGATTCGTTTTGGTATGACACAAATTAAGCGAAATATTCAAGATAAGATGTCTACTGTTGATTCTGATATTGCGGCTCCAGTTCAACTTATCAACCAAAGACCACTTCAAGCTCGTGTGAAAGAATTTTTTACAACAGGGCAGTTGTCTCAATTTATGGACCAAGAAAACGTGCTTTCTGAATTGGAAAACATTCGAACACTTACTGCTCTTGGAACAGGAGGACTTACTCGAGAACGAGCAGGTCTTGAAGTTCGAGATGTACACACTTCTCACTACGGTCGAGTGTGTCCAATCCACACACCAGAAGGTCCAAACATTGGACTTGTACTTCACTTGTCTACATATGCGCGAACAAACCACTTCGGAATTATTGAAACTCCATATGCGGTTGTTAAAAATGGAGTGATTACTAGTGAGATTAAATACTTAAACGCTCACGAGGAAGAGCGATATGCAATTGCTCACGGAGGAACTCCGCGAGATGAGAAAGGAAATATTACAGTTGAAAAAGTTGAAGCTCGTGTAAAAGCGAACCCAACAATCGTGGATAAGAAAGATGTTCAATATATTGACGTGGCTACTAACCAAGCATTCTCTATTGGTACATCTCTTATTCCTTTCCTAGAACACAACGATGCGAACCGAGCCCTCATGGGATCAAACATGCAAAAACAAGCTGTGCCAGTTGTGCTTCCAGAAGCTCCACTTGTTGCCACAGGTATGGAGGAGGTAATCGCTCGAGACTCAGGAAGAATTATTCTTGCGCAAGATGCAGGAGTGGTTACTGTTGCTGACTCAGAAAGAGTAGTTGTGAAAGATGCAAAAGGAAAAGAAAAAGAATATCCATTTGTAACTCATGTGAGAACAAATAAATTCTCACTTATGCGACAACGTCCAAACGTTTCCGTTGGGCAAAAGGTTGATCGAGGAGATGTTCTTGCAGATGCACCATCAACAGATAACGGACAAACAGCTCTTGGACAAAACATGCTTATTGCATTCATGTCATGGGAAGGAAGAAACTACGAGGATGCGATTATCCTTTCTGAGCGAGTTGTAAAAGGTGCGAAATTTACTTCTATATATGTAGAAGAATATACCTGTGTTGTTCGAGATACAAAACTTGGACCAGAATCAACAACTCGAGATATTCCAAACGTTTCAGAAGCAAAATTGAAAGACTTGGATGAAGAAGGAATTATTCGAGTAGGAGCAGAAGTTCGAGAAAACGACATTCTTGTTGGAAAAATTACTCCAAAAGGAGAAACAGAACTTACTCCAGAAGAACGACTTCTTCGATCTATCTTTGCTGAAAAAGCTCGAGATGTAAAAGATACATCACTTCGAATTGGACACGAAGAAGAAGGGCGAGTTATCGGTGTAAAAATTTTCTCACGAGAAAATGGACACCAACTTGAATCAGGAATTATTAAAAAAGTTGTAATTGAGGTTGCTCAAATTCGAAATGTTTCAGTGGGGGATAAGCTTGCGGGGCGACACGGAAACAAGGGAGTTATCTCAACAATCTTGCCAGAAGAAGAAATGCCATACATGGCTGATGGAACACCAGTTGATGTTATTTTGACACCACTTGGAGTACCTTCACGTATGAACCTTGGACAGATTCTTGAACTTCACCTTGGACTTGCTGCAAAAACACTTGGTTATCAAGCAATCGTTCCACTCTTTGGAGGAGCGAGTGTTGATGAAGTAAAAGATGAACTTGAAAAAGCTGGATACGCGCGAGACGGACGTATGACACTCTTCGATGGACGAACGGGAGAAGAATTTTCTCAAAGAATCTCTGTGGGGTATATGTACATGCTTAAACTTCACCACATGATTCGAGATAAGGTTCACGCCAGAGCAATCGGACCATACTCTCTCATTACACAACAACCTCTTGGAGGAAAAGCTCAATCAGGAGGGCAACGATTCGGAGAAATGGAAGTGTGGGCTTTGGAAGGATACGGCGCTTCACATATTCTTCGTGAAATGATCACTATCAAATCTGACGATATTATGGGTCGATCGGCAGCATTTAACTCTATTATTAGAGGAGAAAAACTTCGAGAACCAAACGCACCTGCGTCATTTAATGTGATGCTTTCATATTTGCGAGGTCTTGGACTTAATATTGATCTTCGAAATAAAGAAGACTAACAAAAAAATCTATGAATAAAGTATTAGACACAAGTAAATTTAACGAGATTGGAATCTCACTCGCGTCGCCTGATCAGATTCGGGAATGGTCTTTTGGAGAAATTCAAAAACCTGAAACAATCAACTATCGAACAGGACGAAGTGAACGAGGTGGTCTTTTTGATGAAAAGATTTTTGGACCAGAAAAAGATTACGAATGTTATTGTAAAAAATATCGAGGAATTAAGTACAAAGGAATTACCTGTGAAAAGTGTGGAGTAGAAATCACAAAAGCAGTAGTTCGACGTGAACGAATGGGACACATTGAACTTGCATCACCGGTTGCACATATTTGGTTTTTGCGAGGAGTTCCTTCACGAATGAGTATTCTTCTTAATATTAGTGTTTCTTCACTTGAAAAGGTTATCTACTTTGCTGGATATATTGTAAACAAAGTTGATGAAAGTGAACGAGAACGAGTACTTCGAGATCTTGAAAGTGAATACAAGGCAAAACTTAAAGCTACAAATGATGAAGAAACTCGAGAAAAATTGAAAGAACTTTTCACTCAATCAAAGAATGAAATTACAAGTATTCAATTTGGAGTAGTGCTTTCAGAAATCGACTACAATCGATTTTCAAAGAGATACAGTTCGATCTTTGAAGCTGCAATCGGAGCGGAGGCAATCTACAACATTTTCAAGAGTCTTGATTTAGAAACTTTGTATACAGAAGTTGAAAAAATGCTTGAAGGTGCTTCGTCACTTGAAAAGCCAAAACTCAAACGACGACTTGGAGTAATCCGAGCAATGTCAAATGCACATATTCGTCCGGAGTGGATGTTTATGACAGTATTGCCTGTTATCCCACCAGCACTCCGGCCAATGGTTGGACTCGAAGGAGGACGATTTGCAACATCTGATTTGAATGACTTATATCGACGAGTAATTAACCGAAATAATCGTCTCAAGAAGTTGATGTCAATCAATGCGCCAGATGTTATCTTGCGAAATGAAAAACGAATCTTGCAAGAAGCTATTGATGCACTTATCGACAATTCAATTGCAAAACAATCAGACGCTGTGATGAATCAATCACAAAGACGAGCTTTGAAATCTCTTTCTGATAACTTGAAGAGTAAGCAAGGATTGTTTCGATCAAATCTTCTTGGAAAACGAGTAGACTATTCTGGACGTTCTGTGATTGTGGTTGGTCCACAACTTACTCTCGATCAATGTGGTCTTCCAAAATCAATGGCTCTTGAACTTTTCAAACCATTCGTGATTCATAAGCTTATTAAATCTGAACTCGCATTTAATATTCGAGGAGCAAATAAACTTATTGAAGATGGAATCCCAGAAGTGTGGGCAATATTGGAAGAAGTGATTAAAGGTAAGTACGTTCTCTTGAACCGTGCGCCAACACTTCACCGACTTGGTATCCAAGCTTTCCATCCAATACTTATTGAAGGTTCTGCAATCCAACTTCACCCGCTCGTATGTTCTGCGTTCAACGCTGACTTCGACGGAGATCAGATGGCGGTATACTTGCCACTTTCTGATAAGGCTCAGCAAGAAGCTGGTGAACTTATGGCTGCTAACCAAAACCTTTTGAAACCGCAAGATGGAAATCCAATTGTTGCACCATCACAAGATATTGTGCTTGGAACATATTGGATGACAAAGGCTGTTGATGGAGAAAAAGGAGAAGGAAAATTCTTTGGAAGTCCAAATGAAGCTATGACAGCATATGACTACGGAGCTTTGTCTTTCCGAGCGAAAATCAAAGTGGTTCCAACAGATTCTCCTCGATATGCTGCTTTCGGCGGAAAAATGTTCGAGACAACTGTGGGGCGACTCATGTTTAACGTTGCACTTCCAAAAGATTACCCATATCTCAACGAAACAATGGGAAAGAAACAACTTTCTGCTCTCATTAGTAACGTAATTGAGAAATATGGAGTAAGTGAAACTCCGGCGGTTCTTGATAAAATTAAAGCGTTTGGATTTAAGTACTCAACAATGTCGGGAGCAACATGGGGAATTGATAACGTTATTATTCCAAAAGAAAAACCAACAATTGTTGCTGCTGCTCGAAAGAAAGAAGTTGAAATTGTAGAACAATACAACGAAGGTCTCCTTTCATATGATGAAAAATGGAGAAAGACAATTGAAATTTGGGAAAAAGCAAAAAATGATATTCAAGATCTTCTTCCAGCTTCACTTGAACCAAATGGAACAACAGAAGATATGATTGTTTCAGGAGCTCGAGGTTCTATCGGTCAGCTTATTCAGATGGCTGGTATGAAAGGACTCATTGTTAACACACAAGGAAAGACTATCGACTTCCCAATTATTCCATCTTACAAAGAAGGACTTTCACCACTTGAATATTTCATTACAACTCACGGGTCTCGAAAAGGTCTAGCTGACACAGCTCTTAAGACTGCTCAGGCTGGATACCTTACACGACGTCTCGTTGATGTGGTGCAAGATGTTGTTGTGACAGCAGAAGACTGTAAGACAAAGAAAGGAAAATTTGTGACAGCAGAAAATATTCTAGGAATTGAAATTCCACTTACAAAAAATATTGTAGGACGAACAATTGCTTCTGATGTGATTGATTCAAAGGGAACAGTTCTATTTAAACGAGATCATCTTATCTCTCGAGCTGATGCAAAACAGATTCAAGATGCAGGCGTAGAAAAAGTACATATTCGAAGTCTTCTTACTTGTGAGACTGGACACGGAGTATGTCAAAAATGTTACGGACTTGATCTTGGGCGAGGTGCTGAAGTACGGATGGGAGAAGCGGTCGGAATCGTTGCTGCGCAAGCTATTGGAGAACCAGGAACACAGCTTACGCTTCGAACCTTCCACGCTGGAGGAGTAGCTGGAGGAGCAGACATTACACAAGGTCTTCCTCGAGTTGAAGAAGTATTCGAAAGACGAAATCCAAAAATCCCAGCGGTTGTAGCTCAAGTTTCTGGACAGGTAAGTGAAGTTATTAACGAAGCGGGACATAAGGTGATCAAAGTTCTTGGAGATACAAAGGGAGATAAGACAAAGAATGAAATTGAATATGTTGTTCCAAATCGACGAAGTATTTCAGTAAAAGTTGGAGATATTGTCTCTGCCGGAGATCTTATGACTGATGGTTCTGCAAAAATTACAGAAGTGTTTAAATTCGGTGGTAAAGAAAAAGCAGAAGATTATATCATTCAAGAAATTAACAAGGTCTATGAAGTTCAAGGAGCTCCTGTGTCACGAAAACACCTTGAAATTATCGTAAGACAAATGTTCTCACGACGAAAAATCAAAGATGCAGGAGATACAACATTTTCAGCGGGAGACGTTGTCGAATATGTTGAGTTTCTTGATGAGAACGAAAAAGTTGAAGCAAATGGAGGAAAACCTTCAAAGGCGGAAGTAATGATTGAAGGTATTACTCAAGTTTCTCTTACAACTTCTTCTTGGCTTTCAGCTGCTTCATTCCAAAACACTAACCGTGTATTGATTGCAAATGCTATCAAGGGAGGAGTTGATAAACTTCGAGGTCTTAAAGAAAACGTAATCATCGGACGACTTGTTCCAGCTGGAACAGGATTCCGAGATAAGGATGAAGAAACTGAAGCATCTTCTGAAGATGAAGAAGATCTTATTAAAGAGTTAATGTAATTTACTTTATCTATTTTATATGGACGTGAAGGATGCAATAAAAGAAAGACTCAACATTGTCGATATCGTATCGCAGTATGTTGCACTCAAACCTGCAGGTAAAAACTATGTTGGGCTTTCTCCTTTCACGACAGAAAAATCTCCTTCATTCTATGTGTCGCCAGACCGTGGTTTGTATTACTGTTTTTCAACAAGTCAGGGTGGAGATATTTTTACCTTCGTTGAAAAAATGGAAGGAATTGATTTTCGAGGAGCACTCAAAATTTTAGCTGAAAAAGCAGGGGTCTCTTTGAAACCAGAAGATAGACAAAAGTGGGAAGAAAAAGATGTATTGCTTGCTGTTATGAACGAAGCAACTAAATTTTTCGAAAAACAATTACAGAATAATCAAAAAGCAAAAGAGTATCTTTACGGACGTGGACTTACAGAGGAAACAATTCGATCATTTCAAATCGGATTTGCACCTTCTGGATGGCGCGAACTTCGGGATTATCTTATGTCTCAGAATTATTCAGAGCACCATATTGAAAAAGCTGGTCTTATAAAATATGGAGAGAAAGGATCATATGATCGCTTTCGCTCTCGAGTTATGTTTCCAATTTGTGATTCGAGTGGGAGAGTGATTGCATTTTCCGGAAGAATTTTCATTGCAAATGAATCAGAAGCAACTGAAGATCAGAAAAATGCTGCAAAATATTTAAACAGTCCAGATACGCCTTTGTTTAATAAAAGTGATGTATTCTTTGGGCTTGATAAAGCAAAGAACGCTATTAAGAAATATGATTTTGCAATTATAGTGGAAGGTCAGATGGACTTACTTATGCTTCATCAGATCGGCTACACAAATACCATCGCTGGTTCAGGTACGGCTTTAACTGACAAAACAACAACAGAAGAGGGACTTGTTTCTCATATGGGAATTGTGAAGCGGTTAACAAAAAATATTATTCTGGCTTACGACAGAGACAGGGCAGGAATCAACGCGGCAAAAAAAGCTGCAAGAATAGCTTTGTCGCTTGGTATGAATACCAAAGCAATTGAAATGCCAGAAGGGTACGATCCAGCGGATTATGTGAAAGAGTTTGGAAAAGAAGCGTGGGTTTTGGTTGTGAAAAATGCTGTTTCAATTATTGAAATACTCACCAAACGAATTGTTCAAGATGAACAAGATTTTTTCAAAAAATCAATTCGTATACGTGATGAAGTTTTGCAAGAAATTCACTATATTCCAAGCGCTATAGAACAAGATTACTATCTTAAGAAAGTAGCTGAACTTTCAGCGATACCATACAGTGCACTTCAAAAAGATTTCACGCAGATTTCTGGTTCACTTCCAATCTCAAAAGACGAACTGACTGAAGAGAAGGCGGAAAGAAAAAAAACAGAAACACTCGGAAAAGTTTTTGGGTTCATCTGGTATCTTGAAGACAGATCACATTTTGATAAACAAGAAAAAATCATTGCATTTATCAAACGATTCAGTGGTAAACTATATGAGGAATGGCTGAAGCAATTTGAAGTACATAAACAGGAATTAATTTTTGAGGCAGAGATAGATACTGCAAATAGTTCGATCGATGCAAGGCTTGAAGATATTGCCGTGGATGTTCTTCGATACTTAAAACCAATCTATAAACGTTCGATTGATCAACTTGAAAAACAATCTGATCAGACGAAACTAACACAAGTCATGACTGATTTTAATCATATTCTTACAATGATTCAAAGTCAGAAAGATTTGCAACAAGAGTTATATGGCACCAAAAAAGAAAACAACTAAAAAAGAGGTTAAAAAAGCTGTTAAAAAAACAGTTAAAAAGGCTGCAAAAAAGGTGGTTGTAAAAAAGAAAACCACAGTAGTTAAAAAAACAGCCAAAAAAAGTGTGTCATCTGCTATTCAAAAAGCAGTAAAAAAAGCTCCAGCGCAAGCTGAAGGAAAAATGACAAAGGCTCAAAAACATGATCAACTCATCGAAGAGCTTTTGAAAAAAGGGAAGAAAAGAGGATTTATTTCTTATGATGAAATTCTCCAAACCTTCCCAACAATTGAAGACGACATCCTTCTACTTGAGAAAATTCATGACCAATTTGAACAAGTTGGTGTGGATATCATTGAAGGAGGTGACTTGCTTTCTTTTGACACAGAAGATCTAACAGATGGACGAAAACGAATTGCAGGAAACAGAGGACATGATTCAATTCAAATGTATTTGAAAGAAATTGGTAAATACAAATTGATTCGAGCTTCTGAAGAACGTGAACTTGCAAGACGTATTGAGCAAGGTGATGAAGAGGCAAAAAATCTTCTCGCACGAGCAAACCTCCGTCTTGTAGTTTCTATTGCAAAAAAATATTCAGGAAGAAGTTCAGACCTTACACTGCTTGATCTTATTCAAGAAGGAAACCTCGGACTCTTTAAGGCTGTAGAAAAGTTTGACTGGTCAAAGGGGTTTAAATTCTCAACGTACGCAACGTGGTGGATTCGTCAATCAATTACACGAGCGCTTGCTGATCAATCTCGAACGATCCGTATTCCTGTTCACATGGTTGAAACAATTTCAAAATACAAACAAGTATATAGAAGATTGTTTCAAGATCTTGGGCGAGAACCTCTTGCTGAAGAAGTTGCAACAGAAATGGGAGTTGAGGTTGAAAAGATTCATGTGATTGAAAAAATTTCTCAATCAACAGCGAGTCTTGAAAAGCCAATCGGTGACGATGATGAAAAATCAACTCTAGGAGAATTTATTGCTGATGATAAAATTCCACGACCGGATCAAGATGCAGCACAAAGACTTCTTCAAGATCAAATTAAAGAAGTGCTCGATACTCTTTCTCCAAAAGAACGAAAAATTCTTGAAATGAGATATGGTCTTGTTGATGGAATTCAACATACTTTGGAAGAAGTAGGGAAAGAATTTGGAGTTACTCGTGAACGTATTAGACAGATTGAAGCAAAGGTTCATGAAAAACTTCGTCAAAATGATACTATTCAAAGACTTCGAAATCACTTTGACTAGTGAATTGCTACTTTTTTCATTGCTAAAAAAGTAGCAAAAAATCTAGACCCATCATAAAAAACTAAAAAAGCAGGATATATTCCAGAGACTCATTAAACGCTTTGCTTCAAGCGCTCGTCTCCACGAAATATATCCTGCTTTTTCTGTACGCTTTTTATGAAAGAGTCAAAATAATAAAGTGAGTGTTGTGATTGACATACTTAATCGAAAATTGTAGTATTCAAGCAAACAAATTCATTCACTAAAGCAATATAAAAATGAAAGACCAATTTAAACTTTTGAAGGAAGAAGTTCAAAAGTGTAATGATCCAGCGATGAATACCATCATTAATATGTTGGAAGACTATAATAATAGACTATCAATTTATTTTAAGGACAGGGAAATCACTAGGGATTTTATGGATGTGATTGATTTAAAATTCACATCCGATATCTTCTGTCAAAAGTTTGGGAATGGTGTCTCTCAGGATCTGGCGATGCAGCAATTGATGATTGATCTTAATACCCTTGCTCGAAGTACTTGGTATTTTGAGAGAGAAGATGGAAAAATTTTAACAGGACAAAATTTGTATGAAAATAAAGCTGTGTACATGGCTTCAGTTAAAGTTTCAGAACCCGTTTATCAAGATAAAAATGCCGAAGATCTCCTTAATGCCTTTGATGATATGACGCTTCATTATCCTGATGTCGTCGAATACCCAGAATCAGTTGATTTTAATCAAAAAGAACTTACTATTGCTGGAGAAGAAAAAGTTTCTACTATTTCTGAAATGGTTAGTTTAATACAGTTCCATGCCATGTGTAATCGTTCCATGTTGTTGTCTTGACCCGTAAGTGAGAAAGCTCGCTTACGGGTTTTCTTTTTGAATTTATTAACTCAATAATATTTTTACTCATCGCAGAATAAAACCAGTCGATAGACTGGTTTTTGTAATCCACAGTTAGTGAATATTATTTTTCTATACGCGATATAATATAAGAGTAAAGGTCATTTATTAACATAAGATTTTTTAAATCATGAAAAAACTTGCGTGGATTCTTCTCATTGTAGGAGCACTTAACTGGGGACTTGTAGGACTCGGAATGCTCTTCGGAGGAGCAAATTGGAACTTGGTGAGTCTTGTTTTTGGTGGAGTTCCGGTTGTTGAGTCGCTCGTTTACATCTTAGTGGGTATTGCCGCTGTTATGTATCTTTTTGGTAAAGGATGCAAGGGATGTAAAACAGAATCTTGTTCTTGTTAAATAAAAAAACCTTACCTAGGTTTGTCGACACACACAAAAGCATCCGAAAGGGTGCTTTTGTGTGAATCCACAAGCTTCTTTTAAAAGTCTTGAAAACTATATTTTTCTGTGATATTATGGCGTTGTTATATGACTAGTGTTGCTGATATTGTTTTCTATGTCTTTATTTTCTTGGCCTTATATGTACAGGTCTTTTTCCTAGTAACCTATCTAGAAAAAAGAAGTTTTCTTAAGAAAAAACTTCAGAATCCAGATTATTTTCCTCTAATCACTTTTATAGTGCCTTGTTACAACGAACAGGATTCGGTTGTTTCTACTGTAAATTCAATTAAAGCAATTGAATACCCAAAAGAAGCTATCTCTATCATTCTTGTAAATGACGGAAGTCGAGATAAAACTTGGGAGATATTGCAACAATATAAAAATGATTCATCAATTCTTCTTCTCAATAAAGAGAATGGTGGAAAACATAGTGCTCTCAATTTCGCGCTTCCATATGTGAAAACAGATTTTGTCTGTTCTTTCGATGCAGATACAGCAATTGTTCCTGATGCACTTGCACGTGCAATGATGTATTTCAAAAATGATCCAGAACTTGATGCACTTGGAGGCGCTGTGCTTATTGAAGAACCTAAAACAATTATTCAAAAAGCTCAAAGTATTGAATATCAAATGTTTTCTTATTCAAAGAAAATGCTAGGCCTTCTTGGTGGTGTTTTGGTTGTTCCTGGTGCATTTTCTGTGTTCAAGAAACAGGCATTGCTTGATGTTGGAGGGTATAGACATGCTCATCTTCTTGAGGATCTTGAGTTAACATACCGTATGCAAGTTGCAGGGAAAAAGGTTTCTCATTCTCATGATGCATTTGTGTATACAAAGGGTCCGGCGTCATTGAATGCACTTTTTAAACAAAGACTGAGATGGAGTTATGGGTATATCAATAATACCTTTGATTACAAAAACGCAATATTAAACAAAAAATATGGAAACTTTGGAATGTTTACCTTGCCAATGACAATCATTGCTTACCCTGCAATTCTTCAAATTTTCGTACTGTTTTGGTATAACGCAATCCAACTCTTTAATGAAAAATATATTCAATACCAAGCACTAGGCGCAGAGAGTCTCATACCAACATTTTCACTCGACTTCTTTTTCGTAGACACAACAGTTTCAGCCTTTCTCACTATCTTGTTGTTTGGAAGTATTTTCTTGGGAATATATCTTGGTAAACAAATTTCCCACATTCGAAGAGTAAGTCTACGTTCAATATTTTGGTTTGTCGTAGTTTACAGTATGATGGTTCCGCTTTGGACACTAAAAGCGCTTTATAACACTATTTTTGGTAAAACAACCTCTTGGGGTAGATAACATTTATGCAATCAGAAACAAAAAGATATTTTATAGTTTTCATTATTACTTCAATCATTTTTGGATTAGCTTTCTGGGCGAGTTCAATTTTTAGTAGTAATAAAATCAGTCAGCTTCAAGAAATTCAAGAGCAAATCGCTATTGATATTTTGTCGACTGAAACTAGATATGCACTTTTGGAACAAACCTCTTGTGTTCACTCGGTGACTTCACTTGAAGAAGAGCAGGGGCTTTCACGAGAACTTAATGATCTGGCAAGACGACTTAAGTTTATGGAAAGTCAGCTGAGTCCTGAAGATGAAGATGTTCTCTTTATTAAAAAATACTACTCACTTCTTCAAATTAAAGACTATCTTCTTATGGAAGAAATCAAGGATAGATGTGGAGAAAACTTGTTTACAATTCTGTATTTCCACCAAGGTGACTGTGACGACTGTCAAAAACAATCTCTTGTTCTAGACGAGCTTGTAAGTCAGTATCCAGAAACACGAGTATATTGGCTTGATAAGGACGTAAACACACCAGCGATTCAAACAATGCTTTCAATATTTGGAATTTCTCAAGGTCCAACAATGGTGATTAATGATAAGACTTATGAAGGTTTTTATACTTTTGAACAACTTCAAGAAATTGCACCAGAGGCATTTCCTGTAGAGAAAGAAGAAGATACTATCGTCAAGCCTCAAACTGGTCAGACTGAAACAACTAAACAGATTAATTAAAAAATCCCCCGCTGAAATAGCGGGGGATTTTGAGGATCTTTTGTATCCTTAACTTACAATGATCCCATCAGGATCAAAAAACAGGGGCTTTTGTTTCTGTGCATAGCTGACGTATTAAGCTGGGATTGATAGTAATCAATAATTTGTGTTTTGTCAATAAAAAACAAATCCCCCGCAGTTTGCAGGGGATTAATCAGTTTTTGTATTTTAGAAATTTATTTTTCTGCTAACCGTAAACAACAAGTAAAGTATTATTTGTTATTCATTTCTTAAATACAAAAACTGATGTTTTTAACCATCTCTTGAACGACTGAATTTTGTGGGGTTCATAAAAATTGAATTGTTTTTTTGCCAAGAAATCTTCAAGGCTTCGGATGATATAATAACAAATAAAAAGTTTATGTCAAGTAATCAAAAACCACCCAAGAAATTGGGTGGTTTTTGATTTGGAGCCGACACTCGGACTTGAACCGAGGACCTACCGCTTACAAGGCGGTTGCTCTACCATCTGAGCTATGTCGGCATTATATAGCGCTTTTTTAAGCACTATATAATTGTATTTATTTACTCGTTTCTGTCAATTATTTCTTGTGAAATCTTTTCTTGATTTTACGAATAAGTCTCCAGATTCTAATTCCTACAAAGTAGATAACAGAATCAATTCCTCGCTTAATGCTACCTACAATCTTTACTTCTGGTAATTTATTCTTTATTTCGTCCTGATCGTCATGGAGACGTAGTTCGTCTACTCGGTAAATAATCATACCAAGAAGAATAAGAAGTGAAAGTATAAATGTAGCTAAGGGGAACATGTTAGATAGAATGCATTACGTAGTTTGTAAGAGTCGCATTTTTCTCAGAAAGGAGTTGCTTGATTGATTTTGAAGGATCCTTAATAAAAGTTTGTTCCATCAAAGTTTGTTCCTTGAAGTATGAATCAATCTTTCCTTGTAGAATTTTTTCTTGAATATCAGCTGGCTTTGAAGTATCAACTTCATTTCCAAAAGTTTCTTTTGCTTTTTGAAGAGCTTCAGCTGGAACATCTTCTTTTGTAAGGTAACTTGGCTTCATTGCACTAATATGCATTGCAATATCTTTTGCAAGATCAACATTTCCTCCTTGAAGATTTACAGCAACAGCAATTGCTCCGTTGTGAATGTATGAACCAATTGTTTCTCCTTCGAGGATATCAACTTGTCCAAGCTTCATATTTTCTCCAATCTTTTGGATAAGAGGATTGATAAGTTCTGTAACGTTTGTTTCAAGTACTTCTTTTCCGTTTGTGAGTGCGTATGCTGCAACATCATTTGCAAGAGCTACGAAGTCATCATTTTTTGCTACGAAATCTGTTTCGCAGTACAAAGTAATAACAGCTGTTTTTCCTTCAGAAGAAGCAACAGCAACTCGTCCTGCTCCCGTGTCTCTGTCTGCTTTTTTTGTAGCAGCATCAGAAGACTTTTTCTTAAGAAGCATAAGAGCTTTTTCAATATCTCCATTTGTTTCTTCAAGTGCTTTTTTACATTGCATTACTGAAAGTCCTGTAGCGTCTCGAAGTTCTTTAATGAGTTCTATAGACATAGATATAAATGAACATTTAAATAATAAAAATCAAACTAAGATTTATGCATTATATTCTGCAGTAATCTTCTTGAGGAAGTATTCAATACTTGCTTTTGAAGCGTCGTTTGCAGGAATTGCGAGTGAAAGATCACTAATATCACAGTCTGTATTTGCAATTGCAACAATTGGAATATTAAGTTGTTTTGCTTCTTTAATAGCAATATGTTCTTTTTTAGGGTCAACAACAACAAGAAGTGCTGGTCGTTCTTTCATGATAGTAATACCACCAAAGTATCGATCAAGCTTTGCCATAAGTCGTTCAAGACCTAGTCGCTCTTTCTTTGTATATTTGTTAAGTTCTCCGTTTTCTTTTTCTTTTCGAAGAGTTTCAAGACGATTTGCTCGTTTTTGAATTTCATTCCAGTTTGTAAGGGTTCCTCCAATCCATCGGTCTGTGATGAATGGGTTTCCTGTACTGTCAGCATTTTCTCGAGTTACGATTTTTGCTTCTGGTTTTGTTCCAACAAAAAGAATTTGTTTTTTGTCAGCTGCTGCTTTTTTTACAAGCTCAAGTGCAGTTGCAAGTCTTTCTGCTGTTCGTTCAAGATCGAAAATATCAGTCTTGTTTTTTGTAGTAAAGATAAAAGACTTCATTGAAGGGTGTCGTCGTGATTTTGAAAAACCAAAATGTGCACCTCGTTCGATAAGTTCTTTTACGAGTGTTTGTTTATCCATATGTTTTTTTTACGTCTGTCACGAGAGATAGGACTTATAATGGTGAAGTAAGATCCCAAAAAGGGAACATACGTCACAATATCTCTTGTTTGACCCAGTTTCGACGCCTTGTGGCTCTGGGCACCTCCGCCATAGGGAGGTTGATTCAGACATTTGTACTTTACTATACTTTTTGCTTTTTTTCAAGTATTTTCAATTCCCATGTCAATTTTGACCAAAGCTTATATTTACGGTACACTTGTCTTGTATTTTAAGGCTAAATTTAACTCGTATGTATCAATCTAAACTATTCACCAAGACTCGAAAAGAAGCTCCAGCTGATGAGGTTTCAAAAAACGCACAACTGCTTATTCGTGCTGGATTTATCACCAAAGAAATTGCTGGTGTATATAGTTATCTTCCGCTCGGACTTCGTGTTCTTAAAAAAATTGAACAGATAATACGAGAAGAGATGGATGCTATAGGCGGAAGCGAAATGAGAACTTCTGCGCTTCAAGAAAAAAGTGTTTGGGAAAAAACAAATCGATGGAGTGACGATGTTGTAGATAATTGGTTTAAGACAGAACTTAAAAATGGAACACAGCTAGGACTTTCTTTTACAAATGAAGAAGCTTTTTCAAATCTCATGAAAGGGTTTATTAGTTCATATAAAGATTTACCACTATATCCATACGATTTTAAAACAATATTTCGAAATGAAACTCGGGCAAAATCAGGAATCATGCGAGGGAGAGAGTTTCATTGGAAAGCCTTGTATTCATTTTCAAAAGATGAAAATGAACATAATGAGTTTTATAAAAAAATAACAGACTCATATATTAATGTTTTCAATCGTGTTGGATTGGGAGGCATAACTTATCTAACTTTTGCTTCTGGTGGAACATTTTCAAAATATTCTCACGAGTTCCAAGCCCTTTCAGATGCTGGTGAAGATATCATTTATATTGATAGTACAAAAAATATTGCAATCAATAAAGAAGTTCTCACTGATGAAGTTTTATCTGATTTAGGTGTTTCAAAAGATTCTCTCAAGGAGGAAAAATCTATTGAAGTTGGAAATATTTTTTCACTTGGTTTTAAATTTTCTGAGCCATTTGATTTAACTTATAAAAATGAAGAAGGAAAAAATATCCCAGTATTTATGGGATCGTATGGAATTGGAATTTCTAGACTTATGGGAACTATCGTAGAAACTTTAAGCGACGAAAAGGGAATTGTCTGGCCAGAATCGGTCGCTCCATTTCAAGTGCATATTATTTCACTTGGTAAAAATGAAGAAGCAGAAGATTTATACAAAAAACTTACAGCGCAAGGTGTTGAAGTGTTGTTTGATGATAGAGATACTTCTGCGGGAGCAAAGCTTGCAGATGCAGATCTGATTGGAATCCCACATAGAATCGTTGTTTCTGCAAAAAGTCTTGAAGCTGGTGGTTATGAATATAAAAAACGAAATGAACAAAGCTCTTCAATTTTCTCTTTCGAACAAATTCAAAGAACAATATCTTAATTAATTATGAAATTTCTACAAAACTTTTATCGATCATTTTCAAACGACATTGGAATTGACCTTGGTACCGCAAATACTTTGGTGTATTTGTCTGGAAAGGGAATCGTGATTAATGAACCTTCTGTTGTCGCAGTGAATCAAAAAACAGGTCAGATTGTTGCAATTGGCGCAGAGGCAAAAAAAATGATTGGTAGAACACCGGGTCATATAAAAGCAGTGCGTCCTTTGGTGGAAGGTGTTGTTTCAGATTTTGAAGTGACGGAAGAAATGCTTGCGTACTATATCAACAAAGCAGATAAGATGGTGAAGAAAATGTTTCGACCGCGAGTTGTTGTTGGAGTTCCATCTGGAATTACAAATGTAGAAACAAGAGCAGTATATGACGCTGCAAAATCTGCTGGTGCACGAGAAGTGTATATTGTGGAAGAACCAATGGCTGCTGCGATTGGAATCAGGCTTCCTGTTCATGATGCGTCAGGTTCAATGATTATCGATATTGGAGGTGGTACAACAGATGTTGCTGTTATCTCTCTCGCTGGTGTGATTCAATCAAAAAGTTTGAATATGGCAGGTGACAAGCTCAATGCTGACATTGTTTCTTATTTTCGAGATGAGTTTAAAATATTAGTTGGAGAAAAAACAGCAGAAGAGGTAAAAATAAAAGTTGGTTCTGCTCTTCCACTAGAAGAACCAATAGAAACACCAGTTCGTGGACGAGATTTAGTGACGGGACTTCCTCGAGAAGTAGTTGTAACAGATTCTGATATTCGAGAAGCAATTATGCCCTCACTTAAAGTTTTGATTGATGGCGTGCGACAAGTAATCGAAAATACTCCACCGGAAATTTTGTCTGATATTATGGGACGAGGAATTGTGTTGACTGGAGGAGGATCTCTTATTCGAGGGCTTGATATTATTCTTCAAAAGGTTTCAAAGATGCCGATTTATGTTGCTGAAGAACCGCTTACTGCAGTTGCAAGGGGTACTGGGATTATATTGCAAGATTTTGAAAAATATAAAGATGTATTAGTTTCAAACGACGATGAACTTCCACTCCGCTAAAAAGAAAAAAGAACAGAAAAAACTCGGTCTCGCTTTCTTCGTGATCGTGTTTTTGGTTATTCTCGGATTTTCTGGGATCTATAGATGGCTTTCAAGCGGTTTCCATCCACTTGCATCTGCATTTTGGAGTATGGGAAATAATGAAGATGGATCACTTTCTTTTGTATTGAAAGATAAAAGAAATTTGCAAAGACAGGTTCAAGATTTAGAAAATGAACTTCGCCAAAAAGATATTGAGATTATGAGACTTCGAATGTTTGAAGTAGAAAATAATTCTTTGAAAGATATTGTAAGCACATCTTCAAATGCAAAAACTGCTGCGATTTTGATAAAACCAAACTACACACTGTACGATACTTTGATTATTGATGCTGGGGTTCAGGATGGAATTCAGGAAGGAGATTTGGTGGTTGGATATGGAACTGTTGCACTTGGAAAAATTGTTGACGTGAGAAAAAATATTTCTTTTGTTGAGTTGTTTACCGAAAGTGAGATTTCTTCTGTTTTAGTACATAATCAAACTGCTACATATATTGATGCTGTTGGTCATGGAGGTGGAATGGTGAAGTTTACTGTTCCAAGAGATGTTTCTATTACTATTGGAGATATACTTTCTCTCCCTGCTCGAAACGGGCTTTTGTTTGGAACAATAGAAGAAATTCAATTTGAAGCCACAGACCCTGTGCAAACTGTTTTTGCGCAAAGTGCTTTGAATATAAATCAAATTCAATTTGTTGAAGTAATACCTGGATATGAAGAACAATTTTAATTTTACAATTGAAAAGAAAATGGCCGGCGCGCTTGGGCGCGCCGGCCAAATCAGTACCCCACACGGAGAAGTTCAGACTCCTTCTTTTGTTGTGGTGGGAACAAAGGCAAATGTAAAAGGTGTCACACCAGAAATGCTTCGAGATATTGAAACGCAGGTTGTTTTGGCAAATACTTACCACTTGTATTTTGAGCCAGGAGACAAGATTGTGAAAAAAGCTGGAGGGTTTGGTCCAATGATGGATTGGCATGGCCCAACCATGACTGACTCTGGAGGTTTTCAGGTTTTTTCTCTCGGCGCTGCCTTTGGATCAAATGTTTCAAAGGTTGCAAAAGGTGATATTGAACTTTCAAAAACAAAAAAGAATAGCGTGAAAGATGGAGGAACAGGAAACAAAAAGAAACTCGCTACAATTGATGAAGAAGGTGTAACTTTCAAATCTCATCGTGATGGTTCAATGCATAGATTCACACCAGAAATCTCTATGGAGATTCAGTGGAATTTGGGAGCGGATATGATTTTTGCTTTTGATGAATGTACTTCACCCCAAGCAAGTTATGATTACCAAAAAGAAGCAATGGATAGAACTCACCGATGGGCACTTCGCTCTCTTGAAAAACACTGGGAACTTGATCCTGAAAATGTACAAGCACTCTTTGGTGTTGTTCAAGGTGGACGACATGAAGATTTGCGAAAAGAATCCGCAAAAATTTTGGCAGAAATGAAAACAAAAGATGGACATGAGTTTGATGGTTTTGGGATTGGAGGATCTTTTGATAAAGACGATATGGCAACAGCGGTGAAGTGGGTGAATGAAAATCTTCCAGAAGGAAAACCTCGTCACTTGCTCGGAATTGGTGAACCGATGGATTTGTTTAATGGAGTTGAAAATGGCTGTGATCTTTTTGACTGTGTGTCACCGACACGTGTTGCAAGACATGGGATTGTATACACCATGGATGGTCCAGTTCACATTTCAAATGCAAAATACAAAGAAGATTTTTCACCGATTGATCCTGAAATTCCTTCTTATACCTCGCAACGTTTTACGAAAAGTTATCTTTGTCATTTGTTTCGGGCAGGGGAGAGTCTTGGTGGGACACTTGCATCTGTTCACAATCTTTATTTCATTATCTCTCTTGTAAAAAAGATTCGAGAATCAATTTTGAATGATACATTCCATGAATTTAAAGATGAGTTTATGAAGAGGTATTATAAAAAATAAAAACACTCGCTTTTAAGCGAGTGTTTTGTTTAGAAAATTTCCTTACATTCACAGCATTTGTATTGCTGTTTTAGATATTTTTCTGGGATTGGACCAAGTAGAACTCTTCTGGGATGCTCCATGTACTGTTTTACATTTGTTGAGTTACAGTTTGGATTAGGGCAGATTGGTATTTCATTTTGTGTACTCATTTTATTTTTTTTGTTCTTATCTTATATTCTTTTTGGTTCTAAATCAAATTCTTGCAAAAAAGTAACAGAAGGCGTACAGTACAAAGAAAAAAAGGAAAACCATGAAAAAGTTATTTGCAATCCTGTGTATTCCATTTTTGCTGGGTGCAAAATCGGAAAATTATCAGCCTATAGCTCCTTGCTATAAAGCTGATATTATTTTTGTTATTGATTACTCTGGTAGTATGTCAAGTTCTATTCCGTATTATCAAACATGGCTTCAAACAACAGTGAGGGAGCTTCCATTGTCTATAAATTTAAAAGCGGGCTTTCTACTTTTTAGTGATAATGTTTGCCCTACAATGTGTCCATTAACAGAAGATCTTTTTCTTTTGGAAGAAAAGATTCCTGAGTTGAGAAATTGTCCTAGTTGCGGAACATACCTTGAGGAAGCTTTGAAAAAATCAAAAGAACTTTTTGATGAAAGTGAAAAAGAACGAAACGAAAAAGTTTCTAAAATCTTAGTTTTGGTTACTGATCTTGATGTTTCAGATCCAGTAGAGTCTTGTGAAATAATTTATTCAGAAATGTCTGATATTTTCTTTGTTCTTATTGATCCAGACTCTGTTAGAGGTATGCAAAGAGTTGATGATTTGAAAAACTGCATTCTTCATAATGGGATTTATTTTAATGGTCTTGTTCCTGTCTACCAAGATTTACTCAAACAATTTGATCCTTGTATGTGATAAAAAGCCTGCGTTTCGCGCGGGCTTTTTTTATGTATAATGAAGTCATTATGAAATTCAAATTACAGAGTGAATACGCTCCAGCTGGAGATCAGCCAGAAGCTATAAAAACATTGGTTTCTGGGATTCTCAAGGGAATGCGAAAGCAAACCCTTCTTGGTGTTACCGGTTCTGGAAAAACCTTCACTATGGCAAATGTGATTCAAGAAATCCAAAAACCAACCTTGGTGATTGCTCACAATAAAACCCTCGCCGCCCAACTCGCTCAAGAGTTTAAAGAATTTTTTCCAGAAAATGCTGTGCATTATTTTGTTTCCTACTACGACTACTATCAACCAGAAGCATACATCCCAACCACAGATACCTATATCGAAAAAGATGCACAAATCAACGAAGAGATTGATCGTCTTCGTCATGCTTCAACACAGTCACTTCTTTCTCGAAACGATGTGATTATTGTTGCGTCAGTTTCTTGTATCTACGGACTCGGTTCCCCAGAAGAATACAAGGCAAAAAACCTTTTTATATCTGTCGGTGATACTTGGACAAGAAAAGATATCATGCAAGCTTTGATTGATATGCAATATGAAAGAACTACAGCTGATTTAAAATCTGGTTCTTTCCGTGCACTTGGAACAATGCTTGAAATTATTCCTGTTTCAGAAACCTCTCTCTATCGAATTGAAATGTCAGGAAATGTGATCACAGAAATTTTAGAGATTGACCCTGTGTCTTCAAAGGTTGCGGGAACACTTCAAAACTTGGTGGTTTTTCCTGCAAAGCACTTCATGATGGCAGAGAATGCAAAAGAAGAAGCTTTGAAAAATATTCAAAAAGAACTCGATGAAGAACTCGCAAGACTTGAAAAAGCTGGAAAGGTTTTGGAATATGAACGACTCAAAAGACGGACAAACTATGACATTGCGATGATTCGCGAGGTTGGATATGTCTCTGGAATCGAAAACTATTCACGACATTTGTCAGGGAAAAAAGCGGGTGAAGCACCTGATACTCTTTTGTCATATTTCCCGCACGACGAAAACGGTAATCCAGAATTTCTCACAATCATCGACGAGTCGCATGTGACTCTTCCACAGATTCGAGCAATGTATCGAGGCGATCAAGCGCGAAAAGAAAATCTTGTTGAACACGGTTTTCGTCTTCCAAGTGCAAAGGATAACAGACCTCTTCGTTCTGAAGAGTTTGAAGAACGTGTTGGACAGCAGGTGTATGTTTCTGCAACACCAAGCGACTATGAACGTGAAGAGTCCGAACAAATCGCAGAACAGATTGTTCGTCCAACGGGACTTCTCGATCCACAGATTGTCATCCGTCCTATTGTTGCAAAAGAAAAAGATGGCTATACAGGACAGGTTCAGGATTTTATCCAAGAAGCAAAAAAAGAAATCGAAAAAGGCGGGCGAGTACTTGCGACGACTCTCACAAAAAAGATGGCAGAAGATTTGTCAGATTATTTGAAAGGTGAGGGAATCAAAACAGAATATATTCACTCAGATGTAGAAACAATTGATCGAATCAAAATCATTACAAATTTCCGTCGAGGTGACTATGATATTTTGGTGGGGGTAAACTTGCTTCGAGAAGGACTCGATATGCCAGAGGTTTCTTTGATTGGAATTCTTGACGCAGACAAAGAAGGTTTTCTTCGAAGTGAGACTTCACTGATTCAAACCATCGGACGAGCAGCGCGAAATGTAGATGGGCGAGTGATTCTCTATGCAGACAAAATCACAGGCTCAATGGAACGAGCGATTGGCGAAACAGAACGTCGTCGCGCAAAGCAGGAAGAGTACAACAAAGCAAACGGAATCACTCCGCAAACTATCAAAAAACAAATCAAAGATATTACAAAAGATTTGGAAAGCAAGCATGACAAGGCTGTGCAGGCTGAGCTTGAACTTGATGCGAAGGTATTTAATATTCAAGATCCAAAGAAAAAAGCTACTGCTTTGAAAAAACTCATTAAAGAAAAAGAAAAGAAAATGAACGAGGCGGTAAAAGAGCTCGACTTTGAAACAGCTGCGATTTTGCGAGATGAGATGTTGTACTTGAAAGAAAAATTAGATACAAATCAAAAATAAAAGCCCTTTTAAAGGGCTTTTATGCTACTCAAAGCGATTTTTCGTTTTTTAGTCAAACCACTTATAAATTCTCTGACCTTGCTTGTTTTTCTGGGAGGTCTGATACATGAGGCAAAATATACAGAAATAAAATATTCTAATTCTGATCCTACACGCGCAAATACATAATAGTTTCCTAATCCTGAATTAAAGATTTTTTCTAAGTATTTGGGTCTAACCGGTGCAAAGTACTCGAAGAGAAAAAAAGGTAATCCTAACACTATGAAAATTAAAATATAATACCTGTATAATTTTAAAATTAAAATAATAGGGTGTATTGTACTTGTGTCCGGGTTCAGCCCTTCAGCTTCTTTAATGGTATCCCAAGTTATTTTGTAGCCAAACAAAATTAGAAGAATTAATGGAAAAGAAAAAAAATCTTTTGTTACATAATATGATACTCCAAATTCAAAAATTTCTGCTATTGCGGACATCATAAGGAAAAGCTTTGCAATCTGAAAGTTTTCTATACCAAACATATCATTGAGAAAGTTTGTGAGTTGCTGAAAAACAGCCATTATTTTTTCATCTAGTGTAATGAGCATTTGTTATTTTTTAGGGTTTTGTTGTTTTATAATATAATTTTAAAAAAAAGTCAAAATAAAAAATCCCCCGCAGTTTGCGGGGGATTTTAACTTGTTTTTTCTGGATGTTAGGAAGTTTTTTCAGCTTCGGCCCTGCGACATACTTCTTTTTGCAGGATTTCTTCGGAAACTTTTCCTTCTTCTCCAAATTGTGAAATCAACGCATGAAGAGAGAGAGAGGTTTTTTTTGTAGGTGCTTGTATGTTATTCATAGGGTAAAGAATTTGTCCATATTATGCATTTTTAGTGTCTAGATGTCAAATATAGTTAGATGTGCACATAGATTTTGATTTCAAACTAGAGTAAGCTATAGGTATTGTGAACTACACGTATGATCTCATTGTTATAGGTGGCGGGGCATCAGGAATGATGACTGCTGGAACTGCTGCGGAGCGAGGTCTTCGCGTTCTTGTGCTTGAGAAAAACAAAAAGCTTGGAGCAAAGCTTTCTATTTCTGGTGGTGGAAGATGTAATATTACAAACAACGAAGACAATATTCATACTTTCTTATCCCAATACAAAGATTCTCAAAAATTCCTTTATTCTTCTTTTTCAAAATTTAACAAAGAAACAACAAAGGCTTTTTTTAAAAAGCTGGGTCTTCCTGTGGTTGTGCAAGAGAGGAATAGATGTTTTCCAAAAACAGAAAATGCTCTTGATGTTGTGCGGGTTTTGGAAGATTGGCTTCGTTTGAATAAGGTTTCAATCCAAACAAGTACTGCGGTGGAAAAAATCGAATACACAAACAATGTTATTTCAGGTGTGATTGCAAAAGGAAAGAAATATACTGCAAAGTCATATGTGATTGCAACTGGAGGACTTTCTCATCCAGAAACGGGATCAACAGGAGATGGATTTTCTTGGATGAAAGAAATCGGACACACTGTGGTTGCTCCAAATCCAAATATTGTTCCACTCAAGGTCAAAGAGAAGTGGATTAAAAAACTTTCGGGAACCACTCTCGTTGATGTGAAGCTTTATTTTTATCTGAATGAAAAACGAATGTTTGATAGACGTGGAAATATTCTCTGTACACATTTTGGAATGTCGGGTCCACTTGTTTTAAACTCTGCGTATGAAGTTTTGCAATTACTCGAAAAAGGAAAAGTGACTTGTCTTATTGATATGTTTCCATCCCTTGATATCGGAAGTCTTGAGAAAAAGTTAGTGGAATTGTTTGAAAAACACAAAAACAAAAATCTTAAAAATATTTTGAAAGAAATAATACCAGCAGCACTTGCTCCAGTTTTGTGTGAAGAACTTTCTTTAAGCGATGATTTGAAAGTTCACAGTGTTACAAAAGAACAAAGAAAAAGTATCGTGTGTTTTTTAAAGCAGTCACCACTGACAATCTCAGGTTCTCTTGGCTATGACAAGGCTGTTGTGTCTGATGGGGGAATACCACTTCGAGAAGTGGATGCTCAGGATTTTCGGTCAAAGATATTTTCAAACCTATTTTTTACAGGGGACATGCTCCACATTACTCGTCCGAGCGGAGGATATTCTCTCCAGCTTTGTTGGACAACAGGTTTTGTTGTGGGTAAATCGATATAAGATTTTTGACGAAATCTAAAAAATAATGTAATATGTTCGGGTTATGGAAATCCGAAATATCGCAATTATTGCACACGTAGACCACGGAAAAACAACCCTTACAGACGCTATTTTGACACAAACTCAAATGGTGGGGGATGGTTCTTCAATGGATTCAAACGATCTTGAAAAAGAGCGTGGTATTACTATTTATGCAAAAAATACATCTACCTTTTATAAGGGTACAAAAATTAACATTGTAGACACACCAGGTCACGCCGACTTTGGTTCTGAGGTAGAACGAGTTCTTCGTTCAATCGACTCAGTGCTTTTGGTGGTGGATGCGGCAGAAGGTCCAATGCCACAAACAAAATTCGTATTGAAAAAATCTCTTGAGCTTGGTCTTAAGCCGATTTTGGTATTGAACAAAATTGATAAACCAGCAGCTGATGTGAAATGGGCAGAAGAAGCTGTGTACGAACTTTTCCTCGATCTTGGTGCAACAGATGAACAACTTGATTTCACAACTGTCTATGCGATTGGACGTGAAGGAGTTGCAAAGCGATCAATGGATGAAGAATTTAAAGATCTTTCTCCACTTCTTGATGTAGTACTTGAAAAAGTTCCGAGTGCTTCAGGTAATGGACTTGAACAAGAAGTTCTTCAGGCACAAGTGTTTAACTTGGCTTATGATAACTTCCTTGGGCGTATGGGTGTGTGCCGAATCTATAAAGGAACTTTGAAGCAAGGACAACAGCTCGTTATTAAAAACGATCAAGGAAAAACCTATAAGGGTAAAATTGTAAAACTCTTTACCTTTGAAGGTATGAGCCGAAAAGATGTTGCAGAAGCAACAGCTGGAGACATTGTCATGATTGCAGGTATTCCAGATATTTACATTGGGGAAACTCTTCTTGCAAACGAAACAGGTGAAGCAATGCCAGCGATTACGGTGGATGAACCAACAATCTCTTTCAAAATGTTCGTAAACGATTCTCCGTTTGCTGGAAAGAGTGGAAAGTTTTTGACTTCACGACAAATCCGAGAACGACTTGAAAAAGAATTGGAAATCAACGTGGGACTTCGTGTTGATTTTGCTGACCAATCAAAATTCTCTGTCTTTGGACGAGGGGAACTTCACCTTGCTGTTCTCATTGAAAACATGCGACGAGAAGGTTTTGAGCTGGCTGTTTCAAATCCAGAAGTAATCTTGAAAGAAGAAAATGGAGCAACTCTCGAACCTTTTGAAGAAGTAACAATTCTCGTTCCAGATGAATCATCAGGATCTGTAATTGATAAAATTGGAAAAAGACGAGGACTTATGAGTTATATGAATTCAGATAATGGAACAACAAAAATGATTTTTGATGTTCCAACTCGAGGACTTCTTGGGTATCGAAACGAATTCGTTGTTGATACAAAAGGAGAAGGAATTTTGACAACAATCTTTTCTGGATTCAAACCTCACGCTGGAAATGTTATCAAGACAGAATACGGTTCAATGGTTGCAATGGCAGGAGGAAAAGCGCTTGCATTCTCACTTGCAAATCTTCAAGAACGAGGAACCTTGTATATTCATGTAAATACAGAAGTGTATGAAGGAATGGTAATTGGAAATACTGCAAAAGGAGAAGACTTGATGGTGAATCCAACAAAAGGAAAACAGCTCACAAACATGCGAGCATCAGGAACTGATGAAGCTATCCGTGTTGTTCCACCGCTTGATCTCACTCTTGAGCGAGCACTTGGACTTATGCGAGATGATGAGTATTTGGAAGTAACCCCAGAAGCTATTCGTCTTCGAAAAGCATTACTCAAAGAATCTGATAGAAAAAAAGCTGAAAGAAAATAAAAAAAACCGCACCTTTGGGTGCGGTTTTTTGTTAATTACTTTCAATTAACACGTGACAATAACTAACTATTCTTTTGAGTAACTCAACTTTCTCTTGATTTGTTTTTCGTTTTCTAAACTCAGGATAGTTATTTTTTATTTGCTGCGCAAACTCTCTGTATGACTCAGGGACAAGATATAATTTTTTATTATATGCATACCCAATATAAGTAATAAGATTGTTTGCTGTTGTCATACTTTTTGTTTCTAAAGGATCACACCTATCTAAAATTTGAAGTATGTTTTTCAGAAGTTCTTCTTGGTTTTGTTCCATGGAATAGGGTTTTTTTTGGACTATAACAAAAACAAACTATTTTCACAAGGAAAATAAAAATCAAATGATATACTAGAAACATATGTCACTATTTGGAGAATTAAGTATCATAATCGGGGTCGCCTTTGTTGTTTCAATTATTATGACAATGCTTCGTCAGCCACTTATTATTGGTCATATTATTACTGGACTTATTGTCGGTCCAATTATTGCAGGTTCTGTTTCTCCGGAAACTTTCAAGCTTTTTTCTGAGATCGGAATCGCGATTCTTTTGTTTACCGTAGGTCTCAATTTGAGTCCTAAAACAATCAAGGAATTTGGAGCAGTTTCTCTAGTTACTGGGGTTGGTCAGGTGGTATTCACTTCACTTCTTGGTTATTTCTTAATACGAGCACTTGGGTTTGAAAGTATTACTGCGGTATATATGGCAATCGCACTTGCCTTTAGTAGTACAATTATTATTTTGAAACTCATCTCTGATAAGGGTGATATGGAAACTTTGTACGGAAAAATCTCTGTAGGTTTTCTTTTGGTTCAAGATTTTATTGCAATACTTATCATGTTTGCAATTCCAATTCTTTCTGCGAGTGATGCAACAATAGCAACTGTTGGAATTGGAACCTTGAAAGGAATTCTTCTTTCTGTTGCAGTCCTTTGGGTTGGCTTTAGAGTTTTCCCAAAAATCAATGGTTTCCTTTCTCGAACAAGTGAGATGCTCTTTTTGTTTGCGACGGTGTGGGGAATGGGTATTGCGAGTTTGTTCACACTGACAGGTTTTTCAATAGAAATTGGTGCTTTGATTGCTGGTATTTCACTTTCAATGCTTCCTTCACGTCATGAAATTCATTCAAGAATGTCTCCGCTTCGAGATTTCTTCATTGTTATTTTCTTTATCTTGCTTGGTACACATATGACCTTTGGAGATATTCAAGCTCTTCTTCCAAAAGCACTTATCTTGTCTGCTTTGGTACTGATCGGAAATCCTCTTATTCTTATGACCATGATGCGTTTCTTCGGGTATAAGAAAAAAACTGGACTTCAAACAGGTCTTACTGTTGCTCAGATTAGTGAATTTTCTCTGATTCTGCTTACGCTTGGTATGACATATGGTCACGTGTCGCAAGAAGCACTTTCTCTCGTGACACTTGTTGGAATCGTAACAATATTTGGTTCAACATATTTGGTAATGTATTCAGATGTAATTTACGAATGGCTTGAACCATACCTTGGAATTTTTGAAAAGAAAAATGCTCATGAGAAACCAATTCGACTTAAACGCCACTCGATTATTTTGTTTGGAGGAAATCGTATTGGTCATGATTTCATTGAAAGTTTTAAGGCGACTGGAGAATCATTTCTTGTTGTTGATCACAATCCTGAATTAGTTGAAAAAATTTCACAAGACGGACATGATGTAATTTTTGGAGATGCAAGTAATCTTGATCTTCTTGAGTCAATTGATATGTCAAAAGTTCATTTGGTCGTTTCGACTATTCCGGACGCGCACACAAATACTTTGATCCATAAAACTATTCACGCAAAACATCCAAAAGCACTTGTGATGGTTGTGTCGCATAAAATTGATGAAGCGCTTGAACATTATGAACGAGGAATAGACTACGTTATTCTCCCTCATTTTCTTGGTGGTCACTATGCTTCACAGCTTGTGGTCAAGCTTCATGAAGAACCACATAAAAGAGATGACGTTCGAAAAACTCATATTCGAAAACTTAAAAAACGTAAAGAAATTGGACAGGAACATCCAAAAATGTAAGAAAAACCCCGCAAAACGCGGGGTTTTGTATTGTTTCTTGTTGTGGTATAGTTTCGATATAGTAATAATAAATTTATATACACCCCCTAGGAACAACTGGTGGGGTCAAATTCTATGGTTAAAAAAATTAACAAAAAAGAAGACGAAAAGATGATTGTGGTTCGAGGTGCGAGAACTCACAATCTCAAAAATATTACTGTTGAAATGCCACGAGATAAGATGGTGGTTATTACGGGTCTTTCAGGATCTGGGAAATCATCACTCGCGTTTGATACTATTTTTGCGGAAGGCCAAAGACGGTACGTTGAATCTTTGTCGGCATATGCAAGACAATTTTTGGGACAAATGCCAAAACCAGATCTGGATGAAATTTCTGGACTTTCTCCTGCGATATCAATTGATCAAAAAACACGATCAAATAATCCGCGTTCAACAGTTGCAACAATTACCGAAATTTATGATTATCTTCGGGTTTTGTATGCACGTATTGGACGTCCATATTCTCCAATTTCAGGAAAGGAAGTAAAAAAACTTTCAAATCAAGAAATTATGGAATTTGTTAAAAAACAAGTTCGGATTATCGCCGATCGAGGAAACAAAAAAGAAATCATGGGTGTTTCTTTTGATGATACAATGATTCATATTTACGCCCCGATTGTTCGAGGGAGAAAAGGTGAACATTATCAAATGTTGTATGACTATCTTGGAAAAGGATATTCAGAAATTCGTCTCGATGGACGAGTTAAAAAACTTCGTGATCAAATTATCATGACCAAAACCAAAAAGCATGATATTGACCTTTTGGTTGACTCTCTTGCTGTTCACGAATTTTCTGACAATAAAGATGATTTTGAAATGCGTCTCGGCGAAGCGGTTGAAAAGGCAATTGACGAAGCTTCCGGTTTTGTTCGAATTATTGTCGGTGAGCCAGACGAAAAGAAAACTGAAAAAATTGAAGAAACATTTCTTTCTGCAAAACTTGTTTCTCCAGAAGATGGATACACTTTCCCGGAAGTAGAACCAAGACTTTTTTCTTTCAATTCTCCATACGGAGCATGTCCGGCTTGTAATGGTCTTGGAACAAAGCATTTATTTGGAGATGAGCCATGTGACACTTGTCAGGGTGCAAGACTTCGAGAAGAAGCTTTGAATATTTTTCTTGGTCCAAAAGAGCAGGGTGCGGTGAATATTTTGAAGTTTACAAATCTTTCTGTAAAAGATGCGTATGATTTTATTACTCAAGTAAAACTTACCGATAAAGAACGTGAAATTGCGAAAGTTATTTTGAAAGAAATTCAAGATAGACTTATTTTCATGTTGAATGTTGGTCTTGATTATCTGACTCTTGATCGAAAAGCAAATACACTTTCTGGTGGAGAATCACAGCGTATTCGTCTCGCTTCACAACTTGGAAGTAGACTTGTTGGGGCAATGTATGTTTTGGATGAACCAACAATCGGACTTCATCAAAGAGATAATGACAAACTTATTGATACCTTGCTTGATTTGAGAGATATTGGAAATACTGTGATTGTTGTTGAGCACGATGAAGACACGCTCTATGCGGCTGACTATATTGTTGATATTGGTCCTGGGGCAGGAGTTCATGGAGGAAATGTTGTAACATCTGGATATTTAAACGAGCTTCTTTCAAAGAAAACTTTAACAGGAGATGATGCAAAAAGTAGAACTTTGAAATATCTTCGAGAAGAAGCATATATCCCACTCCCTGAATCACGAAGAACCGCTGATAAAGGAAAAATTGTTGTAAAAGGTGCGACGGTAAATAATATTGAAAATCAAAATTTTGAAATTCCACTCGGAAGAATGGTTTGTATTACTGGAGTTTCAGGGTCTGGAAAATCTTCATTTATGTATGAAGTTCTTCATAAAAATATTCAGGCTCGTTTCGATAGAAAATATCGGTCTGCAAAAGTGTACAACTGTGCGTCAATTGAAGGTTTGGATTTACTCAACAGAGCAATCTTGATTGATCAAAGTCCAATTGGAAGAACACCTCGGTCAAATGTTGCGACTTACACGGGAGCGTGGACGCATATTCGAGATATATTCACTGAAACAAGTGAGGCACGTTTGCGAGGTTGGAAATCAAATCGTTTTTCTTTCAATGTAAAAGGTGGACGATGTGAAGCTTGTGAAGGAAAAGGAGTGGTTGCTGTTGAGATGCACTTCTTGCCAACAGTGTATGTCACTTGTGATGTTTGTGAAGGAAAACGGTTTGAAAAAGAAACTTTGAAAGTAAAATACAAGGATAAAAGTATTCATGATATTCTGGAAATGACTGTTGAAGAAGGAATTGAATTCTTTAAAGAAATTCCAGCGATTTATGACAGACTCAAAACTCTTGATGATGTTGGACTTGGGTATATCAAAATTGGACAACCAGCGACAACGCTTTCTGGTGGAGAAGCTCAACGTGTGAAAATTGCATCAGAGTTGTATCGACCATTTGTGGAAAAAGGACTATATCTTCTTGATGAGCCAACAGTTGGACTTCATTATGATGATGTTCAAAACTTGATTCAGGTAATTCAAAAACTTCTTTCAAAGGGTAACTCAGTAGTGACCATTGAACACAATCTCGATCTCATTAAAACAGCTGATTATATTATCGACATGGGGCCAGAGGGAGGTGTTGGAGGTGGAAAAGTAATTGCTAAAGGAACGCCCGAGGAAATTGCAAATAATCCAAAATCTCACACTGGACACTATCTTAAGAAAGTTCTTGCAAAAACAAAAAAAGCGATGAGTAACAAATAGCAAACAAAAAAGACCGAAAGGTCTTTTTTGTTTGCTATAATATACACATGAACCAACAAACTCCTCAAAACAATGAAGAACAAAAAGAAATAATTGTTCCACCGGAACCAACAAAAACACCTGAAGTTCAACCAGGTTTTAATTCTCCTTTGCTTTTTAATAAAGAAGAACAAAAAGAAGAATTTTTGGAAGAACCAATAAACCAACCTTCGAATAAGAAAAAAATAACTATACTTATCATCGTGGCAGTTTTTGTTGCTCTTGTTGCGATTGTAAGTATTGCTCAAATTCTTGTAGATTCTCGTTTTCAAACATTTAATCCAAATGAATTTACACCCCTGTCACCAGATGATTTTATGCTTTCAGAAAATTCAGAAGGAGAGAATACACCTTCTGATTCTTTAACGTGTGGAGGAAGTCCGTTTATAAAAATGCTGACACCGGAAAAAGATGACGTATTTCAAGTTGGAGAAACACTTGTTTTTTCTTGGGAACTTTGTGGGATTAATCCCTCACTTTTTAATACTGCAATGATGGATGTATATAATATTGAAACAAATCAAAAAGAACATACTTTCTCTCTTCATTGTGTAGCTGGGCTTGAAAGCAAGAGTGAGACGCAAGGAATTTCTTGGCTGATTCCAGATTTTCTTGAAGAAAGTTCTGCTGAGTATACAAATCAGAGCTGTTTGTTGCCTGTTGTTAATTTTCTTGAACCTCACAAATATCAACTGACTATTTCGTATGCGAATAATACATATTCTGCAACAAGTGAATTTTTCACCATAGAAACAGGTGACTATGTCTATGTTCCTCCAACATTTCAAGATTATGCTTTAGAACCAGTTTCGTCTTTTGATAGATCTCCTTTTATAGATTCGTCTGCTCCGGACTTTTTGAAAGAAATTATCACTCCTTCTTTTTTTCAAGCTCCACCTTTGTTTTCAAATTTTTATAGAACATATGTTGTTCCAAATGGACCAGCATATCTTCTTGATCTTCGTGACGGGAAAGCGTACCCAGCTCCGCAAACCTCAGATAGAATCGTCGTAAGGTCATTGAGTAATTTGTATATAACAGAAGAAGCATTAGATACCGCTAATCAATACAAAGGAAGAACACATAAAATCTCATGGAATATTTTCGATGAAAATACCAAAGATTTCGATTTACTTTTCGAACGTGTGTGCAATCCTGTTCCAGAAGGTGTTATTACTGTATATACAGAATGTATTCCAGAAGAGTAATTTTTGATATATACTACAAAACCTATGAAAAAGTCTGAATTCGACTCACTTCAGTTGCCAGATAAGCCAGGAGTGTATACCTTTGTCGATGAAAAAAATACTATTTTATATATTGGAAAAGCAACTTCGCTCAAAGACAGAGTGCGAAGTTACTTTTCTAATGACTTGGTAGAAGAGCGAGGTAAACGCCTTGTGGATATGGTGACACTTGCAAAAACAGTGAGATACGAAATTACAGATTCTGTGCTCGAAGCTCTTATTCTTGAGGCGAATCTTATTTCAAAACATAAACCAAAATATAATGCGATTGGAAAAGATGATAAAACATTTTATTTTGTCGTTGTTACAAAAGAAGATTTTCCAAGAGTGCTTATCATGCGTGGGCGTGATATTGAAAAAAAAGTTACCCAAAAAGAACTTTCAATTTCACATAAATTTGGTCCTTTTCCATATGGTTCACAACTCAAAGAAGCACTTCGAATCATTCGAAAGATTTTTCCATTTAATGATAAAGATTCAATCAAAAAAGATCAGGCTGAATTTTATAGACAAATCAAACTTGCGCCCGATCTTGGAAATAGCGAAATTCAAAAACGTTACAACGAAACAATTAAGCATATTATTTTATTTTTTAAGGGTAAGAAACAAACTCTTCTTCTTGCTTTGAAAAAAGAAATGGATATGTATGCAAAAAAACTTTTGTTTGAAAAAGCAAATGAAATTAAAAAGAAAATTTTTGCTCTTGAACATATTAAAGATGTATCTCTTATTAAAAAAGAAGACATAGAAAAACGTGTTTCTGATTTCCGTATTGAAAGTTACGATATTGCTCATATTTCAGGAACAAATATGGTCGGTGTTATGACAGTGATTGAAAATGGTGAGTCAAACAAGCAGGAATATCGAAAATTTATTATTAAAGGATTTACGAGTTCAAACGACGTCGGAGCGCTTGGGGAAGTTTTTACAAGAAGACTTGCGCATACAGAATGGCAGTTTCCAAACCTTATTGTGGTAGATGGTGCACTTCCTCAAAAATCAAAACTTGAATCGATTCTTAATTTGAAAGGTATTCAAATTCCTGTGGTTGCTGTGGTAAAAAATGAAAAACATAAACCAAAAGGAATTCTAGGTCTTAAAAAATTTACTGAAAAGTATAAAAGTGAAATTATTCTAGCTAACGCAGAAGCTCACCGGTTTGCTGTTGAATTTCATAGAAAGCGACGATCAAAAATATAAAAACTTTCAACAGTTTGTTATATAATTTCGTTGTATAATAAAAACATGTCGAAGTATCAATCAACTTCTTTCTCGGATGTATTTTCGCACCAAACAAAGGTTGGGGTTGTTCGTGGTGGACAAACTCCAGAATTTGAACTCTCTCTTAAAACAGGTGCTGAAATTCTCAAACGTCTTCAAAATAAACATGCTTATAAGGTAGTTGATGTTTTGATTGATAGAGATGGAATCTGGCATGTTGATGGAAGGGAAATTAATGAAAAGTTTTTAGCAGATTATATCGATCTTGCTTGGCTTACTATTCACGGAGACAACGGAAGTATTCAGCATCATCTAGAAACTCTTAAAATTCCATACCTTGGTTCAGATCCTGTTACTGCGGATCTTACCTTCAATCGAGCTCGGTTGAAACAAAGAATAAAAGATCTTGGACTTCAAACTCCAGATCATATTCAACTCGAAAATGTATATACAGGTGATATGGAAGAAGATATGCGAGAAAGACATATCGAAGAGAAAGCATTTGAGGTGTTTGGAAAACTTCCTGGGCCTTGGGTTGTAAAACCAGTTGCCTTTTCAGCGCGATTTCATACGTATCTTGCAAAAACTTTCCCAGAACTTCTTACTGCACTTCGAATAATCTCACTTGATGTTGATGATGTTTTAGTGGAAGAATACATTCAGGGACGAGAGTTTGTTTCGAGTGCTATTCCAGAATTTCGAGGAAAAGAAAAATATATTATTCCTCCACACGAGGTTCGTCATGGTAAAGAAATGTTTACTCACCACACGAGTCGAACAGGAAGTTTTGAAATGATACCTGCTATTCAGATTTCTCCAAAAATTAAACAACTTATTGAAGAACTGACACACGAACTCCATAACGATTTTAATCTTGATGATACAGCTGTATTCCATTTCATTATGTCTCCAAAAGGTTTGTATGTGATTAGTGTTCAGGATAATCCAGAGCTTCACGAACAAGCTCCTTTGTATAGAGGACTTGAATACACAGGTTCATCACCCGATGAATTTATTTTCTCTAGAGTTGCTCGTCTTTTAAAAAGGAAAGAACAATAAAAAACCCGCATAGAGCGGGTTTTTTTTGTTTTATTTTTTCAGTGGATGGAGATGTGCTGCAATACCAATTCCTGCTGCTACAATGACAAGATTTTTGATAATATATTGTCCTGCAAGTGTTGGAATCATGAAGCTTTGCCAGCTATCTTGTGGAAGATATACAAGTGGTCCAAAAGTTGTGATCATGTGAACGAGAAGAAGGGGAATTACGATTCGTTCCATTCCTTTAATGAGGAAAAGAATACCAATGAGACATTCAAACAATCCAAACATAACGAGGAAGGTAGAGAAGGACATAAAAGGAATTGTTTGTTCGAACAAACTCTGAACGAGTCCACTCGCAGGACTGAGACCAAGCACTTTGAGGGCTCCAAACCAAAAGAAAACTACAAATAAACCAAAACGTGCAGAAGGTATACTTATTTTTCTAAAAAATCTAATAAGCTTTGAATCAAAAGATTGTATTGTCATATAATTCATTCTACCACTATCTTTTTTCTTTGTATTCACAATAATAAAAAGCCGGATTTCTCCGGTTTTTTATTATTGTGGACCCGAGGAGATTCGAACTCCTGACCTCCCGCGTGCAAGGCGGGCGCTCTACCAGCTAAGCTACGGGCCCATATGTATAACAGAGAATATTATACACGATTAGTCTTGACGTGCAAGCCTCGATTTGTTGGTTTGACAGGGTGGTTCATATCTGTAAGATACAGGGTAAATAGACCCTTGATCTTTCATATATTTATAAGTCACAATTTACATATTTTAATTATGAAGCGATATTCTCATTTTTTGCGTAGCGTAGCTACAGTATCGTTTTCGATATTGTATCTTGCGATTTCGCTCTTTTCATTTTCTTCTGCTCAAGCAGAAACAGTTACTGATAGTATTTCTGAAATAGTATCAGAAGAAGTTTCTAGTATTGAACTAGTTGAATCTACAGATTCTCAAGAATTAGTGAATCAAGAAGAAATTGCTTCTTTAGATTCTGAAGTTGTTTTTTCACAACAAGTAGAAGTGGATCCACTTGAAAAAACTATTCCAGAACAAGAGGAAGAAAATTTTTCGGTTCGAGATATTCCAGAGGAATCTGAAAGAATTGATGTAAAAATTTGCAATGAGACAAATTCTCCAATCATTACAATTCAAAATGATTATGTAGAAATTTCTCTTGCAGACGATTTTACATCTCAGATAATAAATACCGTGAACCCAACAGCAGTAGACGGGCTTGGAATTGATGGAATACTTAGTGTTTCAAACAATATTGATTCGATCACACTCAATCCTGGATTTAATCAGGTTGAGTTTTCAGCTCAAAATTCTGTTAGTTGTGTTACAACAGTAACTGTTGATGTTTTTGTTATTTCGCAAGAACAGCCAGTATGTCAATCTGGTTTTGTGTATGCAAAAATAACTTTTCCAGAAACTCTTACAGCTTCACTTGGAACAAATGCAAGTGTTCAAAGTGGTGAATGGTTTCCGGTAATGGTTGATGGTTCTACTTTTTCAGAAAGTGAATCAAATATTACGACAAATCCTGATATTGCGATTACACGAGTTGGAACAACTTTATTTGTAAATGTTGCGCCAGGAGTTGTTGACGCTTCAGAACTAGCAGATTCAATCGCAAACTCTGTAGATTTTTCAGGAGGTTCTGTCGTGTCAGCGATGGCATTTTCAGGAGATGTTGCCTTGATTGATTTTCAAGCAGAAGAATGTCCAGTGGATGTATGTATAGCATTTGGTGGACCTTCTATTGTTTCAATTACATCAACGGTTACAATTGATGAAAATACAACACTTACTGAAGAAGAAATTTTTGCTTTGTTTGAAATTGTTGCTGAGGATTTGGATGGGGAAGGATTGGTTTCAATCACTTCAAATCTATCTTCGGTTTCATTTCAAAATGAAGGAGTGTACACAATCACGATTACACTCACTGACAATGAAGGATGTGTGTCTTCTCAAACAGTAACACTTGTTGTTTTAGGGGAAGATGATAATGGAGGTGGAGGAGGTGGAAGTAAGCGAAGTGGTTCAAGACAAGAAAAACCAGAAGGTGAAGTTCATGGTGCGACTACATGTGAACCATATCTCACAACCTATATGCAAATGGGTGAAGCAAATCTCAAATCACATGTTGAAAAACTTCAGATATTCTTGAATGAATATATGGGGGAAAACTTGAAAGTGGATGGTATCTATGGACAAGCAACTTTTGACGCTGTGAAGCGTTTCCAAACACAAGAATTTGATGAAATTCTTAAGCCATGGGGGATTACAGAAGCAACAGGTATTACAAGAGAAACAACTGTGCGACGAATAAATAATATTATGTGTCCAGAGTTGAATATCCAAATGCCTATCCTGTATTGTGCAACCACAGGAAATCTTATTTACCCAAATGGAACGATTATTGATCCAAATCCAGAATACATTTTGTATAATGGTAAGCCGGTTATTCGAAAGCAGGTAGTAACACCAGAGGTGCTTTCTGAAACATCAGCGCAAGAGTCACAAGATAATTATTCTTGGACTCCAGCACCTGTTATCAACCCAGAAACAGGGCGAAAATACGAAAAATAAAAATAAAACCACTCATCTTGAGTGGTTTTATTTTTTGTGGTATTATTTTTTACATGAAAAATTACCTTATTCCACACAAGAGAAATAAATATGAGCCACATGTTTTTAAGACAAAAAACATGCTTTTTATCTTACTTCTTGGAATTATTATTACTCTTGTATCTTATCTTGGTACTTTCGTAATTAAAAATACAAATCTTCTTGCGTCTATACAAACTGCTTTTTTGGTTGACTTGGCAAATGAAGATAGAGTAGAACAAAATGTTGCTACACTTACGATAAACCCTGTTTTAGTGGAAGCTGCTCAAAGAAAAGCAAATGACATGGCTACAAAAGGTTACTTCGCACATACTTCTCCTGAAGGACTTACACCATGGTATTGGTTTAAAGATGTAAATTACAATTACATCTATGCAGGGGAAAATCTCGCAGTAAACTTCACAGAATCTGTTGATGTTCACAAAGCATGGATTGCTTCACCAACACACAAAAAAAATATCCTTGATCAGAGATTTACAGAAGTGGGAATTGCAACAGCTGATGGTTTTTACAAAGGTAGAAAAGCAACTTTTGTTGTTCAAATGTTTGGAAAACCTCGAGCCTCACTCCTTCCAAATATTTCAAATACTGCAAATGTAAATACTGTCCCAATTGTGGTTGCTGGTCCTGATACGGAAACAAATCCAACTACACAAGTTTTTGGAGCTCAAGATGAACAAACATCATTTGCCTCAGAAACAAATACTATTGAAAGGATGGTAGTCTCTCCGCTTTCGGTTGGAAGAATTACTATTCTTGGAATAGTCGCTGTACTATCTCTCGCAATCTTGTTTAGAATTATTATAGA
>Ga0247839_1000178_pt1 | contig 110625 bp, 173 predicted proteins | sample LaCruzMarch2015__6_FD_192405 | JGI IMG/M metagenome (GOLD analysis project Ga0247839, IMG submission 192405) | Freshwater microbial communities from meromictic Lake La Cruz, Castile-La Mancha, Spain - LaCruzMarch2015_16m | ecosystem: Environmental > Aquatic > Freshwater > Lake | place: Spain...
AGCTAAATATGTTTACATCGTCACACAAGTATTTTCAGGGTCCAAACCTGAGACATCATCATATATCGACTTAAAAGGTAAATACAAATCAAAATATTTAACCTTCAGAGATAAATTGACTAAACCTAATTGGATTGACCATTTTTTAAATATAACTGATGTTGAAAACATGGATTTCGCCGATGTTATTACTAAATATGATAGTGAAAATACTTTCCATTATATTGACGCCCCCTATTGGAAAACTGAAAACTACTATTCCAATCATGATTTCGATAGACAAGACCATGAGCGTTTGGCGAATGTTTTGAAAGAAGTAAATGGTAAGTTTGGTATGTCTTACTATAATTTCCCCTTATTATCTGAATGGTTTCCTGAAGACCAATACACTTGGGTCAAAAAAGAGTTTGCAAAAGCGGCAGCAGCAAAGAAAGGTGAAAAACAAAACATGGGAGAAGAATTACTAATAATGAACTATTAATTTTCATTTTCTAAAATTCATAATATTTATATATAAAATAATTAAAATGGCTATTAGATTTACCAATATTTTAAGAGATATAATTCTTGAAAGTTCAAGATTTCAAGTTCTTTTTGACAAATACGTTAAACCAAAGGAAAGAGGGCAAAAAGGAATGATGCCTTTACAAGTATTATTCAAAATTATCGCAGGAGACCCCACATCAAAAATTCCTGATGGCATGACTGAAGATAATGTAACTGCTGAAAAAATGGAGAACGTTAAAATTGGTAAGTACACCCAATGGTTATTGAAAAACTTTGTATCACCAAAAATTGAATTTCAAAGTGTTATTACCGACCCTAATAGTCCTGCTGTAAAACAAGCAATCAAGGAATGGCAAGATTTGTTTTTAGAAGATTTGTATAAAACAACTCAAGATTTGATGAAGTTTGAAAGAAACAAAAACAAATTACCACAAGAATATAGAGACATCAATAAACTAACACCACAGACACTTTACGACCAAGTAAAAGATTTTAGTTTAGAAAAAACCAAGGCATCTAAAGAAGAGAAAAAAGAAGCCTCACAAACATATTCACATCCAGGTGCCGATAATGTTACAAGACTTTCTAATTGGACAGTGGTAAAAATTACAAGAACTGATGATTTAGGTAAAGATGCCGCTTGTTTTTATGGTGGTTCCCACAACGAACCAATTAAAGGTGAAACAAGATGGTGTACATCTTCACCTGGTCTTAGTTATTGGAAATCTTATTTATCAAAAGGACCACTTTATGTTGTTATTCCAAATTCACCAACACCATTTAAAGGCTATGGTAAAGAAGTAGGTGACATATCAGGTTTACCTGCAAATAGATACCAATTCCATTTCCAAGACAAACAGTTTATGGACGCAGATGACAGGCAAATTGACCTTGTTGAGTTTTTAAAGAAAAATGAAGATTTGAAAACATATTTCAAACCTGAAATGATGGAAAATATTATGCAAGGTGTTGATAAAAACAAAGCCACTGTTGATTACCCAAGAGACCCAGCATCCAAATTTATGGCATTATACGGAACTGAAGAATTTATTAACAGTTTACCTAAAACCATTACAAGACTTGAAATTATAGCTAAAGGTGCAGAATTGAAATTCAAATTCCCACAAAGTATTGGTGAATTAACAAATCTTACGGCTATCCACTTAGTTGGTTGTGTTGTGTCGTTACCGGATTCAATTTGTAATCTTCAAAAACTACAATTCTTGTCTTTACCTGATAACCCAGAGTTACAAAGATTACCTGATTGTATTTCAGAATTACCAAGACTTTCTATTATTAATCTTAAAGGAAGTAATAAAGATGCGTTACCTGAAAGTTTACAAAACATTAGTGATGATTCACCATTACATATTTTCTTCTAAAAATTTTACATTTAAGAAGAGTTTTATTAACTTTGTCTTATGAGTAATGTTGATATTGAAATTTATATGACAAATCTTGTCAAGTTTTTTGACAAAAATCCCGAACAATTAAAAATACTTATTGGTGACAATGACAGCAATATTTTCTTTCAGAAAATAAGAAAAATTGTTGAAACAAATGAAAAGGATGAAAAGGAGTTAGCACCAACAAGAAAACAAATGATAGAAATTATTCTTGAAGTTCAAAAAAACGCAACCGTCAAAAAGTTAGACAAAATTGTGGGTACATTTATGGACCACCATATGGGTAAAATATCACTTAACTAATTTTTTTTATTTTAAAATTATATATACATTTGTAATTATGCTAAAAGTAGAAGGTAAAACATTTCATAAATTTCTTGAAATTAAATCATATAATACAAGAGTTTTCAAAAACTATTGTCCTGTAGAACCCGTAGAAAAAGTTGATAATTATGTCACAAAAAAAGAATTAAAATATTTTGATGATTACCAATCTTTTGATGAGGTAGATTATGAAAAAAACTATGGTAATTTAATGGCTGACTTATCCTTTCAGAGAAGAAGAATATTTGTTGAAGAAAGTGAAGATTCAATTTCCTTAAAGTCTCAAGTTTATACACGTTATAGGATTTTATCAAATAGATATTTTGTTGTTAGAAAACAGACTAACTTTTTGTCATTCAATTTTAAAACAAAAATGTTTTATCTTGGAACCTTTAATGGTAAAAACAAAAAGAAAATCGGAACCTCAATGAAAGTAAATCCGACTTGTAATAATATTTTTAATATAACATATGCGTTAAAAATTCACGAAACAGTTGACTCACAAAGTTACATATACTTTTTTTTAGGAAAAATTTGGGAAAAGTTAGAACTAAAAAATCCTCAAAACTTCAAAACAAATAACGTTTATTCATTTTATAGTTTAACAAAATACCTTATACAGGGAGTGAAGTTACCAAATGAATGGATTAAGTTTTCAGGTACTTTTGTTTCTCTTAAAGATTTAAGAAAAAACAATATGAACCTTGTAGACACATTTATGGGGGCATTAAAAATTAAAGGAAATAAAGCTAAAAAAATGCTGAATGAGATTAAACTTTTAAATTTTGAAAAAATGATATGCCTTTACCACCTTTTGGGTATTGATAGATTTAACAAACTAAATGAAAAAATTTTCAAAACAAATAACGAAATAAAATTAAACGAGGAAGAGTCACCATCTGATTGGTATCATCTAACACAACCACATCAGGACAATTATTTGTTTGAAGGTCTAGAACTAACGGATAAAGAAAAAGATAGGATTGTTCTGTTGTGTGAAAATATGGACAATTATTTGTATTCAACATTATGTGAGCATATTAATTTCAAAAGGAAATTAACAAAACTTGGAGAAAATGTAAAAATGAAATTCAACTCAATTCACGAATTCAATGTAGAACATGAAGAATGGAGTAGATTAATTCAGTCTTATAGAACGGGGGAAATTGAAAGATTTTACGGAAATATAGATGATTTAGAAAAACCAATAGAACATAAAGGTGAAACCTATTATCCAGTTTTATTGAAAACTTCTTGGGATTACGAAAAAGAATCACAACATCAAAAAAATTGTGTAAGAACATATGTTGAAAGGGCTGACAGCATAATTTTTTCAATTAGAAAAGATTCTAAAGATGGGGACGACAGAATTACTGTTGAGTATATATTCAGGAGTGATGAAGTATTGAATGTTCAAGAAAGAGCTAAATACAACTACCAACCATCATTAGAATTTTCAGAAGTTGCAAACATTCAATTGGCAAATATCAACCTACTTTATAAGTTAGGTACTTTAAAACTACCTAAAATGGTTAAAAAGTATAGAAACGGAAAAGTTGTTGAACAAGTTTCTACATTCAAAAGTTCTGAACATTTAGGGACAAGAATAGTTGCTTTAATGCCAAGATGGGAAAATGAAACAGAAGAATTTAGTACTTGGCAACATCAAATTTTAGATGAACAATATTTACAATTAGAAGGCAACAATTTTTTTGAAGATTTACTTCCTTAAATGACTTATTATTTTTTACTATGGAAAAAGAAGAATTTGTTCCAGAATATGTTTATGACATTTTTAAATCATTGTTTGAAAACAATTTGAGACCAAATTGTGTTAGAACAAAAAATATAACAAACGAAGGTTTAAATCAGTTAATAACTAAAGGAAATCTTATTTGGTCTAATTCGGTATATGATACAAAACATCAGTATATTGAAGGCACCATTAGGTGGAGTAAACATGAGATTTTAATTTTTTTCCAAAAAAATAAAAATGAAATGACCTATAAAATAAATATCTTGACAGATAACGTATCCAAAATAGATATTTTATTATTAGGTTTAAATAAATATTTTACAATAGATAGTATATGAAAGTAGTAATTTTATTTAGTATGAAAAGTTGTCCTCATTGTGTTCATATTAAAGAGTTGTTTGATGAACACAACATACCTTATGTGGATAGAGATATTTACGAATATGAAGAGGAGTATGGAGCGTTTGCTGAAGCTAAAAATAATGAATATGTTCCGGCACTTATGTTAATGACATTGGAAGAAAATAATGAAGATTATTCAAACGTTAAACTTTTAGCCCCTGATGACGACTACGAAGGCGTAACAGAGGCTTTAGAGTTGGTCCGTAAATATTTGTCAGAATAATATAAGTTCATTAATTAAATTAAGTTCTTTAGTTTTTGTTTCTAAATTTTCTTCAGTGAAAGTATTAAGTAATGAACCTGAATCAAATGGGAATACATCTAAAACTAAAGACTCTAACCATTCTGTTTTAACAATATGGTCATTATTTGATATTTTAAAAATAATATTTTCTGAATTAATATCTTTAAAATTTTCATCACTATACATACAAAATTTTAATTTATTAGATATTGATTTATTAAATAAATGATTTGATATGTAGTCACCTAAAAAATAATATAATTTTTCACTTCCAAAAGATAAACCATATTTTTTATCTGAACTGTATTCTATATTATCAAAATTATACTTAATTAACTTATATTCGGGATACTTTAAATTTAACTTTTCAACAAATAAGGACTCACTATTATTTGCTTGATAAAACATTATTTTATTTTTTAAATCTAACTTTAAGTTTACTTTGATTCCATTATTGAAAAATTCATCCACTAATAAACATAGTTCCTTTTGAATACTATCATAATTTTTATTGTAATTAAAATTAATGTTTAGTGGATTTACAACTAAAACATCCACAAATTTGATAATATCAATTACTTTGATAGTTTCATACATCTTATCATTAAAATTTTTGAGATAATTTTTGAATAAGTCTGCAATGTTTATTGTTTTAGTTGAGGTTGTAAAACCATTCACAATAAAAAAACTCCTGTGGTTAAATACTGTTATTTCAGTTTTACACCCAGGAGTTGTTTCTTCAAATTTTTTTACAAGTAAATCCGCTAAAGCATTACATAATCTTTTTCCATCTAATGGATTGTTGATTTCTATTTGTGACATTTTTAATATTTAACTTTTTATTTTTACAATCTTATGTAAAAAAAAATTAAGTTAAATACTAATTACTTTTTGTTGTAATACTTTTCAACAATTTTTGTTACGGCACTTTTAACAGTTTGTGTTGTTTGTTGTGCTTGTGTTTGAGTTTGTTGAGTTTGTGTTTGAGTTTGTGTTTGTTGTTGATTGTTTTTACATCCGCATCCTGCCATGGTTATAATTTTTAATTAGTTTATTTTATTATAAATATCTTTGTTTAAAACTTTAAATCATTTTTTGAATTAATCAATTCTTTTTTTTGTAATATTTATAAAATATGTCATATAAAAATATTATCAGAAATATAATTTTAGAAAACGAGCAAGATGAAGTAATTATTTCACCTAGCGAATTTTTAGAACTATTGAAGTATGTGAATGATGATGTTGCAAATATTCTTAGATTACCTCAATATAGAAACAAAAAAATTATAATTGACGGAAATTTGAATCTTAATAACAATAAAGACATTCAAAATCTTAATTTAATATCAAAGATAAATGGTGATTTAGATATATCATATTCTAACGTTGACGTTTTTGACAAAGATAAAGCTAAAAGTATTATAGACTATGGAAGTAGAAGAGAAATTATTAGAAAACAAAAAGAACTACAAAAAAGACTCAATTATTTAGACCAATTAAGAAAAGAAGACGCTTGGAATATAAATAATAAAAAATTAATATCTTACCAAACAGAAGCTTTATATGAATACTTAGAAAATAATAACTACCCCCAAGAAATTGAAGAAGACGGTGAAATAGTTTTGGAAGACAAATATAACTTATATCCTAACAATTATAACCATTATGGTGGTAAATCATTTACGTGGTTAGGAGAAGAAGGTATGGAAAATGAATACATAGTTTTTGATTCAAGAACAATTGAACAAAATGCTCGAGAAGCTATTGAATCTAGAATTGATGAATTAGGTTATGATGCATTTGCAAATTGGGTATGGGAAGACCACCTTGATTCAGAAAGGGTTAGAGACTGGTTACGATGGTATATAGAAGGACCTATGTATGATAGTCCTGAAGATTTTGGATTAGAAGAAAAACTTACAAAAGAACAAGAAAATTATATTAGAATCTATGAAGAAAAAATGTCTAAACTACAATACAGAATTGATAACGAAGATTTGGATGAAGAGACTGAAAACAGTTTGGAAGAAGAAATATCTGATTTAGAAGAACTTATTGAAGACATCAAAGAAAATCCAAAAGGTGATTTTGACGAAAATGAAATTGAAGAGGCTATTGAAATGTGGGTAGATAATAATGAAGATGAATTTTTATCTTATTTTAAAGAAACTGGTCTTGATAAGAGTGATATTTTGGATTATGTCGACCAAGGAGATGTTATTAATTTTATAATTAACCATGATAGTTGGGGTAATATATTTGGAAGTTATGATGGTGACCACGACGAATTAAATGTAAATGGACTTGATTTTATTATTATTAGATACGACTAATTTATTTACAGGTTAGAAACTTTTTCTTACATTTTTTAGTATGGATACAAATTGGCCGTTTCAAGAACCTATTGATTTAGAACACAAACAATACATCTTATTAAGTTATCTACAAAAAATAGATAAAGACCTATCCAACTTTAAGTTATACCCAAATTTTCAATTCTTGTCGCTTCATTTGGCAAACATAAATTTGATGATTCAAAAAGGTCAGTTTTTAATGCTCACCAAAAAAATAAAAGAAAAAGATGAAGAAATACTAATTTCAGATTTAGTAGCCCAAGACATTCCATTAATGACCCAAGAAGACATTTTAGAGGTCTATAGGATTTGTAAATTTTCATCACAAAAATTACAAGAATTTTTTGACCAAGCAAAAGCAATTTGGGAATTGGTTAACGATGCCGTATCACTTACAGTTATTAGCAATCAAAAAAGTTTTGATAAAAAAGAAGGTTTATTTATTATTGAAAATAATGGCAAAAACTTTTTATATGAATTCATTATAAAAGAAATCAAAAAAAATACTTTAGATTTAAAATGTCAAGTTAAAAAAATATGTGAAGTTAAGGATAACAACTTATCACCTGAATTGTTTGAAAATAGAAAATCATTAATTAAAAATCTACAGGACCCGTTAATCCACAAAAATATAATTGTTTTTAAAGTTAATCACGATAATAACTTCCCATTTAACGAAACTCTTCTTCCAATATCAAAAAGAAAAATATTAAATTATATACAACAATCCAAAATATTAAGTAAACCTAGTTTGACAAAAAGTCGCGAATAATTTATATTTCTAATATGAAAAAAAAAGAATTAGTTAAAGAAATAAAAAATTTAATAAAAAAATACCCTAACGATACAGAGTTAGGTAATCAAGTTAGAAAGTTATATTTAACCATTAAAGAAAAAAAACAAAATGGGGTTTAATAAAAGAGTATTAAAAAAAGAAAATATACTTAATAATCTACATAATCTTGAAAACTACTTAAAAGCGGATGCTATTGTGTGTACCGACAATTTTTCTATGCAAGTCTATAACTTGTATAAAAAAGGAGTAAAAAAAGAACAAATAATAAATTACATAAATAAAATAAAATGAAAGTTACATTAGAATATGTGTGGTTGGATGGTTATTTACCTGAACCTAACCTCAGAAGTAAAGTTAAAGTTGAAGAAATGGATTTAAACTCCATTGAGTTTAAATTTCCTGAATGGGGGTTTGATGGGTCATCTACAATGCAAGCTGACACTGAAAACTCAGATAGGATTCTTAAACCTGTGAAATATTACTCACAAAAAAGTTTTCCTTTGGAAAATAGTAGAGTTTATGTTTTATGTGAAGTTGTAAATCCTGACGGGACACCACACGAATCAAATATGAGGTCAAAAATAGAAGACCAAAGTGATGTTTGGTTTGGATTTGAACAAGAATACTTTATTAAAAACCAAAAAACAAATGAATTTTTAGGACACGATACTGGTTTTAGATTAGACCCTCAAGGTAAATACTATTGTGGTGTTGGTCACAATGTTGTTGGTCGTAGTTTTGCCGAAGAACATATGCGTTTATGTATGTTATATGGTATGGAAATTACCGGTATAAATGCGGAAGTTGCTCTTGGACAATGGGAGTATCAAATATTTTCAAAAGGTAGTTTAAATGCTGCGGACGATTTATGGATGAGTAGATATTTCTTGTACAGATTGTCTGAAAACTTTAACTATGAAATTGTATTACATCCAAAACCAATTACTGGTGATTGGAATGGTTCAGGAATGCATACAAACTTTTCAAATGAAAGAATGAGAAGTTTAGGTGGGTACGAATACTTCCAATCTATTTTTAATACGTTTGGTTCAAGACACGAAGACCATATAAAAGAATATGGTTCAAATAATAATATGAGATTAACCGGTAAACACGAAACACAAAATATTGATAAGTTTTCATACGGTGTTGGGGATAGAGGCTCATCAATTAGAATTCCTAAAACAACTGCTGAAAATTGGAGAGGTTATTTAGAAGATAGAAGACCAGCATCAAATGCCGATTCTTATAGAGTTGTTAATCAAGTTTTAAAATCTTTAAATACTGCTGAAGAACTTATGGAAATAACAATGAAAATGAATTCTAAAGTTGATATTAAAAATATTGATGGTAAATACGGAACAAGACCGGCTGATGAATTATTAAAAGAATATAGAGAAGAGGAATAATGGAACAAGTTAATCACCCTGAACACTACGGAGGGAAGAAAATACATATGAAGCAATCAAAGTAATTGATGCTTGGGAATTAGGATTTAGTTTAGGAAACACAGTAAAATATATATCACGTGCAGGAAAAAAAAGAAAAGATAAAGAACTTGAGGACCTCAGAAAAGCTCTCTGGTACCTCGAACACCACATCGAAACAATCGAACAAAAAATCAAGTCTGAATCGAGAGATTAATGTCTTAGATGCAATAACAACACCAAACGAATTACTTCGAGAAACTCTAATAAATTTTATGTGGGGGGTTTTAGGAAACTCAGTTGTTGTATTTGTTGCAAAAGAACTGGACTTTATGGTTTTAATCAACTATATTGTTTATTACATACTCATTTCTTATATTGTAAATAGGAAAAAGTATGACACAATATTAGGTAAATTTATAGTATTACCTGGCTCAGCGGCGGCAGGAGCATTTACAGGTTATAAATTGGCACAAATAATAGTTAATATGGTATAAAAATGAAAACAAGATATAGAATAGTAGCAACAACAATTACCATAGTTTGGTTGACAATGGTATGGACATTAGTTTATGAAGTAGTAAAAATGATATTTTAAAATGATAGAAACAGGAAAAATAATAAATGGGGATTGTGTTGAAGTAATGAAAATACTTCCTGAAAATTCAATAGATTTAGTTTTAACCAGCCCGCCATATTCAGTTAACATTAATTATGATGTTTACGATGATAATACAAATTTGGAAGAATACCTTGAATTTTCCAAGAAATGGTTAGAACAGGCTTTTAGAGTTTTAAAAGATGATGGTAGAATTTGCGTAAATATCCCATTCGAGATTAATTTGAAAGACCGAGGTGGCCGAGTTTTTATAGTTTCTGAAATATGGAACGTAATGAAATCTATAGGATTTAAATGGTTCGGTCTTGTGGATTTAGTTGAAGATTCTCCACATAGAAGTAAGACTACCGCTTGGGGTTCATGGATGAATTGTAGTCAACCATACATATATAACCCGAAAGAGTGTTTGATACTAGCTTATAAAAATAGTCCAAAAAAATTGACCAAAGGACAACCGCAATGGACAGGAGTCCCAACTGATATTGAACAAGAAGACGGAACCTTTAAGAAAAAAGTGGTGTATGAAGAACAAGATAAGAAAGAGTTTATGGAACTTGTGTTTGGTCAGTGGAATTACTTTGCAGATACTAAGTCACTCACCAAGGCTACGTTCTCGATGGACATACCAACTAAGGCGATTAAGATATTATCCTACAAAAACGATATAGTATTAGACCCCTTCGCAGGAAGTGGTACCAGTTTGGTGGCGGCTGAAGTTTTAGGTAGAAGATGGTTAGGAATAGAACTATCACCAAACTATTGTGAAGTTGCAAAAACAAGAGTTGAATATTTTAAAACAATAAAAGAAATTAAAAACGAAAAGCTATAATGGAAACTCTGGTGGGCGAGTGTTATTGTTCAAACAGTTCTCCGTCTGTTTGTTCCATTTTCTGATTGATATTTTCTCTTCTTTACCGTTAATCCTGTCTTCATTCACAAAAAAGTTTGCCATTTTAAAAATCTCATCCCAATCCTCCCTGTCTTCTTCGCTTTCAGGTTTTTCGTAAGGATTTAATATTGATTTACCTTCCTTTTCTCTTTTTTCATTTTCTAAATCCCAAAATTTTAAAATATCTTCGTCAATATCACGTAATTGGTTACCATCATAAAATTTACCTGGTGGTATTTTTTCACATTCACCACTGTCCTTATTAAAATATTCGTCATCATCACAAATTTTTTCACAACCAAATCCTGGTACAAATACCTCATCATCAGGGTCACATGAACTACATTCTTCCGATGGATAACTCAAACGTTGACCTTCAGGGCAAGTTATACATTTATTTTTTTTGTAAGCCCAATAACAATTAGTACCGGTATCTCTTTTTTTATCGCACTCTTCTTCTGTTTTTGGGTCTTCTTCTTCTAATATTATACCCATCATTTTTTTTATGAGATACAATTCTTTTTCGAGTAAAAGTTTCATAAATTATTCAATTTATTAGATAAATATATTACATAACATAAAACAAAGACTAAGTTCTATTTTTACAAGGTATTCATTAATATGAAAATCATCATCACAGAAAATCAACTAAATTTTCTTATTTCAGAATCTGGTATTAGAAATATAAATGATTTAGTAATTGATATGAGAAATAAATTTATTGATATTCTACAAAGAAAAAATTGATAAAAATTAAAATAAGGAAGTTTTAATTCTATCACCTTCTTTTATTCCCAATTCTTTACAAATACCCCCATCCAATTCTAAAACAATATTTCCAAATCCCTCAAACATTTCACAATTTTTTTGGTCATTACAAGGAGGGCAGTTATGATTAATTTTTGTTATTACATTTCCATCAATCATAATAATATCTAAAGGAATTAAACAATCGTACATCCAAAACGTTTGATTTTTTTTATCTGGCATCATAAACAACATACCATCAAAATTACTATCAAACTTTTTACCCATCATACCTTTTTGAATGGACTCGGAGTTTGCCGCAACTTTACAATTAAAAACGTTATCGTTAACTAAAATTTTCACATTATATAAATATTTGAAAAAAAATTTAAAAACAATAAAACTTTTGATGAAGTATAATATATTTATATTTATTACAAAAAAATCAAAAAATTTTTATTGTTTTGTTTGACAAATCAGAATATTAGTTTTAAATTTGTAAAACAATTGGGAAACGACCCTTTGTATAATTTGAAAAATTAAAATTATGAGTGAAGATTTAATCATCACTACAGAGATTTTTTTTTACTTTGATGATAAAGGAAGAAAACTTTATACTTCAAATGAAGTCTTTGCAAGTGTAAGAGCTAAATTCTATGGAACTATAAAAGTTTTTGTAGAAAATGTTTAAAAAAGTTCACAAATTACTTGACAGATTGAAATAAATGTCTTAAATTTGTAAAACAAATCGGAAACGTCCGAAATAAAAAATTGAAATATTGATGATTAAAACAGTCTAGGTCCGTAGGGCTACTGTTGTATGTGAGGAAAGTGACTACGGGACAAACATTTAACTGTATGAAACAAAGCAGAAGTCCTTCACATTTAAAGTGTAAGTGTAACATATTACCGCAATAGTTATATCATTAATTCGTTCTTTGAAATTCTAACGAACAAATTGTTCATATAAAATTTGAAATAAAAGATTAACCCCCTTTTCTTTAAAGTTTATGAAACGAAGAGTTCAATGGGCCGTGTATGGTCCATTAAAATAAACCACGAAAGTGGGATAAAGTGAATCATTTGTGTTAGATGGTTTGCGTCTTGGTTGTCTTTGGACAATCGAGGTCGAGTACACAAGCGGGATACCGTTTAACCTTTAGTACCGAGGGCAACGCTGTAGGGAAAGTGGTTAGGTGATTAGGCGATGTGGGTCGTCTGTTTGAGGTGGGAACACCAATAGGAATAACCCGTAGGAATATTTGCAAAACATGAAGTTATCCAATTTCATTATTGCGTTTTCCAATATTAAAGGATACTTAAAACCGAAAGGTATGTTAAAGTACGAGTGGTGTCGTTATTAACCTTGATTAACCTCTACCAAGAGGTCTATCACGAAGTAGTCTTGAAATATGGAGGTAGGGATATCTCACGGAGTAGTTGAGTATTGACTTGTTCAAAAGATAGGTCATCTCGGGTGGCGGACCACTACTTCGACAATCCACAACACAAAAACTTATTATTATGATTAATAACAATTAAAAATAAATTAAGGAAAAGTGTCCGTCAGGTTTGGATGAAAGGTGACTACATAGTAATGAGCCGTTCATTGCACACGAAGGACCCAAGCTGACGTGTAATTATCCAAAAAACCTTTAGTCCCGCAAGGACGAATTGGGGAGGCATCCTCAAAAAGAGTCAAGTAAGATGAGAGTAATTCAAACCTCAAGGAGTGGTAAACCTAAAAGACCGTCACTGAGAAATACTTTCCAAAAGAAAGTGGATAGGAGTAGAAACAATAATGACTCTAAAGGTTCTCACAACAAACGTGTAATCTCAACGTTTTTTTTAATGGAGCCACCGGTAAAAAATTTGATGGATAAGTTTTTTCTTATCCATTTTTTTGTGCAATTAATTTTTTTTAGTATATTTGTTGTATGGAAAACAAATATAAAACAGGATACGCACTTAAAGATAAAGACATCAAGTTTATAAAAAAATATGTTAAAACCTTAGAAATAAAAACTAATGGTTATCCTCATCCTTATAGGTATATTGATTCATGGGGAGTTTTAATAAATTCAACCATAAAAATTACTTCAATTAGAAAATACCAAAATGGTTACGCTTGGCATCAAAGAGAATTTGTTTATGAAGTTGATGTTGAAATTGATGTCAAAAATAGCCAGTATATGGAAGAATACGAACATTCCGGTTGGTATATCAGACAAGATTTTATTAATGGAGTCAAAAGAATGAACCGAAGATATAGGGATGCAATTACCACTTACATTCATAATGAATTGAAATATATGAATGTTTATGAAGACCTTACTGTATCAAAAATTAAATGGATAATTGAATAAAAAATTTGGTTTATTAAAAAAAAACAATTACATTTGTAAACATATGGCAACAGTAAAAAACGTACTTCTTGTTCACCCAAAACACGGTGAAATTCTAAATGAAACTTTTGTGGATGAAATCCAGTTCAAAATATTTTTGAATATGGTTCATGCGTCCCTATCCTTGAAAGAAGATTTTACGACCTTCAACGGCAAGGATTTTTTAATCCATATACCGTTTGCAATGTTAAAAGAATCGTTAATTTTGGGAACAAATAAAGAAGTATCAATGGCGGAAGTTGTTGTTGCTAAATCCAAGTTAGAGGGATAGTTTCTTTGTTCTATAAAAACAAAGTGGTGGAGAGATGTTGACACGAACCGTGTTGACCCAAAATTAAGGTGAAGGAGACTTCACCTTTTTTTGTTTATATGATATTTATAGGTATGAGAAATATTAACTCAATTATAAAAAAAGTTTTGTTTGAAGAATTCATTCAGTCAAATATTATTTATGAAGACATCTATGGTTCAGTTGAGCCTGTAAACTACCTACAAGAAGCCGAGTATCAAGGAAGAAAAGTTCAACTCGGTAAAATCATGCAAGGAGACATCAAGAAGTTCAAAGTGTATGTCAAAAACGACAAAGGAAAGGTTGTTAAAGTAAATTTTGGTTTTGGTGGTAAATCTGCAAAAGGAAAAAGAATGGTTATTAAAAAGAACAATCCGGAAAGAAGACGTTCATTTAGGGCAAGACATAATTGTGATAACCCAGGCCCAAGATGGAAACCAAGATATTGGGCATGTAGAACGTGGTAATAAAAATAAAAAAATGTAAAAATGAAAAGTTACACTAAAATTAGAAAAATGCAAGAATCAAATAAACTTGTTGAAAAAAGATTTATTCAAGAAAGTTTTAATCGTTTTGAACAAACAACTATTAATGAAGGTATGTGGGATAGATTAAAAGCAAACACTGTTGGTTTTTTTAGTAGATTTAAAACATTTGGTCAAAACATTGGTGCAATTTTTTATGGCGGTGAAATGATGAGTCCGGCTTTAGAAGCTGCATATGCTAGAGTTAGAAATAGAGCAAAAAATATGCAAAAACAATTAGTTGATTTAGAAAATGATTTAGCTTTATTATATGATGAGGCAAATAAAGAAAAACTTCAAAATAGAGTTAATAAGTTAAATAAAAAAAGAAGAGGACAAGATATTGCCGATAGACTCGATAATTTAGAAAACGCCATGTATGCTTATTTACAAGCTATTGAACAAATGAAAGGAATAAACGAAGGATTCATTGAAATTGTAAAATCTTATTAATATGTCTAAAATTATAATCACAGAATCTCAATTAGAAAAAATCAAACAATCTCTTCATGAAAATCATGATGGAGGTTCTTATATGGCAAAACAACAACTTTTCACAATTGCAACTTTGGCTCACAAAATGTGGGAAATGATGGAAGAAGGTGAACAGTTGGAAGATTGGATGGAAACAAAAATTGCACAATCTGAACAATCCATTATATCTGTAGTTAAATCATTTATGTATGATGAAATGGAAGACAGAAAGAAAGGAATGGGTGGAATTGATTTGGATGGATTAATTATTGGGATGTAATATGAAAAAGTTAAAATAAATTATAGTGGGTCAACCCAAAAATATAAGACAGGATTATAAAAATTTATAATATTTAATTGAACCCTCCTTTTTTTAATTGGGGGGTTTGTTTTTTTATATAAGTTTCATATATTTGTTCTATGTATGTAATAATTAAACACGTTAAAACACATGAGGATAAAGTTTTTCCTGTAATTATGTTAGATACACAAGGTGAGGTTTGGGAATTCGACAACAAAGACAAGGCACAAGAGATGACCAACATCTTCAACACCAACTCAGATTCAGGTCACAGATACGAAGTTAAAAAGGTTTAAATAATATGGTCCCGTAGTGTAATGGATTAACATAAGGAGCTTCTACCTCTTTGATTCAGGTTCGAATCCTGACGGGACTACTAATTTATAAATTATTTTCATAACAATATATTTATTATTATGAAACTTAACGAACAAGTCAAAAGAATCAAAAACCTGATGTATGAACAGGTTCAAAATGATATATCCTTTTTTGGCGAAATAAACGACCAATTTGGAAAAAGAATTGAACTTAGAACCCCTGATGGTGACCTTATTGGATATATTCATTTAATATCCATGTCTAATGGACATGATTTAGATTATGACATTCCAAGACTCAATAACAAAGATGAATGGTGTGTTAAAAATTGTGATAAAGATTTTTTTAATGACAATAATTCTTCTTATCTTTATGACTTGTTTGTAATGGATAACTATAGAGGTCAGGGACACTCTAAAACACTTCTTGATACTGCACATAACACGGCCAAAGATTGTGGTTTAGATTACGTCACACTAATTACACACAGAGAAAACCATCCGGCTCAAAACTTGTATAAAAAGTACGGATATGACCTACATAGAACAGACGATACAAAAGATTTTTATTTTTATTCACTTTAATTTTTAATTTTTTATGGAAGACATTTTTGAACAACAACACTACGAGTTCATCAGCTCAGAAGATTATTTTCAATACATCAAAGAAATGTTTGAATACGAAGAAAAACTTGCTTTACAATCAGAAGAATAAGAATTATCCTTAGACTAAGGTTAATAGATAATATAAGTCGTATAGCTCAGTTGGTAGAGCAATCCTTAATGGACGTGTCACAGGTTTGAATCCCGTTGCGACTTATCAAAATTAAAAAAGGTGATGGAAACGACACCTTTTTTTTTGGTCTTATATTTATTATTAAATAATAAAAAAACAAAATACAAAATTATGAAGTTTTTAATTTCGGAAGAAGAAAAAGGTAGAATTTTGGAAATGCATAAAAATGCTACTTCAAAACAATATTTAATGGAACAAACTATAGCGAACACTCAAGCGGCATCATTTGTTAATGAATTTAATCGAGTTATGAAGGCTTATAAATTACCAACTTATGTTGCAAAATTCATTAAAGGTGCGGATGATTATCATGGTAATATTGTGATTTACAAAGACAGTAAAGAACTGGTTAAATCACCACAAGATTTTGGTATCGCGGTTACCGCAAATTTGTCAACAGGTGTACAACAAGAAAAGGACCCATTAGATAATTATGGTACAAAATTAGTCGATGGTAAACTTATACAATTTACAAATAGTTTAATAAATGTTTTAAATACTGCAGATGCGACTGTAAAAAACCAATTGGCTGCGGCAGTGAGGAGTGGAGTCGATGCGGTTAAAAAACAATTATCCCCAACACAAAAATAAAAAATTTAACCCCATCTTTTCATGTGGGGTTTTTTATTATATAGATTTCTCAAAATAACATTTTGAAATCTTTTTAACTACGGTTTGGTAGTCCGAGAACCAATACCATAAAACGGTTTCATCTTTTGTGTTTATTATTAAACCATAATTAAAATCACCCTCAAGGATTTTAACTTTTAAGGTATTATCACCATAATTTTCATATTCAATAGGTAAAACACTTATTTCTGACCCATCATACGAATAGGTTGATGTTTTTTGATTTAAATCCAAAACGTACTTTGTTTGTTCATTATTTATTTCATTAACATAGTCAGGGTTAGTAATGACCGAATCTAAAGTTGTCTTATGGTACGTGACCATTTCTTGTCTTTCAAACACATGGATTATAATTTTTTGAGAAAAAGTTAAACAACAAACTAAAGTTGCAATTGTTAAAAAAAGTGTTTTCATTCTATTTGTATTATTTTTACAAATATATACATAAAAATCAAACTAAAAAATTATTTAAAGTTTTTTTGATTTTAAAAATTTTTGTATCTTTGTGTTATGAAAAACGAACTACCATACGAAAAAACAGGAAACGCGATTAAAGGATATGTTGAATCTGTAATCGCTAAAAGTGAAAGCCGCGATTGTGTTGTAAGAGCTTTTGCATCTTCATTCGATGTGTCTTATGATTTTGCACACAAATACGTTGCAGATGAGTTTGGAAGAAAACCAAGAAAAGGAACTTACGGTACTGTAGCTAAGCTTGTTAATATGGCCGATAAATTAATTAAAGTGAATGGTAAAAAAATCTGTCCTCTTGGTGTAAGACATAATGATTATATGTTAAGGTCACTGATGTATGACGTTACAGTGAAAGGTGTAACTAAAAAAAGAAACATGACTGTTGGGACATTTGTTAAACAAAACCCAAAAGGAACTTTTTTTGTATTAGTTAAAAGTCACGCTTTTACAATTAAAGATGGTATTGTAATTGGAAACCCTGAAGATGCAACTAAAACAAAACGACCTATGAGATGTGCATTTGAAATAAAATAAACTATTCAGTGATTCTTAATAGTTATTATTTTTAACTCTTTCTCTACCACTTGAAGCCGATAGTTCTCCACCAATAACACTTACTAAACTAGCAGCAATTAAGGCTGCTTGAAGGACTTCTTCGCCAGACATTTCACCCATAGTCGCTCCAATTATTGCCCCCAATGTGCCAAAAATACCATAGTTCATTAATTTTCTTTTGAGATATTGGTTTCTTGTTATTTCTTTTTTTCCACTAGAGTCACCGTAATCATAATATTTATATGATTCGTTTACATTTGAATCCATCGCCGATTCTATTTCTTTAGCAATTTTGGGGTTCTTTTTAAAAAACGCAACTAACTCTTGAAATTCATCAATTTTTTCTAAATCCATTTTCAAAAAATTAGATTCAAGGTCCATTTCTTGAGAAGAAGAAATCCAATCTTCTTCATTTTCTTTGATAACTCGTCTAACAATACGAGCCAAATCGTTTTCAGTAAGTCTTATAATTCTTTTCATAATTTTTATTTATAAATACTTGTTAAATTAAAAAAAGATTACTATATTTGTAAAGGATTTGAAACTTTTTAGAAACAACGATATATTTATAACGAAAATGGAAAATACACTCAGACATATGGTCATTTGTAACAAGCCGAGCAATCAGTGGTCGTTTAGCTATATTACGATTAATCAGTCGAGGGTAGTTTCACTTATGAGTTAAAAACGTTTAACAACATAATAAAAGGAATGTAAAACCCGAGACTTAAAATCTCGGGTTTTTTTATTCCCAAAAATTTGGTTCCTTAGTATAGTTTGGTAATACCCCGGCTTTGTAACCCGGAGTCGTCAGTTCGAACCTGACAGGAACCTCAAAAGAAAAAGTTCTTTGAAATATTGGCTTTATTTTGTTCCCTCGTCTAATGGAAGGACACGCGGTTTTGGTCCGTGGAATTGGGGTTCGAGTCCATGGGGAACAACAATAAGGAGAGATGGTAGAGTTGGTTTATTGCACCGGTCTTGAAAACCGGAGAACTTCACGGTTCCGCGGGTTCGAATCCCGCTCTCTCCTCGAATCAATACAGAATGAATGATACGAATCCTCAAAGTTCGAAAGGAGTCAGGGTATTGATTTTTTAACTAGGGTAGTTGACTAATTGGTAAGTCACCACGTTTGGGACGTGGACGATGTCGGTTCGAGTCCGGTCTACCCTACTATAAATAAATAAACAAATAAAAAACAAGTATCATGGAAAGTGACAAGTATGACAAGAGTCGTAAATAGAATCCCTCGAAGCTTTAAAGTGAAGCTTTCCGCTTTTAACGGAAAGAAGTCGGAGCGTTACCGTCCGGGGGAACAAATTTTAAGTATTTTTTAAGTTTTATGTGTTTTTTAGGTTCGACTTGATATTTATTAATAAATGGGAATTATGAAAAATTGTATTAAATGTCAAAAAGAGTTTGAACCAAAAAAAGGTTTGATTAGTTATTGTTCTTTAATGTGCCGTAATAGTAGGGTGTGGTCAGAAAAAGATAAGGAAAAAAAATCTAAATCAAACAAAAATTCTGAAAAAGTTAAAGAAGCAAATAGAAAAAGACCTGATGGTTTTTGGAACCAAATCGCGGAAAAAAGAAAAGAAAACGATAAGATAAAAATTATCAATTCAAAATATGAAGATTTAAAATTCGAATCACTAAAAAAAAGGATTTACTATGAACAAGATGGTTCATGTAATAAATGTGAATTAAAAACTTGGATGGGGGTTGAAATTCCATTAGAGTTAGAACATAAGGACGGAAATCACTTTAATAACCAAAGAGAAAATTTAGAGTTACTTTGCCCAAATTGTCACGCATTGACTGACACATGGAGGGGTAGAAATAAAACAAAACAACTTAGAAATAAAATTTCAGATGAAAAACTTTTAAATGTCTTATTAATACATAATTGGAATATGAGACAAGCATTAATAGAAGTTGGTTTAGCGGCTAAAGGGGGAAATTATAATAGATGTCACAAGTTAAAAAAAGAATACCAAAATTTGAAGGATTAAAAATTTAGTAAAACTGAGCGATTTATACCAAAAAATGGTTATATTCGTAAAGAAAAACTAAAATAAGCACTCTTAGCTCAGTTGGTAGTAGCGGTTGTCTTACATACAACAGGTCACAGGTTCGAATCCTGTAGGGTGTACGAGGAGACCGTTACTAATTCATAGTCCTTATGTGACGACGGAATCATAGAATTAGATTTTTGGGAGAGTTGAGCAATTGGTTGGCTCAGCAGACTGTAAATCTGTCGCGAAAGCCTTGGGGGTTCGAGTCCCTTCTCTCCCACGAGTGAAAAATGTCGGTTCGAGTCCGTCAGTAGTTTAAGTAGGTAAAACAACCCGGTAGGGTGATGGGGGTTCGAGTCCTCCCTTAGTGTAATTAGGTAACACGTTCAAGTATTGGACCAGAAGCTTAAGTGGTTATAAGCTTTCGCCTGTTAAGCGAGGGATAGTAGGTTCGAGCCCTACCTGACCCGCCAAAGATACAATGTTGGGTTCCCCAGTGGTAACGTCTCGAGTAAGTAGACCACAAGAATCTAGTAAGAAGTGACAGATGGGTTCATCACGACTAAAGTATCGACCACCGAGACGCTGGCGAGCTGAGGGGGTGGTTAAGAAATACTCCTAAATACGCACCACGGCACATATACCCTCCGCCTGATACGCGGTTGAAAGGTTAATTGGTTTCATGTAGGTTCAATTCCTACTGTGCCGACAAAGAGGAGTAACTTGCGTAGGAGCCTTGGGGAACTGCAGTCCCACTACGCTCTTTGGAAGATAAACCCTGATGGGGATGGGGTCCGCCTGCTAAGCGAGATGTACCTTCGGGTATTTGGTTCGATTCCAATGTCTTCCACAAATAATTAAAAAGGAGGTAAAATGAACCGAGTATTTAGAAAGGTTGACGGAGACGCAATTCCTGATATTGTAAAACACACTATAGATGTTCTTCAAGAATGTCCATATGCTGAAATACATATTGGAACTGACTCTCAAAACCACAGAAGAAGTACGGTGTATGTAACGGCAATTGCTTATAGATACGGAAACCGTGGAGTTCACTACATTTATCATAAACAAAAAGTTAAAAAGATACGTGATAAGTGGACAAGATTATGGAATGAAGCCGATTATTCAATCGAAGTTGCAAATTGGTTAACAGGTAAAATTAAAGTTCAAGTACAAATTGACCTTGATTACAACTACCAAGAAAAACACTTTAGTTCAAAGTTGGTTGGACCTGCTGTTGGTTGGATTAACTCTTTGGGTTATAAGGCAAATATTAAACCTAATAACCAAATTGCAACAAGAGCGGCAGATTTTCATTGTCGTTAATATATGAGAGGTTGTCCGAGCGGCGTTAGGTCTGTGGTTGCAACCCACAGTACGGGGGTTCGAGTCCCTCACCTCTCTCAATAAAATGCCCTCGTGGTGGAATGCAGACACATCCGGTTTAGACCCGGATTCCGTTAAAGGAGTGAGAGTTCGAGTCTCTCCGAGGGTACAAAAAATTCAATATATAATTTTATCTATACATCGATATATTTATAAATAAAAATTAATTATGAAAAAAATTATAAGACTTACAGAATCTGAACTAACTAATATCATTAAACGAGTTATTAAAGAATCTGGTTTTAGAGCAAGATTTAAAAATCAAAAAGATAATCGTTGGGTTGATGAAAAGGATAATTGGGTTACTTATGACCCCGATTTAGAAAATCACGGATATTATGATTTTGAATATGAACCATACAACGATGTGGATGAATTTGAAGATATACCTGAAGACATCAGAGAAAAATTGTTTGGACATAAAACGGGTAGAGAATTCTTTGATACCTATAAAAAACGAGATGGTGGGTTCCAATACTCAAGAAAAAAAGAGGGGTTTTAAGTTATAATTAAAAAATCTTAGATACAATTTTTTTCTATATAACAATATATTTATAAATAAAAATTAATTATGAGAAATAGATTAACTGAAAGAGATTTATCACGTATTGTTAGACGTGTAATCAAAGAAGACAAAAACGATAGAAGGGAAATCAATAGTATTCTTGACGATATATTTGCAACTTTCGAATTTTCTGAAAAAGGAAACGACGAAATGATTACATTGGCTAAGTTTATTGTTGAAAAACCAAATGAGGTTGCAAGTTCAATTATGGCAAGACTTAAAAAAGGTTATGGTGCTCGTGAGGAAGATGATACTTTTGGAACCTATACAACAAGGGGAGATGAATTAAGAGACTTGGAAGATAGATTAGGTCGAAGAATGTAATAAAAAAATTAATATGAACGTGACCCCTCTCCAAAAAAGAGGGGTTTTTTGTTTTAAAATATTTTACAAAGTATTTGGCCAATTGAAATGAAGTCCATATATTTGTAGAAACAATAAAACATATGGGGACTTACATTTACACTTACAAGAAAAAATTAGATAAAAAAGCAATTCTTAATGGACAAGAAGTTAAGGTTGGTGAAGCTACTTTTTTATGTAAACAAGATTGGTCAGGAAATTACACATCACAAGAAAAACGTGAAATGACAAGAGCCACATGTTTACTTGAGCAAGACCAACCCGACTACATTACATTTGGTGAAGAAGTTTATAAAAATAATAAACGTGGTCTTTGGAGTGATGGTAGTGGTTTTTGGACAGGAATTGACCACAAAAACGACTATGTTGGAAAGTTAGAAAAAATTGGTAGAAAATATTTTATAAAGTGTTTGGTAAATTAAAATAAAGTTCTTATATTTGTAAAACAAACGGGGGTGATAAAATGTGATGGTGGAATCACCCCCACACGAGAGGGAAAAAGTTCTTTGATTTAAAATATTGTGGTGGTAAGCAAGGGGAAACTCGTAAAGTTCATTAACCAGTTGGCTCAAGATGGTGAAACGAGAGTGTGAGTCAACTACTAAATCACAAAAAAAATATAGTCAGGTGGCGGAATGGTAGACGCACCCGAAAGGTAGGTAACGGTATGAAGCCCGATTAAATAATCCTAAATACAGGTTCGAATCCTGTCCTGACTACAAATAATTGGTGTGGTAGCTCAGTAGGTAGAGCAAAGGAACGGAAAATCCTTGTGCCGGTGGTTCGATTCCACTCCCATACCACAAATATCGCGGGATAGTAAGTAGTTGGTAGCTGGCGAGGCTCATAACCTCGTGTCTTTGACCCCGGTGGTTCGAGCCCACCTCCCGCAAAACAATCGTAGTTAATCCACCTCCACGTGGTGATTGTTGGAAACAGGTAATGCTGGCTGAGTGATTAACAAACGTTCATTGACAATATTGGTTATAATATCAAGGTATTTTTTTGATGTTGAGGGTTTAACGTATTTTTGTTCGGAAACATCAATAATACATAGGTCTATTTTTAAGTCGTGACAAAGTTTAGTTTTAGATTTATCGTTTTCCTGAATTTTATTTAATTTATCTATACCATAGATAGGTTCATAATGAAAGATACCGTTGAGTTCTACAGCAAAATTGATAGTAGGGAAATAAATGTCCAATTCAGAACCGATAGTATCTTTTTTATTAAAATCTATCGGTAGTTCTGGATAAATAACTTTTAATTGGTTCTCCAACCAAATCTCAAGTTTAGAACGTCGATTTCCGTGTGTTTTCTTTCTATTATTAAAAGTGGTAGAACACGACTTAGAACAGAAAAAATTACCTGAATTGTTCTTTTTATTTGAGGATTCTAATCTCTCAAATTCAAGGTCACAATTCTTACATTTTATGATGTTATGTAAAACTTTACGTGAATTATAGTAACATTCATCAGAACAATAAATGTGACGATTACGGTTATTTTTTAATTCAAAGGTTATTAGTTTTTTTTCAACACCAAAAGATTTTTTACATTGTAAACATTCACAAAGTAATTTATTGGTTGATTTTGTATTGTTATATTCTTCTTCGGTAAATAGTGTTTTCATAATGTAAGGTGTATATCTATAAATATCTTGGTTTCGTTAAAAACTATGTTTTCTAAACCTTTTTTACGAAACTTTTTATTAAATTTATACTGATGTATCTCAATTGGTGAGAGCAGGACGCTTATATCGTCAAGGCTATGGGTTCAAGTCCCTTCATCAGTACGGGAGTGTCGACAGTAGAGTTCTACTTGAGAAAGAGGTAACACGCACTTAAAACGGGGGTTACAAAATAGTCAAGTCGTTTATAAAGTTTTGGTTGATAAAAACTTTCGTTTTATGGAGATGGTTTAATGTGAAAAACCTTCACCCGTGATGTTAGTAGGATTGGCCTCCTCATTCACGTAAATGTGACACCGACCCCAAAGGATGTCACAAATGCGGAAGTAGCTCAATTGGTAGAGCTCCTGCCTTCCAAGCAGGTTGTTGAGAGTTCGAGTCTCTTCTTCCGCTCGAAAGATGAGTTTCCCTACATCCGGGGTTAGTGAGAAACTTAAAGGGGGACAAGTGGTATACAAGTCCACGACTCATCTTAATTTGGCCCATTCGTCTAAAAGTAAGGACATTTGGTTTTCATCCAAAAAATCTCGGAGCGTTACCGGGATGGGCTACAAACCTGTTGAAATAAAACAGGAAGGTCAGGAGTGTAAAGAGACATGGTGTTGAATCCGTCTGTTAAAGATGGTTGCTCATTGTAGGTTCGAATCCTATCCTGACTTCACAAGTGCTCACCACGCTACCCATCAGAACAGCGCCCCAGGGTGAGTTAGTGTAAACGCTTAATAGAACGAAGGCCAAGTTCAGAGCAGGGAGCGGGTCCTGCAAACATTTGGTCCATTGGTGTAATAGTAACATTTGTCCCTGTCACGGACAAGCCCTCGGAGCGTAACCGGGATGGACCGCCAAACTTATTAAAATTAAAAACTATGAAAACATTTGAAGATTTAGAATTTGAACAATTAAATGACGCGCCATATATGGTTGGTAAAAAGTCTCGTATGCATTTTGACAACGGATTTGGTGTATCTGTTGTTTCACACACTCATTCATACGGAGGTCGTTCCGGTCTTTATGAAGTGGCAGTATTGGACTCTGATGGTAATCTTACTTACGAGACTCCTGTGACAAGTGACGTAATTGGTTACTTGAGTGAAGAAGATGTGACTGATGTTATGAAACAAGTTCAAGAATTGAAATGATGAAAAATAAACACAAAAAAGCTATTGATAAAATTATGGATTGGTTTGACTTTTCCAAAGTTCACCAAACTATGGTTGCTTTAGAATGGAAATGGGCATCTGCAGAAGATGGAATCCCAACTGAACCAGAAATAAGGGAAATGGCGAGAAAACTAATGGAAGACTCTATTAATCAAAAAGTTAGTATTGGAACAGGAGGGTTTAGAGTTCATTATGATAAAAAAGATGATATGATTACTTTATCATTTGTTATTTCAGAATGGTATGAAACTTTTTAATTAATTATATGAAAAAATATTTACACACATTTTTGGGAGTTATTACAACTCTATTTGGGGCATTTTGTTTGGTTTCTTTTATGAATGAAACTTTTAGTTGGGTATCAATCTTATATCTATTAGGTTCAGTTATTTTTCTTGGACCTGCAGTTGATTCTTGGACTCAAGTATATAAAAACTTTATCTAATTTTTTGGTCTTATAGCTCAGTTGGTTAGAGCGCCGGTCTCATAAACCGTAGGTCCTTGGTTCGAACCCAAGTTGGACCACATAAATGCTAATTTTTTGGTGGTGGTTGTTAATCTACCACCATTTTTTTTGACTTTACATTTTTAATATGATATTTTTAAAATAAAAATAACTATGGAAATTTCACACTTATTGGCCTTATCTTTTCCTATTGGAATTGTAGTTTTTGTTATTGTAAAAGTTATATTTTACAAAAATAAGTAATTTTTATTCGTTTATTAGTATTTATTAAGTAAGAATAAACGTTCAAGAATTATAAAAATGAAACTTACAAAAGAACAAATTTTAGGAATTGTCAGACATGGTTTGACTTTTATTGGTGGTATTTTAATCGCTAAAGGACTCATTGATGAGTCAACGGCTGCCGAAGTTGTTGGTGGTATTATTACATTAGCCGGTACCATTTGGTCCATAATTGAGAAAAATAAAGCATAATTTTCTCTTATATTTCATTTCATTTGTTATGGACGGAATTTATCAAATCGTAATCGCCTTCATTTCGGGGGTTTTGGGACCTATTTTATTATTATATATTAGACACCTTCTAGATAAGAAAAAGGTTAAACCTGATATGGTTATGGACACACTAAGAGTTAGTGAATTAGTAAATCAAAGAATAGAACACATTAAAGAAGAATTTAATGCAGATAGAGTGTGGGTTTCACAATTTCATAATGGAGGGAATTTTTACCCAACAGGTCGGTCAATGGCGAAGTTTTCAATAGTTTATGAAACTGTTGGTCCTAACACAAATTCAGTTCAAACAAATTTTAAAAACATTCCTGTTAATTTATTTTCAAAGTCAATTAATGAGTTGTACAATAATGAAGTGATTGAAATTCCTGATTTTAAAGATGAAAAAATTGCAACATTTGGTTTAAAATATGTTGCGGAAGAATCGAGTTGTAAATCTTCTTATTTATTTGCAATTAAAACTATTGAAGATAAATTTATTGGAGTCTTATCTTTGGACTACACCAAAAGAAAAACCAAATTGGATATGGAATCCATTAACCATTTACAAAATCATGCCGCATCCATTGGGGGCGTTTTAATGACATACCTTCAACAATGATTAGTAATCGATGGGTAAATAATATTGTTTCAGAAATAAAAAAAAACTTAATCCAAGAGGGTAAGTTTGATTCTATGATATATGAAATTTATAGAGATATAATAAATCATTTCAAAAAGAAACAAAATTTTTCAGAGGTCTATTACGTAGAAAGGGGCGATGAATACGCCGAGTTTAAAGTTAATTGTGAGTTTGAAGAAGAAAGAAAATTTAACCACCCATTTTCAATTGAAGCGGAAGCCGATTTTGACGTTATTGATATTGTAATAACTTACAGACCTAAAGACTTTCCAAAAAGTATGTCTGATTTAACTGCTGAGTTAAAAGAAACAATCACACACGAAATAGAACACATAGGACAACATAACTTTGAAGATATGTATATGAGTCCTGAAAAATACATTAACAACTTTGAATACCTAACAAGTCCAAGTGAGATTCCTGCTTATGTCAAAGGTTTAATAGCTAGAGCCAACTTAAAAAGAGTATCATTATCTGATGCTATGGACGAATGGTTTAAAGAAAACATTAATAAGTTTGACAATCCAAAAAAAGAATGGCCAAAAGTTAAAAAAACGTGGATGGATTTTGCAAATGAAATGAGAAGTAAAAACAAAGTAAAAAAATTCAAATAAAGTTTGTCTTTAATTCATTTATTTGTTAGTTTTGTAAAAAAAGTAAATTATGAAACTAATAAAAAGATTGGGTAAAAAAATTTGGGTAAAATTCCAAATATCGATGAGAGACGGCATTCTTTCAAAAAAAACTGAAAATATTGATGCTTACGAACAAAAGGCAATGTCAATTTTTAGAAAAATGTTAAGACATCCTGAATCCAAGTTTACAATAGCTCCTGTTTCTGGTAAAAAATATATTGTGAATAAACCTTTAGGAATATTCATTATGATTGATGGTTCTTTTTTAGAAATTACAAATCACATATATCACTACGAAATAAAATTAAAATATAATAATGCAATGAGACTTATTAGGTTATTTAATTCAAGAGTTGAGGAAGATGCTATTTCATATGAAAAAGAAATAAAATCAAATATACAAATGTCATTAGATACCATCTTAACAAAAGTTACATCCAAAAAATGAAAGAATATGAAATATACGAAAGATTAATTATTGTCACTACCAGTATTAGAATTCATAGTTTTATTGGTTTTACTTGTCTTTCGTCTTTTGTTTTTGAAAATATTATGTTATTATTAGGTTACGTACATTTTGATGTATTCTATGTTATGTCTTCAATATTTTTAACACTTGGATTTTTTGAAAACAAAAAATTATTTCAAGATTATGTTAAAGAATATGATGATTTACAAGAAAAATTAAAAAATTTATTTGACAAGTAATGAAAAAATATATAATAATTGCAACAATGGCTTTAATATTAGAGGTTGGGTCAACTTTTTATATCAGTTATGTGTCTGATAAAAATTTATTTGGGATGATAATATTTGCATCAATTGGACCTTTTTTGGGTCTACCATTTGTTGGGTATATGGTTGAAAGTAAAACTTGGTTAGAAAGATTTAAAATGGCTCTATCATCATCAATTGGATATTTAATTGGTTCAATAATTACTTATTTTATGATTACAAAATATAATATATACTAAAATGAAAAAAGTTATTTACCTATCAGTTTTAATTTTGTTAGCGTCTTGCGAAACAAATGATTACAAATACAAAATAAAAGGAAAAGTTTATATACCAACATCAGGATTAAATCCAATGCATGACGCTGTTTGGTATGCGGACTCAATTACTTTTAGAAACGACACTATTGTTTATAAAAACAGTGATGGTAGTGAAGTTAAAATAAACCCCCCATATAAAATTTACAAATTAAAATGAGTGAAATAAAAAAGATTTTACACGGACAATTAATGTCAGAACATAGACGTTTGACAAATGAAATTTCAGACATTAAAGCGCAAAGTTTTGAACTAAATGAAGAAGAAATTAAAAGAGTTCAAATGTTAGAAATGCAAGTAAAAAAAATTGCAGAGCAGTTATACACCCTTTATGAAAGTTAGTAATTAAATTTATGAAATTTGACAAAAGAATATTGGAATTAAGTAAAACCATCTATCAAACCTCCGTTATGTGTCATAATGACAAAGGTAATCCAACCAAACAGATTGACAAAATCAGGGGAATGATACGTGAGTTTATTAAACTTGAAGTTGTTCCCTATGAATTAACTGAAAGCGAAAAAACAACATTCATTGTTGAAAATGAATTAAAAATTACTTCTGCCGTTATGAAAGGACATAAGGCATGTGATAATGATGAGTTTGTAGAAATTAGAAAAAAAATTGAAAAATACAGAAAAGATTTAGGATTAATATGAGTGAAGATAGAATACCGTACTTACCAAAAGAAAACTTTGAATATGAAGACCAACAACTTTGGGACAATACTTTAAGAGATGGTCTTGAAGAATTTGAAGTATCAGAAACAATTCAAAAAATAAGAAATTATTATAATGGTCATCACAACATTGATGGAAGACCACCATCAAAAAAAGATTTCAACGAGTACCTTGATTCATTAGAAAAAAATTTGTAATTTTGATATTATGGGAAAAATAATAATAGAATTTGATTCTGCGGAAGAATCACAAGATGCAAGAGTTGCATTAGATGGTTACAAATGGAAACTTGCCATGTGGGATTTGGACCAAAAATTAAGGTCAACTGTAAAACACGGACAAAAATTTAGTGGAACCGGTGATGCGTCCAGTGAAGAAATAGACGTTTGTGACAAATTAAGAGAAGAAATAAGAAGTATTTTGGATGAGTATAGTTTAAATTTAAATGATTAAAAAGAGTAAGATGACAGCAGTAGAGTGGTTGGTTGAGCAGATATGCGGAGACCACACAAGTGAATGGCAGAAACAAATAGAACAAGCAAAAGAAATGGAGAAGCAACAAAGCCATGCAGAATATATGCGAGGGTGGAAGGATGGACTAACTAAACAAGAAACCTTTAATGCTAAAGAGAAATGAAAACATTAATAAACATAGTGATTGTACTTGCCTTATTAACGCAAGTATCTCACGCAACTTATGTATTTAATGCAATAGCACAAAACACTAACTCCACTTTTACTCAAATTATATCTTGGGTTTTTGCATTAAGTCTAGAAACATCAATATTTATTTTTACAATGTTTTCTAGAAAAAAAACAGCAACAATGTTTGCTGTTATTTCAACTTTAATAAATATACTTTATTACTGGTACTCTCCAAAATGGTCATTAGAATTTGTAGGGATGTTAATAATAAGTCCTATTATTCCTTTAACCATATGGAATTACTCTGAACTATTAAAATCTTTAGAAAGAAAAGTAGGAAGACCTAGAAAGGATTAAGTATTAACCTTTAAATCAGAATAAGATGACAGAAAGAGAAATACAATTACTTGGTTTTGAAAAAAACTATATGGATGAAGATGATGATTACTATTACTTTTTGGATATTGCTAGTGGTTTAGGTTTTATATCTTGCTCAGGGTTTGAAGGACAAAACAACGGTTGGTATGTTAACGTCTTTAACACAGAACCATCAATTAGATTTACAAGTTTTGGTGAATTACAGGGATTGATTAATAAACTTACAAACGCAATAGTAAAATGAGTGATTTTAATAGGACATATCCTAAACCTGGTGAAAAATACCAACACTATAAGGGTGGTCAATACGAAGTTATTTGTATGTGTAATCACACAGACACAAATGAACCACTTGTGATTTATAAATCAATTTCTTTTGGCTCACAATATGCGAGACCATTTTCTGAGTGGTTTAATGAGGTTAAACCTCGTATAATTGGTGATAAAGTGTACCCGATGAAAAGATTTGAAAAAATAGAAGAATAATGAATAAATTAGATTTAGATTATCAAAATTTGCTCCAAGACATTTTAGATAATGGAATTGAAAAGAAAGACCGAACAGGTACAGGAACCAAATCAATATTTGGTTATACCATTCGTCATAATATGAGTGAGGGATTTCCTGTACTTACAACCAAGAAAATGTATTTCAAAGGAATTGTAACAGAATTGTTATGGTTCTTACGTGGTGATACATCAATAGAGTATCTACTCAAAAACGATTGTAATATATGGACGGGTGACGCATATCAAGCATACTTGAAGGAATGTGAAAAGTTAAAAAAAGATGAAGAAAAATAATGACTTTTGTTGGTTTTTAGATATTTATTATAAAAGAAACCAAAATGTGTCTAAAAAATAAAATTGAAACAACACTGTGTGTGTTAAAAAATGGTGAATATAAAATATTATCTCAAAAATTGAGGGTTATTAATACATTATTTATTAATGAGATTGTTAATTATACCAAATTTTTAGATGAATATAATCCTAAATTAGTTGATAGGGTAAGATATATCTTAAAATCTAAAGATAGTATTAATACGTGTATTCATTGTAGTAAACCTATAATTGATTTAAATAAAATGTTTTGTTCCACTAAGTGTAATAATAATTCTGAACAAACAAAAAATAAATTTAGAGAGAATTATCAAAATTTATCTGAAACGGAAAAAATAGTAAGAAATGACAAAAGAACTAAAACTGTTAATCAAAAATACGGTGGGTATACTTTACAAAGTCCTGAACTAAAAAAGAAAATGAAATCAACTATGATTCAAAAATATGGTGTTGAACATTCTTTTCATAGTGACACGATAAAACAAAAAGCGTTAAATACTTGGATTAAAAAGTATGGAGTAGATAACCCATTCAAATCTAGTAATATAAAAGAGAAAATAAAACAAGTATTAAAAGATAGGTATGGTGTTGATAATTCAGCTAATGTTAATCCAGAAATTAGAGTTAATAAAGGTATTAAAACAAAAATTGAAAGGGGGTGGATAATACCTGATGAGTTTTTATCGGATTACCAAATTTACAGAAAAAAAGTTAAACGATTAACTGAAACAACATATAAAACATATAAAAATATTATAAACCCAAATAATTTAGAAAGAGTTACGAATGGAAAAAATGGGTATCAGTTAGACCACAAATATTCAATAATTGAAGGATTTTTGAATAATGTAGAACCAAAAATTATTAGTCATCACCGTAATCTACAAATGATAGAATGGGGTAGTAATAGAGCTAAAAGTAAAAGATGTGATATTGATTTAGAACAATTAAAAAATGAAATAAAAAGTTATGAATAAAGAACATTTACATTCGGAAGGGAGACCTTACACAAAAGAAGAATTTGTTGAAAAAATTAAAACTGATAAAAAGTTTGCTGAGAGATTTGGAAATCTTGGAAAAATCTATGGGTATCAATGGCGTAATTGGAATGGAGAAATTGACCAAATATCAGATTTGATTAAACAACTCAAAGAGAGCCCTGATAGTCGTAGATTACTTGTTTCAGCGTGGAACCCATCAGATTTACCACACCAAGTTCTACCACCTTGTCATTATGGATTTCAAGTTTATACAAGAGAGTTGAGTTTAGAAGAAAGATTAGAGTTAGCATTAAAAACTTATGATGTGTTTGACCCATTAGATTTTGGCATTCCAGCCAAAGTAGACCACGATGAAATTGATAAAATGTATCCTGTTCCCAAACGAGCAATCTCTTTAATGTATAATGCCAGAAGCCAAGATGTTCCACTCGGAACACCATTTAATTTAGCATCTTATGGATTACTTCTAATGATATTAGCAAAAGAGGTTAATATGGTTCCTGATGAGTTGATTGCAAATATGGGTGATTGTCATATCTATATGAATCAAATTGATGGTGTGAAAGAACAATTAACAAGAGAACCATTTGAGTTACCAACTCTTAATCCGTTCCCAACTTATGAAGGGTCAAGACCATCCATAGAATCTTATACTATTGGTGATTTTACACTTAAAAATTACAAATCACACCCAAGTATAAAAATGCCACTTTCTAATTAAATTATGAAAAAAGAAAAAAAGTTAATTACTATCGATTTAAGTAATTGTAAAAATTGGAACGAATGTCAAAAAGTTATTGAGATGGTATATTCGGGTAAAATTAAAATAAATGTCACAACAATCAAAGCGCCTTTATCAAATTAAAAATTATGAACCAACAAAACAATTGGAATGACCCACAATTATCAGATGGAGATTTTCCACAAGAAAACAAAACAAAATTCCAAGTAGGAGACAAAGCAGTTAAAGTAAAGGGATATAAATTTCCTTGCACCATCGTATCAGTATTTCAAACCGTAGAAGGAAATGTTCGAGTAGTTGGTGAAATGGATGAATACGGACTTCTTCACATCTTTAATGAAGACCAATTAGAAAAGGCATGAAGTTTATAAAATACCTTCTACTATGGATTTCTGGTAATCTTTCCATACCATTTTGGATGGTTGGGCATGTTCATCTTACAATGAACGTTTATGAGGATATACATGAGATTATTGCGTCATCGTTAATGAATATATTAGTAGCCATAGGGTTTTATGTTAGTTGGATAGATTATAAAAAAGAAAATAAATAAAAAAATGAAAGAAAAAGAAATTAAAACAGAAAAAGTAGAAAAGAAAAAAGTTTATCGTAGACCCAAAAAAGTTGTTGAAGAAACTAAAGTTAAAGATGATGAGATTCTTGATATGTACACAAGAGCCGGAGAAGTTTATCAGAATGTTATAAAAACCCCAAAACAAGTTGGATATTACAGAATAGGAAAAAGCTTTAATATTTTCTTTGAAAAAAAACCATGTGGTCTTCACAGATTTTTTACCAAGGTCTTATTAGGTTGGAATTGGTTTGACCAAAAATAAAAAACCCCTCGTTTAAGAGGGGGTTTAAAATTATTTAAGTAGGTTGTAATACTCTTTGAAGTGTTTAATCCTATCAGATAAACCCAAAGTCCCACCATTAACTCTTTTTGTGACTGATGTAACCGTAGCATCATCCGCTCCCTTATCACAAATTGCCCATAACTTATTAGAGTCAAAGAAGAACGCAGCAGATGCCAATGGATATTTGGTTGCAACTAAATCAGGATTTGAAACACAATCTTCACCAATAAATTGAGTAAACTTTGTGTAGTTTGCTTTACCAGTTAATTGAATGTAACCTCTACCTCTGAACTTATAACCTTCTTTTGATGCTTCATCACCATTACCCATTCTATTTCCGTAAACACGAGATGCAATTTTTTCAGGTTGTTTAGCATAAGATTCATTTAAGTTTCCTGGAAAATACTTACCAAAGATTTTTTTCAAACCATCTGCAGAATAATTTAAATTTTCACTAACTGCTTTAAATCCACCTGACTCGTGACCACATTGTGATAAAAAGTGAGCCAATCTTAAATTATTTGTGATGTTAAATTTCTTTGCGGTATCAGGAATTTGTGCAAGAACTACATCAGGAATATGACCCTTTAATTTTTCAATGTTTAATGGACCCCCTGATGGAATAACAACATCTTCTTTAATTACCTTGGCTGTCGGTTCAGATTTACCAAAAAGTTTAGCCCAAGTCGCATCCCCAACGATACCATCATCTTTTAAACCATTTGCTTTTTGCCAAGCTTTAACGGCTGCTTCAGTTTTTGGACCAAATGTCCCTATGGCTTCTACGCCTAATTTTTCTTGGAGTTTTTTTACTTCGTCTCCTTTCGAACCATTCTTTAGTATCATAATATTTAATTTTCCTATAAATACTATTTTAAAATTTAAAGTAAAGAAAAAATAACAAAAAAGTTGAATAAACTATTTTTTGAAAATACTTATTATAAAAACTAAAAATTATGAAGTACACAAGAGAACAGGTTGAAGCCACCTTAAAGGCTAAAGGATATGTTTACTTTGAAGATGCAAACGCCAAAGGATTTGATGTAAACATTATTGGTATTAGAAACTCTGATACTGGTCAAAAAGTTACAAATGCTTTTGATGACTTACTTACTTTAAGTTATAAAGATGAAACAGGTGTTTGGAAATATCACGAATGGCCGGCAACTACAGACCCAGGTAAAAAAGGTGTAATGGAATACCATAACGCTAAAGGGGTTGCAAGATTAGTTGAAGGACAATATAGAGGTTCACACACAATCGGATTACATCAAGGTAAGTATGAAGCTTTAAGACAACAAAAGAACGTAAAAGTTTATCGTGATGCAAATCGTGATTTAAGTTATGATGAAAACAAAATGGATGAAGGTCTTTTTGGAATTAACATTCACAAAGCAGGTGCTGACTCAACATATGTTGAAAACTGGTCTGAGGGATGTCAAGTTTTTAAAAGAAGTAAAGATTTTGAAGAATTTATGAAAATATGTAGAAAGGCTCGTGAAAAACATGGGAACTCTTTCACTTATACATTAATTGAAAGTAGCGACATAAAATAAAAATTAAAAATACTTTAATGAAAATTATCTTTAACCTAACCTTAACCCTTTTATTATTATTACCATTTATTGGTTTTTCACAAGTAGTTCCCCAAGCACCATCAAATGGTATTTGGGGACTAATTGACACTCAGTATCAAGTTGGTACAACAGCTCAAGGAACAACACAAGCAAAAATAACTTTACAAAACACTACCGTTACAAAATATGCTGGTACACAATTTAGAGTTTTTTATGACAACGTTGCTTTTACAAATGCTACCGTTTCTTTAATTGGTTCAACAACAAACTTAGATTTACAATATGTAACAAATACTGCAAATGGTTTTATTACTATTACTTTAGTTTATACGGGACCAAGTTCAACTTACACTTTAGCAAATGGTGAAAGATTTTTAATCACTTTTACTCACGCAGCTCCTGCAGTGTTTAATAACTTAGCTGCGATATCCCCATTAACGTGGACAGGAGCACAAGTGTTTCCATCATATACAGCAAAACAAGATGGTATGGATACCACGTTTAATGTACATAACTATGGAGGTAACTTTATATTCCAAAACTTTCAATATGCAGGGACATTTACAAACGTAACAGGTTCACCGGCTAAATATCTTCCATTGGCTCTTCAAAGAAGACCACAAACTGGAGGTTCTTGGGTTCAACACTCGGCATATACTACCGACATTAATGGAAACTTTTCAATATCAGTACCATTGGATACAACATATTGGGATGTTAGATTAGCAATCCAAGGAGACACTATGGGTGTTGGTAATGTTGTTTCATCAACAGATGCACAACAAGTTAACCAATGGGTGTTAGGTAATGGTACTATGACAGGATTTGATTATTACACTTCTGATGTAAACAATTCAGGAAACATTACAATTTCAGATGTATGGGGTGTATTTGGTAGAGTATCGGGTAGATTTACAGATTGGCCAAATAACGTACAAGATGTTAAATTCTTTACGGCTTCTGAATATTCAACAATTAACGGGTCTAACACAAACTACACACAATCAATACAAGGTGTAACAAACTTTACTTTTGATATAGTTGCAGGTCAACCATCTACTGTTACTTTCTATGTAATGGTTCCAGGTGATGCTAACGGTACAGGTTACCACATGGCTCGTGTAACACCTATTGAAGTATTAGTAGGACCTATACCTGGTTTACAATCACAAATTTATAATGTGATTGATACTAAAGTTGAGTACGATTTCCCAACATCAACAATAGAAGTAAATGTTCCAAACATTACTGTTGAAGCAGGAAACTTGGTAAACTTACCTGTAAAAGTTTATACAAACGGACAGGAATTATCATCATTACAATTTGGATTAAAATATGACACAGACCTTTTAGAATTCAAAGGGATTTATTCCACATCAAATACTATGGAATGGATTACATATGTTAATCCTAATGATGGACAAGTTGATTGGGGTGGGTTTGATATTACAAATAACGAACAAACATTAAAAAATGGTGATGAGGTTGTAACTCTTCAGTTTATTGCAAAACAACCACAAAATCTTTGGGAAGATAGTCCATTATACACTTCTTTAAAGTTTGCGGGAAATAACGAAGCTAAAGATTTAACAATCACACCAACAAATGGAATTCTTCAAGTATTGAAAAGTAATATTGGTGAATTGAATGGTAATGTAATATCTGTATATCCTAATCCGGTAACAACAGATGTGACAATCACATTTGAAGTAAAAGAAACGACAAATGCAAATCTTTCAGTATACGACATGGTTGGTAGAAAGTTAGTTACAATTTTGGACACACAAATACCAAACGGACAATATACTTACAATGAAAATTTAGGACAATTAGAGCCTGGAGTTTACATAGTGACTTTAAACGTTGAAAATGAAACTCCAAAATTTGAAAAAATTGTAAAACAATAAACAATAAATAAAAAACAAAATGTCAGAAGAACAAACACAAGAGACTAACGATGGAACGTGGTCAGGTTTAAAAAAAACAATCGTTGGAACGATAACAACAGTAATTGCTGGTGGTGGGACTTGGTTAGGTGTAATGTTATTTGGTGGAAGTGACGAAGAACCAAAAGAAGAAACAAAAACAGAACAATCAGGAGGTCAAGCACCAATCACAATAAATGTACAACAGAACCAAGAAAATAAACAAAAAACTGAGAACAATAATGGCGGTGGAACTGTAGTTAGAGAAAGGGTTATTGAAAGACCTGCACAACAACCACAACCACAACCCGAAAAACCAAAAAAGGTTGAAGAAGAGTCTTGGTAACAAATAAATAAATAAAAATAAAAAAATGGGAGAAAAAAAAGTAAAAAAGAAAGCATCATTCTTTGTTAAAATGTTTATGGATGAAAATGATATTAATGAAAAATCAATAGTTGGTTTTGGGTCATTTTTAATGATGGTTATCTGTTTAGGTGTTGATATCTACACAGGATTTCACGGACAAAAAATGCCAATTAATCAATTCATTTATGACGGATTTCTATGGATTACTTTAGGTTCATTTGGAATTGCTTCAGTTGACAAATATTTGTCAGGTAAAAACAAAACTAACGAAGAGGAAGAAGTAGAAGGATAATGAAAAAATTACTCTATATACTACCTTTGGTATTGATTGGATGTAAAACTGCACAAGCTCAACCCCCTCAAAACGGAGGGGGAATTGGGTCTGTAAAAACAGAAAATTATGTTGCAGACTTTGAAAAAAAACAATCAATAGATTCAGTTGCAGAATATACTGACACAATCCAAGTTCCAATTCAGTTATTAAAAATTGGAATTAACGAAGAGTTGTATTCATTATATCCTGAGTTGAAAGACAAAAGAGTCGGTTTAGGTGTTACAAATATAGTAATTGAATATTTGGAATACACAAACAGATTTATTTTCACAGAAGAAAAAGAAGAAATAAAACAACGTATGATTGCTCAAGACAAAGCCTCAGACAAAGGGGTTTCTTCAAATAAAATAGAAGTAAAAGGAAATGTAGTTTTAGCAAAATACTTCGTATATATTGAAGTATATGACTTTAGTGTTTCAGAAGATGAAATTGTTAAAGTTAATGGTCAACAAACAGTAAATCAAACAACAAGATTAGGGCTCCAAATAAAATTTGTGGATGCAGAAACAAGTCAAGTTATTGTTGGTTCAGGTTTAGGTGAGGCGGTCACAATTAAAACAACTTCAATTCTTGGGGACATTTCAGACGATGTTAAATTTAATCAATCAACAATAGGTATATCAACAAAGAAAGCTTTAGAAACCGCATCATCAAGAGTGGTTAAAAGACTTATCACAAAAGGTATATTCCCGCGGTGAAAATAAATGTACTTATATCTATTTTGTTTTTGCTGTTTAGTTTTTCTAATTTAAACGCACAAACATACAATTATTCATATACGGACCCATGTACCGGAAATGTTAAAACAATCGTAGTGCCCATCAATGGCTCAGTCACTGTTGGGTATTATGGTTTTGTAAATAATTTTACACAACAAGATTTTGTAAATGGAACATTTGAAACTTGGGCTAATAATGTTTTTTCACAATTTGATGGTTCACCTTGTTCAGAAATAATTGGACTATCAGGAACTATTAATATCGCTCAAGATGTTGCACTAAACACTATAGGGGTAATAACATCGTTGTCGGCTCTTATGGATATTTCAAATGGGGCGACTGATTTTTTAAGTGGAACCTTAACCGCTGCATCAAATTCATCCAATTCAAAAGGAAATAAAAATAACAAAGGGAATAATTCCCAAAATGGAAGTGGAAACAACGGTAATAATATAACACCAAACACTAACAATTCCACAACCAATAATAATCAAAACCAAACTAATGGAACAAGTAACACTAATGAAGGAAGTACAACCACTACTGGAACAAATGAAACAAGTTCAAACGGAGGAAATGAAACCACTAATCCAAATGCTGGAACTCAAACTTCAACACAAGCAGGAGGAACTACAACTCAAAGTGGAACAAATGAAAATGGAAATTCACAGACTAACCAGTCTATAAATAATCAAAATAATAATACGAATGAAAACAATAGCACTACTAATGGCGTTGGGAATACTGGGGGGAATAGTGGGAACGGGAATAGTACAAATGGTGAGGGAAATACTCAACAAGGACAAGAAGTAAACCAAAACACCTCATCAGAAAATAACCAAACAACAACACAAGAAGGTCAAACTACAAATAACCAAACAACAACAACACAAGAAGGTCAAACTACAAATAACCAAACAACAACAACACAAGAAGGTCAAACTACAAATAACCAAACAACAACAACCACAAACGGACAAACATCTAACGGAGGTACAGGTTCAAATGGTAATCAAACAAATACTGAAGAACAAACAACCCCTGAAGAAAGTGGAGGACAAATTAATATAACACAAGGAGCAACTAAAACCATAAATCAAAATAAGGAAGGAGGTAAACCAACGGTAATCGCATCAAGTGATTTTGTTGGGTTTAACTTTCAAAATTCAGAAGTAACAACAGGTTTGAAATTAACTGGTGGGTATCACAATATGAGATGGGATGGTGAAACTGCACGTGGAGGGTTGGTTGATTATGTATCGGCACAAAAAGGTCCAAACATTACCGGATATCACGCATGGATTAACAAAAAATCTATGGGGTTATTATCGGGGACACTTTCAGTAGGTTTTGAAGGTAGAGGTTCACTTTACGGAACATTAGCGGGGGGACAAATATTTATGTTTCCAAAAGTACCGGGGTTAAAGGCCGTTTATATGGGTACGGTATCTTATGGTCAAGTATATAAAACATCGTTTATTGGAAGTGCTATTATTGGTGGTGGTATGTATGATTTAAAACTAGGTAGAAGATTTGACGTAAAACTTATGGGGTTATTTGTTTATTCACCATATGTAAGTTATTATAATGACTTGGTTTTAAAATCACCTTATGTAATATTACCAACAATAGGTACAAATATTGCAATTACAAAAAGGTTTAAATTCAACATAAATGGTGGAGGAGCTTGGGCTATTAAAGTTAATACATTAAATTATACAATAACATGTGGAACAAGATTATTAATTGGACAATAATATTACTTTCAACTTTTACGTTGAATGGTCAGAATTTTACATATTCTGGTTATATCTATAATGCTGACGGAACAGGTGCGGTAAACGTTCCTGTAAAGTTATATAAAAGAACAACTCCTGTAATGAATGGGTTTACATCCCAAACAAATTATAATGGACATTCATATTATAGGTCAACAACATCAACATTTTGGTCAAACGCTAAAACTGCTTGTGAAGCAATGAATGGACATTTGGCAACTATATCAAATGCTGCTGAAAATTCATTTCTTTTTAATACATGGCCTTCAGGATGGATTGGATATTACCAAGATAACACGGGAGCTTTTTATTCAGAACCTTTAGGTGGATGGAGATGGACAGAAAACTATGTAACAAATGGAAGAGTTAATAATTATGATGTGTTTAATTATACATCAGGACCAACTTTGATTGACCAAACAAATGCAAATAATATAACACTTAGTAATTCACCAATTTTTACAAGTACTGGAGGTAAGTACTTAACTTTTAATGGGGTTAATCAATATGGTATCACACCAAGTCTTACACATCATTTTGGCTCTTCTAAAGTAATAACATTAGTTGCTTGGGTTTATCCCACAGGTAATGGGGTAATAGTAAGTGAGTTGGGGGTTTCTTCACCAGCTTCAGGATGGCATGAATCGGTTATGGAGATTACAGGGGGTAATACCCTTCGTGTTGGATTTTGGAATGGTATAAGTATCACACAACTATCAACACCAATTACTTTGAATCAATGGACTATGATTGCCTTGACGTATGATGGGACCACTATGAAAGGTTATAGGAATGGAACTAATTTTGGTTCAGTAAACTTTGTAAGAGAAGCCCCACATACTAATGGTGGTGGTAACCAAACATTTGCAATTGGATTAAGTGACGCTACTAATATGGGAAGTGGGGCATATGGTTCTTTTAGGTTAGGTGCGTTTCAAGTATATAACACTTGTTTAAGTTTGGATGAAATTAATAGATGTTATATGTCTTTATCATATAGATTTGGATTAAATCCATACCTTTCTTGGAATGGTGGTGAACCAAATAACTCTGGTAGTGAAGATTACGCCCAATTTGTTGGAGCGGGTTTATGGAATGATTTACCAAATGGAGTTTCATTACCATACGTGTTAGAATTTGACTACATTGTTAACTATACCCCGTGGTCTTTGTATAAAACCGTTTATACAAACTCACAAGGATATTGGAATTTCAATGAACCTAGTAATCCATCAGTGGAATGGTATCTACAATTAGACCCAGCAACTCCTGTAACTCAATTAACCACTAATGATATGGTTGAAGTTTCAAAATTAATTTTAGGTATAACACCATTAAGAAGTGTTCACTATAATAGATATGATGTAAATTATGATGGTAGAATAAACGTCGCCGATGAAAACTACATTAATTTAAAAAGAATTAATTTTTTACCTAATTGGATTAATACTTCACTTGCAAGATATTACACAACGGCTCAATATACAACTTTAATAAACAATACCACAGATTTAAGAACAACAATACCTGGGGTTACATCAATAACAATAAACATGCCGGTTAATAATTCATCTGTTAATTATTACTTAATTGCTCCGGCATATAAATCAACCGTAAATTACTAATGAAAAAATTATTAATAACCTTACTAATACCTTTTAGCTTATTTGGTCAAGCTCCCCCACCTGCACCACCACCACCTGAGGCCGCGGACTCACCACCAACTGAAGATTTTGGTAATACTCAAAATAATATTAACGGAGCACAAAGTAGGTCTTTTGGTGGGGGTTCAATAATTAAACCAAATCCAATTTTAACATCTGCAGATTTCGCTTTCGTACAAAACCCAACATATGAAAGTGGATGGAGGTACGGAACAGGTATTGGATATAGTAAAGTTAATATGGGTAAAGGTTTTGGTATAAATGCGATGATAACTTTTGATTTAACCCAACAAACATATTCTTTATATTATAGAAGAAATGATTGGTATTTTCATTTAAACACCGGTAAAATGGGTTTCACTTTAAATAATGGTTTAAGTGTAACTAAAATATGGGAACTTGGAAAAATGTATGATTTAACCTTGGGGGTTCAAGTAGGTAATTCAATAGTTATAAATGGAGATAAAGATTCTGCAAATGCTTACTTTGTTAATGTCCCATATCTTGTTTTAATTGCACAAAAAGAAATAATAATAACAAAAAAATTAGAGTGGAGACCTGAGGCCTTCATTACATTATGTTCACCATATTATGATATAGGTAAAAAATACTTTTCAACATCAAATACATTTAATGCGGTTGTTGGAAATAATATATCATTTAGTTTAACAAAAAGGTTTAGATTAAACGTTAATTGGAGAATGAATATGAATACAACCCCAAAGTGGGGATTAATGAATAATGTTCTTATTGGAACAAACTTAAAATTTTAAAATATGAAAAATTTATTATTATTATTATTCATCCTATTAGGTTTGAATGTGATTGCACAAGATTGTGTATATGTTGATTCGGTTTATAATACCGCTAAACTTAAAGAGATGGGTAATAGAGATATCAGGTTTGGTATTAAACAAATCGTGGAAGATGAAGTATCAGAAAAGTTTTGTTTATCAGAAGATGGAAAAGATATTGATGTTGAGGTATTTTATTTTGGATTACCTAAAACAACAATAAGGGTTATTGGTATTGAAAAAACAGAAACCAAAACTCAAGTAGGTGTAAGATTATACTATGACGGAAAATGTTATGAAGGGGTTGGTGAATCAGAAACCGAAATAAGAGCAATTATGATTGAAGTTAAAGAGGGTATGTTACCTTTTGAAAAAATGACCGTATCATCTGCACTTAAAAAAGCAATTCACGAAGCTGTTGGTAAACTATGAGAATATTGATATTATTAATATCGACTTTTATATTAAATCAATCATTTTCACAAATGAAAATAACTGATGTTGGAGATGGTTGGAAGACCAAAATAGAACAAGCGTTAGACACTATAAAAAAATATGATACTATCAAATATAATATCATAATTTCAAAATGTTCAAATGTTGGATATTGGAATAATGGATTTGCAACAACTGAATTACCAAGCACAATTCTTATACCAACCAAAGAAATGAATTATGGTAATGTTTATAATATTTCGGCAATATTGGTTCACGAAAGTTTTCATTTACTTACCTGTAATCAAACTATCACTGATATCCAAGAAGAATATTTTGCATATAACTATGAGTTTAATTTTTTAAATAAAATACCAAAAGTTGATAGTTGGTTAATTGAAAACGCCAAAAACAAAATTGAATTTTATTCAAAACCTTAGTTGATTTAGTCAATCAATTATTTTATTTTTTAGGTATGAAAAGAATTTTAGTCATATACCTTTCACTACTTTTATTTTCCTGTGGGCCAACTTACAAATACGAAATTATTAACCCAAAAGGAAAGTCATTCTATTGTAATTTTTATAATGAAACGGGTAATGGCTGTGTTCTTTTTAACAAGAGTTCTGGGTTAAATAACACACCAGGAGAACCATATATGATTTGTGGTAAATATAAAATTAAAAAATTAAAATAAAATGAAAAAAGAAGAGCCCGAAATTGGATTATTGTTTGTAATGATTTTAGGTTTTTTACTAGGTATGGCTTTAATATCCTGTGAAGAAAAAAAAGAACCAGAAATTGTAATAGAATTATCAAAAGATAGTAAAAACTCTACTAGTAATGTTGATGAATATGCCTATCGATTGCAAATATGTGAAGTAAATTTTTTAACTAAAATTTGGTAGTCTAAAATTTATTTCTTATATTTGTTGTTATAAACTAGTAAATTAAAAATATGAAAAAGGTGTCTTTTGCGGATGATTACTTTAAATCTAAATTCGGTTCATATGACTATGTTCTTTTGGATGGAACTCGTTTATATGAATACGATAAATGGTCAAATAATATAAAAACTTTAGAGCGTGAAAAAATACGAATCACAAAACTCAATCCAGAATTGGGTGATAGATTAGTAATCGTTAAAACACAGATACGAGATTTTTAATTTATTGTTTATAACAAGGTTGTGAGTATATAGTGGTAGGACCAAAAAACCGTAGATGGGGTTCACATAAAGGAAATTGTAAAAATCCAATCCATAAAAAATAAAATGACAGAACAAGAAATACTTAGATTTGGTGAAATTCAATACCTTAAAGGTAGGTTAGATGAGTTGTATAAAGCATTACCCACCATTACAAATTTGGATAGAAGACGTAGAATAGACCAAAGAATTGAAAAATACATAAATAAGTTGAAACGTGTTGACGAAGTTGCGTATAGATTATATGAAGTTGAGTTAATGGCAACAACAAGGGTAAAAAACAAGGGCAAACAAGATATTAAAGATTTATTACAACAAATTCTTATTAATGAAAATATTATGAATGAAGATATTCTTAAAAGAATAAATAATAAAATTGAAAGTTTGTAGTGACAAAAAAACCTGATAATGTTTCCGATAATCCAAGTATTCTTCCATACGGAAGTAATGTTGGGGCACCTGCAATTGTTGTTAACGATATACAACATTGGAAAGAACCAAGAATAATATCTGTCAACCAACAATTTGAAGATAAGTTTTTGGAACTAAAAAAAGAGTATGAAAAGTTAATTGAAGAATATAAGTGGAACGAATTGGTTTATAAGGCTAAATTTAGTTTTGAACCAGTAATTGGAAAAGTGTATCATTTATATTACAATAAAGAGGGTAATATATTTCTTTCACTCATTTCACCAACAGAATGGAAATTTGAACATATTGGGTCTTTTAAATACAATTACGATAATAAATGGATAAAATTATAATAAAACAAAATGAAAGCAACTAAAGACTTCGAATTCGTACTAAAAGTTTTAAGTTCTTGTAAAACAAAAGAACAAATAAAAACTACTGAAAAACTTTTTGATAATTTTAAAAATAAATGGGGAAACACTATGGAGTGTTTTGAAATGATAGATTTAATGTTTAAATTTGAAAATAAAAGAAAAAAACTTAAAAAAATATTATGATACTCACCATAATTTCAGACACACACAACAACCACAAAAAAGTTACAGGTGATTTACCGGGTGGTGATTTGTTAATACATGCTGGTGATTTGAGTTCTATGGGTTATGAGCATGAAATTCGTGAGTTTGCAAAGTGGTTTGATAGTTTAGACAATTATACAAGTAAAGTTTTTATTTCAGGTAATCACGATTGGGGGTTTCAAAACAACTCTGAAAAAATTAAAGAGATTATTGGTTTTTATAAAGACATCAACTATCTTGAAGATGATTTTATGGGGATAATAGAAGGGGGTGGTCCTGAAGTTAAAATTTGGGGTAGTCCTTGGCAACCTGAGTTTTATAACTGGGCATTCAATTTACCACGAAATGGTGATGAGTTGAAATCGAAGTGGGATATGATACCTGACGACATAGATATATTAATAACTCACGGACCAGCTTGGGGTATTTTAGATGATGTTGAAGGTAGAAGAGGATATCACTTGGGTTGTGAGTTACTTGCGGAGAGAATTAAACAAATAAAACCAAAAATTCATATCTGTGGACACATTCATAGTGGTTACGGACATTATTACGATGGACATACTCATTACTTTAACGCGGCGGTATTAAATGAACGATACTTATATTCCCATATGCCTTGGAATGTTGATTGGAACCCAATAACAAATGAGATTGTTTTTTTATAAAATAAACCACTCGAAAGGGTGGTTTATTATTTAAGATTTAAATCAAACCAATCTATTTCAGGGTTAAAAAATCTTACGTTAGAAGAAAAAATAGACATCACATCTTGTAAAAAATCATCATATAGAAAATCCAAATAGTCGTCATAAACAGGACCAATTTGTACAGCATTGAAAAAATCCTTTTTAGAAATAATATCAACCGTTTCTTGAGGGTATGTAATTTTTTTTATTTTTAGAAAATCGTAATCTACTTCTATTTCTGTGTGCTGACCCGTTGGATATACCATAAATTTTTTATATCTACAATCAATATCAAACTCAACATCATCTGATTTAAAATTAATTTTTGTTTTTGGGGATAATATTTTTTCAATTTCTTGTTTGTCTTTTTTTCCTATATAAGCATTGTATCTTGGTTTATGCCAAAATTTAACAATAAAATCTTGGTATAACATGAGGTCAATATTCATAATACGTGCAAAACTTTTGAATTCATCCATTATAATATTATGTAAGATATTATAATTAAAAGAATAATCATTAGGGTTTGCAACGTCCCAAATAATTTCATTTTCTTTTTTATTATAAGTTGGTTCTAAAAATAAACCTTCAAATTCAATAGGTTGTCTATTTAAAAACCTATCATAAAAATACCAAACGTAGTCAATATTCTCGGTCTCTTCTTTTAATACTTGTCTAATCAAACGTTTCATGTTATATTATAAATATAATACTGAATATTTATTAGTATGAGAATTATAATAACTGAATCACAACTTAAAATTTTAAATGAGGTTGTAGGAGTACCTGAGAATATATTAGATGCTGCTGAAAAACTATATAACGAGGTTGAAAAACACGTAAAATCAATTGACACCAAAGAAGAAGAATATGAATTTGATGGTAGTTTGGATGTGGAGATGGGAACAAAAAAGAAAATACAAATCACAGACTACGAACTAACGGTTAAAATTGAAGAAGTTGAAAATTACAAAGGTAAGCCCGATATTATATCAATGGGGGTTGCACAAGCTTTTATGTTTGACAGAAGAATTTTAATGAAAGTATCTGAAAAAACGGCAAAATTGAATTTATTTATAACTTTTGTTGTTGGTGAAAATTGGGAACCAAATGAGTTATTTGAAGTGATGGAAAATGATAAAACTAATCAAACTGCGTCACTTGCTCACGAACTAAAACACAAGTATGATAAACAAGCAAAACCATTTGCACTAATAGGTAAAGATGCAGAATACCAAGCAGTTCAAAGGGTTGGCACATTTGGAATACCTGCAATTGACAAAAAATTTTTCAGATATGCTTATTTTATTTCAGGGATTGAAAATTTGGTAAGACCAACTGAAATTGCTTCACAAATGAAAAGTAAAAATCTTAAAAAGTCAGAATTTGAAGAGTTTACAAAAACAGAAAGAGTTTTTCAAGAACTAAATCAAATTAAAAATTACACCTTTGAGAAGTTTATTGAAGATATAAAATCAAATATGGGAAGAGTTGATGCTCTTTTAGATTTTGTTGGTGAAGATTATTCTGATATGACTGATGATGAAAAAATTAAAGCAGTATTAGACCTTGTATATATTAACATTACTAATCACAGAGCTGAAATTTTTATGAATATGACTGCTGATAGTATGGATGATTTAATAAGAATGTCTTCCGTTTTTGGCCAACTGCCAAGCCAACTTATTAAAAAGGCAAAAGAATTAGAAAAAACAGATGAAGTAAGAAAAAAGTTTTTAAGTTATATTTCCAAAAATCAAAATAACCCGATAAAATTTTTTGAAGATGAAATTGAAAATTTTAACTATGTTGCAAACAAAATGTTAAAAAAACTTTCAAAACTTTACTCCATCGCAAAAGATGACGATGTTAATGAATCAATACAAAATTGGGATTTACATCAAAAATTAATGGAAAAAAAATATGGTAAAAGAAAAATAGACACAACTTACAAATACAAAAACTTTAAATAAAATGATTTTAACAATTGCAATTTTTCTAATAGTTTTAATTTTAGTTTTCATCAAAGATAGTGTTGATGCCATTACTTTTGTTTGGGTTGAAAATCCAAAATTTGCAATCATTTCAATATTGGTTATAATATTTTTAATGTATTTTTTCTTTTTTGAACCATTAAAACTTTTTTATGATTTTTTAGAAACGGGAGTTTTTTAAATCAAATTATTTTCATATCTTTATTTTTATGAAAGTATTATTTTTAGATAATGATGGGGTAATTTGTTTATCCAACAATTGGGGTGGTCGTTCTAAAAAATGGTCCAAGTACCGTTCAGCAAATCCCGACAGTAGTAAGGAAAAGAAAGATGCGCCTGTTGAATATCGTTTTGATGACTTTGATAGTAAAGCGATTAAAGTTCTTAATGAAATTATTGAAGATACTGGCTGTGAAATTGTTGTAAGTTCTGATTGGAGACTTCACGCAAATTTGGAAGAACTTGGATACTATTATATGAAACAAGGAATAATAAAAAAACCAATTGCGGTTACCGATATATTCCAAGACATTTTTCCAAAAGAATGGAACGCATTTAGATTTCGTGCTGATTTAGAATTAGAAAGAAGTATGGAGATTAATCATTGGTTAGAAAATCATCCTGAAATAACTCATTGGGTTGCAGTTGATGATTTAAATATGAGTGTGGAGTTTTTAGGTGATAGATTTTCTTCTAAAGACGGGTCCGACAAGAAACCTGGTTTATTTAATTTCGTATTAACTCCAAAATCAAGTGAAGGAATTAAACAAAGTGGAATTAAAGAAAAAATAATTAAATATTTGAAAGATGAGTGACAAGTTTAAAAATCTTAAAGTAGGAGATAGAGTAAAAACTAAATTATCAGGAATGGCAATTGTAATAGAAGTTGGTTGTTATGGTGGACATATGGTAAAATTAATGTGCGACAATCCAAGGTGGTGTTGTCCTTATTTTTATAAAACTGAATTAGAATTGGTATGATGACTAAAGAAGAGATGAATGATTATCTTGAGTCAATAGGTGGACTTGAGAATGGTATGTATTCTAACAAACCAAAAATTACTAGTTGTAACTTTTTTGATGTTGATGCTGGTTGGTATTTGTTGATTAAAAATTTAATTGACGAACTCATAAAATTGGGTTGGGATAAAAAAATAACACAAGTAAAAGAAAAGTTTGGAGGCTTAAGATTTTATATTAATGGTGGGTCTGATGAGATATATGAAAAAATTACCGAAGCGGAAAAGTTAAGTTATGAAACATGTGAACTTTGCGGTAAAAAAGGAGAATTAAGAACAAAAATACGTTGGTTTACAACTTTATGTGATGAACATTATGAACAAAAACATACACCATTTATTTAAAACAAATCCATCACTTTTAGACAATGTAGAAGTTCAGGAACTAATTGAATATTGTCGTGAGTTAGAAGGTAAAATACTTGAAAGAAAAATTGAAGATGAGTATAGTAAAGAACAATATTATGCTCAAGTCTTCAAAGACATATATCAAAGTTGTAACGATACGTTAAACGACGATGCGTTGGCTGAAAGGTTCAAAGAAACACCGAGAGTTGATTTTAAAGAAACTATATCCAACTTAAAAAAATATATGTTAGAAATGTGTAGATTATATAAATTAGATTTGTAAAATTAAAATAATTTCTTATCTTTGTTTTTATGAAAAAACCTTGTAAGGAATGCCCGCACCTTATTCGTAATCGTCATAACGATGTTATTGTTGATTTTGCTAAGAGAACTGGTAAAAAACATAATTGTCATATGACTGAAGGGAAAAAAGATTTATGGAATGTTACAGATAAAAAATTAGAATGTTATGGAAGTAAAAATGGTTAAAGAAAAAGTGGTTGAAATCATCCAAAAAAATCGAAACTTGAATCAAAATGAATTAATTTGGTTACCTGAAATACGAAATTATAATTTACCAACTTCAACTATATTAGTATTAATAGAAATGGTAAAAAAAAATCAAAAATAATTCATATATTTGTCAAATGGAAACAAAGAGTAATACAGAACTAACCGGAGATAAAATCAATGTATTCGTTGAAAGATTAAAAAAAATTGGAATAGATGTAAAACTATCAGGAAACTTTCCTTGGATTTATCTTGATGAAATCTGTGGTATAAGAGTTAAAGAAACTTTCCAAGCAAACCACGGATTTACTGTGATGTTTTTACCTGGAAGAAATGACTCACCACCATCCGACTTTACAGACATTAAAGAAATATTCAAGTTAATTAGAGAATATAAAAACAAAATAAAATGATTAATCCAAAAGGAAAAAAATTAGAGAAACTTTTATTTGGAATCTTTGACGAGGCCATACAAGGGGTTGATACATATAACCATAATGGTAATTTGTGGTTGATTTTCACTGATGAGATGAGGTGGGTTGTGGAATACACCAAAGAACAAACTCTATGGTATAACTATAGTTTCTTCAAACAAGAGATGGAAATTATTGGTTTGGATTGTGTTGAAAATAAAGATTTAATTCAAAAATGGTTTGAGTCAAGATTCTTAAATATTAATTCAGTTGAAGATACCATTCAAAATGGGGTGAAACACACCTCCATGAATAATCCAAGGCGTTTGCTGCTTGTTGAAGATACCATTCAAAATGGGGTGAAACACACCTCTCTCATTGTCAATGGTTGGTTTGCTCGAGTTGAAGATACCATTCAAAATGGGGTGAAACACACCGAATGGTCGGATTCAAATGGAAAAGTCATGGTTGAAGATACCATTCAAAATGGGGTGAAAAACACCAGAAAGGGAAATCCATATTTTCAGGAGTCCGTTGAAGACACCATTCAAAATGGGGTGAAATACGCCTATGTAGTGGAGGGACAACGTCAGTTACCGGTTAAAGATACCATTCAAAATGGGGTGATACACACCTTCCACAAACGAAACATTCCTAACCCCGCGGTTGAAGATACCATTCAAAATGGGGTGATACACACCCAATCCATTGAAATCATGTCCGCTGAACGTGTTGAAGATACCATTCAAAATGGGGTGATACACACCTAAATTCGAGGCGTTAAAATAGGATTGCTCGTTGAAGATACCATTCAAAATGGGGTGATACACACCTTCGCAACTTCTAAAAGGCATCGATTGAAAGTTGAAGATACCATTCAAAATGGGGTTAAACATTGTGAAGATGGTGATTGGTTAGATGGTGATGAAAGGTTTGAAGATATTATTCAGAATGGTGAAAAAAAATAGATTTATTAAAAGATAATTTCTATCTTTGTTGTTATGAAAAAGATTTACTTAGATGATGTTAGAACGCCAGTTGACAAAGATTGGATTGTTGTTCGTTCTTACGATGAGTTCGTTGAAAAAATAAATGATATTGGTCTAAATGATATTGAACTTATTTCATTGGACCACGACTTGGGTGATAGTGCAATTGATGAATGGAAAAAAAATGTTTATACAAATTACACAATTGATTACAATAACATTACAGAAAAAACAGGTATGGATTGTGTCAAATGGTTGGTTAACGAGTGGATGAATGGAAAACCAATTGTTGATGTTGTGGTTCATTCACATAATGCAATTGGAAGTGGTAATATGATGGGTTATATTAATAACTACCGACATATCAATCGTTTGAAACAAAATTGCATTAGACTTGAGTGGGATTATACAATAGAAAAAATATAAAAAATGGATTTAGATAAACTAACAATGGACGAACTTATTTCTTTGAGAAATAAAATTGAAGGACTTATTCATTCATATGAAGATGGATATTTATATATCTGTTCTGTCCGTCAGTTTGGTAGTGTGTGGGAAGAACGACCAAGTAGTTTATATTCTTTAAGGGAATTGTGTGATTCTTATTACGGGGACAACGGTATTGTTGATGTCTACACCAATAACCCAAATTTTGAATTTCCTGAAATGGAGTTCTACAATTATGGTGATGTTATGTATATTAAATCTGAGGATGATTACAGAGAGTGGATTAAACACATTAAGGCTAAAAATCTTATTGAAGATGTAACACAACGACTTGATGAGTGGGATAAAAGTAAAGATAAACCATTTCAATACCGACCATCTTTTGCACCACATTGGACAAGAGAAGATGTTAGTGAATGGATTGAGGAGTTTGAAAATACCAAGTGGGATTTTGTTGAACCAAGGTCAATGAAGAAAGAATATTCTGAAGAAGATAGTGACGAATATAAAAAATAATAAAAATGAAAAAGTTTAGATTACCAAGAAAGACAAAAAAGAAATTAAAACAAGATTTTTTTACTTATCCAAAAAGTGAAAGAAATACTTATTTGGTTGCTTGGCCATATAAATACGAGGAAGATTATATTGCATACAAAAAAGGATTGTTAAGAGGTTTAAAAGAAGAATCAAAAAAAAGATTAAAAGATGAAAGAAAGGGAGATAATTTACGGAGTATGTGACAAGACAGGGTCTTGTGACTCATATTTTGGATTTTTTAAAAAAGAAAAATACGCAATCAAAGAATTACACATACAAGTTTCAAGAATGAAAGAAGATTTAGGTATGATTGATATAATTATAGAAAATAACCAAGCGGTTTTTAAAAATAAAAAAGTTATTACAATACACAGTTTTCTTTTAAGATGAAAAAAGATGTTTTAGTTCGTTTTGCCAACGACAATGTTTATTATACTAAAATTAGTTTAGATGTGACAAAAATAAAAGAACCGATGGTTTTTCCAAGTGAAGTTTTTTTTACCATTGATGACATTAGAATTGCCGTAAAAAGAGATGATTGGGAAGAAATAAAAAAAGAATTAACAACATAAAAAAATATTAATAGAACAGGAAGGTAAAATTTACAAAACAGTAATAACAAATCCTACACTTAAAGATAATTTATATTATAATTGTATTGTACACCCTGGTCATTAAAAATGAAATTAAAAGAACAATTATTAGAAAATGAAAATATTAATTAAACTAAATTTTTTACTGTTATTATTTCTTATAGTATTAACTTCTTGTAGGTCAAAAAAGAATGCAGGTTGTGATGCTTATTCGGAGTATATAATAAGCGAAGATTCAACAGTTGTTAGAGTATATCACTACCATATTGAAGAACAAAAAAAATGTTACTACAAAGTAGAAACGGTTCAAATTAAATAGTATGAAAAGACAACAAGTAAAAGTATTTTTTATAAAGGACGAACCTTATTTCGCTTCTGATGAAAATGTAAAAATTGGAGATTTTGCAATAGTTACAGTTTCAGATGAATTTCCAACTTTAGTTGAATGTGCTAACGAATTTCAAATTGACCTATTTCAAAAACCAACTTTGAGTTCAACAAAAAGATATAAAGTATTATTTAAACCAAATCAAATTGAAACTTCCGTTGAAGAGTTAAAACTTATGACAGAAGAATCAAAAATAATAGAAATAGAACACGACGAAAATTCAGTTTTAAACATTGTAAAATGAAATTAATCGTACCAATTAAAAACTTTGTAAAAGAGTTTTATGTTGTTAAATACGAACCAATAAGAAGTATCATTATCATATCAGATACAAATGAAGGGAGTTTGGGAGGAACCCCAAATACTATATGGTTAGGTAAATTTAAAAGTAAAAATGTCATTTTAGCGTGGGGAAACATCAAAGAGATTGTTGGTGTCGATTATCACCACAAAGATTATGTTAATGATTTAACTGAACTTTTTTCAAACGTTTATAGAAATAAAATCACAAGAGAATTTTTTGAAACATTAATTGAAAGTAATCTACCTGTTGAATTTTCAATTAAAGAAGTTTTAGAATATTTTCCAAATTTAGAATAATATGTCGCATCCAATTTTACACGCAAAAAGTTCTGCCAAAAAGTTTGGTGGAAAATGGGAAGATTACATTCATCTTCACAACTGGCTAGATGGTACTAAGTCGTGGTATGGTCATTCATTTCACAGGATGTGGAGACACCACTCAGAAGGTATATTTGAGATGGAACAAAGGTTTGGTCCCGAGTTCAAAAATAGTGACGGGAAAACCGTTTATACTCGTTACGTTGGAGAACAACACGTAAGAGAAGACTGTGATGGATACATACCAACAGCAAAAGAATGGTTCACAATTGTTGAAAATAAACAAAGACCCACATGGGCAACAAGAACTCAGAAGTTAGAGTTTGAAGATTAGAGTATTTATATTATATGGAACTTTCAGACCAACTAAAAAAAGAATTAAAAAAGTATTGTTTATTACTTCACGCCTATAGTGACACTTCTTGGACTATTTCCCTTTGGTTTGAGGCCGATGATGACTATATTGATAGATTTGATAATAAAATTGTTTTTCACAACCATCGGACAAATCAAAAAATGGATGTTCCTCCAATCATAGAAAACTTTTTAGAAGATTTAAGAAGTAATCTTAATTTTGACGAAATATATGAAATATGGTCCGGTGAAAACTATTGTAGAGGGTATTTGATTTTCAAGTTTGAACCTGAAGATGAACTTTTTGAACTTGTTATTGATTTTGAAGTAGAAAAAGTTGACGACTATACTTTTAATAATGAAATAGACGATTTTGAATTGACAGAAGAAAATAAAACTTATATCGATAATGCTATTGAAAACAACGTCGTAAGTAATGTAACTTTTGATGGTGGAGGTGATAGTGGTTATATTGAAAGTGTAGATTCAGAAGATAGAGAAGTTCCAAAGTTCATATTAGATATTTTATATGAAATTTTGGAAAACAATGTTGGTGGTTGGGAAATTAATGAAGGAAGTGCGGGTGAATTTGAAATTGATTATGAAGCAAATACAATTTTTACTAAAGTATCTATTTTTGGTTCAGAGTTTCAAGAAATAAATTATAAAGAGTTTGATTTGAATTAAAAATGAATGAATTTAAAATTAGTGAAGAATTAAAAAAAGAATTAATAAAATTTAATCTTTATTGTGAAGCCACAATTGATGAAAGATTAATATCTTGGCAGTTATCGTTTGCTGATGGTGGTGATATGTGGGAGGATGGGCCTAATATTCCCCCAGCGCTTTATGGTTATGACAATGAAAGTAAACCAATTAAAACTTTATCAGATTTTGTAAGTGAACTTTTTGAAAGAATTCCTTTAGATGATTACACAGATTGTGACGATTGTTTGGGGTATGGGTCTGTTGATGTAACTTATGACCACTTTAATTTTTTATTTAATGTAAAAGTTTATTCAACTCAAAGAAAAGAACATTTATATGAAAAAAACAAAACTTTCAATGAAGTTGTTAATGACCAACCAATGTTCAATTGGGGAAATACAAATTATAAATATAAAAAATTAAACGACGATGAGTTTGTTGAAAGTTTAATTGAAGATGGTGATGGTACTGATGATTACGAAATAACATATAACGGATATGGTGATAGTGGAGCTTTAGATGATAATAATCTACCGGCATCAATTGAAGATATTGCTTATGAATTAATAGATTTATATTTTTCAGGGTGGGAGAATAATGAAGGTTCTGATGGTACAATTTATTTGGATTTAGAAAATAAAAAGTTTTCAATACAACATGTTTATTATGATGAAGAATCCGTTTTGGAATCAAATTTTAAAGTAAAAATAGTTTAATGGACAAATTAAATGAAAATATAAATAGAATTAAACAATTAATGTCATTAATTGAAAATGAACAATTGTCATTTAATTTTGACGAAGAGCCAACAGACTCCTCAAAACCTGAAGAAAATAAGACACGACAAATATCTACAAACTCAGATGAGTTTACTAAAAAGTATAAAGAAAAAGTATATTACATATTAAAAGATTTATATCAATCTAACTGGGATAGTGATAAAAGTAGAGGTCCTCGTGGCGGTGGTGGTGTTGTTGATGTTTATACGGTTTATGATTTATTAAAAGAAAAAGGTTTGGACGATTATGACCCTGAAGGTAGCAATTGGTCGATATTAAATTACTTTGATACTAATCCAATGGTTAGAAAAACCATTATTGATTTATATAAGTATGAAACTGGAAATGTTATCAATAATGAAGAAACTATGAATGACTTTATTAAATGGATGTCAAGAAATAGAAATAAGATATTCAAAGAAGGACCATTTTTAAAAACACTTATTGAATTGAATACTGAATCACTATATCAAGGTGAGTTGAATGAAAGAAGGGCTTATCAATATCTAACAAAAATAATAGAAAACTTACCGGGTTGGAAGTTGAAGGGACGTTCAGTTCCTGGTTCAAAATCAGATAGAGATGGTATTGATTTTGTAATGGAAAAAGAAAATTCAGATAAGATTGCTAAATTCCAAGCAAAACCTTTAAATAGTATAGAAAGGGTTGGTAATTTTTATAAAGTAAAAAGTTACAATATAAAAAACATTGATAAAAAACCCGTAGACTATTTTGTTTTTGCTTCAAGTGAAAATGACAATATTTATATATTTAGAAATAATATTGATAAATACGTAATCTTAGATAACGACACAATCCAATTTGAGGAAGCACCAATTAAGTTTTAATTATGAGTTTAGAAGTTGCAAAAGATTTAGTAGAAAAATTTAATAATGGTGATTATGAAGATGAAATCGAGTCGTATTTCAATACCTTGATGAATTTTTTCAAATTTATTAAAAAATATGGTTTATTAGATGAACTTGATTTAGGACAAATACCATCAAGAGAGTTTGATGATGAACATTTTTCTTTTTTAACTGAAAATGGTGTTGTATCAAACATGAATTATGATAGTATGCCAGAAGGATTCAAAAATCACTTTTTACTATATGGTTTAGAAAACAACTATGAAGGCACAATGTGGTTTATTACAAATAATCTTATTACTGATGTAATTATTAAACCTGACGGGTTTTATCTTAGTTTAAGAGATAGAGAAGAACTGGAGATTTTATTTTGTGGTAATAGACGAGGTGAAGGTGCAAGATATGTTGCAAAAATTGTTTTAAGTGAAGATGGTTTAGACCATGAATGGTATTATGACAATAGTGTAAGCCCACATCAAGTTGTTGATGAATTGGATGATACTAACATCACAACACTTAAAGATATTATTTTTAAAGAAATCGGAGATATAGAATTATCTTTAGAAGATTACAACTCTGATTTTTTTGAAGAACTTTCTGAAGAACAAGGAACTGAAGGTTATTTTAGAATTAGAGCTCAGGACTTAAATGGTTTAGTAAATGATGAAGGTGCGTTTAACGAGTTATGTAAAAATGATTTGGATGATTTAGGTTCTAATTTAAAAAGTTTATATTGGAACTCTGAAAATAGTGCATATGAAGATGAGGTGTATGATTTAGTATATGATGGTTTAGATGAATACTTTGAAGGTAGAATTGATGATGTTCCAAGAGAGGTTACTAGAACTGATGGGTCTAAAGTAACTAGATATGATAGTTACATAAAAATCAGAAATTACCAAAACATAATTAAAACATTTTTAGAGAATAATAAAGGAGAAACATATAGTGATTCTCATTTAGAATATTATGGTGGTTTAACTTCGTTAATGGTTGGTATGATGAATAACGATGATATTGATTGTATTGATTTTAGAGTTCCTGAATATCCTGATTGGGATAGAACAACAAAAAACATAAATGAATTGTTTCACGATTATATTTAGAATATAAAATATTTATTTATATTAAATTTATGAGCAACTTATATTACAACACCGCAGAAGAAAAAATGATGATTGTGGAATCATTATTAAAAGAAAATGAAGATAAAGAACTTCAAAGAATAATGGATAGAGAATTTCAAAAATTGAAACCAATTCCGTTAGACATGTTTGCGGCACAAGCTGCAATATCTAATATTATTCAAGCTGAAGTATCAAGGGGTACTGTAAATTATAATAGGTCAGCGACTGGTCTGATGTCATTAGATTTACAAAACGTAACAATTAGAAATAAATTTAGGTTGGACAATTACTACAAAAGATTTTATAAGTCAAGACACAGAGGTTTTGATTTTGAAGGACTTATTGCGGGTTTTTTAGATGCTGAAATATCTGAAAATAAAAATTCGGCTTACGATATTGTACCACCAAATGGTGAGTTAATTTCTTGTAAAACGGTTAGAAACACTAGTGAATCAATAGTTTTAAAATCTGTGAAAACACAAATGAAACAATACTATGATATGTATAATGGACCCGAAGAGTATAAAAAACATTTAGAAGCGATATTGAGTTCAACTAACCCCATCAGCGAATTAGTAGATTCTGAAATTCCTGATTATATTGATATTGCAGAAGAAATTATTGACAAAGCTCTTTCAGAAGTTGATGGCATGTTATTAGGAGTCCCAATGCAAGACAACAAAATTAAAATGTATTATTTTAATAAAGAAAAGTTAATTGAGTTGGCACTTACTCCTGATATGATTAAAGAACCAAAAAGTAAGGGTTCAATACAGATTAGGTATTCTTCAAAAATATTTTCAAACCCAACAATCAGTGGGGAAATAGTATTTCCAAATCTAACAAATCAAGAATATAAAGAATTTTTTTTAGGTGATGAAGCAACAAAAAAAGTAGAAGATACACTAAATAATTTTGGAGCTAAATATGGCGTTAGAAATTTAGGTAGACAATTACCACAAGACATTATCAAAGATTTGGCTAAAAGTGAAAGATTTATAACTGACATGGATTTTATTTTAGGTAAACAAGAATGAATATTTTAATAAAAGAAATTTAGATTAATTGTTTGATTAATTAAAATATCTTTTTTATATTTGTACTATTATTAATCATTTTAAAATAAACAAAAAATTATGGCAACAAAATCAGGAAACAAAGGACGTTACATTTGCAAAGTTGGATTCTTTGACATCTATGCTAAAGACACATTGAAACCAAAAAAAGAAAGTAAATATAAGTTTGTTAAGGGAGATGTTAAGTCAACTGAGTATGTTGTGTATCATGCAAAAAAAATTACCGAGCAAGGTTTAAAGACTAAAGACTTAGCAGTTGCTAAGGCCATTGAGCTATTAGGTTCAAAGGCAGTTTTATATAGTCTTTAATATCTCGTCACTATATAGTAAATAAGTCAGGATAACCTGACTTTTTTTATGCTTGAAATATTTATAAATTATGAAAGTAGTTATTACAGAATCCCAGTTCAAATACTTGTTGGAAAACACGAGTCCTTGCCCTGAAGGAAAAAAAGAAAATGAACTTATTACCTTGGACCAAATTAAAGATGGTAAAATAATTGAAAAAGGTTATTGTAATAGTAGTGAAAGTTCCGCGATTGTTAAAATTCAAAAATTATTACAAGATAAAAAATTGTTGGATACAAAAAGTAATAAAGGTTATTATGGTGATAAAACCCAAGAGGCTATTAAAAAACTATGGGAACCTGAAACAGTTAAAGGTACGCAAATAGGTAAAAAGACATTAGAAAAATTAGAAGGAGAAAAAAAAGAAGAAGAAGAACCTAAGTCTGAAGAAACAACAACATTTAGTGATTTGTCAGAAAAAAACAAAAAAATTGTTTGTACTCTTATAGGTGAAGCGGGAGGTGAATCAGATGCTTATAAAGGAATGCAGGCTGTTGCAAATGTTTTAAAAAATAGGGCAGACAATGATTTTATGGGTTATGGGTCTTCTGTTGAAAAACAGGCTTTAGCAAATAAACAATTTTCAATGTGGAATAAATATAATAGTGGTGGTGAAAAACTGCAAGACATTTATAACAAATATAAAAATCACAAACAAATGTCAAATGCAATATCAATTGCAAAAAGTATAGATTCAATTAGTGATGTAACTGACGGAGCACAATTTTATTATGCCACATATGTAAAACCATATTGGTCTAAAGACACGGACACCACTAAATGGGTACCAACCGTTACAATAGGAAATCATAAGTTCGGTAACGTGGTTAAGAAAAAGAAAAAATGAAAATAATAATAACAGAGGCTCAGTACGATACTTTAACAGAAGAAAACCTGCGTAATTTTCTATATTCTTTTTGGGACAGACAAAAAAAACAAGGTGAGGAACCATCCTTGGATGAAATGATTTATAATATTTTTGATATTAATAAAGAAAGTCGTGAAGACTATGATACTATCAGACCAATTTGGTATGAATATAATGGAGGTTATGATGTTCTTAAAGATAAAATAAAAAAAGAAATAGACACAAAAGAATTCAATTTGATTGAGACTGACTTCAATTTAAGGACTAAAATGAAAGTCGTTCATCTTGAAAAAGTTGAGCAATATCTTGAAATTATGGTTGATGTTGACCCTCGTGGTTCAATAAACTTTTGGGGATGGGATGACGACGACGAGCAGTATGAAATTAATGGAACAATAGAAGATGCTTATTTGGAGGCTCGAAGTAACTATGAGACTGAAGATTTGATGGGTATGATAAGAGCAGTTGCTTACGATTTTTTTTATGAGTTATTAGAAAAATACGGAGTTCCAATTGATGTTGATATTTATTTAGAAGAATTTGGTAATAGTCAAAATATTAATGAAGTTGAAGAAAAAAATTCAGACTGGGAAAGTGTATTGGCTTTAGAAAAATATTGGAAAAAAAAATTAGAACGTGGAGAAAATATAACATATGATGAAGATGAACTTAAATATTTTGGAATTACAACAAGACAATATGAATTATATGCCAGATTTAAATTTCAAGATTTAGTAGGAGGTGAAGAGTTTTTTGAAAAATTTATTAAAACTTTAATGGAAAAAACTTTTTCAACAAAGGACTTTAGTGAACGATTGGTTGGAGGATACGATTTTGAGTGGGTTATTACTGATATGGAATATAGGGATTATGATTTCTATTTGTATGGTAAAACTTTACCTGGTGGTTCTGTTAGTATGATGAATGGTAGACATTTAACATTAATTGATGCATTGGAGGATGAAGATATTGGTTATGAAATTCAAGATGATGTTAATGGTCTTGTTCAGGACTGTATGAATGAAATTATTTTACCAATAACAGGTTATGATGTTACCGTACCTTTAATTAATATTGCTGAAAAATGAAAATAATAATTACAGAGAGTCAGTACAAAATGTTGTTGGAGTCAAATTTAGAATCCATGCAAAATCTTATTGATATGGCATTCGAAGACCTTAAAGAAAATTGTGAAAAAAATTGGGTTTTTATTGGGCAATATGATTGTGACGAAGTTGAGGCGGTAGAAAAAATAAAAGTTGTTGACGTTCAAAAAGTTTTTGTGAAAACAAAAACAACAAAAGAAGAATCTTTTTTACTTGTAAAAATTGATGTTGACTACAATTATATTAGAGAGTATTTAGATTTGTCTAATTTAGAATTACAACTTCAATATCAAACAAAACAAATTATTGGAAATAATGTTCGTGTTACTATTAATAATCAAAATAACACAAGAAAGGAATTTAATTGGTGATGAAAATAATAATAACAGAGAGTCAATATAACTTACTTTTTGAAACAAAGAGTGTAAACGCCGCACAAACATTAATTGATATGGCAGTAGAAGATTATATTGATGCTTGTGGTAAAATGAAGGCATTTCAAAATATACAACTAGCACTTTGTAAAGGGTTTGAAAATGGTACGGTAAAACTTGAGGTAACAAGTGTTGAAAAAAAAGAAAATGATAGATTTGAAGATAATATATTTTATGTAATCCATTTGATTTTATATGTTGATAAAGAGTGGATGTTGGAAGATTCATATTATGAAAAATTTGAAACAACACTCCAAATAAAAATTGGAAACTTTTTGGGTACATTTGAATATTATTGTTACATAGATGAAGTTAGAATGAATGACGATTTGAAAGATAATTTAAACGAGTCAGAAAAAGAAAGCCCAAAGAATCAAAGATTAATCAAACAAATGTGGTTTGACGGGCATAGTAAAGAAGATATACAAAAATATACTGGAATTGATAGAGGTGAGTTTTATACTATTTTAAAAGATGAGAAACAAGGTATAGATTGTCCTGAAGCTAACCAAATTATTATGGATATGTTACGAAATACTAATCTAATTAATAAGAAATATGATTTAACTAAATTCAATTACGAAGAAGGTAGTTTAGAGTTTACAGATTTTTTTGCCGGCATTTTAACTTTTATTTATGAAGATGGTTTATACCAAATTCAGGGTATGGCAACACCTTATTGGCTTGATTGCACAATACCTATAGACATCTCACATATTATGGATATTAAAACTAATGAATACGTGTATGATGAAATACAAACGAGTGTTGATTATGAACTAATACCAAAAAAATTTAATTCATATCAAGAAATGATTGATTTTATGAATAACGATTACCCAAGACTTGTTATCCCTAAAATAAAAAATTCTATAAAATATTATCTTAATTGAATAATGTGATTAATTTGACTTTAATTTAATTTCATTTTATATTTAAAATACTATGAAAACATTCCGTCAAGAAATAAGAAATTGGTTAAAAGAAAAAAAAGAATCTGAACAAAATACAGATAGAAACAATCTTTTGGAGGAAATAATAGTTAAGATAAATGAACTTGAAAAAATAGAAGAAGATAGTCACAACAGGGCCTATCATAAAGGTCATATGGATTCTGAATCAAAAAAATCATTAAAATATAACTACTATAAAATGACACATAAATCTAATAGTATGTTTAAACAAATAGTAAAAAATTAATTATGAAAAGAAAATTGTGTTTATTAATCAAAACTTTAACATTCGGTAAAGTTTGTTTGGGTTGGTGTGATTTAAAAAAATAATTCATTTTTTTTTTGTAAAAAATTTGTATTTAAAAAAAATCATACTATCTTTGTTTAGTTATGAAAACAATAGAGGTTACTATACAAGAAATTTGGCAAGCAACTCGTCCTATTGTTCAAAAAAGTAAGAAAACTTACACAAGAAAACGTAAACACAAAAACCAAGATATATGATAACACTTAATGATTTAAAAACCTCAGCCCCATCGGTATTTGCGACTTCCGCATCACCAAAAATGTCTAACAAGTACGTGTTTGTACCAACTATGGACATTATGGAAAACTTTGAACGTGAGGGGTGGGAACTGGCAACCGCTAAACAAGTTGGTCGTGGAATACATGCAGTTCACGAACTACGTTTTCGTAACGGACAATTACCAAAAGTTGGAGATACTTTAGTTGAAGCCGTAATTAAAAACTCACACAACGGAATGGCAACATTTTCAGTAAGTGCAGGACTTCACAGACTTGTATGTTCAAATGGCCTAACAGTACCAACAGCACTTTCTGAGTCATTCAAACTTCGTCACTCAAGATTTGATTTGGATGAGGTTAAACGATTAACGGAGTCATTTGCGACTCGTTTACCACAGATTGAAGGTTCTGTTAACAAAATGATGGAACGTGAGCTTACAACAGACGAAAAGATTGATTTTCTTCGTCAATCTGCTGAGGTTCGTTTTGGAAAAGAAAAAGTTCTTAAAGAAATGGAGATTGTAGGACTTCTAACACCAAACCGACACGAAGATGAAGGAGACGATATGTGGAAGGTTTTTAATGTAGTACAAGAAAAGTTTGTCAGAGGAGGGGTGGAAGTAACATCACCAAAAGGACGTGTAACTAAACTTCGTGGATTACAAAATATTATGGCAGTTAATACACTTAACACCAAACTTTGGGAGTTGGCGGACGCGATGTGTTAAAAAAGTAAAATCCTCACAAAAAAGTGGGGATTTTTTTTGTGGTTTGGATTTTTGTTGTATCTTTGTATTCTAATCAATTAAAACAAATATATATGTCCACCATCACTCAAGTAAAAAACTACAAAGGTTCTAACTCTTTCGTCCTTAAAATGAAAGATGTAATTTCTAAATATGGCAAAATGACCGCAGCTCAAGAAGCTGCCGTTGATAAAATTTTCAAAACACCTGTTGAGGTAAAACAAGTTGAGTTGACTGATGATATGAAAAAAATCCAAGCATATGAGGGACAAAACTCATTTGTTTTGGACATCAAGTCAAAGATGGAAAAATACGGTAAATTATCCGAAAAACAAGTATCTGCAGCACTTGCACAAATCAGCAAAGAAGAAGCCAAAGAGGCGACAATTCATATGAATGTTCCAGTTGAAGGTGATACAATCATCATTGGTCGTAAAATCGGTCAACAAATGAAAGAGACTTATGGTCTTCAATTCAACCCAACTCTTTTGGATATTACAAAAGTATTAGCGGTTTCACCAAAGGCCGTTAAAATGTCAGGTAAAATGACAATCAAACGAGGAGATATTTGTGTGTGTTGTGCAAAGACTTTAACTGACGAGTTTTCAATGTTGACTAAAATGGGTAAGACGTGTGCTAAACACATGGGAGTTGAATACATCACAGATAAGTCACAAGCGGAGCGTTTTAGAAACGAGTACCTGAAAAAAGTTGAGGAGATTGGTGAGATGGAATTTTGGATTCCAAAACGACAAATCAAAAAGTGGGAAGGAAATGGTGATTTACTTTTAAACTTGGCGTAATTAGAATAACCCCACTCACATGGTGGGGTTATTATTTTAACATTAAGATTTTTTTATGATAAACACTTATTAGGATTTTCAAATATCTATTATAAAAAGGTTCTAATGGTTTTTTTACTTATAACTTGCACTCTGATTGGGTATACAATAACTAAAGACAGAAAAAATTATTTTGATTATTATAAAAAATAATATTATATTTCTAATATGAATTTAAGCAAACAAGTAACAATTGTCATACCTTGTAAAAATGAGAAGGATATAATTCAAAAAACTTTGGACCTTTTAAATTATCAGTCAGATATTTGGGGAATTAAAGTAGTTGTTTGTGACTCTTCAGATGATGGTATAACTAAATTTGATATAATCGAAAGGTTAGAAACTAACTCAGATAAGTTTGACCTTCATTTGATGGATGGTGGATTACCTGCGGTTGCAAGAAACAACGGATTTAAACTTGTTGAAACGCCATATGTTTTATTTATTGACTCCGATGTGTTTTTGTTGGACCCGAAGATTATCAAAAGAGCATTTTTAAGAATAAACCGGCAAAAATTAGATTTAGTTACCACAAAGTTCAGAAGTGATAACGGAAAATACAATTATGTTTATAGATTATTTGATTTATTGCAAACAATATCTAAATGGTCAACTCCTTTTTGTTTGGGGGGTTTTATGATGATTAGGTCTGAAACATTTAAAACTTTAGGTGGGTTTGATGAAGAAATTAAAGTGGCGGAAGACTACCATTTTTCAAAACAAGTAACACCATCTAAATTTGGTAGAATAAATAATATTGTATTTACACCTCCAAGAAGATTTGAAAACAAAGGTTTGTTATATATGATTAAGTTATTTTTAGGTTCATTTTTTAACCATAAAAACAAATCTTATTTTACCGACGATAAAAACTACTGGTGATGAAAAAATGGAAGACAGTAATAATGAGTGACCTTCATTTGGGTGCTCGTCAATCACAAACAGACAAGATATTAAAGTTTTTGGAAGAAAACGAAATGGAGACTTTAATTTTAAATGGTGACATTATTGATGGATGGGCAATTAGAAGTGGTGGAAAATGGACTAATGACTGCACAAAGATTATTAGAAAGTTTATTAAACTATCTGAAGGTAAAACTAAAGTAATTTATATTAGAGGTAACCACGACGACTTTTTAAAAGACTTTATCCCATTCAAATTAAACAATATTGAAATTGTAAGAATGTATAATCACATTGGAGTTGACGGTAGAAGTTACTATTGTTTTCACGGGGATGTTTTAGATTTTGTTATTATGAAAGCAAGATGGTTGGCAGTAATTGGTGGATGGTCGTATGATTTTATAATAAGACTTAATACGTGGTATAACAAAATAAGAAAACTATTTAAACTTGAATACCATTCGTTGGCAAACAATATTAAACAATCGGTTAAAGGGGCCATTAATTTTGTGTCTGATTTTGAAACAGGTGCAAAAGGATTAACAAAAGAAAAGGGATTTGATGTTGCGGTCTGTGGACATATACACCAACCAAAGTTAGAAATTGATTATATGAACTCAGGGGATTTCTGTGAGAATTCAACTTGTCTTGTTGAAGACAAAAAAGGTAACTGGAAAATTTTAAATATTTAATCACATACTTTTCAAAACCATTTCAATTGTGTAAATAGAATCACGGTCTTGTTTAGTTTTGACCTTTTTATTTTTTAGGTACTCCAATGATGCCAATAACTCATCTTTTTTGTTCCTTGCGGTTACAGGACTTACTGGTTGTGGTTGTGAATAAGACAATACGGGTTCGTTAGTGGAAACAATTGTTGATTGAGTAAGTTCAGGATGATATATCATTTGATATATTTTAGCAGCCATCATAGGGTCTTTAGTGGTGCGATAGATAATAAGGTATTTCAGTAGCTTCATAAATCAAAGATACAAATAAAGTCTTCATTTCACAAACAATTTAGGTGATATTTATTATTATGAATTTAATTTTAGAAGAAGAGTTAGTAAGACTACGACAATTGATGTTGTCTGAAGAAATGGTGCAAAGTGATGGTTATAAAAAACTAAAACAAACTATCGACATTCTAAAAAATAAAGATAAAGTCCTTTTACTTTCTTGTTCAAACAGATATCAATTTGACCCAAAAAAACCAGATACACCAAAATCAAAATTATTAGCAACTTACATTAAAGAGGAGTTAGGTGACAAAGCAACTTTAATAGACGTTACTGAACTTAAAATATTACCTTGTGAGGGTAATGTTTCAAGGGCTGATGGTAATTCGTGTGGGCTATTAAAAGCCGTTCTTAAAGATAAAAAAAAGAACCCATCAGGTCATCATAGATGTTGGGTAAATATAAATGAACCTTCAGACGAACTTTGGAAAATATCAAGAGAACTTTTTGAATCTGATGCTGTTTTATTTTTCTCTTCAGTCAGATGGGGACAAGCGAATATGTACTATCAAAATCTTATGGAAAGATTGACGTGGATACAAAATAGACACACAACACTTGGCGAATCAAATTTAATTAAAAATATTGAAACGGGTTTTATTTGTGTTGGGCAAAATTGGAATGGAGAAAATGTAACAGAAACACAAAAAGAAAGTCATAAGTATTATGGATTTAAACCAAATCCAAACCTTTATTGGAATTGGCAATATACGAAAAATCCAAACGACGAAACTCAAAAATCTTATAAGGCTTCACACGATAAGTTTATAAAAGATATGAAGTTATAAATTTAAAATAATGAAATATATAATTAAAAAAATACTAAAAGAAGAAACTGAAAGTGATGAAGAAAAGTTAATTCTTAAAGGTATAAATCTTGCGGTAAATTCATTAAAACAAGATTTTCCATTTATTAAAGGTTGGGAAATATCTGAAGATATGTATGAATATGGAAGCACAATTTATTTAAATATGTTTGTTGACCCCAAACAAGTTGGAGAATTTTACAATTTAGAAAAAAAAGAACTTTATGATTTGTATTTAGATAAATACCTTACATACCCAATGAGTGCATTTGAATATGGTAATTTAGAACCATACGAAGAAACATATAAAATAAATGAAATGTTAAATGATAATTATGATTTTATTCCTGATGGATGGAAAATGAATAATAGTGCATTTCCTAATGAGAAAAAAAGACTTCATTTTGACCACTACAAATATGTTTGATGAAAAAAAAACTAATTAATGAAAATAGAGGAACAGAAGACATACTCAACTTAATTAAAGATGAGGGTATTTTTGTTGCTTCTGAATTTGTTGGGGGTATGGAAAACTTGAAAAAGATACTTAAAGACAACCCTCACTTTGTAGAGTTAATCAATTCACTAAAAGGTTCTTTAAACGCTATTTACCATTCAAGAAAACAATATATCGAATTTCCCATGAAGTTTGAAATAGTAAATGGTCAAACAAACGTATGGAACACAAGCTCATTTCCAATTATCAATTTGATTTATGATGATTCATATTTCAATGAAGATGAAAAAAAACAATTTGAAATGTTTCTTTATAACACAATTGCGGATTTAAATATTGGTGACGTTGATATCAAACCAATTGTAAAAAAAATGTTTAAAGACAAAGAAAATTATGTTGCGACCGATTTTGTTAATGGAAAATATTGGACATATTTAGACCACGAAATAGAATACGATGATAATGATATCAAAAATCTATATCTTAAATATAAACAAAACAACAAACTAAACGAGAGTAGACAATTAACTGAAAACAAAAAATTAGAAAACCCAATTGAATTTTTTTATACTAACTTTTTAAATAGAAAACCTATTGAATATAAAGGAATAATTCTACAACCAACTTATCATAGATTTGAAAATGTTCTTACTTGGAGTATCGAAAACCCTGAAGATTATTCTTATAATGGTGAGTTACTTAAAGAATTGATTATAGATGATTTCAGAGATTTTTGTTCTATGACTAATTTAGATTTTTATGGTTTATTTAAAAAAGTAAATATTATTTCAAATATGCCTGAAGGTAGATATTACTTGAATGAAAAAGATAAAAATTACGTTGAAAATATTTTAAAAAATAAAAAAACATTAGAGTTTAGTACTGATGAATATAAATATTTTTTGAATTTTGATTACGTAAAATATGTAATTAATATTTACATGGATGTCATTGAAATTACAACTTACGGTAAAGTTAATGGATTCAAAGTTAATCTTGAAACGGGAGAAAAAACAAAAATAGAGCCAACATTTTTGGATGAAATGAGTGATGCCGAATATGATAGTTACAGAGAATGGCAATATGATTATTTTTATTCTGAAGTTATAAGTTATTTACAACAAACCCCAAGGTTCTTTGATAGTGGGATTGATATGTTTGACGTGCAAATGTCATTAATATATGACCAAAATTTAAACGAAACTAAAGTGATAAAAGAAAATAAAGAAGACCCAACTCAAAAGATAATATCATTTCTTAGACGAAGATATGAATTTAATGAAACAAATTTGGGAGATTGGGGAGAAGGCTCATTTATACTTAAACAAATATCTTTTGATGTTAATGGTCAAAGATATAGTATTAGTAATTTTCAAAACAAAAAAGAACAAATTAAAAATATAGTCGATATGTTAACAGAACATAATGTCATAGAACCAATTGACCCATATCGAAGAGAGCTTGACCCATATAGACAAAAAGTGATAAGAGCAATTAAAACATTTATAAATCAAGTAATACCTGACAAATCAAATATCACTGAATCAAAAATAGTTGATGAAAAAGAAATTCAAAAAAACTTAAAAGTAATCGAGAAAATAATAAAAATGATTGATGTAGAAGGACTTTGTGATATATGGGTTACATACAATCCTGTAGATGGTGATTACGAAATCAGAAGTAAAACAACGATTAGATATTTTGATATGGAAGATATGGTACAAGAACTTGGGTTTATAAAAAGTTCAATAAAATCTTTGGGATTAAGAACTTATATATTCTCACCATATTATGTTGAAAATTGTGATGATGAAATTGAGTATATGAATTAAACAATTTAAAAGTATTTATTATATATGAACCTACAAGAAAATATAAGTAGAATTAAACAATTGATGGTTGAAGACACCTCTAAACATGAAACGGAGGTAAAACAGATTGTTACGGATATTGAAACTTTACTTAATATGTACGTAAAAGGTGATGACGGTAAGTACTATGACAAAAAAAAATACAAAGAACATCAAAAGGACCCAAACATAGAATTAGAAGAAGTTAATTTGGAGCCCGTTATTGGTTTTTTCAAAAATAAAATAGAAAGTGTACTTTTTGATGCGATGCAAAAAAATGAATTTAACAATAACTTTATCTTAATTGCTAATTACAACAAGTTTAGATTTATAATTGAGGATTTTTTCAAAAAAGATTATAATGAATTCACCATCCCAACTATGAAAATTGATTACTTTACAAATAAGAAATGTAGTGAAATGGACCCTAAAAGCCCAAGTTGTGGAGGACCTTTACAAAATTAAAAAATATGAACCTACAAGAAAACATATCAAGAATTAAACAAATGATGGGGTTGATTTCTGAACAAGGACCAAATTTTGAACTACCAAAAGATGTTCCACCTTGGAATCCAGATTATGAAATACCATCAACATATGAGTTTCAAACATTAAGTTCAGATGAAATAAAAAAAACGGACTCAGAACAAAAAAAGAAAGAAGAGGAAGAAAGGGAAAATAAAAGAAAGAAAGAAGAGGAAGAAGAAAATAAAAGAAAGGAAGAAAAAATTAAAAAATTAATTAGTACGTTAGATAAAGATAAAATAGTTGGTAGTTCGTGGGGTGCATGTTCCAAGTATAAATCAAAAAAAGGGGACCCATATGTCCAAGACAATTTGGAGGTTAGTTTTGGTAATGATTTTAAAATAACGTGGAAAGGTAAATATAGTGGACTCCCATTGGCAACACCAGGTTCAGAAGGAGATACTGTACACCAATTATTTAATGTGTTGATATGTGAATTAAATCCATACTTATTTAATACTGGAAAAAAACCAAATATAAACAACATTTCAGCCGTTGAAACAATCCAAAATAAACAAAAAACTGTTTTAATAAATGTGCCGTTAGAGGATGGTGATGGAAAAATATGGCAAATTGATAGAAGAGGAGGTTGGGGACATACAGGTGGTGAGAGTGTTATAAAATCAAAATCAGAAAAGTTAAAAAAGGCAGGCGTTGATATAGAAGGTCCTGTCACGGTTATAAGTGATACGTTTGGTGGAAGCAAAATAACTGAATATTTTATAACATATGTAATATCTAAAAAATGAGAAAATTAATTTTACAAATTCTTAAAGAAACAACAAGAGAACAACAAGTATTTGATGATTTTATTTTGTCATTGCAAGATTATCTTAATGGTGTAGAGTTTACAGGTGTTAAAAGAATTATGCTTGATTACAACGAAGTTATGGATTCCATTGAATGTAATATATTTTTTAATAGAAAAATGGCAGTAGAAAAAGGATTGTCATTTAATAAAATAAGACACAATGTTATATATGACTTGGGAAGTAAATTAGGTTATTTCCCTTATAAATTCCATTTATACGAACATTACGAATAGATTTATTATCTTAAAAGTTATCTATTTCTTGTTCTGAATTTACTTAATCCCAAATACGTTTAAGGTAATATTTATATTAATATGAACTTACGTCACACCATAAAAAATGTTTTAAAGGAAATTGAATTTCACGACACTACAAAATGTCAAGAGGAAATAAATGAGGTAGAACTAACAGAAAGATGTTGGAAAGGTTACACACAAAAAGGAATGAAGACCATGTTCGGTAAAAGATATCCTAATTGTGTAAAAATAAAAAAGAAAAAAACAATAAGGGAAACCATTAAAAACATTCTTATTCAAGAAGTTAACAAGAAATACTCAAAACCAACTGAGAAGGTGGATAAATTGGTTTATAGATGGTTGGACGACTACTTTGAAGGTTCACAAATTTACAAAGAAGAATATTGGAAATATCACGGATTCCAATTCAAATTTTGTAAAAATGGTAGAGAAATTGCAGACCTACGGGTTGAACTTGATGACAAAAGTCCTGATTGGGGGCCAAGTGATAAAAGACCAACAAGTGAAAGAAGTGTTAAAGAAGTAATGTTATACATTTATCCTGTTATGATAGATGAGTTAATTACAGACATACCAATTAGAAAAAACTATTTATTATATCTAATTGAAGAATGGTTTGAAGATACAAAGTTAGATGAAATACAAAGAGGGTTCAACAGAAATGACTTGTCTTTAGATTATGTATATGTATCTGAATATAAGAAAAAAGGTGATATATGTGTTCCACCAATTTCAAAACCTGAAGATATAACAATGCAAGAAATGATGGATTATATTAAAAAAAATACTTTGTTTTCTTATGAAGACATGGAAGAAAATGAAGAAGAAGAACCAGGTTGGATTGAAGACATGTATTTAGGAAAACTTAACGCAAAAGAACAAGAAAGACTAAATCAAGAAGATAGTGACAATAATCCCGAACCATTCAATGATGGATATTAAATAATATGAACCTACAAGAATCCATAAGAAGAATATTAAGGGAAGAAGATTATTCTCCTGCAGGTAAAGAAATTATACCCAATTCAATCATTGTTCACAAGTCTAATCCAATGTTTAGAGATAAGATAATGGAAAATGGTCTTAAAGTCAGAGCGGGAGAATGTTACAAAATATTTGTTGGTTATGGCCTTAAATGTAAACCAGCAATTTTTGCAACCAACTCAACAAACAAAAGAGCTTGGTTTGATTCAACATACGATGATGATATATGGTTTATAGACACAAGAATGATTCCTGATGTTAAGTGGTATAAAGATAGACACTTTGAATCAACTAAAAAACATATTGTGACATTCCAAAATATACCAAAAGAAGCAATAACTTTGCACTATGAAGGAACGGGAAGTGGTGATGTAAAAAAATGGGACAAAGATTCACCAAATATAGTTAGAGAATCCATCAAAAAAGTATTAAAGGAGGAAACAGAAGGTATTGATAGTTTCTTAGATGAAATAAGTTCAAAACACAATATGTCTGATGAACTCAAAGATTTTGTAAAACAATTTATTGAGGAGTCAGATTGTAAAAGAATTAACTTTTCTAGATTCAAAATGGGTGTTATGGGACTGGCATTAGAAAGTGGGGTTTTAATAAACTCAGTTTCACTTAACCATCCATTACCCTTTTTACTTTTTTTAATTTTTCATGAAGTAGCACACCAATACCAATTCAAAAAGTATGGAGAAGATGTAATGTATGATTGTTATTTGGGTGAGATATCAGAAAGAGAAGCTGCAGAGTTTATGAAACAGACTGAAGAAGTTGCTGATGAGTTTGCAGGTAGGAAAATAAGACAACTACAGAAGTTAAATTTGATTGGACAATATACACCACCACAAATGTATAAAAATGTTCCTATTCAACAGATTACAATGATGGTTAATAATTATAGAGAAGACATGAGAAGAAAAAATATTGACTCTCCAAAAAAAGTTAGTGAATATTTTTATAACATGGTAAAAAGTGAATTATAAATGAACCTACAAGAAAACATACAAAGAATTAGAGAAATGATGGGACTTGTTACAGAAACAAGACAAGGAATGTTTAATTGGTTAAAAGAAAAACTACCAAACACTCCTGAATATGTAATAAGAGATTGGGTTTATAAAATGATTAAACAATCAGATGATGTAAACACATATGAAGGTATTACAGAATGGATTGATGAGTATGTTAAAGATATAGAATGGGAGTTTCAAAAAGATTTTCCAATATCAATGGATATGTTCACAGATAAAACAAAAAAAGAGTTGGAAAGTAGAATTGGGGGTGAAGTAAGACAAGATGTTAATAAAGATACCGAAAGACACGAAACACAAAAAGAATTACTACAAAGTAAGGGAATATCTGAAGAACCAATTATTTTGTTTAAAACTAGAGATGGAAAATATGAATTAGGTGAAGGGTGGCACAGAACAACACAAACATTCATTCAATTCCCCGATGGGTTTATACAACCTAATGTGTATATCGGACTAAACGCCAAATGGTTAGAATAATATGAACCTACAAGAAAACATAAGAAGAATATTAAAGGAAGAAGTTAGTGAAGATAAGAATCTTTATGGTGAGAAACTAAGGGTCTGCTCAACAAAACCAATGACAGGTTTTTATAGAGATGGATATTGTAGAACAGGAGACGACGATACAGGAAGTCATACGGTGTGTGCAAGAGTTACAGAAGAGTTTTTAGAGTTTACCAAATCAATGGGAAACAATCTTGATATGTTGGAACCTGGTGATAAATGGTGTTTATGTGCAAAAAGGTGGGAAGAAGCAAATAAAGAAGGAGTTGCACCTGAAATGATTAAAAGTTCAACAAACATTAAAACATTAGATATTATAAATGGTGTTGAACAAGAACTTGATGAGTACGCAAGAACATTAAAAAATGCAAGAAAACACGGAACAAAATTAAGATTTCCAAAGTCGGCAATAAAAGCAAACCCACAAAGATTTAGAAAATATACAAGAGATACCATTCAAGAATCAGACCCCAAAACAGGAACAGGAAAAAAACCTGAAGGTTCAAGTAGAAGATTATATACTGATGAAAATCCAAATGATACCGTATCAGTTAAGTTTAGAACAAAACAAGATATTATTGATACATTAAACAAAAGTAGTTTTAAATCAAAACCACACAAAAGACAATCACAAATTATTAATCTTATCCATCAACGAGTAAGAGCGGCATATCAAAATTCAAAAGACCCTGAAACAAAAAAAAGATTAAAGACTGCTTATGATTATATTGAAACGGTAAAAGAAAAATCAAAACAAAAAACAATTAGACTTCAAAAACAAAAGGTAAACGAATCAAAAACTCCAGATTATAATGAATTAATATATAGCATATTAGAACGATTTAAAGAAGAAGATTGTATATGTGATACAAGAGTTTCTTTTGAAGTAGAAGAAAATTATTACGACATTTATTTAGTTTTTAGTCAAGAAGAACTACATGATAAGTTTTTTGATTTATACGGAATTAGAAATTATATTAAAAAAATGATGAATGAGGTTAAAAATGACCTTGAAGCGTTTCTACCTATACGAAATATTTTTATTGGTTACTACACAAAACCAAATTGTGAATGGAGTCCATTAAATGAATCAGAAGATGATAAAGAAAAAAATCTAAATGTGCTCAGGGAACTAATAAGTATGTTTGATTATAGTGAAGTTTGTGATATGTGGGTTGAATATGACCCTGAAGATGGGTATTACATTATTAGAAGTAAAATGAGCACCAAAAACCATAATACTAAGTCATTAGAAAAAGAATTTGAATTTTTAGAAAAATCAATAAAATCTTTGGATTTAAAGGCTTATGTAAGTAATCCATATTGGGTTGAGGAATGTGAAGATGAAAATAAACTTAATGAATCAGAAGATAAAAACCAATCACTTTTATCACTTATAGAAGAACACGGGTTATATGAATTTATGAAAATGACAGGACTATCTCTTCCATAAATCAATACAAAGACAGGAGAACTCCCAAGAGAAGTATTAGAGGGATATATCAAGGACTTTATAAAACAAAAAGGATATTATCAGACAAATGGTGAAGTTCAGTTGATATTTACCGTAGGAATACAAAAAAATATACAAATAGAGAATTTTTATATGAAAGGAGATAAAGTCACTTTGGCAATTTGGGAATATAAATATAATGATTATGGTGAACAAACGGATGGTTACATAGAAAGTCTATCAAATTTATCTGACGATGAAATTTTCACAATAGTAGAAAATATGATAAAGTGGATTACATACTCCGAAATGTAAAAAAAAATAACCCTCATCTAACGGTGGGGTTTTTTATTTAAAGTATTTTTCTTATATTTGCTATTACAATGGCAAATATCACAAATTATATCGAGTCGATTATTAATGAGCCCAACACAAAAGTTGAGTTTATTGGTGAGGTATATCATATTACAACTGAGTTTGTTACAAATAAAATCACACATGTTGATTATGTTTATTTTATAGAAAGAAACATACGTAAAACAATAACTACAAAGCTTGATACATATTTACCACCTGATGTTAAATATAAACTTACTATTCACGCCAAACCAAATATTAACACCAAAAATTATACCTATGAAAGAATTATATGAAGAGTTCTTGGTTGCAAAAAACGGCTCCCACAAACAAAAAGCGGAAATCTTGGCAAAACTTATGTTGCAAGAAGGGTTTGAAAAACTAATAGACTATCAGTTTAATAGAGCATTAACATGTTTTGGTGAACATAGAGTATATTTTGTGCATTTAAGAGTAAATGGGGAAGATTTTTTAAAGGTGGGATATACAAAAAACTCCGTGGTAGGAAGATTTTCAGATAAAAGATATACAGGTGGATATAGAGTGGAAGTTATTGAAATAATCAAAGAAGAGTTGTTTCAAGCAAAAGGAGCCGTGGAGTTTGAAAAGAAACTAAATGAATTAATCCCTGATACGTTTAGATACACCACAGAGTTATTATTTCCAGGAAAACAAGAACTTATAAGTCTAAACCATAAAGATGAGGTCTTGGACATTTATAATAACACATACGATAGATATAAAGAAGTAATAGGATTAAAGTCACCAAATTAAATGAAAAGACCCATAGAGGAATTAATAATTGAATATTTTAAGTTTATTAATCCAAACCTCATAGATGAGGTTAGTTTAAGGTTTAGTGAAAACAGAAATATTTGTTTTATATCAATTACATGTAATACCTTTAAGGTGTGGTGTTCTTATATCAAACGTTATAAAGGTCACAATTTAACAGAACAGTTAAGACAAGAAATGGAAGATATGTTTTCTATGTATGCATTTTCTATATCACTATCTTTAGAATTTGATTTAGAAGAAGTTTTTTAAAAATAAGAGTATACGATTAAATCATTCGGTTCATAGTTATATTTATCTTTATGAAGTTACAGGAACAATTAAATAGAACAAAAGAGTTAATGGGGTTACAACCATTAAACGAGGGTCTTTTTAATAAGACAGGAAAGTTTTTAGATATATTCAAAAACAAGAAAGACGAAGTGGTCGGAGGATTTATACCACCATCAGAAATTCCAGAAGATATGTATATAAAAAAATATGGAAATCTATTAAGTGCACCAACAGAAATCGAAGGTATTAAAGAGTTATATAAATCACAGTATGATACAAGCACTGATGAAACCACAAAGTCACAAGAATTCAAAGAAAACTATTTAAACGCAACAATCCACACAATTTATACACCACAACCATTACCTTCAGACCCAACAAAAAAAGTAAATAAAGTTGCATATCTTGTAAAATACCAAGAAAGAGTAGGTAACGAATTTTATACATACCAATATTTAAAAATTTATTATTTTATAGATGATAAAATAACTGATATATTTGGTGGAATACAAGAAGACGGTCAACAAACGTGTGCAACAAATACATTAGAAGGTAAAAATGGTAATTGTGAATTTTCATCTGAAATTAAAGAGAGGATTTTAAAAGGATTTAAAGATAATGTACAAATACAGGCATTTTTAGATAGAATAGATTAAGAGTATACGATTAAATCATTCGGTTCATAGTCCTCCGTTATCACTACGGAATTCACCTCATAATTTTATCCTATACTCTTACATTCCTATATAAGATATGTCCTAAAAATTACCACATATACTTTATCGTAATGTAGATTACTGTAATGGGGATTACACTAAATCGGAAATAATCCGATTATGTATAGAAAATCTAACATTTTATATATGATGAGGTTCTTATGTATAAACTCTATACATTATCCCCCCCCCATTTAACAACAAGTCTACCATCTATAATAGACCCCCATTTATTTATGGTGTGGTATTATGGTATGTTCACTTCTGTGGTATTCATATATATAAACTATCGTTATTAGATAATGAATATATAAGGAACATATACTATGGGGACTTTATGGTATATACTATTTTGTCAGGATAAACCTGATTTAGAATAATATATTTTATATGTCCCACATTTTACCACAAACGTTGGGGGATGACTATATGACACATTAAATGGGGTATAAAATGTCCTTTAAACGTTGGAAGTATTATAGGACTATCGTCTCCCTCGCTTATAAAGATATAATACAATTTTTAGCTGGAAAATGTGTATACATAAAAAAACCCTTCTATTATACTCATTAGAGGGGATTTTTTAGGTTTACAGTATTGTAAGGGGGAAAAGTGGTGGTAAATAGTGGGATATAATTGTGGTAGAAAGTGGGAAAAGGGATTGTGTTGTGTGTCAATCAACACTGACATTTTGACAAAATCAAGAAAATTATAAAAAAAACTTATCAACATTCCCCCCTGTCATACTGTCATCCCTATTTATTTTATCAAATAATTATTATATATTTCTACTATGGACCATATAGAAAAGTTTTTAAATGAGAAGTTCACCAAAGTTATCACAGAAGATAAGAATGGAATCAAATGTTTATTCAAACATAATGAAGGGATAATAGATGATGGGGTTGTGTTTTTTGAATTTGCAAAAACAACTTGGACAAAAAAACCTATTATGAGCAAAACAAAATTTGTTATTGTGGATGCCCACATGTCAGATGTTCTTCAATTTTTAAACAAGTATTATAATCTAAGTGAAAAGAACTACCACCAAGTAAGAAGTACAATAGTTAATATGAGTATAGAAAGTGTGGAGAAGTTCTTTAAATCTTAAGGCTCAAGGTCAGAACCCATAATGATATTATGTCTAATCCATGAGGACAATTTGGAATGGGGGTAATTAGATAGAACCATCATACATAGATATATAAATGTAAATGACAAAAGAGTGGAGACCCCAATGATTATAAGACCCATAAGTATAAGATTAATAAGTACCATAGTATAAAGATATAAATAATATATTATTTTGACAAGAGGGTGAAAATAAAAAAAGAAGTGGGGACCTTTATATAATATATAAAGCAGGTTGGGCCCACTTATAAAAAGTGGGGCGTTGTGGAGTCTACACTCCAAAGGGTGTTTCTCCCCCAGCCCAACATATGTCTCACATTGTTATTACAAAGATAAGAATTATATTTGAGACCCCCAAATAATATCTCATATATTTTATATTATTTATATGGGGGGGTATATACCTACCTATAGGGGTCCCCTACTGCATACACCACCCCCCTCCCCCTATATTATGGGGGTCCCCCCCTCCCGTATCCCCCCTCTACTATGACAAAATGTCGGGGTCAAAAGGGGGGTCAATCCCCTAAATCTATCATTACCTTTTTATTTTAAAAACCCCCCTATATGTTCATAAAAATTTTTTGGGAAAATTCCTGTAAATCTGAAAATGTACCCTATATGATAAAATAAATTTTTGGAAAAAATTTTGATAATTTGGACCTTTTTTATTATTTTAAAAAAATGGAAAAAGTATGTACAAAATGTGGGATTTTAAAAAAGTTAGATGAATATTATTTAGTTAATTCTAAATCTGAAAAACGTAGGTCTTTTTGTAAGGGGTGTCATTCAACATATACAAAAAAATATTACTCCGATAATAAAGACTATATGTTGTCTCAGAGTAAGATATGGTGTGAAAATAATAAAGATAAAAGGAAGGAATCTAGATTAAGACGATATAAAGAAAACCCCCAAAGACATAGAGAACACCATCTAAAGTGGTTAGAAAAAAACCCAAACTATAAAAAAGATTATAAGGAAAAAAATAAAGAGTACCTATCAATCAAGAATAAAGAATATAGGGATGGTAAAAAAGAATACATCAATGAATATCATCGTAAGTATTATAAAGAAAATTGTGATAGGGTTAACCAACGTGTAAAAAAATATCGAAAAGAAACAAATTACATTAAATTTAGAAAAAAAAGGGACCCTTTATTTAGAATCAAAACAAATGTTAGAAATTTAATACGTCAATCAATAACAGAAAGAGGTTATAAAAAAAATTCTAAATCATTTCAAATACTCGGGTGTACATTTGAGTATTTGAAAGAATATATAGAATCTAAATGGGAAACATGGATGTCATTGGAAAATTATGGTCTATATAATGGGGATGAGAATTATGGTTGGGACTTAGACCATATTTTACCTTTATCATCGGCCATTACTGAAGAAGATATATTGAAACTTAATCATTATAAGAATCTACAACCATTATGTTCTTATAAAAATAGAGTTTTGAAAAGGGACTTAGTAGATTGGGAAATACGGACACACCAACGTTAGGGGTTTTTTTTATTCCTATGATATATTTATAACTAAACAAATTATACTATGAAAACAAGATTAACAGAAAGAGATTTATCACGTATTGTTAGACGTGTTATAAAAGAAGGTGATATTGAAAACGCTGAATTGTGTTTGGGTTTAATCAGTGATGTTATTATAAATAACTTTTCTGATATATTGGATGAATCAAAAATGAAGTTGGAAGATAATGGGGGGTCATTTGAAAATGGTGAAACTCCTAATGAAAATGATTGGGAAAGGGCCGAAGATGCATTGATGAAAGCTCTTATTGATGCCAGGGTCTAATAAAATATTTATAATATGTTAAGTAATCCCCTCCCATAAAGAGGGGTTTTTTTCTGGAAAATTTTTTTCGTTTGAACCTTCCCCCCGCCCCCTTCCTTTTTTAAATTATGATATATTTATAAAATAAAATGTTATGAGAAATATTAATGAATATAAAAGAAGATTCAATACGTTGCTTGAATCAACAATGGGAAATGTTAAACCATTAATTAACGAACAATCTGACGACGTTCAGGCGGTTGTACTTGAATGTGTTATGGAAAATACAACTTTAAAAGATTTGCAAACAATACCTGCAGATTGTGTAACATTATTATCAGGAGATATGACAAAAATGTTTGCTTGTATGGGTAAAATGGATTCAAATACTTTTAACACAATTAAATCCAAAATTGTCCCAATAACAAAATGTGTTACAAAAAAAATGGGTGGGGGTTCTTCTTTCCCTGGAATTGAATTTTAATTATTGTAACACGAATATAAAAAATTAACCCCATCTCTAATAGAAATGGGGTGTTTTTAAAAAAACGATATATTTATAAAATAAAATATTATGAAACGAATTATTAGATTAACAGAAAACGATTTGACTCGTATCGTTAAACGAGTTCTTGAAGAATCACCAACAGACGTAATTAAAGTAAAAGTATTTAATTCTCCTGATGACCCAAAAAAAGGTTATGAAAGGGCATGTAATCTACAAGCAAAAAATCTTAAAGTTGTTGGTTCACAGATTCATTTTGACTATACAATACCAGGTGGTTCTAAGTGTTCGTTAGGATTTTATGGTGAGTATACAAGTGGTGTAATAAAAAACTCTGGTACTGCAAGAATTAATTGTGGGGATAATAGGGGTTATACAATAATGTTCCAAGATAATAAAACAATATTTGGATACCTTTCTAAAGAAGGTTATGCTAAACTAAGTTATTTATGTGATGAATACGCATCTGTTGAAGATGATGACAATATGATGGACAATGATTTTGTATAATAACATATAATAATTTTAAAAGCCCCAATCTCTAATAGAGGTGGGGTTTTTTGTTTTAAATGGTATTTATCTTATATGAAAGTCATTATCACAAAAAAACAATATAAAAATCTTGCATTTTCTTTATTGGAAAATATTGTTGGTGATTTAAAATTGGATTCAAAATATATACCAGGAGAAGCGTTCATAAAAGTTTTAGACTCTTATGGTAAAAACATAATGGATGTTTGGTTAAGAAAAAGTGCAATACCAAAGGGTTGCAAAAAAGAATTGAATGTTTCAATTGAAACAAGTGAATTAATTTTTAATTATCTTCCTTTGGTTAGAAAAAAAATATTCTCTGAAGTTTTTTTGGAATATTTTTATATGAAAACAAAATATAAATGTGATTGTGTTGATTTTTATTATCCCATTGAAAAAAAAGATGAAAATGATGACTTTGTTTATCGTAAATTCCAATATAAAAAAAAGAAAAAGTATATAAAAGAATCTGTTGATAAAAACAAGAAGTTTTTAATTGATGTGATGGGAATTGACTTTACTGATGAGATTCAACAAATAACTTCTACATATGATGTCCCAATGAGTTTTGATGATGGTATTAGTCCTTTAACTATAAAAATGTATTTGAATCTTTGGGGCCCCATGTATCTTTTTGAACTTGATGGTGTAAAATATCTTTATCAGGATAGGGGTGATTTTGAAATGTTTATTGATGAGGAAGGAAACTCCTATGTTGATGGAGAAATCCTTGAAGAACTTGGTATTGGTGTTATGGGATTAAAGTTCTCACATATCATTGATATATTTTTCAATGAAGACTAATATTTAAAAATCCAAGAATAATATGAAAATAATAATCACAGAATCACAAATGACTTTTTTAAAACAAAAAGAATTTGTTAAAAACTATATTAAAAATTATTGTAAAGAACAAAATATTCCTTTTGTTGATTACGACATGGAAGTTGATATTTTGGATGTCTTTCGAGCACCAATGTATGGGGGCGTGAAAGAGGGAACCCCAATATTAAATTTTATTTTTATAACCAAAGAATCAATTGACCCTGAAGTGGTAGATGAACTTTTAAATGAAATTGAATTTGTTATGTCTATGGTTTTTTCAACAACTGAAGACGATAAACCATCCGCTCTTTGGAATTATCAGATTTTATATATGTAAAATTTTTAATCTGAACTTACCAATCTTGTTAAACGTATTATTAAAGAACAAGACGAAGATGATTATCTACCAATTAAAGAACTTGTCATAGGGAGTTTATTTGCCGATTCACATGTTGTTTTAAATAATGGTGAAGAATACCCCGTTACATTTTCAATGTCAAAATGTCCAACAGGAACATATACTCAAGAACAAATACCTAATAACTGTAATGCTAAGGCGAAAATAAATGGTGAAACAAGATTTTGTAATAGTAATGGATGTGGATATACGACTTCACGGACCACCCCTGATGTTGTTCTTACAAGAATGGGTAATAAAGGTAAAAATTTTGTTTTTCAGCTTAAACGACCAAGTGAGGGTGTTGATATGATTTTATATGATGTAAAAACAGGTGAAATTAGAAGTAACGGAGAAGAAGGTCGGATATTTGCAAGAATTCAGCCAAACAAAGATGAAGAATGGGTTAGAGATTGGCTTAAAAGAAATCGTGTAAAAGTATTTAAATACTAAAAACCCACACCTCATCAAGTGGGGTTTTTTATTTCCTTTTAAAAACAACCAATTATATTTAACTATGGAAAATGAACAAAAAGCCCAAATGTATAATCAACTAATGTATGAGTATACAAGAATTCAAAATCGTATTTCATCAATTAAAGGTGAATCAATTAATTTAAATCAACAACAATTAAACGAAATTCAAAATCTTGAAAATACTTTAAGATTAATAATGGATAAAGTTTCCCGTTTATAATTTTTTGATTTTTTATTATATTTTATTTATAATTAATTTATGAGAAAATTATCAATAATATTTGCCGGTGTTGTAACAATCCTATTGGCCTTAACGTTTTTACCCACATTTGTAATCTATTTATTTGGATGTTATCAAATGGGTTCGTGGGTTGGTGATTTTTTAAGGAAAAAAATAGATGAAGAAGATTTATAAGTCCTCACAAATTTTGTGGGGATTTTTTATTTTTTAAAGTATTTATATAAGAAATAAGAATACAAAAAAATAAATTATTATTATATATTAAAAATCATGCGAAAAAGTTATAGTAAAATTAGACACATTCAAGAAGCCAACCAAAGACTTGAAAGAAGGGTCTTAAGTGAAAAAAATTGGTTGAGTAAAATTGGTGACTATTTTAGAGGTCCTGAATCTGAAGAATATGATTTGAAATCAAAAGAGGAGGATGTTATGGAATCTGAACTTGTTGACTATATAAGAGATATATTAAATGAGAAAAAATCTAAATTAAGAAAATAATTTTTTATGAATCAAAATTTAAATGAAGAGATAAAAAGAATAAGGTCTCTTATTTACGAACACAACAATAATACGAAAGAAGAAAATACGTATTATAATGATTTTATTTCATTGTATGAAAAACACAATATAACTTTTGATAATAAAACTATATCTGTTCTTTCTGAGCAAAAATTTGCAGAAAAGTTAAAAGAAACTTTCAAAAATATTGGAATTAAATTTAGAAATGCGTTTCAAAATAGATGGGCGAAAAAACAAGGTCTACCAACTCCAAAACAATTAATGGACCAAGATGAAAAAAATTCACCATCCGTTGTTGAACATCCCGCATATAAAGATACCATTACTTTGATGTACAGGAAAAAAATAAGAAACGAAAACGCAATTCTTTCTTGGTTTTATGGTGAAGGTTATGCCGGTGGAAGTGAAACCCCTGAAGATAGGGAGTCATCTTCAAAATTAATAAAAAATTTAAATGAAATAAAAAACTTCGGTTTATTAAAAAGTGATTCGGGGGCGTTTGAAAAATTTATTGCAGAACTTCAAGAATTATTTGACAAAAGAATTTACATCCCAACAGAAGTGTTTAATGAAACTTTGGGTGGCGAAGGAGAATTATCAAATTTATTAGAGGTTCTAAAATATCAAGACACTGAAGAAAGTGGTAAAGTTCCATATATTTCTTTACCAGCACCTGGAAATCAAACCGAACTTGTAAAAATTACACCTGAGTTAAGAAGAAAAAATAAAATAGGAGACATCGAAAATTACGAAGTTAAAGGAAAAAAATATTATCAAGTAATGTATAATAATACATACAAAGACGTTTATTACAAAACAGATAAGGGTGAAAGTTTAACAAGTGGTGATGTTAAAGGTATTTCACAAACAATCACTCCTGAACTTGAAAAAGTATTTTCTGACTTGTCTTTTGAATTAAAAAACTTGGCAGCAGAAGGAGGTGCAACTGTTGGTGTAAGATTTACAGACCAAGAAAAATTATCAGTTTTAAATTATGTTGAGACAAGTGCCGATAATGCCGGTTACCCCATTTTAAAGGCAACATCTTTTGATTTACAAACCGAAAATGTTGGAATCGATAAAAGTGGTATCACAGAAGAAATAATAAATTTGAAAGAAGGTTCATTTGTTGGATTTGTTTATCAATACCCCGATAAAAATGACCCTGAAGCCTTAAAAACCGCAATATTTAATGACGACAACCAAACAGAAATTCCAGCATCAGGTATTGCAAATATACAGGCAGCAATAAATGATGCAATAAATAGTGTTAAAAATGCTGGATATAAAGTTGTTGGTTTTGAAAGATATGCAGGAGCCTCTACAAGTAGAGTTGGTACAAAATATGGTTCACAAGATGGAACATCTAATGAGGCGAATAACGTAACTTTAGCAAAAGATAGATGTGAAAAAATGAACTCACAAGTCGACAAGTTAGTTCCAAGTGGGATTGAAATAAAAAAAGGGACTGACGTAATAAAGGCAAATCAAGGACCTGGTTGGTATAAATCACCAGGACCTGACGCACCATTATATGATAAATGGAGAACATCTTTGAGTACTTTATTAGATGCGTTAGACGAGGCGGGAGACAGCCAGTTCACAAATAGAAGTAGAACGGATAGTCCTTTTGCTCCAATTAATTTTTATGTTTATAGGTTATCTTCCACATATAACAACTGTCCTTGGACTAAAGAAGGTTTAAAAAAAATTATTAGCACATACAAATCAAGGGGTAAATGGGAAGAGAGCATGACGGTTGTTGATGCGGCACAGAAAGCCTTAACCTCTTATCAGTACCCAACAAAAGAACAAGTTCAAAACGAATATGAAACCGTTTATTCGCAGTACAGAGGTTCTTGGATTACTTTTATAATTTTAGGAGAAAAAATAGAAGTCACACCACCAACACAAGTAACAATCAAAGATATTGAAGTAACCGCTCACGGTAATTGGGTTTGTTCTATAACGTTTCCTGAAGAAAATGAACCGGGCGACCCTGGAGACCCAGGAAAACCCCCAAGAAAGTGGGACCCACCAAAAATTAGAATTAAAATTCCAAAACTAAATTTTAAAAAAATGTTTAGATTCCAAGGATTGACGGGAATACCCTTTATAGAAGGAGTTAAAAATTTTTGTGAAGACGCATATTAAGGTAGTGATAATTTTTATTCAATTAACATAGTTGCAAAACAAAATAAAACACCACCATCTGTTACACCATAACTTATACCGACCCCTATTGTTTTTCCATTCATTAACATTCCATCATTATGTCCTTTGGAGTTAATCCAAGCATTAAAAATATAACTTGGAGTTTTTGAATAAAAAAAGTTTAATTTTAAATTTGAAAAAGTACAAGGGTATGCTAAATTATAACAATTTTCAATGTATTTCATTTTTGAGTGTCTCCCACGAAGTGTGTCTTTACCACTATCTAATGTTTCCTTAATTATAAAATCTGACCAAGAACGTGCTAACATAGATAATGAGTCATTTAATACTAATACATTTTTATTTTTAGATTTTCTAAAATTATTAATTGAATCAATAACAGAGCTTTCTATTTTTTTAATATCTATAGTTTTTAATAAGTTTTTATTGAACTCAGTGTGCGATTTCCAAATAGAGTCGTAGTTGTTATCTTGACCAAAGAACCTAAAAGAAAAAAGTAGAAATAAAAAAAATAAATTACGCATCACCTTACTATTGTTTAATAAAACAAATTTAATACTTTTTTTGTAATTAAATGTATTTATTAAAAAAAACTTTATGAAAAAATTAATCCAATTTATTAAAAATCTTTTTTCTAAAAAAAACCTAACTTTGGACCCAAATAGTATTGAAGGTGTAATACTAACAACTTTGAATACAATTATTCAATCCCCAGAAATACAAGGATTAACTTTTAAAGTATCATCATCTTGTGATAAAACTTCCGTTATTAACGATATTGAATTTTGTAATGAGGTTTATGTTCACGACAAATATACTTGGAGTGTTGTGGATGACGCCTGTGTTGAAGCTTGTGATATTGCTTATGATTTATGTCACGGAGGTTGTTCAACAATAGATTGGACTTGTAATAATTGCTGTACTAAAGAATGTAAAAAAGGTAGAGATGGGTGTAAAAGTCTTTGTGGATATTTGGATATGACAGGTGGTTATGAGTATAGATTAATGAATATAAAAGGTGTTGGAGGAATACAAGTAACAAACGTTTATAATGTTTTACCAAAACCTGACCAAAATAATGTGTTTAGTGTTTCTATGGATTTAAATGTTCCAAAAGTAACGGCTGAAGCTTATTACAAAATTTGGCAAGACCCAATTCCTGCAATGTCAGGAACAATACCTGTAATCGCATCAAACGTAAAAGGAAGTGCGACTGGAACATTAATTATTTATTGTAATGAAACAAATCCTGATGAGTCGGGGTATTATCTACAAATAGATAGTCTTACAATTGAAATACCTAAAAATGTTTTTGATTCAAATATTTTGTTCACAGCGGTATCTATTTTTGGAATGGACATATCTTATCTAACAGGTGGAGTTGTGGATTTAAATCAAATGTTATTGGACTTAGCAGATGGAAAATTGGCTAACGTTGTTGTTGATGTTTTAAACGATATACTTGACGACTATAAACTTATGAATGCTAATTGTGAAAAATAAACCACACAAGTTACCTGAAAAACAACTTAGATTAATTCTAAATTTGTTGAAAGATGCGTTTGAGGAAAATGGTGATGCTCCAAGTGATGGTGCCGATTTTTTTGAGAATTATTTAAATATTGTTGATGATGTATTGAAGTATGTTAATATGACACCCGGCGATATTGAAGGTTATAGTTTTATTGGTGAATTATATTTTTTAAATAAAAATAATGATAGTTCAAGTATTATTAGACCAACACCAAAGGTATTTAATGTTTATCACCAAGAAAAAAGAACGGAAACGGTTATAAATAATTTTAAACAAACAATTTCATCTTACATGGATTTAGATAAATCAATTCTAATGGAATGTCAATCTAATGGTATGTATGAGTATTGGGATGGAAATCATTATGACACAGATTATTTAGACACCGATTATGTTGAGGATGAGATAGATGAAATAATAAAAATGAAAAATACTTGATAAAGTAGGTTATTTTAATATTTTTAGTTAAAATAAACACTTTAAAAAAAATCAAAAACTTATGGAAACACAATCATTTGTTTTGGGTATGCTTGTAACATATGGGGTCACAATGACATCTTTTGTTATTACAGGTATGGTCAAGATTAGTCGGTTGGTAAAACAACAAAAGTCACTTGAAGATTATATTTCTAATGTAAGACTAGAAATGGATTCAAAAGACAATGAAATTCGTAGAATTTTAACTGAAACAAACAGAGAAATTACGATGGTAGAAAGAACCATTATGCAACGAATTGATAATGTAGAAGAAGGGTCTCATCGTCATATTAATGAAGAAGTTCAAAATATTCATAAGCATGAAAATGCAATTGAACAAGAATTGAACAGAAAAATTTCTGACGCTTTTTCATATACGGATTCAAGAATTGATAAAGTTGTTTTGTCAGGTTCAATGAAATCCACTAAACGACAGACGGTATAATTTATACCCCAAAATATTTAAACCCCGTCTAATACGGGGTTTTTTTGTTTTATAAGATATTTAATAATATATGGCATTACAACCTAATAGATTATTTAATTTGGCCAAATCATTGGCAGAGTTCGCATCAAGTAATGATTATATTTCAAAAGGAAAGTTATGGAAACTAAAATCATCTGACCATTTAGTTAATTTATTATTATCAAAAGCTCCTGACGAATCAGATAAAATCAAAGTTGTTTACTTTGCTTGGTTTTTATTAAACAGACCTAAAATGAAAGGTTCTGATATAATGAATATTATAAATAACTTATATGTTGTTACGGTTGATTTTTATGATGAAACAGGAACTATTAGAGTGGATTGTGATAATTGTGATTATGGTTCTGTCGATTGCAGTTCTTGTGAAGGAGAAGGAACTCAAGATTGTAGATACTGCGATGGTGAAGGAAATATAGAGTGTTATGACTGCAGTGGGGAAGGAACTGAAGAATGTAGGTATTGTGATGGTAAAGGAACAGAAACCGAAGAAGATGATGAAGGAGATGAAATAGAAGTTGAATGTGTCCATTGTGATGGAGAAGGAAAAGAAAGATGTAGAAGTTGTGGAGGTTCAGGTAATTTTGAATGTCCTGAATGTGAAGGCTCGGGTAATGAAACATGTAGTCAATGTGATGGAAATAGGGTTGAGGATTGTGATATTTGTTATGGTTATGGTGAAACTGATTCTGAAGAAGAATATTATAGTGTCACAAGAAAAACTTATGTTGTTGTTGGTTCCAAAATAAAAAACATTGATGGAGAAATTATGTCTGAAGAAGATTTTAGTGAACTTGTATATAATAATAAAATTTTTTCACATGAATTAGAAATTAAAACCAGTCATTACACTGATTCTGAAGAAAAAGATGATAGATTGGCTTATGCTAAAATGGATGATGATTTTGTTGAAATTGTTGATGTTCTAAAACTAGAAGACTATAAGTAATTTTTTAATATTCTATAGTATTTATTTATACTATGTCAAAAGCAAAAAAAGAAGGTAAAAAAAAGAAATCAAGAAAAAGTGTTTTGAAAACATTTAAAATGATTGAGCACAATAATAAAAAACTTAAACAATTAAAAGATGAGATTAACAGATAGACAAATTTCAAATTTAGTAAGAAGAATCATTAAAGAGGATGAAGAATTTGATATGAAACAAACGGTTATGAAAACCGCAGGTTTTGAAGAAGAAGAAATTCCAGACGCGTGTATCGGGGGTAATCCTGAAATGTCCGAAATAGATGCCATTCAGGCTTGTATTGGAAAAATTACAGAAAAATCCACAGCACTTAATAACGCAATAAAGGCACTTTCAGATTCTTTAAGTAAGGCTAAAAGTGAGGCTAGTAGTATGAGTGAGTCAAGAAGATACAAAAGAAGATACTACTAAAATATTATTGTGTTTACACCTAAAGAAATTCAATCGTTAAATCAAAGTATTTCAAATAAAGAATTTGAAACTAAAGTTTATTTAATGCCGGAGTCACGGTCAGAATCCGACGACAAGAGCGTAACATACTCTTTTAAAATTGTTGGGATTAAACCGATGATTTCTGTTGGTGAATGGTATGATTATGTTGCCTATGATGTTACAATTTTAGATGCTTCAGATAATTTAAAAAAAGATAGTTACATTTTAAGAAATGTTAACTATGAAATTAATAATACGTTATCTTACTTTGGTGAAGGAGAACATGCTCGTAGCACTATGTATGATGTATATATATCAGACAAATTACTTGAAGAAATAATAAATATTGTTGTTGATGAATAACTAAAAAAACGGCTTAGGACCGGTATAGCGATGGCTATATAAAACCCCCAAAAGTGTCGCTACCAATGGGGGTTTTTGTTTTTTAGTTAATTTCTACTAACTCTAAATCAAAAATTAACTTTTCGCCAGCTAAAGGGTGGTTACCATCTAACACAACTGTAGATTCTTTAATTTCTTTTACAATAAAATTTACAGGACCCATTTGTGTATCTGCTTGAAGCGGAGTCCCAACTTCAACGTCTCCTGGCATTTTATCCTTTTCAACTTCTTGAACCATATAGTCGTTATAAGGGCCATAAGCATCCTCGTGAGAAATTTTAATTGTTTTTTTATCACCAATAGACATTTCTAATAAACCATTTTCGAAACCTTTAATTAATTGACCTTCACCAAGTTTGGTGGTCAATGGTTGTCTTCCCTCAACCATAGAAGAATCAAAAACATCTCCGTTTTCCAATCTTCCTGTGTAATGAACCGTAACGGTATCTCCTAATTGTACTTTTTTCATTTTATTATTTTTTTTAACTATAAACATTTATATTTATATAGTAAAACAATTATTATGAATAATAGAAAAATTAGATATACTGGAGATGTAAACTTGATTAATGAAAGACGTTATTTAATTAATAAAGGTATATTAAATGAAAATGAAATAACATACCAAGTCCAACCTGAAAATGGTCAGTATAAGATTATTAAAATAGAAGGTGCAAACCCACCAAAACAAATTGATGTTACAGAACTTCAAAATTCTAAATTAAAAATTGACGGGTACGACCCAAATAGTGGCATATTCAAAGACGAAAAATCAGCATTAAGGGCTGCAGATAATTTAAAAAAGTCATTGTAATTTAATTTTTTTTTGTATCTTTGTGGTATGGGAAATTTGGACACATTATATTTACAAGAAATCAAAGCACTTTGTAAAAAGTATGGTATTGGAACAGTTGGTGATAAAAAATCACTCATTAAAAAATTAAAGTACTTTTTAGACCCAATACAAGATGTTTTGAACACACACACGGGAAGAAAACTCCCAAAAGAAAAAGAAATTGTTGGGGTAAAAGTAGATTCAACCCAAAACATCAATTCAGTATTAAAAAGAAAAGGTCAATTTTTATATTATTCTTTGGGTCATAATTATTATTTGGCAGATAAACTGGATAAATAAAGTATTTATTTACTATAAGGTTATGAAAAGAAATAGTTTATTAATTACCGAAAGTGAAAGAAGACAAATTATGTCTTTATATGGTCTTATAACTGAAGGTGAGACTACAACCGCAAAATACGAAGGAACTATTGTTTTACCGCCAAGTCAAACATATGAAAAGTTTGAATGTAAGGTAAATTTTAAAAAAGGTGGTGAAGTATTATTGACCGTTGATGCAAAATCAGATTATACTTTTGAAATAGAAACACAAGTAGAAGATGGGGTTAGTTATGAAATATCTTTAGATGGGAGTTATAGTGTAAAAGGAAGTAAAAAAGATACTAAATTTAGTGGTGAAAAAAGTTTTACTGTTGAGGTAACAAAATTAAATGATGTAATACAACCTATAACTCAAAAAATTAAAATTGGAGCCCAAACAGAAATAGGAAAACAAGAAACAAGAGTATCTAGAACAAGTACAAGCTTAAATGTAAATGTTTACGATTATAGGTTAAATCAACCTTTGAAAGATATTGATGTTGAAATTATAAGAAAAACCTCAGATGGTAAAGAAATTTCAAGAAATAATAGTAAAACTGACAATAATGGTGACTTATTAGTAAAAGAAGGGACCATTCTAAACACAAAATCTAATGTTTACGAATTTTTGGCAACAAAAACAATGACTATAAACATTGAATTAATAATTAATGTTGAAGGTTATAAACCAAAAAAAGTAGATACAAAACTTGTTGCAGGGACAGATTCAGACATTTCAATAGGATTAATGAGTACAAAAGAGTTTAAACAAGAAATAGATGATTTTAAACCTGGTTTATATGTACCTGAAACATATAAATCAAACTTTTTTACAATATATGGGCACACCAAAACACCATTAGAGAATGATAAAGAAGGGGCATTAAAATTAGCAAGATTAGATGCGTATTCACAATTTCTTAAAAAAGTTATAAAAAAATATAGTGAAAACGATATAGTAAAAAATGCAGTGCCTGAAGGTGGTGAAATTGTTTTTAAATTCCCTCCAAATCAAGATATGTATTATTACATAGTTAAGTATAAAAGAAGCGAACTTAAAAAATTTGTAAAATCTTTATTGAAAGTTAAAGACGATGTTGAAATAGAAGACGAGTCTAAAATAAATGAGGATTTGGTTTTTGAAGACATATCACTAAACACTGCATTATTAAAATCTAAAACCCAAGGTAAAAATATATTCATACTTGTGGCCAATGACGGAACTAATATGGATGATGTACTTAAAGTTTTGAATGAGGATAAAGTTTTTGTAAAAAACACAAATGACACAAAAGTTAGAATTAGAATTGAAGTGGATACTGATTCTGAAGATTATGGTTTGCTAAGAGATATAATTAGAGATAATGGTTTATCTATGAGAAGTCACCCAAGAGTGATTTATATGAATAAAGATAAGAAAATTTTAGCAAACTACGATTATTACACCATTACTACTGATGGTAAGTATAAATTGTAATTTTAAACGATAAACGAAGTATTTATAAAAAAAACAAAAATGAAAAAAAACCTATTAAACGAACTAAATGAAATGAAATATCTTTTTGGTTATGAAAGAGGTCGAGTAATTTCAGAACAAAAATCTATGATTGAAGATTTTATGGATGCTGACCCTGATGTTGCAGAACCTGAAACAAAACCAAAAACAAGACCGGGAACAAAACCTGATACTGATAGAGAAGAAAAACCTTTTACACCTGGAAGACCAAATAGAGACCCAGGACGTTTACCATACGAAGACCCCGATACTCATCCACAAGGTTTTGAAGATGAGGAAGTGGAATATGAATTGGAGTTATCAGACCCTGATGTTACAGAACCTGAAACAAAACCAAAAACAAGACCGGGAACAAAACCTGATACCGATAGAGAGGAGCGACCATTTACTCCAGGAAGACCTGATAGAGACCCGGGACGTTTACCATATGAAGACCCTGACACACACCCACAAGGTAAAAGAAGAGGTGGTGGTGATTTAGAAGATTTTGTTATGAAATATTTAAAAAATAGAGGATAATTTATGAGAAGGATATTATTTGAAAGACCTGTTGGTGATTATTTACCAGATGAGTTTAAAAAAAGAGCTAAAGAGGCGAGTAAGGCTCAGTACGATGACCCCGAAGACCCTGCACCATCGAGCATGCAAACAGCATCAATTATGATGGGATTACCTTCAATGGAAAGAGGTAAAACACAACAACTACTTTCACTTGCAATGAACACCTTTTATGAAATGTATCCCGATATTAAAAATTTAGTTGACAAAGGTAAAATAAGAATGGACGTTGCTTTAGGAAGCGGAAGTGGTGGGAGAATGAAACAACAATCACCATCTTCGCAAGATGTTGAACAAGTTAGAGATATGGACCCTGATTTTGAAGATAAAATCAAACAAAGAAATTTTCAAATGGCAAGAGTTCAAGGTAACGCTTGGAGAAAAGGTTTTGGGTCCATTAAAAAAATGGAAGATGACATTAAATCAATCGACCCAAATTTTTATAAAGCTTATGATGCGTTTGTAAAAGGGGCTTCAAGATTTTATTGGGAAAATACGGCTCAATTAGAAGATATGGCATCATCAGGGGCCGGAAGAGTTGCTTATTGTGATGTATATCCTGACAAGACACAAAAAGGGGTTTGGGTTTTTGAAGCAAGAGCCCCTCACTTACCACTTTTGATGATGGAACTTGTAAAGGGTGCTGAATATTATGATAGTTTGATGACATTACCAAAAAATAAAAGAAGTGGTGATGTTTTGATGATGATGACAGACACACACAAACACGAAATTCAAAATATGAACTACGGAAGACAACTAACGGCTAAAATTGAATTTATTTTCAATGAATATGTTGATGGGTATGAACCAAGTTTAGAAAGAGATTTGATAAGTGTATTAGAAGGTATGGGACCTAAAGTTTATAACCGTTTAATGGATGGTATTGTAAATGATAACCAAAAAATTATTAATGAATTCATTAACTTATGTGAAGAAATAATCGCAACATTTTAAAATTATGAAAAACAATATAAACGAAGAAATAGAAAATGTTAAATACCTTATGGGGTATAAAAGGTCTTTAACCTTAAATGAAAATATTGTATCAGCAAGTGGTATTGTTGATGAGGAAGTATTAAAAAAAATTGAAGAGTTCGTAAATCAGTTGTGTAAAACAACACCAAAAACTTGTAGAGCTTGTGGTGATTTAATGAAATTATTACCTACAGGACAATTAAAAGAAAAACAAATGGAGGATTGTCTTGGTTGTGAAAATAAAGAAGGTCAGTCTTATGTGGATTGTAATAAAATGAAAGGTTTTATTACAAATGCATCAATACAATTTGCAAGAGAATTTAGAGATATGGATAAAGTTCAAAAGACTTCAGATAGAGCGACTTTAATAAGTTCGTTACTATTAAGTCTTACCACACTTTATACTAATTTGAAAGATTTCTTTACTAAACAACAACCGCAACAATAATTAACTATGAAAAGATATTTAAACGAAAACGATATTAAAAGAATTGTCAGAAGAGTAGTCTCTGAAAGAGAAGAAGGTATGGAAATGATACCAGGTTTATCATATAATGATAACACGGAATTAGTTGATGACGTGATTATGAGAATAAAAGAATACGGTGAGGAATACAAGAGGGAACTTAATAAGTTAAATATGAATTTCCCAACTGAAAGGTATAAAAGAATCCCAAGACCAAAAAGAGGTGATGTACAACTACCACCTAATGTGAAGGTATCAAAATCAATTTTTCCTGGTGAATAGTAATCAAAACTAATTTTAAATAATAATCCCACCACCAAAGTGGGATTTTTTATTTTTATCCAATAACTGATTTAGTACGTTTTTTTCTGTGAAATGTAATAACAAATCGGTGAACCTCATCCTGAATTGTTGCAAGTAAGTTAAAAAACTTTTTATTTTCAAATTTTATACTTCTACCGTCAATAAAATGTAACGTATCTGACCTGTGTTGAGCATTTTTAGATATAGATAGTAAATCTATACGATTAGATAGTGAAAGTTCGTCAAACACTTTCTTTGCAATTCCCAATTGACCTTTACCACCATCAATAATAACCATATCAGGTAGTTTTTTACGTTCTTTAAGTAATCTTGTAAACCTTCTACGTAAAACCTCATCAAATGATGCGTAATCATCAGGACCATCAACGGTTTTGATGTTGAACTTACGGTATTCTGATGTGTTTTTCTTACCATTTGTGTATCTAACAAGTGCAGATACCTGACAATCCCCATTAGTATGGGAGTTATCATACATTTCTATGTCAATCGGGTTGTTTTGTAAATTAAAAGTAGTCTTGAACTCATCAGCAATTACCAAATAACCACCAATTCTTGTGGATTCAACACACTTTTCATACTTATCAAGTGCTTCCAACTTGTGTTTAATGGTATTTGCTTTTTCAAACTCCATATTTTTACTAAAGGTGTTCATCTGACGAGTTAATTTTTTTCTATATGAAACAAAATTGAATGTAAGTAGTTCTTTTAGGTCATCAATCAATGATTTATATACAAACTTATTGATATTTGACACACAAGGGGCTGAACACCGACCCATATGGTACTCTAAACAAGTGGTAAATTTACCATTTTCAATATTTTCTTTTGTTAGTTCGTAAGAACAAGACCTTAAGTCCACAATATCGTGGATTAATTCATAAATTTCGTAAGCAAGATTACTACTTGACACCTCAAAAAGAGGAGTCACATCCAAGTTTGTATCATTTTTAACCTCAACACGAGGAAAATCACCATTAGATAGTGTCAAATACCATTTTTTCGACCTATCATCTTTAAGTTTAATGTTGTATTTTGGTTTGTGTGATTTAATTAGGTCATTTTCTAAAACAATAGCGGAGTTTTCATCCAAAGTGGTCACAAAATCAACATCAACAATGTTTTCAACTAACAATTTTGTCTTACTTGAGTGATTTTTGTTAGAAAAGTATGATTTCACCCTATTTGGTAGGTGTTTTGCTTTACCTACATAGATAATTTGCCCCTTTTTATCTTTAAAAAGGTAACAACCACTACTTTTTGGTATATTTTTTAGTTTTTCTAACAACATACTACAAAAATACTAATTTTTTGGTAAATTCAAAACAATAGATATTTATAATTATGAAAATTATTATTACAGAAAGTCAATATAGGATATTAATGGAAAATATACCTGAAATCGACCAAATTTTAGATAAAATGGCTGAAGTGGGGTATGCAAACTTAGATTCACACGAAAAAGTAACACTTAACAAGTATTCTGAACATTTAAAATCAGGTCAAAAGGGTGATTTTGAAGTAGAAATGCCAGAAAAAGAATATACGGACGATAAATCAGGTGAAAAATGGTCAAAAAAACTAGCAGATGGTAGCACATTTACCTTTCAGTTTGACTACGATGAAGAAGATATGGGTGTTAAAATGTTATTTGGTATTGTATATTGGGGTGATACTGAATGGGTTGGGTGTATTGTTGTAGATGATGATAACAAATTAGGTATGTTAGACTTTGTCGAGGACACTGGTGACTATCAAACCTATGATATGACAGACCCATTTTCAAAACCTGAAGGGGGTAATGATAGATATTTACATGAGGAACTTGGTAAGTTAATAAGTGAGGTTGAATATTTTGTTGAAGAAGTGATTATTCCTGATTTAACCAATTAATTTTTCTTTTTTTAAGTAATCGAACATAGATTTGGCTAATTTTTTACCAAATTTTATATCTGACGGGTAATGAGCCTTTGCCATTTGTCTTGAAAAAACAATATCTTCTGTAGTTTTTAATAATTCGGTTTTTAAGTTTGGATAAAGGTCAGATAAAACGTGATATAATAGGTATGACTGTGTTGAGTGACCCGATGGGTACGCAAAACCTTCCATTGAGTCCAAAAGTCTATCATTAAGTTTACTATCTAATCTAAATGGTCTCGGTCTTTTATAAAAAAGTTTTAATTCTAAAATTATTTTCCTAACATCTTTAGTAATTTTATTAATAAGTTTTTTTTCGTTAATACCGTTTAATTTTAAAACCTCAATAAAATTACCTTCTATGTCGTCCTTTTTTTGAACAAACTTTTGTTTCAAATCTATTGTTTTTAAAAACTCAATTTCTTTTTTGGTTTCAGAACTATTGTCAGACGGAGGAGGAAAATTTTTAAATTCTTCAATATCAAACTTATAAAAAATATTATTTTTTGTTTTTAACGACTCATTTATATTCATTAAATCACTTATTCTTAATATTTCTTTTAGTAATGACATATTTATAAATATAAAATTATTTTTAAATGATTACAAAAAAACAACTACTGAATAGAAAATTCAAAATTAACCGATTAATGAGTGAACAAGAAATGGAAGATTTTGAAATGGAAGATGAAACAATCGAATCTGAAGGAAGTACTGAAGATTTTGCAAAACTTGCTTCAATTCTTTTACATTCACAAACACAAGTTCACGCATTACACCTACAAACTCAATCATATTCAGAACACAAAGCGCTTCAAAAATATTATGAAGGTATTGATGATTTGGTAGATGGTTTAATAGAATCCTACCAAGGTAAATACGGAATTGTTAAAGGATATGAAACAATGGATATTGAAGATTGGCAAAGTACAGAACAAACTTGCAACTATATGAAAAAATTATGTTCACAAATTGATAACTTAAAAGATTGTTGCGAAGATTCATATCTTCAAAATCAAATTGATACCATTTTTGAACTAATAAACTCAACATTATATAAACTAAAATTTTTAAAATAAAAAATTATGAGAAGAATTGAATTTAAAGTTAATGAGCAACAATTAACAAGATTGATTAAACAAATGGTCCGTGAGGCCAAAGACGAAATGGAAATGGACATTGATTTAGATATGAAACGTCGTGGAGGTCGTTTTGATATTTTAGCAGCAGTTAAAAACGCGGCAAAAATATTTGAACGTGAATTTGCGGTAGATATGTCTGATGAAGATTTAGAAGAATTGGAAGATGCGTCATCAAGAATTAATATAGATAGAGCTATTAATAAACTTGAAAATAAGTCAGGTGATGAAGGTTCTTCTAAAGAAGAAATGGCTTCAGATAAAATTGAAGATTTGCTAAGTGAAGGTCTTTATGAATCATATTTAACTGAAGATAAATTTGATAGAATTAAATCAATTATCGCGAGAGTAAATATGTTTGGTGGTTTATCAATTTTAGGTTTAGGTGGTTTATCATTTGTATCGATGATTCCAGGATATATAGATTTTCAATTTTTACTTAAAGTGCACGAAATGGTCGAAACCACAGGATGTAGTAGATATTGTGGTCCATTGTCATTTTTTATAGCATGTTTAGGAGTTGCTATGTTCTTTCACGGGATGGTGAGAAAAGACTCAATGGAACCTGAAAAACCAAGAAGAGGTGGTGATTTAGATGAAAGATACTATTATTAATTAGAGTTCAAGTAACCATTAAGAATAGTTAAAATATCTTCTATATCTTCTTTTTCATCATCTTTTACCAACTTTAATTTGTATTTTTTTACGGCAATTCGCCAAACAACAAAAAAGTGAAAGATAATAGAAAAAGTAACAGTAACAAGATTGATACCGAAAAATAAAATTTGAGGTATTAGGACCATTATAAAAGAAAAAACAAAATTTAAAGTATCGTCATTTAAAAGTTTAAAAAACTTATAAGTGGCGATTACTTTTTTTAGGTCTTTTTTTGAATGATTTTTATAATTTTCAGCTTCTTTTGCGATTTTTTCTTTCATTGATTTTAGTATTAAAAAACAAATATACAATTTAAATTTTAACCTACAAACTTTTTTAAGAACAATATCTTAAGTTGTATGTAAAATGCCAAGGTTCAGTTGGAGCCTCACCCCAACACCAACCGTATTGTTTTCCATTTGCCTTTATCCACGTTTGAGCTTCAGAATCACCGATATCAACAGCCTCACCCCAACCGTGGTTAGAAGTTCCTGGAAATGCGGCAACAACAGTTTCGGTTTCTTTTTTAATATTTTTACCAGTTTTGATACATTTATTCCAATCAAATATTTCCCATTGATTGTCATAAGTCCTATATGCATCTGTAAAATTTTTAAAAACACGACCTTTTTCACTTTTAAATTTATCTTCCATTTTATCAAAATCAACCGCAGCCGCTGGTGATAATTTTTTACTTGTGTGGTGTTTTAAATTTTGTAAATCTGAACCTTCTAATTCTCCATTACTTTTTCCGTTTTTAGATAAGTGAGACCAAGACTTACATTTACCTTTTGCTGGAAAAGTTTCTAATTCTTTATATACTTCAATTTCTTCATCACTAACCTCCCCCCAATCTTCAACATCAGAAACGGTTAAAATTTTTTTATCCTCATAGTCATAACCTATGGGTTGTTTTTCTTTTGGACCAGCAACATAAAAACCAGAGTACCTACCCTGTTCTTTTATTGTGTCAACAAGACTACCAATTAATTTTAACTTCGTCATATTAAATAAATATACAAATAAACGATATAATAAAAAATTGACACTAAAAGAAAATTGTCTATTTTTTAATCAGACATAAAATCTATTTATAAATAAAAAACCAATGAAGTTATTACCATTAATATTTACACTAATCAGTTTTATCACATATTCCCAATATTGTCCTTTTATTGGTCCTGATATGACTTTACCTTGCGGGGTTTCTCAAACAACATTAACTGCCGATTTATCACAGTGTGGACCAGGTTCACAACCAAATCAAACAACAAATTATAATGTAACAAACATTCCTTACGTTACTCAAACTAATTCAGGGGCTTTAGTTGCGTTGGGGGATGACTCACAATCGGGCATATTTAATATTGGTTTTACTTTTTGTTATTATGGTCAAACCTATACTCAATTCAGAATTGGTTCTAATGGGTGGGTATCATTAGGTGCTGGAGCACAACCTGTCACTTTTGCATCTTTAACAATTCCAACACCAAATGCTGCGGTTCCAAAAAATTGTATAATGGGTCCTTGGCAAGATTGGCATCCAGGTATTGGGGGTCAAATAAGATATCAAGTTCAAGGAACGGCACCTTGTCGTAAGTTAGTAGTTAGTTGGATTGGTGTTCCTATGTTTTCTTGTACCAATTTACAAGGAACTTTTCATATTATACTATATGAATCAACAAATATAATTGAAAACCACATTGCAAATAAACCAAATTGTCAACAATGGGCAGGTGGAACTGCGGTACAAGGAATACACAATGCAGCAGGAACACAAGCTGTAACGGTTGCAGGTAGAAACTCAACGGTTTGGACAACAACAAATAATGCTCATCGTTATACACCATCAGGACCACCCGTTTCACCAACATATACTTGGTTTCAAGTTGGTAACCCAAATCCAATTGGTACAGGATTACAAATAACAGTAACTCCACCATCACAAGGGGCATATTATACTTGTACACCAATTTATCCCACTTGTAATGCAGGTTGGTCTTCGTGTAATGTAGGTGCCGGTAATTTAGGACCTGATACTATTTTAGTAACCCCAACGCCAAACCTACCAAATCCAAACGTAACGGTAAATAACCCATTATGTACCGATAGTTGTAATGGTTCTATTATTGTAACTCCTGTTGGGGGTGTTGGTCCATTTGTTATAAATTGGAATGGTTTAGGGAATAATTTAACACTATCTAATTTATGTGATGGGACATATACATTTACTTTAAATGACGCCAATGGATGTACATATAATGGTTCTGCAACTTTAGTGGACCCATTACCACTACAAGCACCTTCAGTTATTGGAACAAACCCAACTTGCTTTGGTTATTGTGATGGTTTAGCGACTGTAAACCCTAATGATGGAATTGCCCCTTATTCTTTTGTTTGGTCTAATAACCAATTAACACAAACCGCAACCAATTTGTGTAGTGGAAATTATAGTGTTACGGTAATTGATGCAAATAATTGTCCTGCAACAAATACCGTTGTTTTAGTAGACCCACCACAAGTTACAATCAATCCAATAACGGGTTCAGATACTGTTTGTTTTAATTCAATAAATAATCAATACTTGGTATCAAGTGTATTTCCTAATTTAACTTATACTTGGTCTTCAGGAATTGGAAGTTTTCAAGGTCAAGGTACAAACCAAATTAATTTAGATGTGACTGGAGTTAATGGTGGATTATACAACAACACATTAACGGTTTTTGCTCAAAATCAAATTGGGTGTCAAAGTCAACCTCAAACATTTACCATTTATGATTTAAATATTCTTCCTGTAATCACACCTGTTGGTCCATTTTGTGAATACGATAATTGTATTAACTTAAGTGCAACCCCACCAAATGGAATGTTTGTTGGAATGAATGTGTGGGGTAATCAATATTGTCCAAATAACGGATTTATTGGAATAGATAGTGTTTCATATCAATATAACCAATCAGGTTGTTGGTTCGACACTTCAATATATGTTCAAGTTTACCCAAGACCAAATTTAATTCCTGTCACAAATGGTATTGTTGGTGAAAGTACAGAATACCATCAAATTTGTGAAGGTGATACAATTACAGATGTCTTTGGAGCCAATTCTGCAAGTGGAGGATATAATGAATGGTATCATTTTGGAGACACAACACAAATACAAAATTTGAACATAACTTGGAACCAAGATGGAGTATTTCAATTTCAAGTTGTTAGATGGGATAATGGTTGTGTATCAAATCCTAAAACATTTGTTGTGACTTTGGAACTTTGTCCAAATGAAATATTTTATATTCCAAACACATTCACACCTGATGGTGACCAATATAATCAATACTTCCAACCAATCATAACTTCAGGGGTTAATATATATAAGTTTGATTTTTATATCTACAATAGATGGGGCGAAACCGTATGGGAAAGTCACGACCCAAGCGCAAAATGGGATGGTACTTACAATAATGTTAAATGTCAAGATGGTATTTACACTTGGGTTATGAGATTTGGTTCACCAAAAACAGACGAGAAAAAAGAATTAAGTGGGTCTTTAACCATTATTAGGTAGCATTTAGTATTGTTTAATATTTATTGTTATGGAACCAACTCTTAAAACAGGAGATAGAATTTTTTTAATTGAAATGTATGGAGAAAATTTAGCTCTTTTAAAGGGTAAAGTTCTTGGTATTGAAAACATGCCAAAAGAAAAACCTGAAGACCCTGGTTTCAGATACAAAATGGAATGGTATGACGACGACGGTAAAGTTATAAGTAGATTACCTATGATGCCTGATTTGGATACTTGGATTATGGATGATGAATTAAATCAACAAAATTTAGAGGAAATTAATTTTAGAAACATAGATGAATTAGTTTCAAAAGGAGATTTTTTTGCAGCATTTACTAAAGGTGAACTTGAAGATGTTTTTAAGTTTTTGGAGTTAGAAAGAAGAATAGGTTCCCATAATATGGCAATGGAAGGAGGTAAGTTTTTACTTATGGGTCCTGACTATATTAGAGATTTTTTTAAACTACAAAGTTATCATAACAAACCAAATGAAAAAAAGCAGATACTTATAAATAAACTAATTGATAAATCTTCGCAAATTTATAATTTGTTTGTAAGAGCATCAATGAAATATTTTGAAAATAAAAAAATGGAATATAGTCTTGAAGACATACAAAAAACTATGGTCCGATTGGCAAGAACTGCAAAACAAATTTGGATTTTAAGTGCAGATAAATATACAAATGATGAAACAATATGAGAGGGTATTCAACAATGACTGATGAAGAAAGACAGTCAATTTTAAAACAACATGCGCAAGTTTATAATGGGTACGCAACACAAAATGTTCCATCTAATATGACACCACTTACTGTTTATGATGCCGCAAGAGATAAAGTCGGAGTTACAGTAGATAATAGTGGTAATGTAAAAGAATATACCAATAATAGAGTAAATGAAATCACAGCAAAACCTCTTAATTATGATGAGATTACACCAGCATATGATTTTGAATCAGGAGGTCCTGGTCAATCAATGACATTTTATAATATCAATGATGAAAAACCCGCATATAGATTCAAATCAAGAGGTCCTGTAGATGTTTTTGAATTGGAGGAAGATGAGTTTGACAATTTGGTGGATGATGATGAAGATTTGCAAGTAAAAAGAGATAATATTGAAGAATCCGTTAGACGGGTTATAAATTTTTATATAAATAAATAAAATGGAGGTTTGTGAGATAATTACACATCACATAGACAAAACCCAAAATTTAATTAATGTCGAATTCAGACTAATGGGTGATGATGATGATGTTGTAAGAGAAGATACAATTGAGTATAGTTTTTTTGAAGAATTTGGTTATGATGAAACCAAAGACTTTAACATTTTTGATACAATTACAGAAGAAGTGGATGAGTGGGAAGATGATGATTTTGATTATTTAACAAATGAAGATGACTTGATTAGTTTTTTAAATGAATATTATATCGTTTATCCAAAAAAACTACCAAAACAACAATTTAAATAAAATTAATGACAACATTAAAAGAAGATATTAATAGAATTTTAAATCTAATGTTATTAGAAAAAAAAACTATTGACATAGAAGAAATTGAAGAAAATGAATTGTCTGAAGAGGAAGCTGCTGCAGCAAGTGGAGGTGGTGCATCTTCAGGTTATCCTTCTATTGAAAAATGGGAAACGGGAGTAACTAGAGGACCTGGAAATACTTTAGGTGGAAAAAGAGAAGACAAAACAAAAAGAGGTAAAGGTAATATGTTAGGTAAGGCTGGCGAAAAATGGTCATCAGGTCGAACTTTTGGTAAAACGGGAAAATACTCAGCATGAAAGATAATTTAAATGAAGAAATATTAAGACAACTATCACTTATAAAATTTGATAGGAGTAAGACTATATCTGAAAACAACATACAGTTTATTAGTGAGCAAGAATGGTGTAAGTCTAAAGAGGCTGCGGGAGTTAAATCTGTATTATTTATTCAAGGGTTTTTTAAAATACCAAAAAGTTATTGGACTTGGGGGTGTCCTGGATACAAGGCACCAATAGACGCATATAATGATGCTGCACTATCAGCTATGAGGTATTTGACTAATTTACTTTTTAATCAAATACAATACACGACTTTAGACCCTTTTTTTAAAGTTAATGTAATAAGTAATAAAGCGGCTGGCGAATGGAAATTTAATAAATTTGACCAAAATCTTATAGATACGTTAAAACAACAACTTTACTCACAAGATGATATGGGTCGTATGGATGAATCTCGTAGTAGAAACATTTACAACACATTTGTTTTACAAGACTTTTATTTTAATTTTCCAAAAGTAAAAAATGATTTAAGTTTATTTGAAGATTCTAATCCATGGGGGTTTATTAACAATTTTTTTGGCACTTCTCCCGGAAATGTTGGTTCACAAATAAACATTCCAAATGCCGTAAATAGTATTCAAAGCGTCAACGCATATAAACAACCAAAATTAAACACCAATTCTAAATCAGGAGATGTAGTTAGAAAAGTTGATGACCAATATAAGTTGTCTAATGAAACTGACTTTGGTCCCTATGTGTCTTTATATCATAATTTTTCACCTATATTAAGTTTGATACTTTCAATATATGGTGGAATTCCTGGTATGGTTGTTGGTTCGGCATTAGAACAAATAGACGCGGCTCTATATGAATTTTATGATGAAGACCCTTATATGGCGGGATTTGTTCTTGCTATGTCGTTTATACCTTATGGTGAACTAACTAATTTTCCTGGATTTAAACAAATGGTCAAAATTTATGGTTCAGAAAGAAAGGCACTTAATGGTTATGGTAAAAAATTAATAGGTCAGAGTGATGTACCATTTAGTCAAGCGGAAAAAGAATTTTTAAAATCTTCAAGTAATGCTAAAATAATTGGTAGACAATTAAAAAAAGCAACTGCAAAAATTTTAAATAAGGCGGTTAAGAATAAAGGTTCAAAATTTGTTTTAGATTTAGTTGCCGATATGGCTCGAGGTTTAGGTTGGAATAACAGGATTATGAGGACTTTTTATATGATTTGGGGGGTAACATACTCGTATGATTGGTGGGCTTATCATAATTTAGGAGAGTGCTCGGCCACTTTTAACTTTGATGAACTAACAAGTTTAATTGGAATACGGACAAGTAAATTAAAAAATAATCTTAGTACGGAAAGTATGGTAGAAAATCATATACTAAAACTAAAAAACGAATTAATATTACAATTAAACCCACAACCTTTTACTTCATCACCAGAAGAATGTAAGAAAATTGCAGAAATAAAACTCTATGAAGAATATCAAAAATTATTAAGGGATAGTAAGAATATGTTTAAGGCAACACTATTAGTTACATTTGAAAATATATTTGAAAAAAAACAAACTATTAGTTTAAAAAATGGTAAAAACTATCAAGTTGAGGTTGAAATGTTACAATTAGTATTGTTGCAGTGCGTAGGTCTACCTAAAATGGGAATAGATTATAAAGTAGAAAATAATTATGGAGAGGATAAGTCATTAAAAAACGCACCTCAAACATTAAAAAATTTAATTACAAAAACAAAGGGAAAAACTGACACATACTCAGGTAGTAAAATTACTTTACAAAATGTAAGTAACGTAAAGAAAATTGAAATTTTAGGTAACTTAGGGGTTATGACATCTTATTCAAAAGTTTTAGATACCATTTATCCTAAAATGAAAAATACCGTCACAAGTAAAAAAATAATGTCAGGTACAGGATTTAAAATAAAAACCGAATATTTGGACGGAACAATAAAAACTTCTGAAGTAATTTCGGTGAATCCTTATACTGAAACAGTAACAGGATTTCTTTTTTCAAAAGGACAATCTAAAGAAGGATTAAATTGGGGTTACTTTGATGAATTAACCAAAATAATGGTGGAAGTTTATCAAGGTCAAAATAACCTACCACAAACAGGGGTAGTAAACTCACAAACTATTTCAAGTATAATAAATACAATTAAAAATGACAGTTGCGGACAAATAAAAAATGTTAGTAATGTGACAGTAGACAAAGAAACTCAACAAATAAATTTAATGAAACAGTCTATATTTAATTTAATTGATACTTGGGAAACATCAAATGATGAACCTGATGAACTTACACCGCAACAACAAAAGGATAGTGTTGATATAATAAACAAGTATATAGATTTTGAAAATTCGTATAACGCAAATAGAGCAATAAGTATTATTGATACCGTTTACAGAAAAAACTAAACTTAATAGATATTTATAAAATTATGAGTAAAGTTTTAATAACAGAAATAGATAGAATGCGAGAATTAATGGGTATGTCTAAAATACCGACAAACCACATTAATGAAAATATAATACCTATGATTCTTAATGAAAACCCTATAAGACCATTAGCTAATTGGGTTAAATTACTTAAACATAGTGATGAAGTTTTTGAAAACATTGACGAAACTAAAAAATTGATTGGGGACTTGAACGGGTATTTACCAAAAAATGAAAGATTTTCCGCTACGTGGGTTGATGATTTATCTAAAAAACTTGTTAGTTCAAAAAACGTAATTAAAAACGCTGCGATTGCTGATAATTTAGGTTCACTTTCTGATGACGCATACAAAGAATTACAAAAATTAAAACTTAAATTAGAGAAGTTAGCGGCGTCGGCAGATATAAACAAAGCAGATGCATTATTTAACTCTAAAATACAAAGTGTGCTATCCGCAAAATTTACGGACCCAAATAATGCATTCAACAAACTTTATTACGAGGCTCTAGATGAAATTTTTGATATTTTAGAAGGATATCGCGGTAAAGACCCTTCTAAAGTAGAAAATCGATTTTCCAGAGAATTAATGGAGGGGTTATTAGAAGACGAGGTTAAAAGACTAATGAAAAATTTAGGGTTTAAATTAGAAGAGTATCCTGAATTTAAAACATGGTTTTTAAGACAATTTAAAACAGATTTTGATAACTTCATAAAAAGGCCGGAAGAAACTACTTCAGGTACTAAACACTCTTTATTGGACAATTTAGAAAAAGAAGGTTCCACTGTTAATTTGGAACCGATATTAGATATGCAAAAGGCCAATAAGGCAAATTTGAGATTTACTAGAAATATCAACAAAAAATTATTATCTTTGAGGGGTAAATATAACCCATCTGAGTCATTTGTTGATAATGTTACAAGATTAAAAACTTTTCCTGCGGACCAAATTGTTGTAAATGAAAAATTATCACCAGAGTTTAATATTTTAATTAGGGCTATTGCTTATGATATAGACCAACTTGATGGTTCTGTAAAAAATGCAAAACAAATATGGGATGATTTAATAGATGATTTATCTACTGATACAACAGTACCTAAAGAAATTATTTCAAAGATGAAAGAAGCATTACTTTATGATGGTAAAGGTTGGCTTTGGAATCCTGAAAAATTAGACGATTATTTAAAAGAATTAGATACTAGATATGGTATAAAACCAGATACAACTTTTTGGCAAAAAGTTAAGGATTTTTTTAGTAATATGTCAGAAATTCGGGGTTCATTAAAAAACATATTAAATAATGGTATTTCAGGTCTTTTTGAATCAGTTAAAGGTTTATATAAAACACTAAAAAGCCAAAATGTGTTTCGTTCCATTTTATCTGCAATTTTTACTGGTAATATAAGAACCCCCAAAGCAATAGGAAAATTGTTTTCTAAAAAAGGTTTTGGAAATTGGCAAAAATTTGCAATGAATTTTTTTATACAATATGCTAAATTATTATTTTATAAAAAAATAGGATGTATAATACCACTTGCTGGTAAGTTATTTATAGACGCGAGGCTTGAAAGGCTTGGTATTGATACAATAGAATCGAATGGAAAAGAAACAGGACAATTAATTTGGGAAGAATATACTAAAGAAATGTATACAAGTTGGGGCGAGTTGTCTGGGTACTCAATTGTAGACTATTCAAATTTTTATAATTTGGTTTGGAATACCGGTGTTGTATTAAAAACAAAGATTGACTCATTTTTGTATACTGACCCCGATGTAACTAAGACTGAATTGTTGCAATCAAAACAACAGGCGTTTGATGAATATTGGGATTCATTAAATGATATACAAAAAAGAGATTATATAAAACTACAGGTTGATGCTACAGGTGGTGTTCTTGGGTCAGATTTTGGTAAATTAGTTAACTTTCTGTCTCTTTCTGAAACTGAAGATACTAAGACCGGTGAAATTACAATAGGGGATAGCCCAACAAACGTTAATACTACGTTATTTATGCAAAAAAATAATTTATCAGTTTCAGATTTGAAAAAAATAAAAGAATCTTTGGTTGCCTACAAAGAAATTTCTGTTAAGCCTGACCAACAAAATTTGGATATTTCAAAAGTAAAAGAAGTTATTAAAAACCCAAAAAATGTCGAAAAAATAACTGAAAAAATTAGTATAGAAAATGGTGCCATAGAAGATAAAAATGGACAACTTTGGTCACCTATTTATAAAGGTGATTATAAATTTAATTTCAGAAGAACTAATTTTACAGAGTTTTTTGATGTTGTTACAATACCTGCAAAAACCGTTGGTGAAAATCCTAAATATGCAATATACTCGGCGGATGAATTTGACGAAGTTCCTCAACAGTTGAGTGTTAATGATGTTAAGCTCGGTAATCCAAAAGATATGAATGACGATGGGACATTTGACAATATTATTAATGCCAAAGAAACGGCTAAAAATTTGTCAAGTTCTGCGGATATAATAAAAGACACACAACCACCAATAGATTTAAAAACTCTTTTACAAAAACTATAATATGAAACCAAGAACTAAATTCGGAGAAGATAATTTTAAACACTGGAAAGATACTTTCAAATTCCAATCATATGATGAGGATAATGCGGAGTATAAAGATGTTAAAATTAAAATGGAAGATGTGATGGATAGAATTGACCATTACAGAAAAAAATACGATGAAGACGATGCCTTTGTAAGGGCTGTTGTTGATACACACGAAAATGTTGTAAGAATTCTTTTTACAAAGGATTTGGCACATCTTATAGAGTCAACAGAATTTGTTGGATTGATTAACGTATTAAAGATTCTTCGTGAGGACAGAGGTGAAATGGAAATTTGGTCTGTTTCAAGACCAACCAATGGAAACTGGTTTTTAGTTAAAGGTGACTTTAACAAAAGAGAGTTGGCCAATATGGACCTTCATAAAAAAGAACCTGAAGATAAAGAAAAAAAAGTTGAGACGAGACCTGAGGAGGGTCTAAAAAAAAAAGAACAGGAAGCAATAAACGTTCTTAAAATCAACGAAAAAAAAGGATTGGAACAACTACCAGTTCGGATTAAACAAAAGGTTAAAGAAAAAATTTCAAAAGGTTGGACAACTGAAATGCCACCACAAGAAGTTGCAAAATACTTTACAAAAAGTTTTATAAATTCGGCATTTTCTGACAAAATAGAAATTTATAAACTCAAACCGACAAAAGAGTTTTTTGGTAGTTTAAAATCACAAAAAAATGATATTGAAATAAATCGTGGATTTTGTAGAACATTGTATTTTACAAAAAGAGATTTGAGTTTATCACAATTATCAAAAGAAACTGTTGAAGGATTTTTGGAAGACTGCAACCAAAGATTTGATGGAAAATTTGGTATTTTTCACATTTAATACTTTTTTAAAATATTTATTTTATAGATGAGTAGAAAGTTCATAATATCAGAACAAGAAAGAAATAATATTCTTAAACTTCATAAATTGCTTAATGAATCATATGGTGATA